>Ga0163144_10022072_pt1 | contig 12631 bp, 11 predicted proteins | sample OliLak19BULKMAT1_FD_123175 | JGI IMG/M metagenome (GOLD analysis project Ga0163144, IMG submission 123175) | Freshwater microbial mat bacterial communities from Lake Vanda, McMurdo Dry Valleys, Antarctica - Oligotrophic Lake LV.19.BULKMAT1 | ecosystem: Environmental > Aquatic > Freshwater >... | reverse complement strand
GGGTTACGAGGCGTTGTGCCGTGTTCATGACAGGCGGCGCAGGCCAGAACGTCCTGATTCGGGATACCGTGCTGTGTGATCGCCTTGCCGCGCTCAATCGCCTGAGCAGCATCGTGCCCTGCTCGCGATGGGGAGGGCGGCTGCAGGTTTTCATAATGGCTCGCCAATTCGCGGATTTGTTGGGAATTGAGTGCAGCAGCGATCGGCTCCATCATCCCACTGTGCCGGTCGCCGCGGGCATAGGCTTCAAGAGACGCGGCCAGATACGTTGGGCTCTGACCCGCGAGTTTCGGAAACGCGGCGACGTCTCGTCCGAGTCCATCGTCACCATGACAACGTGCGCAGCTGGCAGTAATGGGGTCATTGAGAGTTTCTGACGCTTCAAGATCAGTCAGCGGAACATCTCTGGCGATGACGGGCGACTCGCCGTTCACGAGCTCGCGATACTTCTCGGCATCCAATTCCGGAAAGGCCGCCAGAAACGCCACTATCGCCCACACTTCGTCATCACGTTGCTGAGAGGTCCACGCCGGCATCCCCGTGAACTTGAGGCCGTGCTTGACGATGTAGAACAGTTCCTCACGCTCCCATTTGGAAATGGTCTGCGCGAGGTAGGGCGGAGCCGGCAGCATTCGCTGCGCGATCCCGGGATGATGCAGGTCCGGGCTGCCATGGCACGGACGACAGCCGATCTCATAGTGTCCCGCGCCCTTCAGCACGAGCCACGGTTCGTCGAGCGGAGGCGACTTGATCGCAAGCGAATGTGTCGCGACTGACCGTTCCTTCGAGAATTGCAGGAACCAACGAGTGGTCGCCCAGTGGCCGGAACTCGCGTTGATCGGGATGATTCCAGAGACAGCGACAAGAATGCCGCAAATACCGAGCACCGCCAGAATTCCAACGATTCGGAGCGCCCAGCGCATCACAGGGCGTCGTGCGGCAGATTCGAGTCGCTTCGCAAGGGACTTGTACCAGCGGACAAACATGGTTGTTCTCCTGTTCTGAGGGTCGTTGCTTTGAGGGTCGCACTGCGCATCAAACCAAACGTCAGCCAGACTCCGCCCGCAAGATAAGAAACTCCGCCGACAAGCAGCATGATGGCTCCGCCGAGGTGCTGGTCATCGAGCGGCGTGAGTGCCGAGTGCGCTTCCAGCGCGTGTGCGCCCGGATGGAGAAACAGCGGTCGCGGAGCCAGAGCGATCAACGCTCCGAGCAGCGTCATGTGCATTGATGTGAGGAGCAGAGCGACAATCCCGGCGGCGCGGCGTGATGCGGCGTTCACGGGATCGCCGCCGAAAGCGGACAGCCACACGACAAGGCCGCTCAGCAGAAACGATCCCTGCTCGGCTATCAGCCCCACGATACTTTCGCGAGCCAGAGAGTGGAAGTGCGGAGCGTGCCAGGCCCACACCACGATGAGTTCCACGACTGACAGCGGAATCGGCGCGAGGAGTCTCGGAGCACGACGCACCGGATCGAGTCGCCCACCGGCAACTCCCAGTGCCAGCAGCGGGGCCGCCACCGCCACCACGACCATGTGCATCGTCATGTGTGCCCAGAAAGCGTGCTGCGCGAACTGCGGCACGGGAGTGAGCCACACAGCCGCGAGTGCCAGCGTCCCCATCATGAGCAGGGCGCAACGCATCAGTCACACATTCTAAAAAAGAGGACGACGAAGGCCGCGTACAGAACGGCCACGGCGCTCAGGGTCGACAACAACAAAGTGGCGAAGCCAAGAAAGCGATGGCGATCTTCCGGCGTGTCGGCGTCGTGCGGAAGTGCCGCACTGCCGTGGCTGTGTCGGCGATAGCCGCACCGGCCGACAATCCCAATTCCAACCAGCGCCAGCGTCGTGTACACGGCGATCGCGACCCGGACGCCCGTGAGTGAACCGCCGGGGCCAACGAACTTCGCACACCAGACCGACGCCGTAATATAGCTCAGCAGGAAATGCATCGCCCACAACAGGGGCGATGCCGTCAACAGCCAAAGACTCTGATGCTTTTCCGATGTCTGTGACATTTCTCAATCCACCTCTTCAATCCACCAGGGGAAATCCGGCGATCACGGCGACGGTCATCGCGACTGTCAATGCCGTAAAGTGCCAGTAGAGCGTCGTGTTGATGATGTCAGCGTTATGCCTCGCCGTCATCCGCCCGGCCATCCTGCGTGCGACGCAATACAATTGCATGATCAGGCCGACAGCCACGTGGCACACGGTCCAGAGCACCAGCAGCCAGACCGTCGCCGGATAAACGTCGGTCGTCGGGTCCAGACCGGTGACCCACGGACCGGCTATGAGTGCGCCACTACCGGCCACCTCCAATGCTGCGGCAATCGCCAGGCCAAAGTAGAAGGCGACGGGGCGGTCGCGCCTGTTCCAGTGCCGGGCGAGCATCGTCAGAACCCATGCGCCCAACAACATTGCGGCTGCGACGGTTGGCCAGAAAACACCCGGCCCCGGCGACGGGTCGGGCGGAAAATCGTCGTGAATCGTCCAGAAAAAGAAGTAACCGAACACCAGGCTGACAAACGCAGTCAAGTCGGCGAGCATCGTAATGAACATCGCCCACCAACCAATCGCCGCCACCCCCGACACGTAGATCGGCAGCTTCAATCCCAGGCCGACATCCTTCTCCTCGGTCTCCGGAATGATGGCCGTCCCGGTCCACAGCCAATACCAAATCACGCCGATGGCCAGCACGAGGCTCGCCAGGGCCAGCCACCACAAATGGTATGTGCCGAAGATAAAGAAGCCACCGGTTGTCAAGGCGGCCAGCATCGGGATGAACGATGAGCCGGGCAGCCGCAGGCATTGCTGCGGCACCGCGTCAATCACGGAGGTGACCAGAGTCTCGCGCAGCTCCTCCTGTGCGTCGGGCAGATAGAACCGGCCTTCATCCACATCGCGCAGCAGGTTCGGCTGATCCCAGAGGGGGTAGCGGCTGTCAATCTCCGGTACCGAGCGAATGCCCCACGGCTTGCCCGGCATTTCCTGCAACCATTCCAGCGTCCCAGCGCCCCACGGATTGCGCGGCGAGTAGCCCTGCTTCCCCTTGGGGCGGAACACATCCCAGACAATGACGGCGACACCCGTCGCCATGATGAAAGCGCCGACCGTGGAAACAAAATTGAGCGCGTCGAACCCCGCATTTGCCGGATAGGTGAAGACGCGGCGTGGCATGCCGCGCAGACCCGTCAGGTGCATCGGAAAGAACGTGACGTTGAAGCCGATGAACGTGAGCCAGAACGCGATCTTCCCCAGCCGGGCGGAAAGTTGCCTGCCGTTGCACAGCGGGAAGAAGTAGTAGAACCCGGCGAGCATCGGAAAAATCACGCCGCCGACCATCACATAGTGCAGATGCGCCACCACAAAGAACGTGTCGTGCGCCTGAAAGTCGAACGGCACCATTGCCACCATGACCCCCGTCAATCCTCCCAGCACGAAGATCATCAGGCTCCCCAGCGCAAAGAGCATCGGGACGGAGCGTGTCACGCGCCCGGCCGCGAGTGTCGCGATGAGGCAGAAGATTTGCACTCCCGTCGGAATGGCCACCGCCTGGGACGCCGCCGAGAATAGTCCCAGCGAAATGCCAGGCAGCCCCGTCGTGAACATATGATGCACCCACAACCCGAAGCTCAGAAATCCCGTGCCGACCGCCGACAGCACGACCCAGCTATAACCCACGACGGGCGTGCGGGCGAACGTCGGCACGATCATCGCAATCAATGCCACTGACGGCAGAAAGACGATGTAAACTTCCGGGTGGCCGAAGAGCCAGAACAAATGCTGCCACAGAAGCGGATCGCCGCCGCCTTCCGGATCGAAAAACTGCCAGCCGAAGGCCCGCTCAATCTCCAGCAGCATGCTTCCGACAATCAGCGGCGGGAAGGCAAACAGAATCATCGCGGCCGCAACCAGTACATACCAGGCGTAGAGCGGGATCAGGTTGATCCGCATCCCGGGCGGGCGGCATTTGAGCGTCCCGACGATCATCTCCACGGCGGCCGCAATCGCCGCCACTTCGATGAACGAAAAGCCCAGGAGCCAGATGTCCGCGCCGATGTCCGGTTGATACCTGGAGGTCAGCGGCGGATACATGAACCAGCCGCCGTGCGGCGCCGCGTCGAAGAAAATCGAGCCACACAGAAACACGCCGCCCAGCAGGAAGCACCAGAAGCCGAACGCCGACAGCCGCGGGAAAGGCAGGTCGCGCGCACCCAGCATCTGCGGCAGCAGCAGCACCGCGATCGCCTCGAAGAGCGGGAGGGCGAACAGGAACATCATCACTGAGCCATGCACCGTGAAGACTTGATTGTAGAGTTCCGCTGACAGAAAATCGTTGTCCGGCACCGCAAGCTGAATGCGCATCAGGAGTGCCAGCACGCCGGCGAACAGGAAGAAGAAGAACGCCATCGCCGTGTACCAGAGGCCGACGTCCGAGTTGTTGGCGGACGACCAATAGCGCCAGCCTCCCGGCGTCTGCCACGTCCGCATCAGCCTCTCTTCCTGAGCACGCCGGACTTCTTCGGTCGGAGCTTCCGCCAGCGGCTCCGAGTCCCGCCGCTTTGCTGCTGCTGCTGCGAGCTCTTCTCCGCCTGCGTTCATTCCAGACGCTTCCGTACTCATTTCAGACCCTTCAGGTAAACGGCCAGCGCGTCCCGCTGCTCCGCCGGCAGCATATCGAACTTCGGCATGTGCGAGCCCGGTTTCACCTCTTCGGTCAACGCGATCCACCGCCGGAATTCGTCAGGTTCGTTGGGCAGAGTGCCCGCTGCGAGGCTCCGGCGGCTGCCGACATGAGTCAGGTCGGGGCCGACAATTCCGGAGGCCGTCGTCCCGCGCACCGTATGGCAGGCGTGGCAACCAGTGGCCAGGAATAAATCCTGTCCCTGTTTGGCGACGGGTTCTGTCGCGGGCTTAGCGAGCTGCGACTGATGTGCGAGCCAGTCGTCGAATTTCGGTTTCTCCTCGACGACAACGTCGAACTTCATCAGCGCGTGAGCGGTCCCGCAATACTCGGCGCAGACTCCGCGAAACACACCGATCCTGGTTGGCGTGAGTGCCAGGCGAGTCACCCGACCCGGAATCATGTCCATTTTCCCGGCGAGCGACGGAATCCAGAACGAGTGGATGACATTGTCGCTCTCCAGTTGAAACTCGACCGGCTCTCCCACGGGCAGATGGAGTTCGTTCGCCAACTCAATCGGCTCGCCGCTCGTTGTGAGATAGCGAACGCGCCACCACCAAAGTTCGCCCGACACAGCGATCTTCAGACTCCCTTCCGGCGCCGGCGTGACCAAGCCGGGCAACATCGCCAGCCCGAAGACCAGCAGGACGGCCAGGACGATGGCTGGCACGACCGCGCCGCCACCAATGATCAAAACACTGGCGCGACGCCGGCTGAACGATTCGGCGGGGGCACGTACGCAGTAGAGGGCCAAACCGATTACGCTGAGCCAAATGACGGCGGCTCCGACAACCATGCACCAAAAGAGAATGGCGATGCGCTCGGCCTCTCGCCCCGCCGGATCGAGCGTCGATTGGTTGCCACTGCATCCCATCAGCCAGAGCACACCCAATCCCAGCCGGCAGATGTTGCCCATCCTGCGGAATGTCAACCGACGATGCCAGGTTTCGGACATGGATGCATTCTCCGGGTGGAAATGGGAGATCTCGGCTTTAGACCTCTCCCGGGCTCCGATGAGACATTTCGTTTCAGCCGAAGTCGTGAGACTGAATTCTCAAGGGTTCAAAGTTTCGGCTGCTTCATCCAGCATCCGCTTCCGGATCTCGACAATCACCATTGGCAGGAAGACGACTCCCGAATAATGGTCGGCAAGCAGTTCGATGTGATGACCGGCTGGCAGCTTTGCGGCATCCGCCAGCGCAAACGAACAGGCAGGCGGGACGACGTCATCGTACTTGCCACTGTAGAGCCAGGTCGTCTGCGGGTTGATGCGACTGGCCAGTCGCAAGGGCTCAACGGGTCGCGACAGATCTTCGATTTTCTGACCGTTGAAGCCGAGAGCTTCCAGTCGCTCGCGGACTTTGGCTGCATCCTTTGCTCCGTTCAGCACAACCTGATGCAGATTTCCGCCGGCCAGAAGGATGAACACTCGGTCAAAGCCGCGGTCAACTCCGGCGACGGTCGAAGTGATGAACCCGCCGAGACTCGTCCCCTGAAGTCCAACGCGGCTGCCATCAACGAGCGGCAGACTGACGGCCGCATCCTTTGCCCGCCGGACGTCACCAATGGCTTGTCTCATGCCCTGGAGAATCATCTCAGTCTTGCCCGACAGCTCTGACTTCCGTGCTCCATAACCCGGAAGGTGGATCAGAAACGTATGAAACCCCTGAGCCTGAAGTCCTTTCGCAAAGATCCGGCCGACCGTCATGCCTCGTCCCGATTCATGAACAATAATCATCGGATGAGCCCGCATCGGTTTCCGATCGGCGTCTCGAGCCACATACCATTCCATCGAAACGTTGTCGTTGACCGGATCTCCGGACGGCAAGGGCGACGGAAACCGAACCAGCATGTCTCCGCGGTCTTCAGCGGCAGGTTCGCACTGCACTTCGAATGGCGCAGGAGTCCATCGCAGTCCCGCCAGACAGTCATTTGCGTCGGCGTTGGTTTCTGCATCGAGCACCAGTGTGTCGGTGGCTCTAAAGATCTGTCCGACGGATGGCACGCTGTGGGCCTTCGGTGCTTCATCGGCAAAAGCAACCTGTGTCAGAAGGAGAGCGAGCAGAGTCGCCTGGAACGCATGCCGGAACTTTGGAAGCAAGGTCAAATGAGTTTCAGATGTGCCGATCCGCAGGCTGGTTCGTTCGTGATTCATCGCTGAGGCCCCTTTTTTTTAGATGATGGCGGCAGGATCATCGCTTTCCGTGGCGGACGTTGCCAGCGTCCGAGCCGACGCTTTCCGTGGCGGATGCTGCCAGCGTCCGAGCCGACGCAAGCTGCGTCGGCCACGGTTTCGCATCATTTCATGGACAAACAGCGCACCCGTCGTTGAACCACCGGGGTGAACCTGGTGGCAGGGAAAACTCCCAGCGTCTACGATCCGGTCAAGCGCGGATTGTTGCGGCTCAGGAACAAAGGACTCAATGAAAATGGATGGCAGCGAATTCATTCTGGCGGTGGTGTCACGCTGGGTTCATGTCGGGACGGCGATTGTGCTGGTCGGAGGGACGAGCTTTATGAAGCTGGTTCTGTCCCCCAGTCTGCACGGACATTCGCCCGAGCTGATGACGGCGATCCGCCGGCGCTGGAAGAGATTTGTGCACGGCGGAATGGGCTTGTTCATTCTCACTGGATTTTTCAATTACGTCCGAGCCATGCCGGAACACAAAGGTGACAGTCTGTATCACGCCCTGATGGGGACCAAGATCATTCTGGCCTTCGCAGTGTTCTTCATTGCATCTGCGCTCGTAGGGCGATCGGCCGGGACTCAGAAGTTTCGAGACAAGTCCGGCAGTTGGATGGCAGTTGTGTTGCTGCTGATGGCGGTGATTGTCGGAATCAGCGGCGTGCTGAAAGTGCGTGCATCCACAGCGGCAAGGAAAGCTATCGAGCCGCCATCATCCGGTGCAGCACTTGAGTCACTTCAACCTCCAGCAAGCTGGATGGTTCATCGTCCGCGGTAACATCAGCATCCGGGCGTTTTTTTCGCTCTCACGGCGAATGGTCGATACAAAATAGCCCGATGTGTCAGCGAGGGGCATCACAGAGCCGCTGTTCCTTGCTGACGCTTCGGGTTTCTACGGATAAGTCCTTTTCTGTCGTTCGCCTCACGGGCGGGTGGCTCATAATTCCGGCGTCACAGGCGGGAAGTCCAGGTGAATGACAACTATGCTCGAATCAATGCCTGTTTCCGATTCGGTTCGTGAAGCGCTCACGGGCTATCGCACGATCACGACACTTCCGGTGCAGTGGGGAGATCAGGATGCGTTTGGACATGTGAACAACGTCGTCTATTTGCGCTGGTTCGAATCGGCTCGGATCGACCTGCTGAATGAATTCTCTTCCGCAGTGACGATGTCCGGCTCCGGACTCGGACCGATCCTGGCGTCGATCAAATGTGATTACCGGAAGCAGCTGCGGTTTCCCGATGTCGTGGACGTCGGCTCGCGAGTGACGAGAATTGGTCGCTCCAGCGTCGATATCGGCCATGCGATTGTCAGTCGTCAGCAGGGACAGCTCGTCGCGGAAGGCATTTCCGTGATTGTGGTGTTCGACTACGCTGCCGGCCGAGTCACCCGGATTCCTGAGGATCTTCGGCTGAAATTTGAAACATCAATGAGTTCTGGACTCGGGAATTGACGAGATGGGTGATTTTCTGAACGGCGAATCCCTGGCAGCGCTGCTGACGCTGACGTCACTGGAGATGGTGCTGGGGATCGACAACGTCATCTTCATTGCCATCCTTGCCGGAAAACTGCCGGAAGCCCAACGCGACAAGGCTCAGGCTGGGGTTGATGCTGGCAGTGGTCTCGCGCATTTTTCTGGTGCTGGCGATCGGCTGGGTGATGACCCTGACCAGGGACCTGTTCACGCTGTTTGGCGAACTGATTTCAGGAAAGGATCTGATTCTGATTTTTGGCGGGCTGTTTCTGGTCTTCAAGGGAACTCGTGAGATTCATCACAAGATGCAGTCGGTTCGCAATGACGAATCCCGGCCTGCCAAAGTGAGCACTCTGAAGGCCGTCCTGTTTCAGGTGCTGATGATCGACGTGGTGTTTTCGCTGGATTCCGTCATCACGGCCGTCGGAATGACGGAAGGATTGAAGCGGCCGATTCCGATCATGGTCACGGCGATCATTCTCTCCGTCATCGGAATGCTGGCCTTTTCGAAGGCCATTGTGGTCTTCATCGAGAAAAACCCGACCATCAAGATTCTGGCGCTGTCCTTCCTGCTGCTGATCGGAATGTTGCTGATGGCAGAAGGCTTCGGACACCACATTCCAAAGGGCTATGTGTACTTCGCAATGTCGTTTTCTTTCATCGTTGAAATGCTGCAGTTGTGGACTCTGAAAATACCGAAGCCGCCAACACCGGAGAGTCAGTACTGAGATGGTGTTTCTCTCGATTCTGCGGGACTATTTGCAGCCGAATCGCGTTCTCATCCCGATCGGACTGTGGGCTTTGTTCTGGCTGGACGCCATTCCGGCCCGATCCGCGATCTTCAGCCCGTTCAGAACTAAGCAACTCCGGAGCGTGAGTTGCGCGAATTGAATTCTTCGGATCGCATGGGTCCAATGCATCCCCTTTGAGTTGCCCGTTTCGGTCAGACAAAGACAATTACACTTCCGTGAATACAGATTCTCAGAGTCACCATCATCCGCCGAGCTATTCCTGACGTTTTTCGCAACCCTTTCGCTGGAGTTCAGCCCGGAGCGGCAGCAGCGCGCACGCACGTTGATCGTCCCGTGTTTCGAGGTTCAGTGAGCTATGGGACGCTGGAGCTGTCCAGTCGCTATCTGCTTTCGCCGCTCGCGGGATTTACGACGTTGCCATTTCGCAGGATCGTGCGACGCATCGGCGGTGTCGGGCTCGCGACCACGGATCTCGTCAACTCCCGAGCGCTGCTCAGCCGCAACGAACGCACGATGCAGATGGTGGAAACTCATTCGGAAGACCGCCCGTTTGCCGTTCAGATTTTCGGCAGTGAGCCCCATGCGATGGCCGATGCGGCTCAGATGCTGGTCGAACTGGGTGTCGACACGATCGACATCAATATGGGATGTCCGGTCAATCGGATCGCCGGAGCGGGTTCCGGGGCCGGCATGATGTGCAACATCGACGGAACTCTGAAGCTCGTTCAGACTGTCGTCGAAGCGGTACCGATTCCGGTCAGCGTCAAAATGCGGCTCGGGTGGGACAGTGACAATCTCAGTGCTCCGTTCTTCGCCAGACAATTCGAACAGGTCGGAGTGGCCGCCGTGGCAATTCACGGGAGAACTCGCGAACAGGGATTCAGCGGAGCGGTGTCTTTGCCGGGCATTCGCACTGTTGTCGAAGCGGTCGAACGAATTCCCGTGATCGGTAACGGCGACATCCGAAACGTTGCCGACGCGGCCCGCATGATCAGCGAAACCGGCTGCCACGGGATTTCCATTGGTCGAGCGGCTCTGGCCAATCCGTGGATTTTTCGTCAGCTCACGGAATGGGAACACTCGGGCAGCTATGCTCCCGCAGGAACGTTCGACGAACGCCTGGGGCTGATGCTGCAGCAGTTCATCTGCCTGGAAGAACGACACGGCAGCGAGCGAGCCATCGTGTTGTTTCGTAAGATGGCTCACTGGTATCTGAAGGGAATGAGGATTCTCAAACGACTTCGCGGTGATTTTCAGAGTGTCCGGACCAAAGATGAAATGAACCATGCGATCGACCAGATCCGTCAAGCCGGACCGGTCGATGGCAACAGAACCGGCGTACTAACGGATGTTGAGATCCCCGTCCCCAGCGGGCCGGTGGATAAGTGGTAGAGAAAAGTGCCCAATGACCAATGACCAATGCCCAATGCCCAATGACCAATGCCCAATGCCCAATGCCCAATGACCAATGACCAATGACCAATGACCAATGACCAATGACTAATGACTAATGACCAATGCCCAATGACTAATGACTAATCAACCGAGGTACAAAGCGTGTGGACCCGTCAGATTCCGTTTCGAGTCGATATTGCCGGTGTGATCGAGATCATGGGATCGTCGCTGTACAGCCGGATGGACACTCCGATCCGGGAGCTGATTCAGAACGGTCATGATGCCATCATGCGGCGGCGCAGTCGTGATCTCTCATTCCACGGCCGCATCGATATTCAGCAGGATGCCGATCGCGGCACTCTGACGTTCATTGACGACGGTGTCGGGCTGAGCGCCGACGATGCAGAGCAGTTCCTGGGAACATTGGGCATTGGTATCAGCGGACTGCTGAAAGGACGGGGCTCCGACGAACAGCGTGCATATTTCAACGGCGACAGTGAGCACCTGATCGGCCAGTTCGGGATCGGGCTCTTCAGTGCTTTCATGCTGGCCGACCGGCTGGTGGTCGAAAGCCGTCGCGAGGACTGGGCGGAAGGAGTCCGCTGGGAAGCCGGGCCCGGAACCAGCATCCAGTTGTCATCCTGTGACCGCACTGAGATCGGGACATCCGTCTGCCTGCATCTGAAACACCAGTTTCGCCTGATGGCGGAGGTCGCTGAGCCGCTGGAAGCGGCAATTCGGGAGTACGCCGATTTTCTGACGATCCCGATTCATCTCAACGGAAATCCGGCACGAGTCAACGTGATCCATGTGGCGTGGTTTGAACCGACTCCGGATCCTGAAGCAATTGAACTTGAGCTGGCGAATTATTTCAACGAATCGCCGCTGGATGTGATCCCGATCCGGATTGAGACACCGGCATCGATCGCCGGCGCGTTGTACATCTCGCCGCAGAGGACGCCCGGATTCGCCGATGAAGCGACTGTCGCAGTCACCGTGCGACGGATGGTGATTTCGCGGCGAGTCCGTGATCTCATCCCGCCCTGGGCCAGTTTTCTGCGGGGAGTTCTGGAGCTGGAAGACTGTTCCCCGACCGCCAGCCGCGAAGACCTGGTCCGCGACGACCGGTTTCAGATCGTGCGGTCGGCTCTGAATGAGTTTCTGTACTCGCATCTGGAGCGAATGTCGGATGAGCAGCCGGATCGACTGGAAGCGATCGTCAACTGGCACCGCTATGTGCTCGCCGGAGCCGCGCTGGGCGAACCGCGACTGCGATCGCTGCTGGTGAGCGTCTACCGCTTCAAGACTTCGAAAGGTGCTCTGCTCTTTAGCGAAATCCTGAAGCAGAGCATGGCCGACGCGCTGCATGAGGCGGAAGCTGACTACGTCATCTGGTACAACGCGGACCGGCGTCAGGAACGGTATCTGGACGACGTGTTTTCCCAGAATCCGACACCCTGCATTCACGTGTTCCGCAGTTTCGAGGAATCGCTGCTGGCATCAATGATCGCCGACAGCGCCGAGGGTCAGATCGATCTTCGCCCCGCCACACCCTCGTCGCCGAATTTTGCAGACTCTGTGATGGGAATGAACGATGTCGAAGACGCGCCGGCCGCATGGGCCGATTTTCTGAGATCCACGAACGCGCGTGTCCTGCTCGCGTCGTTTCAGTCCGGATTGCCCGTCGTGGCGTTTCTGAATGAGCGCTATGAGCTGGCTCAGACCTTTGAAGAGCTGCGCAAAGACGGCGATATTCCGAAAGGTTTTCAGCGACTGATCGATGCGCATTTTCGGCAGGCGCCGACTGGTCAGAATGAAGTCATTCTGAACCGTGACCACCGGCTGATTCAGCGATCCCTCAAGCAGGGCCCTCGCAGCCCGCTGGCCAGCGTCCTGCGTCTGCTCGTGCTGAATGCCCTGAACTCCGCCGGTGCCGGTCGAGGCCAGGAAGCCTCCGAAGTTCAGACCGAAGATCTCGACTGGATCTCCGATGCTCTGTGGGGTCAGGACTGAATCGCGCAGCAATTTGCCGCCACTCTGTGCCCCGAAGCTCCGCGTTGGGACGGCTGTGGGGTCAGGACTGAATCGCGCAGCAATTTGCCGCCACTCTGTGCCTCGAAGCTCCGCGTCGGG
>Ga0163144_10022070_pt1 | contig 12632 bp, 5 predicted proteins | sample OliLak19BULKMAT1_FD_123175 | JGI IMG/M metagenome (GOLD analysis project Ga0163144, IMG submission 123175) | Freshwater microbial mat bacterial communities from Lake Vanda, McMurdo Dry Valleys, Antarctica - Oligotrophic Lake LV.19.BULKMAT1 | ecosystem: Environmental > Aquatic > Freshwater > Lake... | reverse complement strand
TTACAAACAAATTTTTCTGCACGTTGAATTGGGTCGCCATTCTCTTGTTTCATGATGATAGCCGACATTGCACCTAAACCTGCTTTCAAGGCCTTTTCTGCTTTTGTGATTCGCTTAGTTTTAAAAGGCAAATAAAGATCTTCCAGTTTCAACAAGTCAAACGTTTCTCTAATTTTTTTTTCGAGTTGTTCAGATAGTTTTTCTTTTTCACGAATGGTTTCTAAAATAAACTCTTTTCGTTTTTCAATTTGATCAAATAATTTTGAATTCGTTTCAATGGCTGCAATTTCCTCTTCATTTAAATTTTCTGTTTGTTCTTTTCGATATCGCGCTATAAATGGTATTGTTCCACCTTCGTCAAAAAGATGAAGTGTGTTTTTAATTTGATTTTCACGAAGTAGTGTCTGCGTTTTAATGAATTCAACTTTTGTCATAAAGTACTGTGCAATTTGACCAAAGTTACTTATAAAACATTATTTTAGCTCTTATGAAAACTGGATTGGAACATTTGAAAGTTGTTGAATTAGCTAGCGTACTTGCTGGACCATCTGTAGGAATGTTTTTTGCCGAATTAGGTGCTGAAGTAATCAAAATAGAAAATAAAAAAACCGGCGGCGATGTTACAAGGTCGTGGAAATTACCAAGCGAAAATAAAGACGCTTCTGTTTCTGCTTATTTCTCTGCGGTGAATTGGAATAAAAAATATTTACTCTTAGATTTTTCTGATTCAGAAAATTTGAAAGAAGTAAAACAACTCATTCAAGAAGCAGACATCTTAATTACAAATTTTAAAAAAGGTGATGCCGAAAAATATGGATTGAATTACGAAGAAATTCACAAAACAAATACAGCGCTTATTTATGGTGAAATTTCAGGATTTGGTGCTGATAGTGAACGCGTAGCTTACGACTTAATTTTACAAGCTGAATCGGGCTTTATGTCGATGAACGGCACAGAAGAATCAGGTCCGCTTAAAATGCCTGTGGCACTAATTGATTTATTGGCAGGCCACCAATTAAAAGAAGGAATTTTGGTTGCTTTACTTCAAAGACAATCAACCGGAATTGGTCGGCGGGTTCATGTTAGTTTATATGATAGTGCAATTGCATCACTTGCCAATCAAGCAACTAATTGGCTAATGGCCAAAAACATTCCGCAACGAATAGGTAGCAAGCATCCCAACATTGCACCTTACGGAGAGCTATTTAAAACCAAAGATGGAAAAACAATTACACTTGCAATTGGCAGTAACAAGCATTTTAAAAAATTATGTGATTTATTGGATTTGCCTGAAATACCCACAAGCATGGAGTTTATTGATAATGCATCAAGAGTAAGGAACAGAGAACGTTTGTCCGAAATTTTAGCCACGAAAATCAGTCAAATCGATTTTGCACTTTTAAAACAAAACTTGAGCAAAGAATTTATTCCTATCGCTGAAATAAAAAATATAAATGAAGTTTTTGAAAACGCCGATGCCACAAAATTAATACTTGAAGAAGATATTGACGGTCAGAAAACTCGGCGTGTTAAAAGTGTTGTTTTTAAAATCAGTTGATTATTTTTTCTTTCTTAACGTTTTTATGCGGTCATCCATAAAACGCATTAACAAATTTGCTGTTTTTTCATCCAGTTTTCTTCCAAACGATTTTGCTTTTGTAAAATAATCAAAAGTCAACGCATCCGTACCTAAACTCCAATAAGCATTTTCAAAAAATTGTCCAAAACCTGTATCGTCATGTTTAATCAAGTGAAAGTTTTTTATGTTATCAAAAAAGTACCGATGCGATTTTCCATAACTAAGAACTGATCGTTTAATCCATAATGTGTCTCTGTCAATTTTAATTAATTCCTTTCCAAACTTATACCAAAGAAGGGCTTTTACAACTTTAAATTCAAAATAAGCCCAAAATCCTAAGAAAACAATAGTATACACCAGTTGCTGATCACGAATGTCCTCGACATTATCTCCAACAACTTGTAACGAATAAATTCCACCTAACAAAAGGTAAATCATAACGGCACCAATAAAAGTAAAACCCGCTACCCAAATTGTTAACAACCACTCTTTCCAACGTTGTATTTTTGGCAGAATAACAATTGTAGTAGAATCTGATTGATCCTCCATACTAATTCTATCCCCAATCTTTTTTCCCATATTTTTTTAATCGTGTACAAAAATAAAAAAAGGGAGATGAAACATCTCCCTTTTTAAAATCATTCGTCTAATTCTTTATTTAAGAACAGTAACATGACCTCTGAATTCGTATTTTTTATCGTTGTAGGTATCTTTTGCTTCAATCACCCAAACATAAACACCGTCCTGAACAATTTCTTGGTTACCATATCGTCCATTCCATGCTCCATCAGGATTGTATGATTCCCAAACAATTTCTCCCCAACGATTAAACAAGGTTAAATGGAAATCGTAAATATCAATTCCGTTAATATAAACTCGCCAAAATTCATTGAACGAATCACCATCAGGAGTAAAAATATTTGGCGCAAAAAGTATTACATCATTTACAACATTTACCTCTCCAATAATTGAATCCTTGCATCCAATTGCATTCCATACATAAAGTATAACTGGATAAGTTCCAACCAGGCCTTCAGGAAAAACTGTAGTTGGATTTTGATTTGTTGATGAACTTGGTGTACCGTTAAATCCAAAATCCCAGTACCAATCTACAATATTAGGAGTTGAAAAATCAGTAAATGAAACTTCTGTTTCGTAAATGTTCGCTGGATTTGGAGAATATGAGAAAAGTGCATGCGGAAAATCATACGTTTGAATATAATCAACATAGGTTGTATCAAAAACGCAACCAACATCAGTAGTAACTGTCATTGTAACGCTATACAAACCACCTTCACTAAATGAATGTGTTGCAGATGCGTCTCCATTCAGTAATATACTTCCGCCATCTGAAAATTCCCAAAGTGTTGTACTTATTGCTGGATATGTTGTAAGATTCGTAAATGTAATATCTACTGGTGCACAAGCTGAAACAATATTTGCTGCCATTGCTGGAAAAGCAGGTTGCGGAACAGCAATATTCATACATTGTTGAACTGTTGGAGATGGACAATTTTCACTCATCGTTACACACACTGTCATTGATGTTGAAGGAGAAATTGTAATAGAAGAACCTGTCCCTAAATTTGCAGGACCATTTGACCAATTGTACGTATAAACACCATTTCCACCAGTTCCTATTGCAGTTAACATAATTTGATCACCTGCACAAACAAAAGCATCAGGAGTAAGTGATAAAATCTGAAGACCTGTTGGTTCTGTTATCACAGCAACATTTGCAACTGTACATCCAAAACCATTGTCAACTAAAATAGTATAAGTGTCCGGGCAAAGTCCGTTAAAAACACCAGTTGCATTTGTTGTTACAATTCCAGTAGTGTTTGTAATTTGATACGTTGAAAGATTTGTTCCTGTAAGTGTAATTTGTCCGTCACAAACACTATAGCAACTTGCGTTCACAATAACCGGCGGATTTAATGTTGGCAAATTGATATCGATTACATCATCATCGACAGTGACAGTGCATCCTTGAGTGTCTTGAATAACAAAACTATAATTAGTTCCTGGAGTCGTTCCTCCGCAAAGCGCACCAAACGAATTTCCAGGCTGAAATGTAATTCCACCATCATTACTGAACTGCAAAGGAGCAATTCCATTACTTGACGACAATGCAATAGAACCATTACAAGCTTGGCAATCTGAATTAGTGACAGCAGTTGCACCAAGAAGTTGAAAAACAGTTACGTTCACATTTTGAGGCAAGCCTTGGCACGCACCTACAGTAGATGTGGGAGTAACAGAATAATTCACAATTTGATTAGCCAAAGTCGTATTAGTTAATACATCCGTAATGGTTGACGAGCTTTGTGCAATAGTACTTTCACCTGTGACGTTTGGATTCGCAGTTGCTAACCATGAATAACTTGCAGGAATATCTGAAGTCAAATTTAAAGAGACTGCTGTTCCGCTGCAAATGGTTGTTGATGTTGGACTCGTCATTGTTGGAATTGGATTTACAGTTATATTAACAATTTGTGTTCCCACGCAACCGCCAGTTGTGGCAGTTGTTGTTACGGTATACGTGACTATTTGATCAACATTTGTTGTATTAATAAGAAGATCATTTAAAGTAGAAGTTGGCTGCGCTACCAAACTCTCACCGGTCACATTTGGATTATCAGAACCAATCCAAGAAAAACCTGAAAGCACATCAGACGTCAACGGAATATTTACCGCGGTGCCGGTACAAATAGTTGCTGTATTTGGGCTGGTTACAGTTGGTGCCGGATTAACTGTTACGTTTACAACTTGAGGTGTACCGACGCACGATCCGGTCACTGATGTTGGTGTAACTGTATAAGAGACAATTTCGGGATTTGATGTTGGATTTATTAGCGTATTATTTAATGTAGCTGTATTTTGCACAACCAAACTTTCTCCTGTAACATTTGGATTGTCGGCAGCGACCCATGTAAATGTTGACGCAGCTGGATTAGCCGCCAAAGGGATATTTACCGTTGCGCCAGTGCATATTGAAGCAGTATTTGCACTAATCATATTTGGTAATTTGATGACTGTAACCACAACTGTTTGCGGGGCTCCTGAGCAACCAGCCGCTGTTGGAGTAACAGTGTACGTTACATTTTGATTTGTCGCAGTAACGTTCGTTAATGTATTATTAATAAGTGCTCCGTTTTGAACTGTTGTGCTTTCGCCGGTAACTGTTGCAGATGCATTTGCTACCCAAGTAAAAGTTGATCCTGGAATAGAACTTGTTAAAGCAAAGTTGAGTGTTGAACCACTACAAATTGAAATTGAAGTTGGACTAGTCATCACTGGTGCAGGACAGCATAAAGCAGCACCAGTACTCCCTGCATTTGTGATTGTGATATTTTGGTTTGTTCCTGAATAATTTGTTGCAAGAAGCACATACACTTCCCCAACAATTCCTCCAATAATACTTGGTGTTTCGCTTGCAGTGCCTGAAAAGCTGCAATCTTCAATAGCTCCGCCTGCTCCACCGGAACCAAGCATGCCACAACCTGCTTGAGCATTTGCCAAACTTGTAAAAGGCCCATAAAGAATAAAATCAATATCACTTGGAGCAGTTAAATTCAAATTAACATCTCCGTTAGAACTCATAGTTAAATAAAACCAAGACGGTCCGGGTTGTGAACCTAAACATCCATAACTATTTCCGGCACCTGCTGTTCCTCCTACAACTGATGGAAAAACGGATCCAACATCTGAGCACAATTGTCCCATTCCATTGCAATTAACTCCTGGAACTCCACCAGCAGGCAATGCAGCTGAACTGAAACAGTTGCCAATAAAAATAATCGTAAAGAATAATTTGGTGATCGAATTCATTTAAATCTTTTCTAGTAATAATTTGCAAAATTATACCGATACGGTATCTGTATTCGTCCAATATCAAAATGGATATTGAACTCAAACAGCTACTCCCTGTCTGCCTGACTGGCAGTCAGGCAGGTATCGGCATTTACATTACTTAGATCAAATTGTCCTTTGGACTAATTTGATCTAAGTAATGGTATTACATGTGAATGACGCAATCAAAATTGAAAGTAGCCAAATCAATAACCTATTTATCAACAAGTAAATTATCAGATTACAAAAATAAAAAAAGGGAGGCGATTAACCTCCCTTTTTTACTATCAAAAACTTTTAATTTATTTCAAGACGGTCACGTGACCTCTGAACTCATATTTTTTATCGTTATAGGTATCTTTTGCTTCGATTACCCAAATATAAGTTCCATCTTGAACAATAGCTTGATTTCCATATCGTCCATTCCATGCACCTTCCGCATTGTAAGACTCCCAAACAATTTCACCCCAACGGTTAAACATTGTTAAATGAAAATCATAAATGTCTATTCCATTTATGTAAACTCTCCAGTACTCATTGAACTCATCACCATCTGGCGTAAAAATATTTGGAGCAAAAAGAACTACATCATTCACTATTGTTACCACACCTGTTACAGAATCTTTACAGCCTGCAGCGTTCCAAACTTCCAATATTACAGGAAAATCGCCAGGTGTAAATTCAGGATAAACTGAAACTGGATTTTGAAGAGATGATGAACTTGGTGAGCCTGAATAAAATGTCCAATTCCAAAGTGTTACATCTGGGGATGAATAATCATTAAATGTAATTTCAGTATTATAAATATCAGCAGGGTTTGGATTATAAGTAAACATTGCGTTTGGATAACCAAATACTTCTATGTAATCAACAAATGTTGTATCATAAACACACCCTTCAATAGATGTAACGGTCATCATTACATCATATAAACCAGGTTCTTCAAATGAATGAGATACGTTACTTGTTCCAGCAACCAATGCTGAAGTGCCATCTGAGAATGTCCAAAGTGTATTTGAAGCTGTAGGATAATTGGTAAGATTTGTAAAATTAACAACAAGAGGTGCGCATCCACTTACAACATTTGAGGTCATCATTGGGAATGCTTTCGGCGGAACAGTTATGGTCATGCATTGTTGCACAGTTGGCGAAGGACAATTTTCACTCATTGTTACGCAAACTGTCATGGTAACTGGCACAGTTAAATTTAGAGATGTTCCTGTACCTAAATTTGTAGCACCGCTAGTCCAAGTGTAAGTGTAAACACCATTACCTCCTGTTCCGGTTACATCCAATGTTGTTGTTCCACCATCACATATAACAAAATCAGAAGTCAACGACGTAATTTGAAGAGGAGTTGGTTCTGTAATAGTTGCAGTACCAGTAAAAGTGCAGCCGTATCCATTGTCTACCAAGATGTCATAAGTATCTGGACATAAAGTTACAAATATTCCAGTTGCATTATTTGTAACAATGCCACCGCTACTAGTTATTTGATAGGTAGAAATATTTGTACCTGTAACAGTTATTTGGCCATCACAAACCGTATAACACGATGCATTAACAACTGTTGGTGGGTTTAAAGTTGGGAAATTAATATCCAAAATAACTGTATCTACCGTAGCTTGACAACCTAGCGCATCTTCAATGATATAAGTATACGCTGTTCCTGGAGCAACGCTACCGCAAAGTCCAGTAAATAAGTTTGCAGCTTGGAAAGTAACACCGCCATCATTACTGTATTGGAAAGGCGCAACACCGTTTAATGCGTTAACCGTAACCTCTCCTAAACAAGCTTGGCAATCAGAGTTGACAGTTGAAGCTGACCCTTGTAAAGTAGTTATAAGTACATCCACATAAGCGGTATCTGCGCAACATAAACTATCTTTTATGTATGCGTACAATCCACTGGGATTTGTTGAAGGATCAAAAGGTGATGCAACAGGCGCAAATGCAGGACTAAACCATGAACCACCAGGTTGAGGTGTTCCTGTTAAAAAATTATATAAATCTGTCGGAGCTGCGCTTGAACAAAATTGGGCAGTACCATCCAAACCTGCATCAATATTTTGAACAACACAAACTGTTACAGTATCTGTTTCTATACAAAGTGGGTGTCCAAATGTATGCTGTGTTAAAACATATGTACCAGTTAAAGCAGGATTAACTAGAACCGGATTAGAAATTGTTACATCACTCAAAGTTCCGTCATTTGGCGTCCAAGAATAAACTAATTGAGGTCCACCTCCACCGCACGAAACATCGTAATTCCAAGCTATAGTTGAACCTGAAACGCAAGAAACAGAACCATCTGATGTTAACAACATTGTAATACATCCAGAAGGATTTGTTGCTTGCCAACTAAGACCCGCGAGGTTACCATCCATAGGTCCTGCAATTACCGGTGAGCCAGTATTTGGACCATCATAAATAGTCACAAAATCAAACCAGGACTCTGTTGTTCCCGCATTAAATGAAATTGACATGAAGGTCAAACCATCACCAGGAGAGTCAGGACAATACGTAAAGGTTTGATTTGCATTATCACCATAACACAAAGTATAATTTCCAGCATCTTGTGTGCACATGGCTGCAGGAGCGCCTAACTCAACAGGAGAACCACCAATATTACAAAAAGCAACATCAGGTCCAGCATTTGCAGGTGGATTATCAGTAACGGTCACTGTTATTGTTGAATCGTAAGCACATCCGAAATTATTTACCACTGTATAATCATAAACGTAAGATCCGGCAACCGTTGGCTGAACTGTAATAAAATCAGCATCTGGTGTATTAGCAATTATAAACGGGTCGGTCAAATCCCAATATGATGAATCAGGACCAAGACCAATTTGTGGAGTATAGACGGTAACAGGTGGATTCAAAGCAGGATCAAAATTAATTGACCAGCCTGGCATTGAACCATCATCAGCTCCCCAAAGATCAGTAAACAACATCGTCCAAGTTCCGTTAATAGGACAACCATCCAATGCACCAAAACTTAAAGGATCGACTGGTAAATAATCTCCAGGAGGTAAAGGACAAGCACCTCCTCCATTTACGTAATCTACCCATGTTTGAGCAGCACTTGCAGTGAAACAATAATGATAAGGAATACCAAATGTTGCAGGATCATTGCAATCAATAACGTAATCTTCAGGTTCCCCTAAATAACAACCACCGCCGCCTTGTTGATGCAACGTCATAATTTGACCAGTTGGACATTGAATTTGAAGAACAAAGTCACCCATAAATGAATGTTCAATATCCACACAAATGCTAAACACATCTGGATTAGCATTACTCAAAGAAATGTTAGAATCATAACCTGTAATAACCAACGGTGTTGTTTGTAAAATACCCGTCCAATCATTCATACAGTTGTCATCAACCCAAACGCCCAAAGGAAATCCAGACCATTCAACCTCATAAGAATTGGGGAATGCTTGTAGTTCAACAAATTCACCTAAACAAATAGACGTATCACCTGGAAAAGGATCAAATGATGGATAAGTTGTGACAAAAACTTGAATATCAGTGGCGTTATTATTTACACATCCATTATCATCAACAATCACTAATTGAATCACATATTGACCAGGTTGATTAAACGTGTGTGATATTGGTCCAGGAGTCAACAATGTATCGTCAGGAGAACCGTCAAACCATTTCCATACCCATTTTTGTATGGTAAATAATCCGCTCGTTCCTGGTGTTGATCCATTGTCTTGAAAAGTAACAGTTTCACCCACGCAAACTGCAATTGAATCACCTTGTACGTTATCAGCATTAAGAATCATTCCAACTGCTGTACCAGGATCACAAGGTGTTTCGCACGAAACTTGAGCAGTAAAATTACCCGTTCCCGCTGCGTTAGAATTGAATTCAATTGTTAAGCAACCAGACGGATTAAAAGTACTGGCGCCAAAAATATCACCAACAGTAAGTGAACCAGCAGCATAAGTACCCAAAGTAGGCGAAGCTGTATTTGGTCCATCATAAATTGTAATATTATCAGCATTGGAGCCCGGCCCAGGAATAAGATCCGTTGGGTCTAATGCAAAAGTTGTCCATAACAAAGTGATATAATCTCCTGGTACATCTGGACAAATAGTAATCACATAACTTTCACCATTTGAGTAAGGTGTTATTGGACCTGTACCGCCTGAATCATATAGACCACCGAAACATGTGTTAACAGTTGTGTTGTCAGACGCTGCGTCCATCACTATTTGCGTTTGAGAAAAACTTTGTATTCCCAAAAAAAGAAATAATGAAATGCTACTTAGTTTTTTCATCGTTGCTATTGTTAACGCCTTGTGAGAAATTTTCTTTGACTTCATTAATCGAATAGAAAATCATTAATCGACCATCACCCAAATCATAAATTGTTTTTTCTGTTTGAGAAACTCTGAAGTTGTAAAGCATGTAATTGAATGATTTCAAATCAATCAACAAATCGGAATTAAAAATTTCACCGGTATTCGATTTAACTGTTTTGATATCAAGTAATGGCTCCTGACCTTTGTATTTAGCCTTATCTACAATGTAAAAGCTATTGTCTAATTTGTATAAAATAGAATTATAAGCTTCTTTATTTGTCTCGTATAGGTTAATAATTTTATCGCCGTGATAAGCTAATAATCTTGGATCTACCCCGCCTTGTTGTGTAAATGCACAAAGGGTAAAACTCATGGCAAAAACCAGAACTAATTTTTTCATTTTATTAATTTATAATATCAAAAGTACTTAACTTCTTATGACCTTAGACGAGTTTTGAGCCAATGAGGTTGCTTTTAATAAGTTAAAATTTATCTAACGTTGAATTCCTATCCATTATTTGATTAAGAATGTTTCTGAAGCGAGAAGAGATCGACAATTTTTCTTTCGAGTACAGTGGTAAAAAAAATGCCTTTATTTGGCCAGGCTATCAATTGAAAAATTTTGATTTCTACGTCTGTTATAGCACAATTTTAGATTTTCAAATCATTCAATCAAGTTATTGATTAATAAAAATTAAAAAGGCATTCCTGAGAATGCCTTTTTTTTCTATTTGAGAACTGTTACATGCCCTCTTTCTTTGTGACGTTTGTCAGACATTGTTTCTCCAAATTCAAGTTGCCAAACATAAACTCCGTCTTCAACTAAGCCTTCATTTCCGTATGTACCAGACCAACCTACAGTTGCATCGTATGATTCAAATAGAACCTCACCCCAACGGTTGAAAATAGTTAAGTGGTAATCGTAAACATCATATCCAGAAGTAAAGACAGGGAAGAATGTATTATTGATATTATTACCATCTGGTGTAAACACGTTTGGAACATAGAAAATAAGTACATCTTCAATCGTTACGATAGCTGTAGCAACATCAACACATCCAGCATAATTAGTAGCAGTTAATGTTACCGAGTAGCTCATATTACCAATCACAGGGAAAGTGTGAGTTGGATCTGTTTGAATTGAACCACCAGTATTATCAGCAAAATCCCACAAATAAGTATCTGCGTTTATAGAATAATTGGTGAAATTAACTTCTGTATCTTCAACAGAGATAGCAACTGGAGAGAAAACAAATTCCGCCACCGGTTGCTCTGCTATAGTGATATAACTGAAATAAGTATCTGAAGACGTACAACCTTCCAACGTCGTTACTGTTAAACTTACATCAAAAAATCCGACAGTATTATAAATATTTGTGGCCGAAACACAACCTATTGCTGAACTGCCATCTCCAAAAGTCCATTGGCAATTGTTACCTAAAATGGATGATTGATTGATAAACGTTACCTCTAGAGGAGCGCAGCCAATCAAAATATCAGCAACAAACATAACAACTGGCATAGGATTAACTGTTACATTAACATCATCCGTTGCTGTACATTCTCCAGAACAAAGATCTGCAGTTACTATATAATTTGTTGTTCCAATAGGAGAAGCAAAAGCGCTACCATCAATAACTCCATTGTTCCAAGAAATTAGTGCTGCATTTGGATTAGAAGCAACTAAAGTAACCAAAGTTCCATCGCATACGGCTTGATCAAGGCCTGCATTTACAACTGGAGTCACAACCGAAATTGTTATCGTTTGTGTTACGTTGATCGTGTTACCGCAAATGTCAGTCACAGAATAAGTTCTGGTAAGCACTTCACCGCTACAAACATTGCCGTTAGAAACTTCTGAAACAAACGCGACAATTGGTGCAGCAGTGCAGTTGTCAGCCTCATCAGTAACAACAGCGATATTTGGAACTGGTACATTCGAAGCGCACGTAACAACAACCGGAAGCGGATTAGATGCTGTTGGGTTTGTTACGTCGTTAACGGTAATTGTTTGAGTCACGATAATTGAGTTTCCACATGCATCCGTTACAGAATAAGTTCTTGTAATAATTTCAGGGCATGTATTTCCGTCAGAAACATCTGAAACAAAAGCAACAATTGGATTCACGGTGCAGTTATCAGCTTCATCTGTTACAACCAAAATATTTGTTGCAGGAACATCACCTATGCACTGCACATTCACCGCAATAGGGTTTGATGCAGTTGGCACGGTAATATCATTAACAGTTATTGTTTGTGTTACGTTAATTGTATTTCCGCAATCATCCGTTATAGAATATGTTCTTGTAATAATCTCGGGACAAGTATTGCCATCAGAAACATCAGAAACAAAAGCAACAATTGGATTCACTGTACAGTTATCAGCTTCGTCAGTCACAACCAGAATATCAGATACCGGAACAGCGCCTATGCACTCAACATTCACTGCAACAGGATTTGAAGCTGTTGGAACTGTTATGTCATTAACCGTAATTGTTTGTGTTACGTTAATTGTATTTCCGCAATCATCCGTTATAGAATATGTTCTTGTAATGATCTCAGGACAAGTATTTCCGTCAGAAACATCAGAAACAAATGCAACCACAGGATTTACTGTACAGTTGTCAGCTTCATCAGTAACATCAAGAATATTTACTACAGGGACATTTCCAATACACTCAACATTTACCAATACTGGATTAGAAGCAGTCGGCACAATATTGTCGTTAACTGTAATTGTCTGAGTGACTAAGATCTGATTTCCACATGGATCAGTTACGCTGTAAGTTCTTGTAATAACTTCAGGACAAGTATTACCATCAGACACATCACTTACAAATGCTACAACCGGAGCACCTGAATTATCAACCTCGTCGGTT
>Ga0163144_10022068_pt1 | contig 12632 bp, 10 predicted proteins | sample OliLak19BULKMAT1_FD_123175 | JGI IMG/M metagenome (GOLD analysis project Ga0163144, IMG submission 123175) | Freshwater microbial mat bacterial communities from Lake Vanda, McMurdo Dry Valleys, Antarctica - Oligotrophic Lake LV.19.BULKMAT1 | ecosystem: Environmental > Aquatic > Freshwater >... | reverse complement strand
CTCCGATCCGGGCGTTAACTTGAGGATCGTTAGGATCCTGTCCCTGCAACCCTAGTTTTTGTAGTTGTTGCTCGGCGGTCTTGGGCATTACTTGCATTAGCCCCTGGGCCCCGGCAGTTGATCTAGCAGCAGGATTGCCGCCCGATTCGGCCATCATTACGCGCGCGGCGAGGGGTGCAGCACTGCCACCAGCCGCCGGAGGATTGCCGCCCGATTCAGGTAAACCTAAGTTAGCTACTGCTTGCTGTTGCGGATCTCGCTGTTGCTGCGGTTGTTGCGCTTGCTGCTGGCCTTCGCCCGCAAACGAGAGATCAAAACCTAATCGTGCGGCTTTCTGACGCGCCAGATTTGCCGTGACTCGCATCTGCTTCACGAACGTCAAGTTAGTTTCTTGCGTTTTATCAACACCTGGAAGGAGTGGGGCAAGCAAGGCTCTAAAACCTGTGTCAGTGTCGATTAATTTGCTCGCTATTTCGCCCGTCTGAAATTTACCGAACTCACTTCCGATAACTTTTAGATCTTCTTGGCCTTGCTGGCTGTCTGCGGCTCGCCCGAAAGCTGGCGCGAGAGTTGTGTTTATTCCCCTGCGTACCTCGTTTATGTAGCCGGGCCCAGTTTGACCAGCTTTTCTTGCAGCTACTTCTAGCCGTGTCGCAAGCCCTTCGAGCTGATCGGCGGAAACGCTAAAAGTCTGATACTTTTCAAAGTCTGCTTTAGCCTGTTCTCGCGCTTCCCCGACTTTTAGCCCTTGTTGTGCATACTGCCGAGCTTTCAACAAAATCGGATCGATTTGTTGTAATTGAACCGGCTGTTGTCCTTGTGGGCTCTGTTGGCTCTGTGCAGCAGGCGCAAGTGCTTGCTGCTCCTGTTGTCCTTGTGGGCTCAGTGCAGCAGGCGCAGGTGCTTGTGGCCCCTGTTGTGGGACATCGCCCATCAGACGCTGCAACGCTTCTTGCTCCCGAGATTCCCTTGTAATTCTAGGCCCTGCTTGAGGCTTTTGATTTTGACTGAGAAGCTGCCGCTGAAACGCTTTAGTGGCTGGATCAAAACTAGTCTCGTAGAGACGTTTTTCGGTACCTAGATCCACCGTTTGAAGCTCGGGTGCCCTCATTGAAGCTTCAAAACTAGCTTTGCTTTGAAAAGTAGTTAGGTCCATCTCTTGTCTTTGCCGATCAGAGGCTAACTGCTGTTCTTGCTGAATTTGCTGCTTCTGTCGGAACGTCTCAAGCTCTTGCGATTGTTGCATTGTTGCAATGTTTTGCAGTTGCATTACGTTGTCTCTTTGCAGCTCTGCTTGTCGTTTCTGGTAAAAGCCGCCAAAGATGCCTTGCGCGAGACCTTGAGCAAGTCCCGTCAACGCGTTTGTTGCAACGCCTGCGTGAGGAGAGTAGGAGCTGTTGTTTGCAAAAGTCTGTAGTGGGGCCTGGTACTCGTTAAAGCCCTGCCCCTGCATTTGCTGCTGCGCCAATAGTTCTGCGATTGTAGCCATTGTGTGATCTCATTATTGAAATAGTCGAGAGCCGAGGTACTGTCCACCGGCGGCTAGCACCGTATTTGCGACCCCAGCCCAGGGGCTTTGTGGCTTTGGTCGGAACTTAGCGTCTAGTGCTGCTGCTTGTTCGGCAAATTGCAAATCTATAGCTTTTCTTTCCGCATAAGTAAGGTTTTCGCCTGAGCCGCCGCCGCCGCCTGCTCGCTTGCTGATTTGCGCCATCGCTTGCTGATTTGCCCTGTCTTTTGCGGCTTGACTTGCCTGAAATTTTTGGTTTGCCTCCATCAAGGCTCTATCTTGCGCGAAACCCGCTCCCTGCGCTGCTTTCTGTGCGTCTAGTTGAGCAAAGCCCATCCCGAGGCCGCTAACGTCCACGGGTTGCGTTGATTGGAAGGCTGGGTTAGTAACGCCTTGCTTTAGTTGAGCGAAATTCGAAAGCTCAGACATGGGGACAGAACGCTTTGAAAGCATTTCGTTGCCTTGCTGTGCTCGCAGGTCCATCTGAGACCGGAACATTCGGTCTGCTTCTTGTCCGCCGCTCATCACTGCTTGATTTGCTGCGTCGGTGTAGGCGCGATTTTGACTGTCCGCAAGCCGTCCCTGCTGATCTCCCCACTGCGGTGAGGCATATTCGATGCCTCTAGCCCGGAAATCGCGCACTAGGTTTTGTTGCTGCTCGCTGAAAACCGGATCGAGTTGGGACCGCTGACGTTGCATGATCGACTGCTCTACACGCTGACGTGTTGCATCGTTTTGCATGTCAACGCCCTGTAGTCCTGAGTAGTCAATTGGCTGTTTAACTGCTGAATTAACTGTTTGTAGTTGACTACCGTAAGCATTTTGCGTTCCGACTTCGTTCGACTGAGCAGCATCTAAAATCTGTTGCTGAGGCGCGGATAGTTTCGTTGCAATTTTTGACCTACCAGTCGCCGGATCGTAGGTTACGTTTTGCTCGCCGTACGGGTTGGATTGATCGAATCGATTCGTTGCCAGTTCAGATTCGATCAGAGCCTGAGGGTTAGAGTAGTCTAAGTTACCGACTGGACTAGCTGCTTGTGGAGGTTGCACACCGTTAGGTGTGAGTGCTCCTGTGAGTGCTCCTGGCAAGGAACGAATCCGGTGGGTAGGGGGATTTCCCATGCCGATGACGCTACCGCCTGCTCGTCGTGCTCTGTCTGCGATGCGCGCCGAATTAACGCCGGTTGTTTTTCCTAGAGCTGCTGCTTGCTCAGGAGTCATATTACCGCCGTATGGATTTTTTTGTGTCGGTGGGCGAGACATCCCAACAACTGGAGCAGCTGGAGTAACTGGAGGGATTCGCGAAGGTTTTCTAGTTGCGATCATTATCGTATTCCGCCAATTTCGTATAACACTTGCATAGACTCAATGTTTAAGGTTGTGCCGCTAAAAGCCCCGGAAATTCGAGGGCTAATGTTTCGTCCTAAACCTCTAGTGCCACAGTTACGCTTTACGTAGACCTCACCACCGCCCCAGCGAAAACTATTCCAGGGTCCGGTGTTCCAGGGCTGCCCGTTATTTGCACGTATAGTGACAGTTGAAGAGGAAGCTTTATTTTTGAAATCAACATCTGAGCTTATCGTGACATTCAAAGTGCCGTCCGTACTCATGATCGGAGTCAGTTCAATAAATCGTTTTTCGTCTCTTCGGTTCCGCAAGTAATTATACGCCCAATGACATTCAGCGGCTATGCTTGCGTTATTATCCGTCTTTCCCGTGTCTGCTTTGTATACTTTCCCGTTGATGCCGCCAAAGTATAAATCATCTTTATACACAACCCACGAATAGCCATTTAAGCCTGTAAAACAGCACCAGGAACGATTCTGCGGGTTAAAAACGTACTGTTTAAAACTAGTGAGCGAAATTGGGATATTGATAAACCCGAATCGTCCTTTGTCGTGTAGTAAGCCGCACCATCCCGCTAGGCTCCCATAATCTTTTCCCGCTGTTCCAAACGCGCCGCTTATTTTATCGCTTAAATTTGAGTATTGATTTGCCTGACCAATTGCCAGCAGCGCGGAGAGTGGGTAGACCCCATTCTGCGTGATAATTACCAAGTCAGGGCCATTCCTGAAGAAAGATCGGCGGCCAAGGAGAGATGCCACTTCCACCCGGCCTGTCAAAGTCCAATCACTTGCAGCCGGATCGGCACCACGATAGAGAAGGATCTCGCCATTTGACGACGCAATTACTAAGATATCGTCCGAATTAGCCCCCGTCTCTCGTGTCCAGGTGGCTGTCCAGAGGGCGTGACCACCTCGTGCGAAAATTTTACCGACTGGAAATCTAGCTACGGCGCCGCTGATGGCACCATCAGCCGCGTACCAAATATTGGCAGTGTCTTTTTCAACAAAATATAACTTGCCTCTGTAAGCATTGACTTGCACAAATTTATCGTCCGACACCAGGTTAATATTTGTAAAAACCGTGTCACTTAGACCACCACCTACCGTATATTTTTTGCATTGATTCTCCCCGTTTACGCCGACCGAAAACCCGTCCATCATTGCCCAGGACCAGATATCTGAACTAGCGCCCGTGCCGATCAAGGTTGCAGCGCCGGGGTTGGAAGCATCGAAGATATCTCCGTTATTAGTACAAGCTAACAACTTCGCAACCCCGTTTGTGTCTAAGTGCTCGTGCAAGGTCCGAATGACAGTCGAGCCCATGTCGGTTGCAAAAACTTCGTGGCCTGCTCGAAGCTCTACGTTATTGTTTCTGGGGATAAAATTAACGAGAGATATAGCGTCGAGTGGGTCCATGTCGTCCACGTTGTCGCGAGCGTTCCAACCCCCCGTGGGAGCCGGTAGCGAAACGCTTTTAGCTACTCGTCCGCGTGACATTACCGCCTTTTTTTAGGAGGGCTGACAAATAGCGAATTAAAAGAGTTTTGATATGCTGCTTTGGTGGCGTGATCGATCTGTCCCGAGTTAGCCATTTCGTTTGTGGCATCGAAGGCTTTTTGCTTGTCGATGCCAGCCTTAGCATACAAAGCTCGGGAGTCGTCGGCGTTATACTACCGCTGCTCATCGCTGCATTAGCGAGATATCCGGCTAGATCGTCTTTAGCTTTACCAGAGCCTGCCAGAATCGCCGCCAGGCCCTGCGTTGCGCCCACTGCATCCTTTGCGCCGTCTTTCGTAAAATCAACGTTGTAGGCCTTACTAGAGCCGTCCTTGCCAATGTCAAACTTGCGTCCATCAGCGAGGGAGACATTATAACTGTTGTCGATAAAGCCTGTACTGCGTAGATCATTGCGTACTGCGTCGCGCTGAAGTTGATCCCTGTTAGTCTTACCCGCAAACATTTTAGATCCAAGTCGGTAAGCTTCGCTCGCTCCCATTGTCGAGAAACCGGCTTGTGCGCGTGAGAATGGATCGCCTTGTTTGTTGTTATAAGTGTCATAAAGGCCTTTTCCGAGCAAAGCAGCGCCCATCACCCCGCCAGCGATCGGTCCGGCCATACCGGCCATTGGCCCGGCCTTTAGGGTAGTACCTGCTAAACTGCCCATGCCTGGCATTTGCAGTTGTTGTGTAGGTTCGGCAAATTGAGGCTCCATGCCTTGCATTTGCTGCTCGTACTGATACTGATCGGCGGCGATTGGTTGATAGGTTGGAGGTAGTAGCCTTTGCTGTTGAAAAGCACTCGGTAATAGTGGCGTGTCGTCCCAAATACTCATAGCTACCAGCTCCCCTCTGAAATTTGCGGATCAACTAGCATGTCCCCGACACCTGGCACAAAACTTAAAACCTGGGCACCAGTAAGGTTACTCGCGTTACTACGCAAGTAACGCCGGTACTGCACCTCGGCAAACTCATAGTCTAGTCCCTTGTCGCGTAAGAACCGAAACTTTACTCCCAAGTAGAAAAGATGCGGGTCCAGTAGCATCTCGTCTGAGTCTGCCATCGGTTCGTACAAGTCAAAATTCGGCCCCCAAAACACGCCGCCGTCGTTAACAAGGCCGTTAGAATGTATAGGGGGTGAATTGCCAGTGACCCCGCCCGTTGTCGTAAAGTATAGATTGTCGTTTGACCAGCAAAACGTCCCTGAGTTAAACGACACGCCTGCTTTCCAGTCTCGCGGTCGTACTGCCATGCGAGACTGATACTCCCAACCGATCAACTGACCAGCATCTGCCGCAGTAGGGGCAGGGTTGAGAAATAACTGCTTTGAGTTAATGCCTTTAAATCTATATTCCGTGCGGGACGTAACGTTTACTAGTCCACTTTTACGCGCTGCCCATTCGTTAGGAGTTAAAGGCCCCAAAACACGCTGCGAAGTACTTCGGTTCCAGCCGGTCTCCGGAATAATTGTTAAGAAATCCGCAGGTAGCGCGTAGCTTTCTTGTCCAGCAACTAACGTATAGACAGCTTCGCGCTGTAGTTCCGCCCAAGGGTATGCGGTTACGACTTCCCGAAGCTCTTCTTTTGCGAGTGCGAATAACTGTATGTGACTGTCATCCGTACTATTTATAATAGTGTCAGGGCGCGGCAAGTTAATTGCCGCGCATACCTCAGATAGTGTCTTTAGGAGACTCACGGGTTTCGCTCCTTTGGCAACTTAGTACTGGGCACGGGCTGTCTGTTTTTAAAGAAATGTTTTCGTCGGTCAACTCCTTGTTTTTTTCGATCAGCTCCAAAACTAAGTTTACAACAGTCTCTAAGTGAGTCGCGGCCTGTGCAAATGATCTAATATTTGCAAGTCCTGGGGCCGGAATCACCGCATTAAGTAGTTTTCCAATTTCTTGAAAGTTTTCAATTATCATTAAATTTTTTCCATGAGGACGTAATCAAAAGTTGAGGTCTCGGTCGCGCTGTTAGACGTCAACGTAAATGACGTGCCAGCAACTATAGTATAGCTGACTGCTCCGGTAGTGCCTCCGGTGGTTTTCCGACTGTGCAATATAACTGTATTCGCCGTGATCGAAGTGTTCGATATTGTGACCACCCCGGCTACCATGACCCCAGTTGTTCCGATCCTACCGTTTGTGCTGTTTCTTAATTGCAGGCCGCTAGCAACGTTGTTTAGTACTAAGTTGCCGCCAAGCGTCGCGGACATCGAGATATCCCCGTTCGCTGCAAACGTTACACGTGCGGCAGTATCGCCGCCATGTCGGAACTGAATCTGGCTCGACGCATTAGATCCGCGCACTCGAAAGATTGCAGTCGACATGTTGCCGAGGAAGAAGTCCGCGCCACCACCGTTTGCAGCGTTTTCGTTGCCGTACAGTCGCAGAAACCCTCCCCTGGCGGTTATAGCAGCGCCAGCGCCGCTAAGGTCGAGCGCCGCGTTGTCTGTGTCGTCAACGGTATTTACTAATACTGCCCCGCCGGTCGCAGCAAATGATACTACCGAAAGTGCTGTGAGAGTCGGAGTTGCCCCGCCAAAGGCGATGGAATTAAGGCCCGAAACTGCGGGTAATGTGCCGGTAAAAGCGATGGAATTAACTTCTGAAATCGCTCCTACGTTTGCCGCAAATGCAAGGCTAGTAGGGCCTGTAATCGAAGAGGCAGCTTTGTTAAAAACTAAATTCCCGCCATTTGTCGCGTCTTGCGCCAGATCCCCGTTCGCCAGAAAAGACCACCGCAATAAATCGCCGCCAGATCTCATGTCAATAGTTGAGGCACTGTTGGTTCCCCTAAATCTGATTTTAGAGCCCGCAACGTTGCCGCTAAACAGCTCTGCGAAACCAGGAGAGGTGAACTGATTACCCGCTACGCTTAGAAAGGCTCCTCTGCCGCTCGTAGCAGTGCCGCCTCCGCCAATCGTGATTCGGGCATTGTCTGCGCTAGCGAGGGTATTAACTACTAAGCTTCCGCCAGCCGCAGCAAAGGCGATGGATGAAACTTCGGGTATTCTGCTTGCTAGTAACGACGCTAGCTCGGCGTTCATGCCGAGCCCCATTAGATCTGATGCTGTATAACTCACTCGCTCACCCCTATTGATTCAACAAGTTTCACATAACTCTTCGCACTATCCCTGAGCGACACAGTTAGGCCAGATATTTCTAGCTTTGCTATGTCCGCATTGCTTAATTGCGAGAGTTTTTTAACGTTAGGGATTCTAGCCCCTTCAAGATTCTGCCGCAGCATCGAAGTGATAAAGTTCGCACCCTGAAATGCCGCAAGCGAAAGCTGAGAAAGAACTGGATTCGCTTTCTGATCAAGATATTTGGACCACTCTTTTGGAAACCGCAGCTTCCAGTAGTCCTGATTATCTTCTCGGACAATCTGCACCGACTCGTCACCGCGTCCATGCACTGTTGGCTTGCTTATCCGCACAATAAGCGTCGGGCCAAAGACTGACCGCTTCCGACTTTTCGAAAGCAATCCTAATTTTTCGGGTATTTCTTCAAAGGTCGTTGTTAGTCGTTCATCGCCGTCCTGTGGCCCGTACCCGAGTTCTTCGATCTCATGGGGAAGCAGTGCGATGTCATCATCAATCATGCCTGGCAACGTAGATTCCCCTGGCTTTTCCCAAACTTCCGCATCCATCTGCCGCAGCATTTGCGATTCGCTTAGAGCTACTTTCGCTACTTTCGCTTCTTTCGCCATATTACGATCCAGCTACGTTTAGTTCGCTAAAAGCAATGGCTGCGACCGGCCCAACGCTTGCGCCATTGGCTACATTTAATTTTAGGCCTGGGATAATCGCTGTACCCGCCGCGCTATCTCCAACTTTGCCCGGAGTCGCGGAAGTATATAGCTCTGTGTCCGCGCCACAACTAGCTAGCGCGTTGATCAACAAGTTCCCGCGAATCGCCACCCAGCCGAACGGAGTTGTTAGTGTAAAACCAGTGATCTGCGGGACACCTAGTTTTTGTGGCGAATTATCAAGTGTTAGATCAATCGGGGCCCCGAGGTTAAAATTTCTGTCGATGACGCAAAGATCATACTGTACGCGGGTTCCAGTCGCTCTCACGTAAACAAATCGCGTATTGTCCACGTCGACGTATTGACCTAGATTCCGCTGGGCTACGGTATGTAGCTCTTCTATCTGAACCCCAAGGAGTGATGGTGTAGTGATTGGCATGTTTGATCTCTCTAACTGTTGGTGATAATTGCGTTGCGCTGCGGTAGGGCATAAGTCATATTTCCGTACCAGACTACGTGCTGAATCATCGCATCCTGATCTATGGACTCGCGCTTACCCAGCGGTACCATGTTGCGTTTAGCGTGTGATTTAAAGCACACGCTGGGAGCATGAATCATGTAGGTGGTTGAAGCCGGACAGCCGCCCCCAAAACCGCCGTCATACAGTACTTTCTTGCCCTCAAATCTGAGAGTCTGATAACCGGCATCAGCTTCTTTTGAACCCTGAACGAACTGAATTGCCTGCATTTGCTCTTTATACATAGTATAATCTTCGTTGTCGCAAACCAGGAACGTTGGCTTGTCATTGTTGCGAGATGCAGCGATGTAAGCCTTGTTCCAGTACCGTTTTATGTTGGAAGAGGATTTAACTGCTCCTCCATCGGTAAACGCCCGGTAGATAGTGTTTCGAGCAAACGGATGGACTGCGAGATTTATTCCGCCTAAAATACCAGTATTGACGGGGGTTATACCATACTGAAGGCCGCCTATCGCTTTGCCGCCGCCAAACGTGCCGTCGCTGTAAACGCCAGCTAATGAGCCGCCCACCATGTTGACCATTTCTCTTTCTAAAGCCGCGATCCTTTCATCGAGCAAGTCAATAAAGGCGTCGTCACCGCTGTTCTGCGCTTCTTCCAGGCCGTTAATTTGCACCGAGCCAGCAAGCTGTTTTATCTCGTAGATGAATTTCGTTAGCATTTCCTGTTGAGTGGTATTTAGCTTTTCATACCCCGTATAGAATTTAGTACTTCCTGGGCCCTGATAATTTACTTCATGCTCCAAGTAAGTGCCGCCAGTGAAAGTTTTAGCAGTTCCACCTGCTTTAAGTTCGCGAAGAAGTGCAACGTTAGTACTAACCGCATCCTGAATTACTTTAGAACGGTTAGTAAGAGTGGTGATTGCAACTTCAGAAACCGGGAGAGAAAAAGTTTGTGGGTTTGGCATAATTATCCTTTATTTTGCCGCCAACGTTGTAGCTCTTGCTTTATCATTTCGCGCCGGTCTGTAGGCGCTTCCGAAATGATGGGCTTGTTAGTGTCATGTGAAAGTCCCGCCGAAGCTTTTTTTGCTTGCGCTACTCGTTTTTGGGCATCAGTTATAGTTTGTTTAGCTGCTAAGGCTCTTTGTTTAATTTTTACATCATCACTTAATGCACAAGCCGCTTCGTATGCTTTGTCCAACCAGAGCGTCATATCTCCGCCTTTAAAGCGTTGAATGACTGCGGGTAACAAATCTTCCATCTCGGCTTCTAACATCTCTGCGAAAGGTCGCCGTAGCTCATTGTCGCTAGTTGTTTCTTCGCGCCATTTTGTGATCTGACTTTCAATCTGGGAGACATTCGCGGCTTGAGTATGGCTTTTAAATCCGCTAACTTCTTCTTCCAGCTGCGAAAGCTTTGAAAGAATTTCTTGCGGAATCCGCGGTGACTGCTGCTGATTCGTGTTATTGCTTCGCAATAAAGCATCAACATCAATACCGTAGTTTTTGCCCGTCTCTAGCCAAGCCCCCATAGGATCGTCGCGGAAGGCATCGTCCCATGCGACCGCGTTCCTTAAGAACTGGTCGGGAGAAACTCTCATCGCGTCAAATCGCGCCTGGTTGCGTGAAAAAGTAGCGTCTAACTCGCTGTAGCGTTCTTGTGACTTTTTTAGCTCTTCGCCTTTGGTGCTTAAGTGTCGCCGGAGGTCTGTTTCCCGCTTAACAACCTGCTCTTGCAAGTTGTCAGGCAGTGAGTAGAACGCTTCCTTCGCGTCAGCGGTCCAAGATGCGGGAGCTGTGAAGTTGGAAGGGGCGTCGTCGTCAACGGCTTCAGAATTAGGCTGCGAATCGGGGGCCGATGTGGAATTATCGGGCGTTTCCGTGCCATCTTGAAAACTATGATCAGTTTCCCTTACAGAAGTAAGGGCCTTTTTGATCGTGTCCTTTCTTGACTCTTCTGAGTTAACTACTCCGGCATCTCCCCCGTCAGTCGAAACTGTTGCAGTCGGTTCTGGTGTTCCTTGCGTTTGTCCGGCGATTTCCATTCTTCTACCTGTCTTATAATTTCTTGCTTCAAGCCAATCGGCTTTAACTCTTGCGACTTTGTTTCAATGTTGCCCACCCACACACAACCAGCCGCTTTTGTTGCCTCGTGAAATTTGCTGCGTGAGTCGTAAGTACGACCGTCGGCGGGATTTTCCGTAGGATTCATAGAGTCTTGTATAATGTAGTGAAAGTGTTGTTTTTCGCTACTTTCATGCACGTTCACAAGTTTTCTTTTCCCGTCTATCTCGCGAAATACCCACTTACCAAAGGTTGGTTCGCTTGGTACCCAATCCGGCACGAATCCGTTAGCGCACCGAACCGGAACGCAGGTTGCTTTTCTATCCATTTTTTATTCTCCGTAGGCCTTCTATAGTTTTGTTGTTGTGCGAGTTTTGAAGCTCCGCCCGTTTGAGATCAAACTCTTGCCGTATTCGCTCCGCTTGAATCGCTATGTCTGCCGCTGATTTTTGCTTTTCTAAGTCAAGCTTCTGAAGTGAAATGTTCATATCGTTTTCGATCTTAATCATCATTGGATCAGGTGGTGGCGGCTGCCCTGCTGCTTGCTCTTGCTGATCTTTGTCGGAGAGTATTGCTTGCGCGATTGCAGCGTCAAACTGCTTCCCAAATCGGTAGACCCGCGCAGCTTTTTTAAGGATCTCGTCAAAAACCCCTTGGTAGGCAGGTTTGGCTTGTATGATCGGGAAAGCTCGCTGGAAAAGATCAGTAATTGCTATAACAAACTCGCCGAATTGCTCTTTTTGCAAAGCCTCGTCAACGGCAATAGTTGAGTCAGTTTCTATGTCAATTCTGATCCGTCTGAGTCCGTCATTTCGTAGCGTCTGAATCGCCTTGGGCACTAACGCCTTATCTTCCTCCGAGTAATATTCAACCCCTGCTATGTTTTTGATTGTCTGCGGCTGAAACTTTTCTGCAATTATCTCAGACGCTAGCTCTACCAAATCCCGTGCTACTCTCTGCACTTCGGTTTGTTTCTCCGCGAGTCGTAGCGTTGCGTACTGCCCTTTTATCTGTTGCGCGGTCGCGGTCTCGTTCGGGTTTGACTGTCCCCGAATAATATCAGAAATCCCTGATATTTCGTATATTCGCGCCTGTATAGTCTCCTCTGACGCTGATAGCTGTTGAATTTGTGCAACCACATCAGCAAGCGGCAGTAGTTGAAAGATCCCTTCAAACCCTCCGGCTTCCATAAATCGCGGCCAGTCAATCGGGTAGGTTTTGTTGTTGGTAGTTTGGAATATGTTCTTGAGAACGGCGTCGAACGCTTTGTCATGTACACCCACGCAGCGCAGCGCCGTTATCAGCGTGTAACGTCGCTCACATACTTTATCTAACTCGCGGACATGACCCTCATAGTAGATAAAGTCGGGACGACCTTTTAAACTGCGTGTGCTTTTGTTGTTAATCAACGGTCGTGGAACTGGGAAAAACTCTCTTAGCCCCAGCGGATCTTCTTCAACTTTTAAAAACTCGTCTTTGAGGGAGTCGGAGAGGTAGCGAACCTTGCGAGAAAGCTTATCCCAAAGCTCCACTACTAACGCCTTACTGCCAGTATATTTTTCTTCTTCTGCCTCTGCTACTTTATCTTTATCGTTGCTTGTACGCTTGTTATATGCAAGTTTCTCGGCAATTTTTGCGCCGAACATTTCGATCACTTCCTCTTTGTAAAGGTAGTTATCAAATGATACCCACCAGACCTTGCGCCAGCCGCGTTCGGTCGAATGATTGAAGTGGTTATAGTCTACATATTCAAATTCTACTTGCTCACCTAAAACATCCTCTACCTCCTGCTCAATGAAAAGAGAGCCAGTCGGCGACTGCTGAATTTGAGACGGATCAATCGGCTGCCCATCCGCATCAACATATTGCCCGGTCTCCGGGTTTGTTATAACCGGAATCTCAACCTTAACCATTCCGTATTCTGGCTTATAGCGGACACGCGACACGCCCCGCCCAGCAAGCTGAAAATCTTGAACTACATCGTTCATG
>Ga0163144_10022066_pt1 | contig 12633 bp, 12 predicted proteins | sample OliLak19BULKMAT1_FD_123175 | JGI IMG/M metagenome (GOLD analysis project Ga0163144, IMG submission 123175) | Freshwater microbial mat bacterial communities from Lake Vanda, McMurdo Dry Valleys, Antarctica - Oligotrophic Lake LV.19.BULKMAT1 | ecosystem: Environmental > Aquatic > Freshwater >... | reverse complement strand
TCGACGGGCCGCCGACTGGTCAGCCTTGGCGTCAACATTCGGTGCGTCGGCAGAGTTCGGTGCCTTCACTTCCATTTCCACCTTGGCTTCCTGGGCGTGCAGGTAGACCGGTTGGCCAAACGAGATCCATCCGGTGCCAGCAGCGACCAGCGCTGTAGCGACGATAGTTCCAAACTTACTCATTGCGTTCTCCTTCGTAAAAATCCAATTGAGGCTGCGACTTGGGTGTCGCACGCTGAGGAACAACGTTGCAAAGGTTGGACCGCAGGCAAACCAAGGAGGGCGCCAAGCTCAACTTTGTTGGCAATAGTGTGAAATAGCGAACAGAACCGACGATCTAAATGTCAACAGAATCTGCGGAAACAGAGCGTTGCGTCGGATATTCCCAGAATCAGATGGCAACGTGCTTACAAGCATTCAGCACGGCGTGTGTTAGCAGCGTCACAATGTCCTTACCGTGACATTGCGGCGATGGGCGTCGCCCATACAATCGACCTTCTTTTTACGCGAGCCATAACGCAACGTGACCAACAACGCATCTGACCCACCTTTAACCACACTCCATGGACCGGTTTTACGCCGTGCGCTGAGTGATGTAACGATCGCGTGGATTTTTGGCGCAGTCTGGATCTCCGCGGTTAGTGGAGCGCCGTTGGCGATGTTTGCCCAGTCATTGGGATGTAGCCGATTCGAGTTTGGCGTGTTGTCGGCACTTCCGTTCATCGCGTCGCTGCTGTCACTGGCTGGCAGCCTCATCATTGAGCGGACGGGGGAGCGCAAGCGCTTGTTCTTCTGGGGTCACTACTTCCAACGACTACTTTGGATCGCGATCGCGATCGTACCGGTCTGGTTGCTGCGCGTGGGTGGCGAGTCGGGCAAGGGGCTTGCCGTCGGGGCTTTTCTTCTGCTCGTGCTTTTGATGCACAGCGGGCAAGCCATGGGCAGTCCTGCGTGGGTCAGTTGGATGGCGGACATTGTCCCCGATCGCATCCGCGGGCGGTACTTTTCGCGCCGACGCCAATGGGGCATCGTCTCGGCGATACCGGCGGCGATCCTTGTCGGGTGGGCCGTTGATCGCTACGCCGGCGCTGGGGCGTCAACCGACCAGGTGTTGCGCGTCTGCGCGTGGATTTTCATCATCGCGGCCATTCCGGGCGTGATCGACATTGCGCTGTTTCACTTCGTCCCGGCAATTCCCCGCGCACCTAAGCGCGGGGCCCATCTGTTTCGGTCGCTGGCTGGCCCGTTGCGCAACAAGCAGTATCTGTGGTTCGCTGGCTTCGTTGCGACGCTGACTTTTGCAGTCAGCTTTATGGGCCAGTTTGTAACGCTTTACGTGCTCGAGGAAGCAAACGTAACGGGTCAAGGCACACAGTTGATGCTCCTGGTCGCACCGATGCTCGCGCAGTTGCTGGTGTTGCCGTTGTGGGGACGAGCCATCGACCGCATGGGGAAGCGGCCCGTCTTGAAGCTCGCAACGCTGGGCTTCGCGCCGATCGCTATCGGTTGGTGTTTCCTGACCCAAGGCAACATCTGGCTGGGCTATGTGCTGTCGGCGCTGGGCGCGGCGTTCTACACGGGCGTCGAGATGGCCAACTTCAACTTCGTGATCCAGATGGCCGGCACCGCGTCCGACGAGGTCGAAGACCGTGGCAGCAGCTACGTGGCAGTGAATACCGTTATCATCAGCATCGCCGGCTGCCTTGGTGGGCTTGCCAGCGGTAAGATCGCCAACGAGCTGCAGTACGTCACATGGCAACCGTTCGAATGGATGAGGGCGTTAAACTATTACGACGTACTGTTCATTCTCAGTGGCCTCTTGCGACTGGCAGCCGTTGTCGTCTTCATTCCCCACATGCACGAACCGACCGCCAAGCGCGGCCGGGACACGCTGCGATTCATGACGGTGAACATCTACAACAACCTGTTCAACTTCGTCGCCCAACCCGTCCGCATCGTGCGCGACACACTCGACCGTCGTAAGTAGAGAATCGACTCACCGAAGAGCTTCAAACACGAACAACCACCAAAACGCGAGAAAGGAATAAAGGCCTTCCTATTCGTGTTCATTCGTTAGCAATCGCCCGTTTCCTTGCCCGCGATTTAGTGCGGCGACGTGACCTTGTCATCCGTCGTCGTCCCACACGGTCCACCATCCGTCGTGGCAGCGATGTCGACGACGTTCTTGTCGAACTTCGTCGGGAATTTGTACCAATGCGAGATCGATGTGCTGCCTGCCGGCACGTAGTGGCAGATCAGTGATCGGCGGAAGCGCGTCTTGCTCGTGTTCGGGTAGCTGCCGTGAATGAGGCTGCCGTTAAAGAACAGGACGTCACCGGCTTTTAGCTTGACGATTTCCGGCTTCAGGCCCGCAGGTGGTTCGACGTGTTCGGTCGTGAAAAAGAGAGTCGGGTCGGATTTCTCCGGGCAGACGATCTCCATATCCTTCGTGCCGGGGACGACCATCATCCCACCGTTCTCTTCGTCGGCATCGTCAACCGCAATCCACGCGGCCATGCAGGTGCCGGGACGCACACGCAGGTAGAAATTGTCCTGGTGAAGATCCTGGCCCCGCGCGCCGGGGGGCTTGAAGTAGAACATGCTCTGCACGGCAGCGGGTTCGTCATCGACGAGATCGCGCAGGATCGGGTACAGCCGTTCGTCAAGCATGTAGCGCTTAGAGAGCGGACCAACGGGTTTATCTGCGTGAAGATGCGGATGCATCATACGCGGGTAGAACGCCAAGGGGTCGCCCGGATCGGCTACGGTTGCGCCTGGACGCAGGTGGCGCGACTGGTCGCTTAAACCTTCCACCGGTCCGTCTTTATTCGCGTCCATGAACGTGTCGCGAATCGTGTCGATTTCGGATGAATCGAACATGCCACGGGCAACATGAAACCCGTTCCGCTCAAACGCGGCCAGTTCCTCGTCAGACAGATGTTGGGATTGCACGGGGTTGGCGGAAACCATGAGCTTCTTCTTTCGTTTATTCGGACTATCCTGTCACCGTCAGCGATGACGTATCAAGTATAAGCTGCAAATCGACGGTTCGTACGTTGGAAGCTTTGCTGAAAAGATGTAATATTCTGCTATTGCGAGCGGAAACCAACCATCCGGACGTCCGGTTGATTCGAACGGGCTTGTTTCACGAAGGCCCGGCGTACTCAGCGTACCGTGCGCGCGGGACGATCGATTGGTTGCTGATCTACACGACCGGTGGCAACGGTTGTCTGGTGGGTACCGACCCGACTGAAGCGCCACTGGAAACCTCCGCCGGTGACATCGTGCTCTATCGGCCCGGCACGCGGCACGACTACGGGACGCACGCTGCGCCATCGAAGCACTGGGACCTGCTCTGGGCGCATTTCCATCCACGCCCACATTGGCTGGAATGGCTCGACTGGCCGACCTCGGTGGGTGGCGTTCTCCACTTGCCGATCGTCGACGAGCCGACACGCGCCGAGTTTTTCGCGCACTTTCACGAGTGCCACGTGCTCGCGACGGGCGCAAAGCGACGGAACGAAGAGCTGGCGATGAACGCGCTGGAGCGCGCGCTGTTAACCGCCGACGCGATTAACCCGCGATCATCTCAACCGGGCATCGATTCGCGCATCCGTGATGCGATGGACTTCGCGTGCCGCCACTTGGGCAAACGACTTTCCCTCGACGAACTCGCCGATGTCGCTGGGTTGTCATTGTCGCGCTTCGCGCACCTGTTTCGCGAGCAGACGGGGACGACGCCACAACAATTTGTCGAACAGCAGCGCATCAGTCAGGCGCGTCAACTGCTGGAACTCTCCTCGCGCAGCATCAAGCAGATCGCGCGGGATCTTGGTTTCGACTCCCCGTTTTACTTCAGTCAGCGGTTCAGCAAACAGGTCGGTATGAGCCCGCGCGACTACCGCAACCGGGCGTAGGCAACCGTAAAACGATCGGCGATGATGCTGGTCAACGAACAGCAATACAGCATCGCGCGGGCCGCCCGGGAACTGGGGATCACCCGCACCCGGTCGCGGCCAATCGCCCGGGCCAGGACTTCAACGCGGACGCCTTGAACCGCAAGTGGACGGTGGACCTGACGTACGTCCGTACGGACCAAGGGTCGCTGGGCTATCTGAGCCCCGAAGCGTTCGAGGCTCAACTCAACTGAAACCCGCGCCCACCGTTCGTGGGGAAGACCACTTCGTACGATTGCGATGCGTGAGACACTCTGGCACAATGCAACACGGCACCTTTTGGCGGGCACCGATCAACAATGCTGCTTCAAACCAACAGTTACGTCGTTCCGAAGGAAAAACGAGCCGAGCACACTCGTTTATTGGGCAAGTTCCGCATGACGATGGTCCGGCTGGGCTGTGAAAGCTTCGAGGTTTATGAGCAGGCGGGGTCAAACTGGGGTTCAGGTGAACCGTCTGGCCGGTATGTTCAACTGATCAAGTTCCGTGACAAGAAGCACCATCAAGCCGTCCAAGCCGCCGAGCGGACAGACACGGCCGCCCAGCATTTGATCGCCGAGTTCTGCGAGCTCATCAATTTCCCCTATCAGCAACAGCAGGGGCTGTTCGCGGTTGGGTTTTACAATAGTGTGTTACCAGTGGGACCGAGTCGTCGGGATGTCACCGCGCCGATGACCGCTTCTCCCGAGACAGCGGTCGATTCGGTCGATAATCCCGGCGCTGCCAGCTCGGTCGCCGCGCCAGTGGTCGCCGCTTTCGCGATGTCAACACAGGAGATGCTGGAGCCCGTCATCGACATCCCACCGGGTGTCGCGCTTGACGATGCCGAGCAGGATCCCGACTCCGCGCACGACGCCGACGCTTTCGACATCGACCTGGACGCACTCGACCTGCCGGAGGCCACCGACGATGACGATGCTGATCACATTGACCTCGGCGTCGCGAGTCGCAATGGTTCGAGCAAGGGTGCTGGCGACAACGGAGACGTAACGCAATGAAGACGATCGGCAAGATTTTCAAGCTGCTGGTGTTCGTCACCTGGTTTGCCGGCTGGGGTTTGGCGGCGGCGTCTTTGCACGTCGTGCGCACACCCGACAAGGTCGTCGTCGTGCCCAAGGATCGCCTGACGTTCAATGAAACCTACGCCGACATCCGCGAGTGGACGACCGACGACGTCGCGAGCCACCCGCAACTGACGGCACGGCTAACCGCTACCGGTCGGTCGGACCTGCTGGCCAACGTGCCGGTGAAGACGGTTGAGAACGAACTGAAGAAGGCCACTGAGTCCAGTGAGTCGCACAACTCGTCGTTGCTGTCTCATCCGACAACGACGCCGGCGGTGCAGAGCAAGTCGATCTTTGATTAGGCTATTTCTTTCCTCCGCTCATGACGACCGCGGTTCGTTCCTCCGCGACACCTCGCACCGCGACGTGGTTTCGGTATCATTTGCCGACCGATGAATTCCGCACCTTACCTGTCGCTGGTCATACCGGCTTATAACGAAGAAGAGAACATCCCCACACTGTTGTCGCGCGTCGACGGAGCGCTAAGCCCGATGGGCCGGCCGTTCGAGGTGATCATTGTCGACGATGGCAGCAAGGACCGCACACCAGAACTGCTGCGCGAGGGGATGGCCAAGTACCCGTGGCTGCGCGTGTTGCGCATGAAGAAGAATGGTGGGCAAAGCGCCGCGTTCGAAGCAGGTTTTGTGGCCAGCCAGGGTGAGGTGCTCGCGACGATCGACGCCGACCTGCAGAACGATCCGGAAGAAATTCCCCGTCTGGTCCCCATGCTAGACGAGCAGAAGGTCGACATGATCACCGGCTGGCGCAAGGACCGGCAGGACACCAATTTTCGCAAGTGGCAGAGCCGACAGGCCAACCGCATCCGCAATTGGGTGACCGAGGAAACGGTCAACGACTCGGCTTCATCGTTGAAGGTGTACAAGGCCCACGCCATCAAGGGTGTCAAACTCTTTCGCGGGGCGCACCGTTACTTCCCGACGATCGTGAAAATGCGCGGCTACAAGGTCCACGAAACCCCCGTCAAACACAGTCAACGCTTCGCCGGCACCGCCAAGTATGGTTTCGGCAACCGCGCGTTCGTCGGTATCTACGATCTGATCGGCGTGCGCTGGATGAAAAAGCGCTACCACAACGCAGAAGCAACGGAAGTTGAGCGAGGGTAGGCGCATCGTGGCATGGGCATCCTGCGCATGGTGCTCGTAGTCGGGCATATCGGACGGTACGCCGTCCGAAGAAGCAATCGCGCCCCCGGACGAATTATGAAACTTTCCGGGGGGGGGGGGGGGAAGAAAAGAAGATCGCTTGCTCTCTTTAATTCGGACCGAGTACGGCCCGACACGACGGGGTACCGTCGCTCCAAGGGCTGAAAAGCCCGTGCCACGGGGAAGGTACATGCGCGCGCCGTCACGCGAACAGCACGCCTCGATATCCGAAGTAATACACCGCCAGCACCGCGGCGAGCGCGACATACGCGACGCCCATCGTCCAACTCGCCTGGCGACCGATCTTGTAGTAGGGGTGATTTCGGATCGCTGGATTTGTCAGGGTGTCGCGAATGCGGGGTAGGGCGAAGAAGAGCACCATCACGATGATGAAGTTCAACCGCCCAAACTTCACGTAGTCGGCGTAGAGCCAATACCCCATCGCGAGAATGCCCGCCACCCACACCCACGGACTGATCGCCGCGGTAATGCGGCCACCGTCCAGCGGGGGAATCGGCAGCATGTTGAAGAAGTTCAACATGAACCCGAAGACCGCCAGTTCCAGGCATAGTGGTGCCAGTGAATAGCCAGGGAAGAATCGCCAGACCGCGAAGAACGCCAACGCTCCGAGGGTGCCCAAAACGGGTCCACCGATGCCGATGACCGCTTCCTCCCACGCGTTGCGTGGCGGTTGTCGCAGATTGATTAGCGCACCCATGAACGGGATGAAGATCGGTGGGCTGGCGCTGTAGCCATAATATTTCAGCGCAAAGACGTGGCCCATTTCGTGGACCAGGATCAGCAGAACGAAGCCCACGGCCAACTGCCAGTCGCCTCGGAAAAACCACATGTAGGCAAGGATGCTGACCGCCATCGAGCCGATGGTTTTGGTTAACGCCAGTGGCAGGGGGTCGGACCCTTTTTCTATAACCGGGCGATGGTCGTGTTTCTCGTCGGGATCCCCTTCCGGGTCATACGCCGTCACATGCTGACGTTGCGACTGCCGCGGTTGCGCGACGTACGCGAGCCCCGCCGACAGCTGGGTAACCCGTTGTGACACGTCCTCATGCTGTTGCGAGTCGGTCGGTAGCAACGGCAGACACTGCTTCCAGACCTGGGCCGCAGCCTGTGGATCGGTTCGTTCAAGTTCGATGGCCTGGGCCGCGAGGTGTTGAAGTTCATCACCGTGCAACAACCGACCACAACTGGTGCAGACGAGGCTGTCAGTGGGGAGGCGAGTGCGGCATTGCGGGCAGGTGGCAAAGGTTTGGGTCATGGTGTCGGTCGCAGTCATGTCGTCAGCACGCGCCGATCAACGGCGCGTCGCAGATTGTATGCGTTTCGGATCGCCACGTAATGGACGAACCCGTTAGAGCTACATCTCCTTTGCATAAGTCCGCAGGGTCTCCGAAAAACCTCGCGGCATCCAGCCGAAATCGCGCGCAAAGGGCGTCATGTCGGTGGAATTGTCCTCCTGGCTCATCTGGACCTGGTCGCGATTGAATGGCAAAAGCTTCGCCGGCGTGACGCTCGCGACCACCTTGGCCCACCATGCGGGGATCGCGATTGCCACGCGCGGCTTGCCCGTGATCGCCTGTGCTGCCAGCTTGTGCATCTGCGGCCAGGTGACGCGCTCACTTCCACCGAGTTCGTACGTTTTGCCGATCGTCTTCTCGTTCTTGATCGCATCGACAAACGCCGTCGCCACGTCGTCGACAAACACAGGCTGCAGTTCCCCCGCGCCACCCGTCCCGAGCAGGCCAGCGCCGAAATAGGGCATGAAGAGAAACGGCGCGCTCTTACCGCGTGCCCAGGCTGCTTCCATCTTGCTGAATTCACCACCCGGCCCGTGGATGAGGCTTGGCTGAAAGATTGTCCAGTCGAGCCCACTGGAACGCACGTACTCCTCGGCCTTCCACTTCGTTTTGTGGTACTTGCTGACTGCGTCGGCCCGCGTGCCGTTGGCGGACATCTGGATATAACGCTGGACGCCCACCCGTTTGGCTGCGACGACAATCGCCTCCGTCCCCTTGACGTGGATGCGCTCGAAAGTGACGCGCTTGGCCTTGTCTTCGGCGATGATCCCAACGAGATGGATGACTGCCGCGCAACCTCTCATCGCTTCATCGACGACATTGGCGTCAAACAGTTCTCCGCGAAACGATTTCACGTCACCGTCCACGAGCAGATCGTCTTTGCGCACCAACGCGTTGACGCCAAACCCGCGCGTCACGAGTTCGACCGCGACCGAGTTGCCGACAAAACCTGTAGAGCCGGTGAGGAAGATGCGGTGGGGCATAGACGGTTAATGTGGCGTATATCGCGAGACTTAGTAAGGGGCATATCCGTCGTAACGGGCAGATTTTGTGAGACAACACGCTTTTGTGCCGATAAACTACGAGTATGGCAACGTCTACTTTCGACGAGCGAATGCGAGCTGGCGGTGACGCTGCCGTCCGAGAATTGGGGAGATTTTTCATGCGTGACAACCCGGTTTACGATGCCCTTCGCAAGGTGACGGGCAGGTTGGACGAACTTGGCATCGCACATGCGGTCGTAGGCGGCATGGCGCTGGCTGCCCACGGGTATGTACGCGGCACGAACGATGTTGACATCCTCGTGAATGCGGACGGGCTTCGCGCCACGCACGATGCGTTGGATGGGTTGGGGTACGTGCCGCCATTTAAGGGAAGTAAGCAACTGAAGGATGTCGAGAACGACGTGCGTATCGAGTTCCTCGTGACAGGCAATTTTCCTGGGGATGGCAAGGCCAAGCCGGTCGCCTTTCCGGAGCCCTCCCTTGTCGCCGAGAAAATTGATGGTGTACGGTATATCGCTTTGCCGACGCTCGTCGAACTGAAGCTGGCATCGGGCATGACCGGTAGTGGCCGACGGAAAGACTTGGCCGACGTTCAGGAATTGATTCGGGCTATCAATTTGCCCCGTCAGTATACTCAGCAGTTGAATCCATACGTTCGTGAGACGTTCGAGACGCTCTGGGACGAACTGCAATCGCCTCCGCCGCCATTTGAGACGTGATCCATTCAGATTTAACCCTTCGCCTCGGCACCCGTGGCAGCTTGCTTGCGCGCAGGCAGAGCCAGTGGGTAGCGGACCAACTTGTCCGCGCGCATCCATCACTCGTCGTGGAACTCGTCATCATTAAGACAACCGGTGATCGCGTGACCGATCGGCCACTAACGGACATCGGTGGGAAAGGGTTGTTTACCAAGGAGATCGAGCAGGCGTTGATCGACGGGCAGATCGACATGGCGGTGCATAGTTACAAAGACCTGCCGGTGACGATGCCGCTGGTCGATGCGTCGAAGTTGACGATCGCTGCGACGCCGGTCCGCGAGGACCCGCGCGACGTGCTTATATTGCGCGACCCGATCCGCGGGGCGATGTTGCGACGGGCGCGGGTGGGGACCAGTAGTTTGCGCCGGCGGGCGCAGGTGCTGGCGTTTGCGCCGGACTCGGTCATCGAGCCGATTCGTGGGAACATCGACACACGGTTGAAGAAGCTGCACGACGGGGAATATGACGCGATCATCCTTGCGATGGCGGGTTTGAAGCGGGCAGGTTTGTTCGATCGATCGTTTATGAGCGAGCTCGAACCGCGCGACATGCTGCCCGCAGCGGGGCAGGGGGCGCTTGCGGTGCAATGCCGGGTGGACGACGTCGCGACGATCGATTGTCTGGGCGCAATCAACGACCCCACGACCGCCGCTTGCGTGACGGCCGAACGGCACGTTGTGCTACTGCTCAACGGTGACTGTCATTCCCCGATCGCGGCACTGGCGACGGTGGAAGGCGGCACAATGAAGCTGCAGGCCGCGGTCGCGGGCAGGGACGGGGTTCCACCGATCGTCTGGGCCGAGGCGACAGGTGATGCGGTGGGGCCCTTGTCCATTGCTGCCGATGCAACGCAAGCCCTTGTCAAGCAAGGGGCCGATAACCTGCTTCACGGTGTTGGGTAAGGGTTAACGATCGATGTGAATTTGATTGACTGCGTCGGATTCAGGCGACTAACATATCGAGGCTGGTCGCAACTGAGACGAGGTCGATTGCAGGGTACGCGTAACAAAGTGCTCATTCTCGGCGGGCATTCGAGTGGCAATGGTGCCGCAGTAGACGCTCTTCGGGCTCAGTGCGACGTCGTCGAGATCAGTTCGATCGACCAAGCCATCGAGGCCCTGCGCCACGACAACTTCAACGCGATCTTCTCCGACTCGGCCGACTTCCTTCCCCTCGAACGTGCACTCGTCTCCCAGCAAGCCAATCTAATTCTCAACACAATTGGTGAAGGTGTATGCATCGTCGACGGGGAGGGCCGCTGCAACTGGATGAACAAAAAGATGCAGGCCTGGCCGCAGCAGGTTCATGAAAAGATCCGCAAGACGTGCCAGGAGGCATACGACCTATTCAGCCGGCAAGTCTCACCGCAGTCCCCTGAAACGCCCGGCTTCTCCCGCTCCAAACGCTACGCATTCAACGTCGAAGACCAGCAGTTCCTGGAGATGATCGCCAGCCCGGTGATCAACCCTGCCGGTACCGTCGTGCAGGTCGTCAGCGTCGTCTGGGACGCAACCGGCACGCGCCGGTTGCAACAGAAGATCGACGCCATCGACAAGGCCGGACGTGAGTTGGTGCGCTTGGAAGGTGACCTGCTGCAAAAGCTGTCGGTCGTGCAGCGGCTCAAGCTGCTGGAGGACAAGATTATCGGCTTCACGCGCGAGCTGATGCATTTTGACCATTTTGCGATCCGCCTGCTCGATCGGCGAAGCAAGAAGCTCGAAGTGGTGATCAGCAAGGGCCTGCCCAGCGACGCGATCAACATCGACCTTTACGCCGAGGAAAACGGTAACGGTATCAGTGGGTACGTCGGTGCGACGGGCCGCAGCTACATCTGCCCTGACGTCGAACGCGACCCGCGCTACGTGACCGGCCTCGACAGCGCCAAGAGCAGCCTGACCGTCCCGTTGCGGTTGCACGACAAGGTAATCGGCATCTTCAACGTAGAATCGCGCCAGCGTGCCGCATTCAACGAAGACGACCGCCAGTTCGCCGAGATTTTCGGTCGTTACGTCGCGATCGCGCTGAACATCCTCGACTTGATGATCGTCGAGCGCGTCGGCACCGCTCACAAGGTCGCCGACGACGTATGCGCCGAGGTCGCCGGCCCGCTAAACGACATCGCCTCCGACGCCGGCGCGTTGATGGACGAATACATCGGCCACGACGACCTGCGCAGCAAGCTGCAGGCAATTCTCGACAACGTCGGCACGATTCGTCAGTCGCTTCACCAGGTCGCACAGGGACCGAACACGAGCATCATCGGCGCCAACGAAGTGACCCATCAGGAAAACGCCGACCCCGTCATCGGTGGCGCCCGCATTCTGGTCGCCGACGACGAGCCGAACATTCGCACGACGATCTCGGACGTCCTGCGCAAGTATCACGCGACCGTCACCGTCGCGACCTGCGGTGTGACCGCGATCGACAACCTTGACCACGCCGACTTCGACCTCGTTATCAGCGACATTAAGATGCCCGACAAGAGTGGTTACGACGTCTTCGCCTGTGCCCGGCGCAAGGCGACGCACACGCCGGTAATTTTGATGACCGGCTTTGGTTACGACCCCAATCACAGCATCGTGCGAGCCAGTCAGGAAGGGCTGCAGGCCGTGCTGTTCAAACCGTTCAAGGTCGACCAGCTTTTGACCGAAGTTCGCAAGGCTCTGCAGCCACAGGGCGTTTCACAGTAATCCCTGTTCGGTTACCTTCATCCCCAACGAAGACAGCACTCGGCTGTCTGTATCAGTGTCATCCTATTTTCTTGGAAGCGAGGAACAATGAACCGCAAGACTGCACTGCTCTCAACGTTGCTGGCCGTTGCCGGCCTGTCGACGATCCTGGTCGCGCAAGACGCCCCCAAGGCCGACGCCGCGAAGGAACGCACCACCGCCAGCGGCCTGAAGATCATCGAGGTCGCCGTGGGCGATGGTCTGTCCAAGCCCGGTGACACCGTGTGGGTGCACTACACTGGCACGCTCGAAAATGGCACGAAGTTTGACAGCTCGGTCGACCGTGGTGAGCCGTTCAGCTTCGTGCTGGGTGAAGGGCGGGTCATCAAGGGCTGGGACGAAGGCGTCGCGGGCATGAAGATCGGTGACAAGCGCAAGCTCATCATCCCTTCCGACCTCGGTTATGGCGCCGCCGGCGCAGGGGGGCAGATTCCCCCGAACGCCACACTGCACTTCGATGTCGAACTGCTCGGCATCAAGCGCGGTAAGTAAACAGACTGTTTGAAACGGGAAGATTTACGGTAACTGTTTACCGTGCCGCGTTCGCCCAGTAGTCTGCGATCAGTTTCTTGGCCGCGTCCAGCACGCCGAGTTGGTTCTGGTCCGCGGTGCGGACCAGGCTCGCCAGTTTCGCCCACGCAGC
>Ga0163144_10022065_pt1 | contig 12633 bp, 12 predicted proteins | sample OliLak19BULKMAT1_FD_123175 | JGI IMG/M metagenome (GOLD analysis project Ga0163144, IMG submission 123175) | Freshwater microbial mat bacterial communities from Lake Vanda, McMurdo Dry Valleys, Antarctica - Oligotrophic Lake LV.19.BULKMAT1 | ecosystem: Environmental > Aquatic > Freshwater >... | reverse complement strand
ACGGTCGGACCAAGCGGCCATGTCCGCCAGAATCTTCCGGCTCAGATCGTCGAACGCGAAGAGGGGCCGGGCGGGCGATTTCTTGGTTTTCTTGGGCAGCACATACTGCCATTGGGCCGTACCAGCGTGTGAGCAACGCCGGAGAATGCCGACCAGCGTCAACCAGGCCAGTTGTGAGGCTTCGGAGCCATCATCTGTCGATTCGACCGCCCCACGCAGGCAATCAAGCTCACCGAGCGCTTCGTCTGTGTAACAGGCACGGATAAGTTTCGGGTACTTCTCAACCTCGGGCTGGCGGCCAGTCGAGCTGGCTAGGATTGCCTTGGCCATGTCGCGGAATGTCTCACAATCGGAGCGGCGCGCGAGCTTGGCGCGGGCGAGCCGATAGATGAACGGATGGGCTTCCACGCCATAGGCGGCGACGCCAGCATTCTCGGCGGCGACGAGTGTTGTTCCGGAGCCGGTGAACGGGTCGAACACCCGGGTGTCGCCGAGGCGGGCAGCGTTCCGGATGAGGTGCTCCGCCCAAGCCCCCGAGAATCCCGCACTGAACCGAATCCACCTATGCACCGGCAACCGCATGTTGTCCACAAAGGTCGTCGACGCGGCATCGCTCACCGGCAAGTCACTGGCGACTTCGGCAAAGAGCGTGGCTTGGGCAGACTTCGGGAGCACTGTCCTACTTTCCTGAGTGAACAAGGGAGCGAGTCTCACGGATCGGTGCAGTCATGGAATCAGCGTGCGTTGCTCCGCACGGTCCGTGTCCTTCGTTGAGTCCTCCCCAGCGTACGGGGCGTGCTTGGGCCGCGCGCGGTGGCGTCAGAGCCTTGACGCCGCGATGCTGGCCAGTTCGCTGCGCTCGCTCTTGGTCATGGTGACGTGGCCGACGAGGCGGATGCCCTTCATCTTTTCGACGGCGTAGGCCAGGCCGTTGCTCGACTGGTCGAGGTAGGGGTTGTCGATCTGTCCGATGTCGCCGGTGAGGATGAGTTTGGTGCCGTCGCCGACGCGGCTGGCGATGGTCTTGACCTCGTGGGGCGTGAGGTTCTGCGCCTCGTCGACGATCATGAACTGGTGGGGGATGCTGCGGCCACGGATGTAGGTCAGGGGTTCCAGGACGAGTTTGCCCTCGGCGATCAGGCGTTCGATCCGCTGCTCGGTGGAGTGGCTCTCGGTGGATTGCAGGCCCGAGCCGCGGGTGCTGAGGAGGTAGCCCAGGTTGTCGAAGATGGGCTGCATCCAGGCGGTGAGTTTTTCGTCCTTGTCGCCGGGCAGGTAGCCGATATCGCGGCCCATCGGCATGATGGGGCGGGCGACCAGGAGCTTGTCGTAGCGCTCCTCGTTGAAGACCTTGGTCATGCCGGCGGCGATGGCGACCAGGGTCTTGCCCGTGCCGGCCGAGCCCAGCAGGGTGACCATCTTGATCTCGTCGTCCAGCAGCAGGTCCAGGGCCATGGTCTGCTGGAGGTTGCGGGCCATGATGCCGAACGTGGGCTTGCGCTGGCTCATCACGGGGATGAGGTGCTCGGTGTCCGCCAGCCGCCGCCCAAGGCCCGTGTGGTTCTCGTCCTCGACCGAGCGGAGGATCACGAACTGATTGGCGTGGAGCGAGCGGCCCGGGCCCAGGGCGGCTTCCAGCGGCTCGCCGAGCTTCTCGACCGGGAGCATGCGCTCGCGGTAGAGCTCGTCGATCAGTTCGCCCGGCACGTCCACGGTGGTGAAGCCGGTGTAGAGACGGTCGGCGTCGACCTTCTGGTTCTCGAAGTCCTCGGTGACGATGCCGAGCGTGTCGGACTTGATGCGGGCCGAGAGGTCCTTGGTGATGAAGATGGTGGGGAAGCCCTGCTTTTTGAGCGCGTAGGCGGCGGCGATGATGCGGTTGTCGGGCATGTCCACCGCGATGGCGGCGGGGCGTTCGTAGTCGGTCACGTCGACGCGGACGGTGCCGGTGCGCCCGTTCTCGCCGACGGAAGCGGCGGCGCCGGAGCGGGGGGAGATGGAGCCCCACTCGACCCCCTCGATGAGCGAGCCCTGGGCACGCAGACGGTCGAGGTGGCGGATGCACTCGCGGCTGTTTCGCCCAAGGTCGTCCTCGCGCCGCTTCATCGAGTCGAGCTCCTCGATCACAGGGAACGGGATGACGACGTGGTTCTCCTGGAACACGAAGAGGGCGTTGGGGTTGTGGAGCAGGACGTTGGTGTCCAGCACGAAGTGCTTGGTGACCCCGTCGGGGAAGACGTCACGCGGTCGTGCTGCGGCGGCTGCTGCCATGGGCGTCCGTGGTTCCTGTGCTGTCCCGGCGGGTGGGGTCTGTGTCCAAGGACGCTCCGCGTCTGATCCGGAGCATATCGCCGCTCGCCCCGGCTAGCGGGCCAGGTCGCCGATCCACAATGCCGCCGGCTCCCACACGGTCCCGCGAACTCGCCTCAACAGCTCTTTATCCGCCGTGACCACCCGGGCGTTCATTGACCCGCCCAGGGCTAGGAACAGGCAGTCGTAGACGGCATGGTCGAGCGCCATCGAGATGCCCACCCCGCCATCGAGCAGATCGCGGAATCCGTGATAGGTGACATCCACCGCGCGCATCGTCCTTCGGAGCGAGCCGACAACCGCCGGATCGAAGTCGAGAACCCTGGCCCGGCGGCAGAGGACGTTGTCCACCTCCAGGAGCATGATGTCGGGCGCGTGCAGTGCCCAGCCAGCGTTCACAAGGGCGGTCGCGTGCGCGGAGTATTCCTCCGCGAGCAGCCACTTGATCGCCACGCTCGTGTCTACGACCAGGGCTTGCCTCAAGCCGCCCGCCCTCCCCCGTCCCTCATCCGACGGATGATTTTCACGCTGCTCGAGAACTTCTTCCCGCCCCAGGACCGCTGCAAGTCCTCCACCATCTTGCGGGCGGCCGCAGGGTCAACGGCCACCTGACGCTCCAGGTAATCCTTGATCTCCGCCTGCAGCGAGCGCCCGTTCGCCTTGGCGCGGGCCTTCCAACGCTCCACCGTCTTCTCGTCCAGCCCACGAATGAGAACCTGCGCCATGACCCATCTCCATCGCTCGCCGCTCTGGGAGCGGCCATGCTATCACAATGCTAGCACTTTACCCAACCCACGCCCCCACCACCAGCACGCCCGCCGCCACACACGCAAACGCGGTCTTCACAACTGTGGACATCAATCGCCCCACCGCCGCCCCTTGGCCGACGGTCGCCGATTCCTTCCATGTGCGTTTCGACACGCCGCGCTCGGCGGCCATGGCTCCCAGGCCGGCCCCGACGATCGCCCCGATTACGCTACCCAGGATCGGCACGGGGATCACGAACGAGCCGACCACCAGCCCCACCAGCGATCCCAGGATCGCGCCCCAGATCCCGGCCTTGGTGCCCTTGGCCTTGGCCGCCCCGATCGCCGAGGCCGCGAACTCGGCGATCTCCGCCAGCGCGGCGATGAGGGCGACCGCCCCGAGGGTCCACCACGAAAACAGGTCGCCCCGCCACCACTGGCACCCCAGGGCCGCCAGCAGCGCGACCCAGATGCCCGGCAACTGCAGCAGCACCAGCAGCACGCCGCCCAGGGCGAAGAGCGTCACGATGATGGAGGCAACCAGGTCGAGCATCGACCTGATGGTATGGATTTCGGAGCGGGTTCATTCAGGCGAATGGATGAAGGCACACGCACCGCGAAGCCCTGGCGAGGGCGAAGCGGAGCACACCCTCCCACCGCGAGGACGCGGGGCGTGGTCGCGGCTCTGAGCGAACACGCCCATCAATCCGCGCGGCCCATCGAGCGTGGCCGCTCAGGGCCGCGGCCACGGCACACTCAGCCGACCTCCGCCAGCCTGCTTCCCTGCTGGAGGAGGATCTGGTGGGCGAGCTGGCTGGGGTTGTACCCGGCGGGGACCCGGACGTAGGGCTTGTTGTGCTTGAGGCAGAAGTCCTTCACGCCCTCGAACGAGTGGCTGGACCAGCGGATCATCATGAGCACCGCGCCCACGTCCGGGCGCGCGATCGCGTCCTCGAACGGCGCGATCGACGCGTGGTGCCCCGAGGACAGCCACACCAGCTCCTTGAGCTCGAGTTCGCGCTCGATGAGGCGTTTGCTCGTGTGGCGGCAGATGCCGCCCAGCAGCACCACCGCCTTGCCCCGCAGCAGTTCGCGGACGCGCAGCAGCTCGTCGGAAGCGCGGCGTGCGGGCCGTACGTCTTCGGCGCCCTCGCCTTCCTCGTCCTGGCTCAGGCGTTCGTCCAGGTACGCCATAATGCTGGAGAAGGGCTCGCCCCCCAGCATCGCTTCGGGCACATGCTCGGCGACCGGCGCGAGCACCTCGATCAGCGCGGGGTCGCTGGCCTGCCCGCCCGCGGCGAGGAAGGCTCGCGCCGCGGAGTCGATCTTGTTCCAGTCGTGGCTGAGGTCGCCGACGTGGTCGACGTGGTCGTCGTGGGCGGCGTGGTGGGCCACATCATGGGCGCTGTGGGCCTCGACGATGCGCCCGGCGTGGTACTGGATCGCGTTCAGCGCCTGGCGCCTGGCCCGCTCGCCCCGGCGGGTCGAGTCCAGGCGCTCGCGGGCGCCGGTCAGGCGGGCCTCGAGCCCCCGCCACGCGCTAGGGTCCACGTCACGGGCGGCGTCGAGGACGCGGTTGCTGATCTCGCCGCGGTCGACGCGCCCGCGGAGCCACGCGAACACGGTGCGCTGGTCGCGATCGCCGCCGCGGGCCTGCTCGACGGTGTAGAGAAGTTGGAAGAGGGCGGCCTGCGCCTCGGCCAGCATCTCCAGCCCGGGCGTGTCGTCCATCGACGAGTGGACAATGTCCGCCGCCGCCGCGAAGTTGGTGTAGCAACCCGCCGACGTTTCCAGCAGTGCATCGTCCAGGAACTCGGTGTCGCGGTGGATCGCCCAGAGGTAGCAGGGCTGGACGGGCTCGGCGTCGGCCCGCAGTTTGTCGTACCGCGCCTTGACCGCGTCGAAGCCCGTCTTGTTGCGGTCACGCGCGAACACACAGGCCTCGGCCTGCAGGCGGCAACGGCGAGCGACCATATCGAGCGAGATGCCGATCGCGGTCCCGGTCGCCGGCGGCGGACCGGCCAGCGGAACGGATTGGCGCGGGCTCGCCCCGTTCTGGCCCAGGCCCGCGCTGAGCGCCTTGGCGGCGATCTCCGCGTCCAGGACCGGCTCGGAAACCACGCGCGGGCCTGAGATCTTGCGAGGCGCGAGAGCGAGTGCCGGGGGCGTGGGCAACGGGGGCGCCGCCAGCGCGTGAGCCACGCCCAGGGCGTCCGAGCCCGAGACGGTTCCGCGGGACGTGCGCCCGCCCGATGCCCCATCACGGTCTCCGATTGTGTCGGGTGTTTCTCGCGGTGCCGAGTGAGGTTCTTCCGCCCCAACCTCTTTCGTCGCCTCGATCAACAGCCTGGCTACCGCCTGCGCCGCTTCGCGTAGTTCCGGAGACGACGTGAGCAATCGGCGTATCGCCTCGCCCGCCTGCGCGAGGGCGGCCCCCAACTCTGAACTCGACATGGGTTATCTCCATAAGGTGAACTCGCTCCACCACAGCGTACCCGCGAACACGGGCCGCGCCTCCAAAACCGCCGCTCGACCACGGCGTCTTCGCACGCCGCGCGGGTAACGCGAGCAACCTTTCGCGAAGCCCGTCCGTCACCGTCGGCGGCTTGGCCGAACCCAACACCCCCCTGAACCCGTAGACTCTGCTCGAACCCGTCCGCCGCCCTGTCCACCCCGCCCCACCCGGGGCGTTCCCAGGATCTCCCGTTTGGCCGATCGCACCGACGAGCAACTCTTCGCCGACTATCGCCGGGGCGAGGTGGACGCTTTTCGGACGCTGATCGACCGCCACCACGACGATCTGCTGCGGTTCCTGATGCGTCTGGTCGGGGGGCGTCAGGCCGCTGAGGACGTGTTCCAGGAGACTTTTCTCCAGATTCACACCTCCGGCGACTCGTTCGACATCGAGCGGCGCTTCCGCCCGTGGCTTTTCACAATTGCCGCGAACAAGGGGCGGGACTACCTGCGTAGGAAGGGACGCAGGCAGGTCATGGAACTCTCGGCCCCGGTCTCCAGAGGCGGGTCGGGATCCGAGGGAACATCCTTCATCGACCTGCTGCAGGTCGATATTCCGCCCCCCGGCACCGGGCTGGAAGCGGACGAGCGCGAACGCCAAGTCCAGGAGGCTCTGGGCTGCCTCTCGCACCCGCTCCGGGAGATTCTGCTGCTGTCGTACTTCAACCGCCTGACCTACGCCCAGATCGCCGTGGAGCTTGAGATCCCGCTGGGCACCGTGAAGTCTCGTCTACACGCCGCCGTGGCGTCGTTTGCCCGCAAGTGGCAGCAACTCCGGAAGGACTCGGACCCCGACTCGAACTCGACCACCTGACTCGTTCCCGACCCCGCGTCGCATCCGCGCCTCCAAATCCCGCACTTCGACTCCCGCATCCGCATCCGCATCCGCACCGCGCGCCCCAATGCACGCCCCACTGCACGCCCCACTGCACGCATGAGCAACGACCCCATCCAACCCGCCTGCCCGCTCGGCTTCGACGATGTCGTCGCGCTCGACGCGTTGGTCAACGCCGGGTACGACCTCTCTCGCATCTCCGACCCCCAGGTCGCCGCCAGGGCCGGGCACATCGCCGGGCTGCTTGGCATCGTTGATGCCCCGGTCCAGATCACGAACCGCGCGCTGGTGGATGTCACGTTCCTTCGCGCGATGCGCACCCCCGCGGGGAGCGCCAAGCCTGTTGAGGAGCACGCGGGTCTGGCCAGCCTGCTCACCGGCGGCCCGGCATTCGAACCCGCCGCCCGCGAACGCCTGATCGGCAAGACCCTCGCCGGGATCGACGCGGCCCTTGACGAGCAGTCCGACCGCATGCGTCTGGACTCCCGTCGCGCCGCCGGGCGTGTGGCCTCCATCTCAATCCGAGACATCGTCTCGGTGGCCGCGGTGCTGATGATCGCCGCCTCGGTTGTCTGGCCCGTCCTCTCGCACATGCGGGAGGAGAGCCGCCGGATGGCCTGCAACTCCAACCTCGGGGCGGCCTCCAGCGCGCTGGCCAGTTACGCCCAAGACTACCAGTACTCAACGCCCATGGTCGCCGGCTTCTCGGGCGGCACGCCCTGGTGGAACGTCGGCTCGGAAGAGACCCAGTCCAACTCGGCCAATCTCTACACGCTCTCCCGCGAGGGCTATGTGTCGCTGGCCGCCCTCGCGTGCCCAGGCAACGCCCACGCCCAGACCGTCTCGGCCCCTGACCAGCGGGACTGGCGGTCCATCCAGGAGATTTCCTACTCCTACCAGATCCAGCCCGCCGAGCAGCCGGCAAACGGCGCGGCCGTGTGGGGCAGCGGCGCCAGCGTGGTCATGACCGATCGCTCACCGGTCATCCTCCGCGCCATCCGCGGAGAACCCATTGACCCTTGGGCCAACTCCCCCAACCACGATGGGCGCGGTCAGCACGTTGTCCTGGCCGACGGCTCGGTCGGCTGGCTCACAACCCCCGAGATCGGCCCGTCCACGCTCGGATCGGGCGCGTCCCGCTGGTCGGCCGCCGGGTCAGCCCACGGCGACAACATCTGGCTCCCGCGCGGCCTGGAGCGCGCCATCGATCAGGCCATCGGTCGCCGCCGCATCGACGCGATCAAGGGCACCGAACTGCCCGAGAGCGCGGATGATGCGTTCGTGGGGCCGTGAGGCTCACTTCCGTGCGGGTTCTGTGTACCGCGCGTGCAGCCGGGTTAGAGGTCCATAGTCGAACTGGTCCGCCGCTCGAATTGCCGAGAAGTAGTCACAGCGCGCGACGCTGGATTCGCCCATGGTCTGCTCGGGCCAAAGCACGACCGGCTGCTTGCGCCGACGGAGCCAGATGTTGGTCGCCATGCGCGACCACCGCCCGTTCCCGTTCGCAAACGGGTGGATGAAGACGGCCCCGTGGTGCAGCAGCACGCCCCGTTCCCGCCAAGACATGCCCGAGTCCCTCCGAACTGGCACCTCATCGCACACCGCCAAGACCGCCGTCGCGATCTCGTACGACGCCACCCCGATGTTCTTCTCGGTCGTGCGATAGCGACCCGCCCAATCCCACACGTCGCCGAGCATCTCCCGATGCAGCCGTCTCATCCAAGACTCGTCGAACGGCGCCGCGCGGGCCGAGACCGGGCCAGCCAGATACTTGTACTGGGCCTTGAGGATGTTCGCCGCCTGGGCAAGATTGAGCTGCCGACGCGTGATGATGGCCTCGGGTCGCAGAAGGCCACGCCGCTCATCGGGGTCGAGCGGCGTCTGACCGGGCACCGAGCCGTCGATCCGATCGCCAGTGCGTTCATCCATCCCTCACTCCCAGAGCCGGCTCGGCGATCCCTCAAGCAGCATCCCCTCCGCCTGTTACACCAGCATGGCGATGCCCTCGTCGCCGAGCGCCTGCGCCTCGAGCCCGCTCGTGGCCTGAACGCGCGCCGCCAGCCGAACGGCCTTGTCGTGCGCCGCCTCCTCCCGCATCTGCGACACCGTCTTGGCGGGCCGCATGGCGAACTCGTATCCGAGAGCCTTGAAAAGCGGTGTCACGTTGGCGAGCGAGGCGTGCTCCAACTCGCCGCCGAGCATTCGCTTGACGGTCGCTTCAGAAAGCCCCGCTCGGATCGCGAGAACGCGACGGCTCAGGCGAAGTTCGCGTCGCCGCGTTTCCAGCTCTCCACACTCGATCATCCGCGTGTCCGTGGCACATTTTTTGGCTCGTATACGACCCGAGTTCCACTGATCGTACCATAAACGACCCAGTTATTAGGTCGGTGCCCCTCGCTGTGCCAAGATACTCGTATTGTGTTTTGGTAGCGCTGCCATCACGTCCTTGCAGACAACTCAAACGGCACCGCACTCAGCTCCACACCCGGGTTCCGCTGCCCGAAATACCGCAGCCCGAACTCCTCGGCGAACAGCACCACCCCGCGACCGTCCGTATCCACCGCCAGCGTCATGTCCGAACTCGTCTCCGGCTGGAAGTCCTCGTCCGCGCCGTCCTTCTTCCACCAGCGCATGATCGACCACCGGGCCGGCTCCAGCCGGCTCTCGGCCCCGTACTCCGCTTCCAGCCGATACTGCACGACCTCAAACTGCAGCGGGCCGACGGCCGCCAGCAGCGAGGTCTTGACCTGCCCCGAGCCAATCAACAACTGCTGCACCACGCCCTCCTGCAGCAACTGGTCCACGCCCAGACGGAACTTCTTCGAGTTGCCCGGGTGCGGGTTGTGCAGGTACGCGAACACCTCCGGCGTGAACCGAGGGATCTCGTCGTACACGATCGACTTGTCCTCGGTCAGCGTGTCGCCGATCCGCAGAACGTCGTGACCGACGATGCCCACGACATCGCCCGCCTTGCCGTCTTCCACCGTCTCCCGCGTCTGGCCGAACAGTTTCTGGGCGTTGCTCAGCCTGATCTTCTTGCCGCTCTGCGCGTGCGTCACGGTCATCTCGCGCTCGAAGGTGCCCGACACCACGCGCACGAACGCGATGCGGTCGCGGTGCCGGGGGTCCATGTTGGCCTGGATCTTGAATACGAACCCGCTGAACTGCGGGTCCTCGGGCCTCACCAGCCGATCGATCGACTTCCGGGGTCCGGGCGCGGCCGAGTGCTCCAGGAACCCATCCAGCAGCAACTGCACGCCGAAGTTGTTCATCGCGCTGCCGAAGTACACCGGCGAGACGCCCCCCGCCAGCACGCGGGCCTCATCGAACTCCTCGCCCGCCCCGCTGAGCATCTCGACATCATCCCGCGCCCGCGCATACACCGGCTCCTCCAGCTTCACACGCACCGCCGGATCATCCAGCCCCATCACCTCCACCGGCGCCACATACGCCCCGCCCACCGTCCGCTCGAACAGGTGTACCCGCTTGGTCAGCCGGTCATACACCCCCCGAAACGTCGGGCCATCGCCCAGCGGCCAGTTCACCGGGAACGCCCCGATCCCCAGCACGCTCTCCAGCTCATCGATCAGCTCCAGCGGGTCGCGCGTGGGCCTGTCGCACTTGTTCATGAACGTGAAGATCGGCACGCCCCGCCGACGGCACACCTCGAACAACTTCCTCGTCTGCGGCTCGATGCCCTTGCCCGCATCAATCACCATCACCGCCGAGTCCACCGCCGTCAGCACCCGGTAGGTGTCCTCCGAAAAATCCTTGTGGCCCGGCGTGTCCAGCAGGTTCACCCGGTACCCGTTGTAGTCGAACTGCAGCACGGTGGAAGAGATCGAGATCCCTCGCTGCTTCTCCAGCTCCATCCAGTCGCTGGTGGTGGCCCGCTGGTTCTTGCGTGCCGTCACCGACCCGGCCAGCTGCACCGCGCCGCCGTACAGCAGCAGCTTCTCGGTCAGCGTGGTCTTGCCCGCGTCCGGGTGCGAGATGATGGCGAAGGTGCGCCGGGGCAGATGGTGAGAGTTGGGAGAGGTCATCGGGCAACGATATCCCCCGCGCCGCGCGATCTGGGCACCCCCTCCCGCAGGCGATTCCGCAAATCTCCTCTCTGAACCGTATTTCAGCCCGTCTTCACGGGCTCCACCAGCCCGTCCCGTACGTTCTGACATGTCACCCGGCTGCACTCCCGCACGCCGGTGCGCCACGAAAGGCACGCCATGTCACGAACACCAAACGCCTACGGCTCAACCGGCGACTCCGACGTTGATCGCTCGGGCTCCGACGCACCGAACGACGCCTCCGGGTCAACCTCCAACAGGTATGGCTCCTCCGGCTTCAACCAGCCGGGCCGCGACAACCCGGAAAACGTCGGCTCCCGCAGCACGGGCGCCTTCGGAGAGAAGCAGTCCAGCCGCCCGGAGGACCAGGCCGCGGACGCCTCCGCCTTCGGCTCCGATCAGACCGGCGACCAGTCGTCGGAGCAGGCCGAGGGCTACGACTCGAAGCACGCCCCCGAAATGCTGCGGGCCCACGCCAAGACCGCCAAGCGCCATGTCGAGGCCGCGGCCAGCGAGGTCAAATCCGTCGCCCACGAGGCCGCCAACGCCACCCGCCAACTCCGCGACAAGGCCGCCACCGCCGCCCACTACCAGCGGACCCGCACCGCCGACGTGTTCGAGATCATCGCCGACGCCGTCCGCGACGCGGGCAAGCGCCTGCTCGAGGAGCCTCGCACCCGCGAGGTGGGCATCTGGGGCGACATCGCCGCCGACAAGGTCACCGGGGCCTCGAACTACCTCCGCCAGAACGACGCCTCGACCATGTTCCGCGACGTCAATCAGATCGCCCGCAAGCACCCCGAACTCTTCCTGGGCGCCATGGCCACCGCTGGCCTGGCCCTCGCCCGGTTCATCAAGGCCTCCCAGCGCCACGAGACCGAGCGCCTGCTCCAGCAGGCGCAGGGCGACACCCAGGCCGGTGCCAACCCCAACGCCTCCTTCGGCGCGGATTCCGGCTCCGAGTCCCGCTACAACCCTACCGGCTACACCGCCGCCGATCGCGCGAGCGCGGGCGACGGCGCAAACGCCGGCTCCGACGGGTGGGACTCCGCCGGCGGACGCATCAGCGACGCCTACCGCCCCATCTCCAGCGCCGGGGTGGCCCACGACCAGGACGCCTCGGTCAGCGACCCCACCCCCACCACCCCCGATACCAGGCCCCGCCTCAGCCAACTGGAAGAGGAGATCTAACACATGGTCAGCACCACTCGCCCCCCTCTCGACTCCCCGCCCGAGCCCGGCGTCAACGGTCGCGTCGGCTCCTCAGTGGTCAGCGATCTCCGCCAACTCCTTGAGGGCAGCGGCACGCTCGTCCGCCAGGAGCTCGCGCTCGTCAAGGCCGAGGCCCGCGAGCACGCCGACCGATACAGCAAGGCTCTGGCGGCCTTGGCCGCGGGCGGAGCGGTGGCCCTGATCGGCGGTGTGGTCCTCGCCATCGCCGCCAGCGGCGCACTCGCGTCCCTGCTCGTCCTGGCCGACCTCGACCCGGTCATCGCGGCGTGGCTGGGCCCGGCGATCATCGGCACCATCGTCCTCATCATCGGCGCCGTTCTCGTGAGCGCCGCCAAAGCCAAACTCAGCACACCACCCACGCTTCGGCGCACCGTCCAGGAAGCCGAGCGCACCGCCGCCTGGGCGAAGGAGAAGGTCTAATGGTCGAGTCAATCAAGAATGATCATCGCTCGCCCGAGCAGATCCAGCGTGAAATGGAGAAGACCCGTCAGTGCATCGACCAGAGCGTCGAACGCCTGGAATCCAAGCTCACCCCCGAGCGCCTCATCTCCAGCGCCGAGAACTGGCTCACGGGCGGACGCGTCGCCCAGGCCGGCCCGCTCAAGGACCATGTGGCCGCGTTCATCCGCGGCTACCCGCTCCCCAGCGCGCTCATCGCCGCTGCCGCCGCATGGGTCGTGTTCGACCGCGTCATGGCCGGCACCTCACGCGTCACCCCCGGTCAAGGCGGTGCGACGCACGGCTACGGCATGGGCGGGCAGACCATCTCCCGCGCCACCAACGTCGTCTCCAGCGGCGCCCACGCCCTGGCCGACGCCGCCAAGACCATCGCCGGCGCCGTCAAGCACACAGGTGAGGCCATCGGCTCCTCCATCGGCTCCGCCGCCTCAGGCGTCGGGCACGCCGCACATTCCGCGACCGGAGCGACCGT
>Ga0163144_10022063_pt1 | contig 12633 bp, 13 predicted proteins | sample OliLak19BULKMAT1_FD_123175 | JGI IMG/M metagenome (GOLD analysis project Ga0163144, IMG submission 123175) | Freshwater microbial mat bacterial communities from Lake Vanda, McMurdo Dry Valleys, Antarctica - Oligotrophic Lake LV.19.BULKMAT1 | ecosystem: Environmental > Aquatic > Freshwater >... | reverse complement strand
TTTGGCGCTGTCGGCGGCCGAAAAACCCGTGATCTCGATCGAACCGTCCCCGCTGATTTCACCGCGGACGAGCTCTGCAATTTGAGAGGCTGTGATTGGCATGGTTATTTAAATAGGTTGGGGCGTGCTTGGGCGGTCTGGCATCTTACTACCCAGTCGCCGCGACGTCACCCCTGATCAATTTTCCATTTTCCCGTCATAGAGAAAATTCTTCTGCGGAGTGATTGTGCTGACGGATTTTACCGTGGGGTGGCTCTTGATCAAACCGGTGAACTTGCCGGCGGAAGGCTTGAGCACGCGTTCGTAGGTTTTCGGATCCATGGTGGCGAGGCCGAACTTCGCCTTGAAGCCGTAGTGCCACTCGTAGTTGTCGGCCAGTGACCAGGCGAAGTAGCCGCGAACATCATACCCGTCACGGATGGCCTGCCCGATGGCGGCGATGTGAATGCGCATGTACCAGACGCGCTGCTCGTCGTCGTCCGTCGCGATGCCGTTTTCCGTGATCATCATGGGCTTGCCGTAGCGATCGCCGACCCGCTTGATTTCCTTGGTGAGGCCCTTGGGATTAATGCGCCAACCCATCATGGTGAAATTCGGCCCGCGGCGGCCCGGCCCGGCCAGGAGCGAAATCGGCCCCGGGGCCTGCGAGTAGTAATAATTGATGCCCAGAATATCGCAGACATCATAAATGCGATCGAGATGATCCACGTTGCCATGGATCATCGTATTGTAGATCAACCCTCCGGGGTCCAGCGGCGCGCGCTGCCACCAGGGCAGGGCCTCCACGCTCATGACCATGGCCGTGGGTTTGATCGCCTTGATGCGCGCGGCCGCGTCGCGAAACATTCCCGTACTGGCGTCAATCGCCTTCCAATAGTGTCCGAAGGCCAGCGTCATTCCGGGCGGCCATTGGGCTACGATATAGGCCGTGGTGATCTGGCCGTTGGGTTCGTTTTGCGGCGCGTAAAAATTCGCATAGGGCGACGTGGCGCGGACCATTTTTTCCACGTAGGCCTTCCAGCGGGTGCGGACGAGCGGATGCAGCCAGTTCGAGTTGCCGGGATTTTTCTTGTCGTAGAGCCAGTCGGGAAACGTGAAATGCCACAGGCAGATGACCGGTTCGATGCCGGCTTCCTTCAGCCGCCGCGCCATCTCGACATAGCGCCGGATGGCCGCCTCGTTATAAACGCCGGGCTTTGGCTCCACCCGGGCCCATTCGATGCTAAACCGGTAATGCGTCGCGCCGATTTTTTTCAGCGCGGCCAGATCCTTGTCAAAATGCGTCCAGGTGTAGAGCGCGTTACCCTTCGGCGGGGCCTTCTTCTGCGCCACGGAAATATCCCAGTCCGTGGAGAAATAATCCTTGTCCCCCGCTTTCACCGCCGGATCGCAGTACTGATAGCTGGCCGTCGAGATACCCCAGGCGAATTTGTCCCCAAGCTGCGGGGCGGATCGGGCCGGAGGAGGCTGCGGGCCTCTGCCGATCGGGCCGAGCGGGTCAATGGGATTCACGCAGCCGGCCAGCAGCGCGCCAAAGGCGAGAAGGAAAGCTGATTTTGCAGACACGATAAGGCGAGGCATACTGGTGCGTTTTGGTGAAAGGTGAAATATCTAGGCGCTGCCGGGCGAGAATCAAGATTTCGCGACAAGCCCCAAAACTGCTCACTTAAGGAACTTTGAGGAGGGCATCCCGCCCGCCTGGGGCGGCCAAGATGGCCGCCATCCGTAGTTCGTGCCGTGTCTGCTTCGCCCTTGCGGGGGCTCACCTTTCCTTAGCGTCAGGAACCCCGCTCAAGAAACATCGCTTTTGCTTTTCGCCGGATTCGGCTCAGATGGCGCCTCCGGGATAACCCATGACTCCGACTCCTGCCGAACCACCAAGCCTTTCTTCCGCGAATCAGCGCCGCCTTCGCTTGGCGCTGCTGAGTGTTTGGGTGCTGGTGATCGGGGCGACCGCGTATCTCTTCCTTTTTCAACGCGCGGCCATCCAAAATGAGCTGCGGGATGTCATGTCGGTCTCCATGTTTTTCGCAGGTTTTATTTATCTGCTACTTGGCAGCCTGCGTGGATTCACCATGTTCCCGGCCGCGCCGCTCCTCGTGCTGGGCATTGCGTTTTTCCCGCCCCTCACGCTGTTCCTCCTCACGCTGGCCGGCATCATGATTTCGTCGGCTATTATCTATTGGTTCTTCGGATCCCTGCACCTCGAGGAGGTTTTTAACCTCCGCTACCCCCGCATGATGGATCGCGTGAAAGCCCTCCTTCATCGCCGCGAACTGCCCGTCATCATCGCCTGGTCTTTCTTCCCGCTCACTCCCACGGATCTCCTGGTTTTCGTCTGCGGCGTGCTAAAGGTGGATTTCAAAAAAACGATGCTCGGCGTGGCCATCGGCGCGGGCGCGAACTGCGGCATTTATATTTTCCTCGGCGACCATCTCCTGCGACTGAGCGGGATGAAGGTGTGATCGGAGAAGCCGGGAGCTGGGAATGCGGAGCCGCGACATTGGACTGCCGCGCTCCTAGTTTCGACTCTCCCCGGTGTTCACGCGCTGTGGGGCGAGGCGTCCGCGCGGCGCGTGGTCCAGCTTAGCCAGATGGTGGACCAGCCGCCCGCGATCAGGGCGAGGCCGACCCACAAGCCGAGGGCGGCGTCGGTGCTGTCGGGCCAGCGCAGCAGAATCATGACGCCACAGGCCAACATGAAAAATCCGGCGGCGAGCGGACCGAGACCGCGACGCAGGGGACGGCTGCTGGCACCAACGGTCAGTTCGCTGATGCCACTGAGCGCGATCAATCCCGCCAGCAAAGTCCCGGTGGCCACGGTGGCAAATTGACGGTTGAGCAGGATCAGCACACCGCCGAGAAGGAGTCCGGCCGCGAGGAGAAGGATCGAGAGCATGTTGCGCCAGTCGCGGGCGTGCAGGCCGTACATAATGTGCGAGCCGGCCGCGAGGAGAAAGACGATGCCAATGAAAGTGGTGAAGAGATATCCGGCCGCGTAGCGGCTGAGGATGGCGGCCATGCCGAGCAACAGCGCGATGAGTCCCATCCAGATGGAGGCGGGTTCCGTCGGTGAAACCGGCTTGACGTAGTGCGCATCGAGTTCGGTGGAGACAGGAGCGGCGATGCCGCGGGCTTTTTCCAGACGTTCGGCGGCACGTTGCAGGCGGTCGGTCCAGTCCTGGCATTGATTGCTGAGGATGGAGTAATAGAGGCCGTCGTCCTGATGCTCAAGGGCCTCGAGCATGATGTCGGGATCGTAGTTGCGCCCGACAAACCAGTAGCCGTTTTTGTTGAGGTCCTCGAGGGTGCGGATGGGTTTACCGAAGTCGGCCTCGGAAAAACGCCGCCCTTTTTCATCGTAGCCGATATCGTAAATCACACGGTCGCCCTGAATGAAGAACAGCTGCTGATGCCGCAGCTCCAGATTGAGCAAGTCGCCCACGCGGTTATTCACCAGCGGGGCAAGAAAGGACATCCCGTCGAGGTTGCGTTTGCCAAATCGGCAAATCACCGGCCCGGCGGTGGGGTCAATGAGGGGGAAGGCTTCGGACATGGGGCGGTTCTAATGGGATCACCCCCGCTTAGCGAAGCCGTTTTTCGAGTGCCATGGTTCTTGTTAAACAAAACGCTTCGCCCTGCTTTTTTTGTCAAGATTTGCTGACCCGAATTCCCGTTATCGAACCTTTGGACCTTTGGCCACCCGTGCTTGATGCAACCATTCACGAATTCCGCGCGGATAGTGGACCAAACCTTTCAGTTTGCCCAGCGCCATTTGCTGCATGACTTCATACCATCACAGGTGAGACACGGATAAAGAATGATTGCCTCTCAGCATCCGTGGCTGAAAATAGCTTTTTCTCATATTGGCAGCCTCGGCAGGCTTTGCGCGAATGGCTCACCGACTTTTTCTTGCGGAAAGGCGGTCTCCCAGAGATACCTTTGCGACACTTTGAAGGCAGGATGCGAAATTTTTTGAGATGAGCGCGACGGCAACCGAAATTCCCATGGTGAACGTGCAGGTGGATGGGGAGTGGAAACAATTCCCCAAAGGCACCCGCCTGATCGAGGCCTGCATGAAGAGTGGCCATTTCGTCCCGCACTACTGCTACCACCCGAAACTCAGCACGCCCGGCAACTGCCGCATGTGCCTCGTCGAAATGGGCATGCCGAAAATGACGCCCGATCGCAAACCGATCATCGGAGAGGACGGCAAACCCGAGATGGGCTGGAGCCCGCGTCCCGCCATCTCCTGCGCCACCGAAATCAGCGAGGGTATGGGCGTGCGCACCAGTTCGCCCATGGTGGAGGAATGCCGCAAGGGCGTGATGGAATTTTTGCTCATCAATCACCCGCTCGACTGTCCGATCTGCGATCAGGCGGGCGAATGCCGGCTGCAGGAATTTTCCGTGGAATACGGCAAGGGCGAATCCCGCTTCCTGGAGGAAAAAGTCAAAAAGCCCAAGCGTCAGGACATCGGTCCGCGCATCATGCTGGACGACGAACGCTGCATCATGTGCTCCCGCTGTGTCCGCTTCATGCAGGAAGTGGCGAAGGACGACGTGCTGGGTTTTGTCAATCGCGGCAGCCACACCACCCTGGCGGTTTATCCCGGCAAATCGCTCGACAGCAACTATTCTCTCAACACGGTGGATATCTGCCCGGTCGGTGCCCTGACCTCGAAGGATTTCCGTTTTAGCATGCGCGTGTGGTTCCTGCGCGAGACCAAGACCATTGATGTCAATTGCGGCACGGGCACGAATATCCTCATCGGCAGCCGCGAGAACGTGCTGCACCGAATCACCCCGCGGGAAAACGATTTCGTCAACTCCTGCTGGATGCCCGACAACCACCGGCTCAATTTCCATTACGTCAACAGTGCCGAACGTCTCATGGACCCGGCAGTGAAAGGCGAGGAAAGCCCGGTGAAATGGCCGCGCGCCATCCAGGCGGCCGCCGATCAACTGCGGAAAAATCCCGGCGCGACCGCGATGATCGCCTCGGCCCGCCTGACCAACGAGGAACTCTTCCTCACCAAACGCCTGGCCGCATCGCTCGGGATCGAACTGTTCGATGTGCTGGCCCGCCCGCAAAAAGGCGATGGCTTTCTCATTTCCGAAGACGGCAACCCGAACACCTCCGGCGCGAAGCTGCTCGGCCTCGCCACCGGCAAACTGCCGGAAATCGCAGCGGGGGTTTCCTCGGGAAAAATCAAAGCCCTGCTTGTGCTCGGCGAGGACGCGACGGACTGCGGCATCCCCGAGTCCGATCTCGCCAAATTGGACGCTCTCGTGGTGACGGGAATCCTGCCGGACAAAACCACCGCAAATGCCACCACGCTTCTGCCCGCAGCCTCGTGGGTGGAAAAACGCGGCACCATGATCAACCTCAAGGGCCGCATCCAGCGTCTCAACCGCGCCATTTCCTCGCCCGGCCAGGCGCACGACGATTGGGAAATCCTGCGCGATCTCATCCTGGCCACCGGCGGCCCAAACGGCATCTACACCATCGAGGAAGTGTTTAAACAATTGACGGTGGAAAATCCCGCCCTCGCCGGACTCTCGCTGGGCAAAATCGGCGACCTCGGTGTTCAGCTTTCCCTGTAAGACATGGATCAGTTCATCTCCTTCGCGCTGCAGCCCGAGGTCTTTCTCGTCTGGACATCCCTGGCCAAGTCTCTCGTCCTCTTGGGCATTATTCTCGGTTTCGTTTCCTACACGGTCTATGCCGAGCGCAAAGTTTGCGCGTTCATCCAGGATCGCGTCGGCCCGAACCGCGTGGGCATTCCGTTGACTCTTCTCGGCATGAAAAAGGATCTGCCCTTCTTCGGACTCGGGCAGCCCATTGCCGATGCTCTCAAGTTGCTGCTGAAGGAGAATTTCATCCCCGCCAGCGTGAACAAATTTTACTATTACATCTCGCCCAAGCTGACGATGGTCCCGCCCATCCTCGTGCTGGCGGTGCTGCCCTTCGGTTCCTCGCTCTTCGGCGTTCCCATGGTCATCGCCGATATTGACATTGGCGTGCTCTACGTCTTTGCCGTTTCTTCACTGGGCGTTTACGGCATCGTGCTGGCCGGCTGGTCGTCGAATTCCAAATATCCGTTTCTTGGCGGCATCCGTTCGACTTCACAAATGATTTCCTACGAACTCGCTCTCGGGCTTTCCGTCATCCCGGTTTTCCTGCTTTGCGGAACTTTAAATCTGTCCGAGATCGTCCTCTGGCAGCGCGAAAACGGCTGGATGATTGCGCCGGGCTGGTTCAAGGGACTGACCATTGACCAGGCGCTTCAGCCCGAGGCGTGGGTCGCAGCCTTCCACGCCGGCTTCTCCTGGCAGCGGTTCTGGATCTGGATTCCGATGCTGATTTCCTTCGTGGTTTTCCTCATCGCCATGTTTGCGGAAACCAACCGCCTGCCCTTCGATCTTCCGGAAGCCGAGCAGGAGCTGGTCGGCGGCTATCACACGGAATATTCGGGCATGGGGTTTGCCCTCTTCTTCCTCGGCGAATACGCCGCCATGATCGCGGGTTCCGGCGTGATCGTGACGCTTTTCCTCGGAGGCTGGAGTCTGCCTTTTGTTCCGGATGGATCCTGCACGTCATTCTTTAACCTGGCCTTTGTGCCTGGCTGGCTGGCTAGTTTGATTTGGGGTTTGGTTAGTGTCGGCGTGTTCTTCGGCAAGGTCTCGGTCCTGCTCTTCGTTTTCATCTGGGTGCGCTGGACCCTGCCGCGCTTCCGCTATGACCAGTTGATGAAACTCGGCTGGTATTTCTTTTTCGAGCTGGCTCTGGTCAACATTTTCATCGCGGCGCTCATCATCGCCTACGTGAAATGATGGAGGGCGTCAGGCCCTATAAGCCTTTGCGGCTCTGAAAATCAGTCGACAAATTCCCTCACAATCAGCGTGGCGTTGTGGCCGCCGAAGCCGAAGGAATTGCTCATGGCCACCTTGATCTTGGCCTCACGGGCGGTGTTCGGCACGTTGTCGAGGTCGCATTCCGGATCCGGGTTTTCCAGATTGATGGTCGGGGGAATCACGCTGTGTTTGATGGCCAGGGCACAGGCAGCCAGTTCGATTCCTCCCGCCGCGCCCAGCAGGTGGCCGGTCATGGATTTGGTCGAACTCACCGGGGTCTTGTAAGCCTGAGCACCAAGGGCCAGCTTGATGGCCTTGCTCTCACAGGCGTCGCCGATCGGCGTGGAGGTCGCGTGGGCGTTGATGTAGTCAATGTCCTCCGCGTTGATCTTGGCGTGCTTCATGGCGATTTGCATGGCGCGGGCGGCGCCTTCGCCATCCGGCAGCGGCGCCGTCATGTGATAGGCATCCGCTGAGCAGCCGTAACCGGCCAGCTCACAATAAATCCGGGCACCGCGGGCTTTGGCGTGTTCGAGTTCCTCGATCACCATGATGCCGGCACCCTCGCCCATGATGAAGCCGTCGCGGTCGCGGTCAAACGGCCGGCAGGCTTCCGTGGGTTCGTCGTTGCGCAGGCTCAGGGCCTTCATGGCGGCAAATCCGGAAATGCCGATGGGTGTGATGGTCGCCTCGCATCCGCCGGCCAGAAACGCATCCGCATCGCCGAATTTGATAATGCGCCAGGCTTCACCGAGGGAGTTGTTGGCGGTGGCGCAGGCCGTCACGATGCACATGTTGGGACCGCGCAGGTCAAACTCCATCGAGACAATGCCGCTGGCCATGTTGCTGATCATCATGGCAATGGTGAAAGGGGAAACCCGGGTCGGGCCGCGTTCGAAGAGCCGCTTGCATTCGTCCTCCATGCTCTTAAGGCCGCCGATTCCGCTGCCCAGCATCACTCCGAAACGGTTGCGGTCAATTTTGTCCAGCTCCACTCCGGCGTCGGCCAGGGCGAACTTGGAGGCGGCCACGGCAAACTGCGTAAAGCGGTCCGTTCGTTTGGCCGATTTGGGATTCTTGAAAAACGGAGCAGGTTCGAAATCGCGCACCTCGCCGGCGATCTTGCATTCATAGATTTCGGAATCGAACGCCTCATAGCGACGGATGCCGCTGCGACCGGTGGTAAGACTTTCCCAGAAGGTGGGAATGTCGTTGCCGACGGGGCTGATGATACCGATTCCGGTGACAACTACTCTGCGTTCGCTCATGTCAATAATTCGTGGGCCCCGAGGGGAGATGACAACTCAGCGGGTTGACAGACGGGTTGGCAATAAAAAAGTTTCCGCCTGCTCTCTTCTGTATCAATAAGCCCTCAGTTTGAACCGTTCGTTGAGGCCGCCGCAGCGAGGGCAGCGAGGCAGCAAGGCGGGTGTGCGATCCTCGTATTCCATGCCGCAGATTGTGCAGCGCAGGCGATGCCGCAGGCTGCGACCCTCGCGGAATTTCCGAACGATCTCGTAGGCGATCCAGGCGAAAAAGATGGCGGCCAGAAAAACCAGCAAATACACGCCCACCAGCCAGGGCAGCGCGACCTGGATCATGGTTCCTTTTCCCGTTCGATATCCGCACCCCAGAGAAAGGTGGCTGTTCCCCAAGCCGGCTGACCCCCCGAGTCGTCGCGGGAAAACCGGGCCCCGGCCAAATACCGCAGGGCGGCACGGTCGAGCTTTTCATTGCCGGAAGAGCTTTGCGGAAAAAGGTGCATCGGCCGGCCATCGGGCGAAATGCAAATGAGAAACTCCGCCGGAGCCAGGGCCTGCCGGGCCGGGGCCAGAAAATGAAATTCCGCCGGGGGAGTCACCACCCGCCCCGCGAGGTCCCCGCCTAACCTGAGCGCGGTGGGCAATCCCGGTTCGGGCGCAGCCTGTTTACCGCTTGGTGCGCGGCTGATCGGTCCGAAAGAGGTCACCGGGGGCAAAACCAATCCCGACTCTGCGGCGGGCAAAGCGGACAGCACCGGTTTTTCTGCATCAAAACTCGCAACGTAAACCGTCTCGGGAAGTTTCCAGACATCGCGGCCAAACAATTGCCCGGGGGAAAACAGCGCGGGGTCCGAAGCGGTCAGCAAGGGCGCCATCTGCACGGCTTCCGGCGAACCCGGCCGTAGGAAAAAAACCTCGGCGGAACGTTCGGGACTTGGGCGCGAACGGAGGTAAGCCACTTGAAAAACCACCACGCACGCCGCATGCACCACGAAGGAAAGCACCAGCATGAGCGGCAGAGCCAGGTGGACGTTGTGCCGCGACGGCCAGTCGAACAAATGCAGGTCCAGTTTCACGGAGCGTTGCCGTCCTCCGCAGTCGCGAGCACCACGGGAAATCCCAGTTCCAGGGCCAGATTCATGACGGAGCTGATGTTTTCATACAGCGCGCGCTTGTCGGCCTTGATGATGATCGTCTGGGAGCGGCCGCGGATTTTTTGCAGTTTGCCGCGAAGGGCGGACAAAGCGGTTTCCTGATTTTCAAAAAACACGGCGGAGAGTGGCGGAGCGGTGATGCTGATGATGCGCGGGTTGCGTTGCGGCGAGAGGAGGAACGGGGATCGCGGCACGCTGACGGAGATGCCCGGTTGCAGCATGAAGGTCGTGCCCAGCATCAAAAAGAAAAGCAGGATGAGGAAGAGTCCCAGCGCCGGCGCGAGAAAGAGCAGCGCGGGGTGCGGATAAGTGGAGCGCCGGAGTTTCACCGCGGAGGGGTGTTGCGTCCGCGCACTTCGTCGAGGATGGCGAGGATTTCAATGCCCGCGCGTTCCATGTCGTGGATGATGTTATTGACGCGCGACGAGAGATAGCTCAGTGCGACAAAGGCCGGGATGGCCACGCCCAGCGAAGAGGAGGCGGTGAGCAGGCTCTCATAGACGCCGTCGGCAATATCCGTGGCCGTGGCGTAGCCGCTCTGCGCGGCGATTTCCTGAAATGTCGTGAGCAGGCCGAGCAAGGTTCCCAGCAGGCCGAGCAACGGAGTGGCGTAGGCGATGGTGGCGAGGAGCGCCAGATTGCGTTCCAGCTTCGGCACCTCAAGTTGCCCGGCCTCCTGGGCCACTTCGCGCAATTCCGAACGCGGCGCACCATGACGCAGGATGAGGGCGTGGGCCACCCGCGCGACCGGTCCCGGCGTGCTGGCGCATTCCTGCAAGGCTTCGGCGTAGTTTTCCTTGCGCAGGATGTTGGAAAGTCCGCGCAGCAGATCGCCGACCGGGATCGAGGCTTTGTGCAGATAAAGAAGCCGCTCAAAAAAAATACCTGCCGCCGTGATGCTGCACAACACGATCAACCACATCAACGGCCCGCCTTTTTGCACAAAGTCCAGCATAATGGTGTGGTTTAAACGAAGGCCCGCCAAGGGGCAAAGTTCATTTCCATTTTTCCAGGGCCGGGCGGGGGGAGGAAACCGGCAGCGGAAGGTTGGCGCGGGTCAATTCCTCCACGACCTGCTGGAGTTTTTCCCGCACGCCGGGAACAAATCCGCGGTCCTTGTGCAGCACCAGCAGGCAAAGGTCCTCGTGGTGAAAAAATGTGATCGGTCCCTTTTCGGAGTGCACGGTGACGGCCGGGACCGCGCCGATGCCCATCTTGGCTGAGGCTGTCCTCATGCCGGAGAGCATTTCCATCGCATGTGCGCTCAGTGATACCAGGTCAATACTGTCGGGCACATTGTGCGAGGCCAGCACGGTGCTGGCCTGCGAGAGCACGCAGGATTTGATGCCAGGCAGGCCGCCACAGAGTTCCACCACGCGATCCACCGCGAGAAACTCCTCCGTCATAAAAATCGCCTGCAAGGCGTCCTGCTCGTGAATCTCAGACTGCGCTTTCGCGCCTGTCCTGGGCAGGTGTTCGGTCTCCATCAACAACGCCTCGGTCTGATGAGGCTCCATGATTTGCAGGGTTTCCGGCTCAGCCGGCACAGAAACCACTGCGGGTGGTGCATCCGGGACAGCGAGGACTTGCGCAGGAGGTTCGACGACGGGCTCTGGCAATTTTTCGAGAGGCTCAAAGGAGGGAACTCTCGGAACCAGCGGAACCAGGGGCGTCCTTGGTTTGGGAATCTCGACCCGCGCTCGCGGCTCCGGAGCGGCAGGTTTTTCGGGTTCAGGCTCGGCTGCCTTGCGCCGGAAAATCGGGAGAATCGAAAAGGGCCGCCGGCTTTGCGGAAGGGCCGTGGCCTGCGGCGGAGGGGGAAGAACCGACGGCGCAGGCGGCACTTCCACCGCAGCGGGTGGTTCAATGGGCGGGCTCGGTTCGGGTTCCTCCGGCGTGAATGCTTCCACGGGCGCGAATTCCGCCACCGGCTCGGGCGGAGCCGGGGGAATTGCGCTGAAGGCCGATTCGGGAATCAAAACAGGCTCGACCGGGACCACCGGCACTTCAACATCCTCGACCACGGGCTCGAAAATTTCCTGCACCGGCGCGATTTCCTCCGGGGGAGCGAAGGCGGTCAACTCAGGCTCCACCACCACCGGCTCTTCGATGATTTCGCTGGTGGCGACCATTTGATAAGCCTGCGCCAGCCGGGCGGCGGGCAGGGCAATCTGCGTGTCGGAAAAATTCTGGGTCTGGAAACATTCCGGTGCCATCGCGGCCAGCCGGGTCAGCGAGATTTTCGGCACCGGGCCGGCCAGGATATCCGCGCAGGGAAGTTCCACCACGCGTTCCGCATCAAACATCGCGGCGCGAACCCCGCCGGGCAGTCCGCCCGCCAGATCACCCAGCCGCAAACTTACAGTGGATGGCGGGTTGGAAAAATACCGGTAGCGCGGCCCGCGCGGGGCCGGAGGGATCGCGGGCGCAGGGGGCGGCGGAACGTTGGAGACTTTGAGTTGTTTCACGCGGGCTTTCGGATTATCTCACACTCTGCCATTCTGCAACTGTGGAACTCGACTTCAAATTCACCCCGGACGATCTCATCCCGGCTATCGTCCAGCAAGCCCCGGTTGGAAACAACCCCGGAGGGCGCGTGCTGATGTTTGCCTGGATGAATCGGGAAGCCCTGCAAAAAACCCTCGAAACCGGCCTCATGCACTTCTGGAGCCGCTCCCGGAAAAAACTCTGGCTCAAAGGCGAAACCAGCGGCCACACCCAGCGGATCGTGCGCTGGCATGTGGATTGTGACCGCGACGTGCTCCTCTTCGAAGTCGACCAAAGCGGCGGAGCCTGTCACACCGGCTATCAAAGCTGCTTCTTTCAAGAACTCGACCGCGAGGCCCGGCCGCTGCCTGTCAGCGAAGGGAAAATTTTCGACGACAAGAGCGTTTACCAATAGCGCGGCGGCGAACCGCCCCAGCTCCGCAGGGCCAGGAACCCTCTCTGCGACAAATAGAGCTGTTTGGGAAAATCGGAAGGAAAGTCCGCCGCCGCCTGACGCTTGGCCGGATTGTTCGGGATATTTTGCAGTTCAAACCAGGCCTCAACCCCTTCGGTGACATCGCTCACCTGTTCCCGCGGACTCCCAGGATTATTGTAAACGGCCAGGTCTTTGATTCCCTGCAAAATCTCCGGTGTAATCCGGCGCGCTGTCGTTTGCGAAACAACAGTCTGCGAAATGCTGCTATCCCCGGCGCAAACGGTTCCGAGCGTGGCCACCAAGACGACAAGAACGGTCTTCATAGACAGATAGTATGGCATAAAGAACGCCCGCGTCCAGAAATGGCGTGCCTGGCTGATCCGACTTCATCCTCGCGTAACCATTCAGATTCTGAGAAATGGCGGATTCTCTGCAAA
>Ga0163144_10022062_pt1 | contig 12633 bp, 7 predicted proteins | sample OliLak19BULKMAT1_FD_123175 | JGI IMG/M metagenome (GOLD analysis project Ga0163144, IMG submission 123175) | Freshwater microbial mat bacterial communities from Lake Vanda, McMurdo Dry Valleys, Antarctica - Oligotrophic Lake LV.19.BULKMAT1 | ecosystem: Environmental > Aquatic > Freshwater > Lake... | reverse complement strand
GTATCCGATGATCGGGCGGATCTGGCGGTTCTGATAGCCGACGGTGAGCCCGTCGATCATCGCCTGCCCGCTGCTAGGCTTCAGCAGCGTCGCGAGGATCTTGATCGTCGTGGTCTTGCCGGCGCCGTTGGGGCCGATGAAGCCGAAGCAATCGCCCTGATCGATCGCGAGGTTGAGATTGTCCAGCGCGACGAAATCGCCGTATCGCTTGGAGAGGCTGATCGTTTCAATCATCGGCATGAGGCACAACTCCGGGTCGCGGTCAGGGTCCAGATATCCGGTCAAGGTTCGGCGAGTTTCACTTTCCGTCGGCGCTACGAACGTACATGCTAATGTTTGGCGGGCGCGACGGCAGCGGGTACACCCACCGCACCATCGTCTTCCCGTCCGTCGGGATCGCCCGCCCGTCCACCGTCAGCGGGATCGGCGTCTCGTTCGGCCTCCCCTTCGCGCCAACGAGCTGCCCGAGGACAATCACGCAAGGCTGTGTCACCCATCGCGAAAGGTCCAGCGCGTGCGTGCTCGAGCGACGGAACACCGCAACCTCTGACGGCGACAGCGGGTCGACATTTGGCGGTGCCAACAGCGAGAACAGTGAGATCGCCGTGAGCCGATCGTCAGTCAACGCCCGCACCGATCGCTGGCCCGCGTCGGCGATGCCCATCGAGCGCGGGCTGACGCTGTCCAGAAGACCGCCCAGGCTCGTCGCCCGATCGTCGCCACTTCGCTGCCCGCGATCAAAGAGCGCGCCGAGGTCCAGCGGCTCGCCCGGATTCCACGAGCCCGGCAGCACCTGTGCATCGGCCACTGCGAGCACGGGATCCTTCAATCCAAACGGCAGCCCAAGCTGCGAGTACACCACGATCACACGTGTGTTCAGCAGCCCGCCGGGCAGGTCGTGAACCAGCCGCCCGCTGATCGTCGGCTTTGAGCTTCCCTCAGCCGGCGCGCCCACGCGCACCGGCCAATCGCTCATCGGCATCGGCATCCGCAGCCTCGGTGCTCCCAGCCAATCTACCTGCACCGATTTGATCGTTGATCGCGAGGGCACCCGCGCCTCGGTCGGGCGGCGCGACTCGATCGCGTATGGCGCCGCGTCCGGGAAGGCCTCGATCCCGGCGCCGGGGTCGTTCGGCTCCCAGCCCGCGATCGTGTCCGTCATGCCCTCGTCGCTCGGGCCGACGCCAACGGTCATTCGACCGAATCGAGGCAGCAGCACGCTGGCAAACATCTTGGCCCGTTGCGTCGGCTGGCCATACACCTCGTCAACGAATGTCAGGTGCGTCGCCTCGGTGCGCGTCGGACGCAGCAGCAACGCCCCGCCCCACGCGACGCCCGTGAACAGCACCGCAAAGAACACAAACGCGAGCCACGCGTGGTGCTGCTGACGACGCGCCTTCAGCACACGAAACGCGATCGGCCCCGCCAGGGCCCAGTATGCCGCGAACACGACGAACGCCAGCAGCAGCCCGCGGGCCGCCGCTCCCGTCTTGGCGATCGAAGCGCTCAACCCGTCGTCCAGCTCCACCGCCTCGCGAATCTCACGCAGCTTGTTCGCCGCGATCAGTTCGTTCATCTTGCCCATCGTCAAGAGCTCGCCGCGCCTTCCGAGCACGCGATGCCAGAACACGTCCGGCTGGGTCGCCGCCGATTCCAGCATCGCGGGGCTCGCGATGTTGATGCCGATGAGCGTCACCGCGCCCGCGCCCACCGAGCGACGACACACCACGCCCTCACCACCCGGCCCGGCCAGGACGATCACGCCCTCGCCCGGCTTGGCGTTCGCCTCGGGCGTGAAGACGTGCATCGACGCCGAGGACGGCAGGCTCGACCGCTGCTTCGCCTGCTCCGCATCACGAAACAAAAACTGAAACGCGTTCAGATTCACCTGCTCGCGCCGCTCGACCGTCACCCGCGGCATGATGTCCAGCAGCTTCGCCCCGGGAGTTATCCAGTTCTGGCCCACGCCGGGCATGACGATGATGAAGTGCCCACCACGCATCACCCACTCTCGAACCGCCTGGGCCTGCGCATCAGTCAGCGTCGCCGGGTCACTCTCGCCGGTGTTCCCGGTCCAGACCAGCGTGCTGGTCGAGGCCAGGCCCATCCAACGATCCGGAAGGTCGATCACGCGCAAGCCGTCCAGCAGCATGCTGGGCTCGTGGCCCTTCGGCAGCGCCCGCCCAGTCTGCGTCGTGACGCTGTACAGATCAAGCCCCGCGACCTGCCGCCCGACGATCGCGATCTGGCCGCTGGCGATCGGTGTCTCCTGATCAGCACGCAACGGAATCTGCACGCGCCCGAGCAAACGCCCGGTTGCGTTCGACGCCGTCACGGGCAGGTCGCGTGCTTCGGACTCAGAGCCGGCGCCGGCCGCGTACGCCTCGAGCAACACGTCGCCCCCGGCGGCAAATCGAAACGGCAGCCGCCCGTAGAGCCAAACGTTTTGCTTCACGCCCGGGTTGGTGGTGACGGCGCGCCGGTATTGAGCCGTGTCCCCGTCAGAATCCTTGACCGCCCATTGCACGATGATCTCGCGCGGCGCTGTCGACGTCTCGGTGATCTGCAGTTGCAACCCGATCCAGTCACCCGGACGCGGCCGATTGCCCAGCCCCATCGCAACGCCCTGAATCTTGACCTCGCCCGGATCAAGCACCTGCGCCCAAGCCACTGATTGCCCCAGCAGCGCCAGAAGCAGGCCGACAACCAAGGCCGGCCACAACCCGACGCGAACGGTACCCGACCGCCACTCCCATAACCAAGTTCCCCGCCCGTATGCAATCATGCGACCATTCTACGAACTTCAGACGCCCGCGGTTTCGACCGATTCAGTTAGCCAGCATGACACCGCTCAGCATGGAGACTTGGCTGGGAATCGGCATCATCGCAACGGCCACGCTGATGTGCTGCGCCCACGTGCTGGCGACCCTGCTTCGCGAGCATGATCGGCTGGCCACGCTTCAGGCCAGTTGCGACAAGCTCCGGTCGGACTACGACCGTCGAATGAAAGAGATCATGGAACGCCTGCCAGCCCGCGAGACGCCTCCAGACTCTCGCGGTGCCTCGCACGCGCATGGTGCCCAAGAGGCGGAAGTTGAACCGCTCGAGGTCGTGCCAACCGACGAGTCGGGCGATCACGCCCGCGCCGCGTAGCCGCCCGCTCAAGGACCACCCCCGCGACCGTCGCCGGAAATCGCCGCCGGCATCGCACGCGTGGCGTCCCTGGCCTGCCGCAGCATCGTCGCCGAATCGGCGCTCCCGCCGATCGCCAGCACGCCCACAAACATCTCCGCATGCGCCGCATCGCGCCCGAACACACCCGCCGTCGCGGTCCACTCAACGCCCAGCGACCCCGCTGCTGTCCCGCCGACCGTCCAACGTAGCGACCAGCCCGCGAGCAACCCGTCCGCCGGGGTGATCGCGATCGCACCGAGCGACGCCCCCAGTCGCGTCATCGTCTTCGCTACGTCCGTCAGATTCACCGGCGTACGCATTGGACACACCGCCGCGAGCCGGATCACGCCGATGCCCTCGTCCGCCGGCGCGATGATCGCCAGAGGCCAGACCACCGCCCACCGACCCATCGTTTGCGAAGCCGAGCGAATCATGCCTCCGCCGCTGAGTTGCCACGCGCTGAGCCGGCGCAGCGCGTCGTCGCGCTCGCCGGGCGAAGTCATCGTGACCCACACGCCGCTCATCCAGCGCGACCAGCCAACCACGCCGCTGCCAAACTCGCTCATCCCCGGCCCGCCCTGATCACACCGCACCACCATCGCCCACGGTGCATCCACCGGCGCCAGAGTTGTGAGCTCCGCAGGCCAGAAGCCTGTCGTGATCGCTACGCGAGCCGCGTCGTTCAACGCACCCGAACGCGCCGCGTGCGTCAGGTCCAGCCGCACCAGGTCCGGCCCGATGTACGCCGCGCCGCGGCTTGAATCCGGCACGCCGCGAACATCGGCGAGCCGCACGTTGGCTGATGCGACGCGCGTCCCGCGCAGCCCGATCGAGCGCGCAGACGCGAGCCCCAGCGCACGCAGAATCTCGTGAGCCCTCGGGCTGGCCCCTTCGCGCGAGAGATCAGCCGTCGGCGGCGCAAAGAACATTGCGGGTGCCGCACGCCGAAGCGCCGACAAGTCCACGCGCACGTCCAAGATCGTCGAGCCTTTGATCGCCGGTTCTGCCCGCGCCAAGGCCGCGTCGTGCGCCGGCCACACGCTGGGCACCTCGCCCCATCGCGGCGACGACAACGCAAACGCACTGGCATCCGTCGCGCACTGAACCTCGATGACCTCGTCGCCGTCGCCCCCCGCGCCTGGCTTTCGACCGACCTTGATCAGCCCCCCCGCCTCGCCTGCTATTAGCTGCGCGATCGCCTCGGATGAGAGCGCCCCATCAGTCTGCAACTCCACCGACCACGCCCGCCGCGCCCCGTCTTCGCTCGTGCGCAGCGACGTGAGCGAAATGGCGCGCAGCGGCGATTGCCCGGCAGCCAGCAGTCGCGCGATCTGAACGCCGCTGTTCAACCGGTCCGGCGCGCCACCTTCGGATCTGTTCACGCAATACGCGATCGCGCGCAGCAGCGCCCGCGTCTGTTCGTCACTCGCCGCACCGGCTGGGCCAGCCGAGACGCGCAGCGTCGCCAGCGGCTCGACTTTGGCCTCATCCGCACAGGCGGTGCCGATCGCGGGCATCGCCCCGAGCGCCCACACCGCCGCGAGACCCGCGACATCGCCCCGCCATCGCCTCCCTCCGCGAGCCCTCATCGACCCTTTCCCGCGCGATCGACCCAGCCTTGAACAATCGTGCGCAGCTCCGCTGTGCGAACATCGCGCTCGACCGACCCCGGGCCGAAGTACTTGGCCTCAAGGTCGCCGATCACCGTGGTCAGTTCGCGCCGCTGCTCGCCCGTCAGCGCCGCCTCCGTCGTCGTCTCAATCCGCCGCAGCGTCGCGACCGCCGAAAACGGCGTCAAACTTTCGGGCACGCGGAACCGCGCCGGCGCCGTCGTCACCTCGCTCCGCCTGCGTGAGCGGGCGAACGCCCAGGCCGCCGCGCCGCCGCTGACGATCATCAGCCCGAGCACGCCCGCCGCGACCCACCCGCCACCACCACCGCCGACCGAAGCCATCGCGATCGTGGGCTTCGCCTCCACAATGTCCGCATCCGCGTACCGCTTCAACGTCCCCTTGGCCTTCGCATCCACCAGCTTCGGGAACCGGAACTCGGTCTGCCCCGCCACCGGCGACAGGTGCAGCGTCCACACCCGCTCGCTCACCGGCACCACTCCATCGCCCGACGTATCCAGGTCCGCGATGTTGAGGCCCTGGTCGTCCACGCGATCAACCTTCACACCCGACATCGACGCCACATCCACCACTTGGTCAAGCGATTGCACAAGCCCCTTGCCCTTGGCACGCACCTCGAGCCGCATCGTCGACATAATCTCCTTGGGCTTGTTCCCGACTTCGCCAGTCGCTCGCGTGTTACCCGAGGCGTCCGCCCCGACCATCGCGTCGCGCTCGTCAAGCACCTGATCAACCGTCGCGTCAACCAGCGTCGAGGCAGATGGCTCCTGCCCGCGTGCATCAATCAGCACCTCCTCGCTGATGATCGGCAGGATGACCTGCCCTTGCCCGTCCGAGAAATCCATGTCCATCTGCACCGGCGGGATCCGGTCCACGCTCGCGTCGCGCACCTTCAGCACCAGATACGCAAGCGGGTACTGCTCCCAGCCCTTGCGCTCGATGCCCATCGGCTGCACCGTCGGCTTGTGAAACGTGATCGACTGCACCTCAAACTTCTCGCTCAGCTTCGCCCGCAGCTTCTTCTCAAGCTCGTCCTTGTACGACACCTGCTGGCCCGTCATCGGGTTGTAGTACTCGTTGGTCAGATACTTGGCAAAGGTGCCGCTCTCGCGCGACACCGCCCGTGTACACCACACCGCAAGCTGCGCACCAAACGGCTGGCCCGACGCGACGCTGCTCCCGCCATCGACCGTGATCGACAGCTGGATCTCCCTGGTCAGGTCGTTGTAATACTCCAAAAGCGCCCGCGCATCTTTTCCCTCCGGGCTCTCGCCGAAGACCCGCGCCGCCGCACGCACGAAGCGAGCCTTCAGCTCGGGGTTCATCGTCGCCATCGAGCGGGTGATCTCCTGCGCGAACAGACCCAGGTGCTTCTTCGCCTCGTCTCCGCCCAGCTCGTTGATGGCCGCGATCACCGCGTCGATCTGCGCGCTATCCGCCTCGTCCTGTCGCGTGAGCTGCGCCAGGTCGCTCGCGCCCAGCGCGCTACTGAACCACTGCGAGAACACCCGCGCCGTCGGCTTCACCGTTCCCGCCGCCAGGGCCTCGCCGTACAGCGCGGCGCTCTCGCTATACGCGTTGAACGCCGCCTCGCGCTCCGCGCCATACACCGGCGTCTCAGCCTTCTGGCCGTACAAAAACTCGCTGAGGTCGTAGTGCAGATCCCCGCGCGTCTGACACGCTTCCCACGACCGCGGGTCCGCGTCGCCCCACGCCGCCGCCAGCGCGATCGCGCTCGCGTACCCCTGACGCACCATCTCGCTCAACTGCTTGTCGGTCCGCTTCGTGCCCGCCTGCTGCTGCACCTGCGGCTGCCGCCACGCCCCCGCGAGCCGCTCTCGCATGTTTCGCGCCAGCGTTGATCGCACCTCCGCGTTCATCTGGTCCAGTTCGCCAAACACTGACTCGATGTTGCCCGTCGTGTACGCCTCCGCGTCCGAATGACTCGCCGCGAACGCATTTACCAGCGCCTGCGCACCAAACGAGTTCAGCCCCAGCGCCGACAACGCCCCCAGCGTCTCCTTGAGCTGCCCCAGCGTGCGCTCCTGTCGCGCGCGCGTCAGCGGCACCGCCCCGTCATACCCGCCATAGCCGTACGCGTACGGGTTAAACCCGCCGAATCCGCCATACCCGCGATACATCCCCGCTCGCCCGCCGCCGCCGCCAAACGGCGTTGTGCCCTTGCGCGCATACTGCGGCCAGGACGCGATGATCGCGTCGCCCAGCTTCTGCGCCCGCTCGCGATCCACCCCGACCACCGGCCGGATCATCGCGATCACTCCCTCGGTCTCCCCCGACGCGGCGCTCGTGCCCGCCACCATCAACTCCAGCTTCGCCGCCAGCCCCGGATCAATCACGCCCAGCCACGCCGCCGGCGGCAACGCTGTATTCAACTGGTCCGCCGGGATGAACTGCGGCCGATTCTGCTGCCCGCCCTGCCCCTGCGCATACGGGTTGTACGCGCCGTACGGGTTATACCCGTCCTCGCCCTCGCCGGGGTTCCGCGCCGCCGTTGCCCCGCGCTTGGTCGCTTCCGCCTCTTCCAAAATCAACATCGTCAGCAGGTTCATGCCCGTGCGCCACGTCGCGGTCTTCTCCGCCCCCAGCCCCAGCACCGCGCCGCCCAGCCGCTTCGCCGCCAGCAACGCACGCAATCGCTCATCGGCCTTCGCGTTGCGTTGGCGCAGCATGCGCGAGCGCTTGCTCACCTCGTCAACCGCCTTCCACCCCAGGTCCGGCTCATCCTCAAAGATCTGCTTGAGAAACGCATCGCCCTCCGGCACCGCGATGTCCGCGATGAACGCCATCGCGTGCGACAGCGCGCTAGACCGCTGCTCGGTCGTCGCCTTCTCCAGACGCATCACTTCCATCGTCACCTTCCAACCCTGGTCGATCGCATTCTCGCGCTCCTTGCCCTGCTTCGTCTTGCTCAGCGCGTCGAAATACACCGCGTACAGGTTCAGCAGCTCCGGGTCCTGGCTCTGGCGCGCCTGCTCCAGCGGCGGCAGATACTCCTGCGCCTGGATCGGCAAACCCGCCGCGACCAAGAGCGTCGCCGCGTTCTTGCGCTTCCCAGGCTCGGACCCGCCAAAGTGCACTGTCCCGCGTTTAATCTCCGCCGCGACCGCCGACGCCTGCGAGCCGCGCTGCGTCGTCGCCTTCAGCAGCAAGCCGAGCTTCGTGATCAGCTTCTCGTTCAGCTCACCGGGGCACAGCGTCGAAACTTCGAGCACCTCGTCGGGCGTGATCGCCTGGTCCATCATCACCAGCGAGTTGAGCACGTGCGCGTAGATCGTGTCCTTGTCCTCGCCGCCCTCAGCGCCGATAAACTCGCGCACGCCCGCCCAGTCACCCGCGACAACCACAAGCCGGAACTGCTCCGCCTTCTTCGCCAGCTTCTTCGCCGCCGCGGCTTTCGCCGCTCGCTGCTCCGGCGTCATCGCACGCCCGCCCGGGCCACTCATGCCATCCATCCCCGGTCCGCCCATCGGGCCGCTTCCGTCCCCCGCGTCCCCCTCGCCACCTTCAGGCACATCCCCGCCCTCGCCCAGCGCCCCAGCACCAGGCCCCCCGCCCCCCCCCGCCAGCGCACGCAACCGCGCCAGCACGCCCTCGGGCATCTGTACGTTCGGCGGCAACTTCAAACCCATCACATCCGGCCCTTCACCCGCACCCGCGCCCGCCCCAGCCGCCGGCACATCCGGCGGTCCCACAAAGTTTGGATCCGCCTCCGGCCGCGCCGCAGCTTCTGGCGCCACCGTCGGCCCCGTGCTCGCACCCGCCGCGCCTCCGACTGCCGGCGCACCGGCCTTCTCGCCCGCGCCCTTCTCTCCCGCCGCCGGCGCATCCGGATCAGGCAACACGCCCGCCGCGATCAACCGCCGCTCGCGCTTCTCCGCCGCGAGCGTGACGCGCGCCGCCAGGATCGTCTGCGGGTTGCGCGTGAAGTCCAGGCGTTGCAAGCGCTTGCCCAACTCAGTCTTGAACACCAGCGGCTTCTCGCCCGGCGCCATGCGCCCCGGCATCATCATGCCCTCATCAAACGACGGCTCTTCGCCCTCGCCCTCAATCGAATCAAACCCGCCCGCCCCGGCCATCCTCATGATCGAGGACATGGTGCTGGCCGACATGGGTTGCGCACTCGCCCCCGCGCTCAGCCCGCACACCGCGATCAACACCGCCGCCGACATCACCCTGTGCATCATTACGCTCCTCAACAACACGCCACCAACCCACCCTGCGCCACACTCGCATCCACTGCCGCCGCCAGTTCCCACATCATCACTTCGCGCGACGATGTCGCACAATCCCCACCCCCGCGCACACTCACGAACCCTTGGGATTAAACGCGTTCTCCCCCGAGCCCTGGTTGATCTTGTCGCGCGCGTCCTGCGGCTTGGGCTGCTTGCCCTTGCTCATGCTCTGGCTGCGCTTGCCCTGCCGCAGCCCGGGCTTTGCGTTCTTGCACTGGCCCGGCTCGTCCATCTCCTTGAGCTGCGACTCGTCGATGTCCTGAAACCGGATCACCGCCTCGAGGTTCTCCTTCATCAGCTGCGCCACCTCGTCCTTTGACTCGACGGCGCTCTCGGCCAGCAGGCGATACTGCTGCCTTGCCACTTCAGACTCCGGCCCCCACTCCTGACGCGGGGCACCCTCCACACGCATGCCCCACGCGGTTGCGTACGCCGTCGAAGCAAGCTCCGCCCGCACACGCTTCACAAACTCCGGCGAACTCGGTTCGTCCTTCTCGCTGGTCTGCTGGCCCAGCAACGTTTCAAGCTGCACTCCCGCCGCGAGCAAATCTCCCGACCAAGCCGTCGCCCGCGCCTCCGCCAGCGATAGCTCCGCAACCAGCCGCCCCTCGCCCGACGGCAGAAGTTGACGAGCCTGCGCGTACTTCGCCGCCGCCTCCTTCCACTCCTCCTGCGCCTCGGCCGCCTTCGCCTCTTTCAACGCACTCGCCGCAGTATCGCGCGACCACAACGCCTGCCCCGGCCCCGCATGAACCACCAGCGCCGCCAGCGGCACCAAACCCCACGCCGCCCACAACATCGTTCGTTTCACGCTCATGACTTCGCTCCTGTTTCGCCCTTTGACGCCGCGCCCACCATCTCCGCAGCCGTACTCCCGAGTCGCTCACGATCAACCCGCAGATCGCCCTTGTCCTCTCGTACCGCCTGCCCGCCGCGCCGCGCCCCGCTTCCGCTCACGCGCGCTCGCCGCGCCGAACCAAACGCCGCCAGCATCACCGGGATCCCCGCGACCAGGCCACCGCCGATCGCGCAGCAGATCAGCCCGATTGTTCGCATCGCCAGCCGATCCTGCTCGGTCATCATCAGCATCCGCAGCGATCGCAACGTGTCGCTCGGCAGGTGCCGCGAGTTCGCATCCACATATTGCCCGCGCGTCCGCACCGCCAGCGTGTTCAGCGATTCGCGATCCTGCCGGCTCATCGACTCCCCCACCGGGCTGGACCGGAACGGATCGCCCACGCCCACCACCAGCACATCACCAATCGACGCTGGCAGCGACGACAGCGCCGAGCCCGCGACGCTGTCCCCGCCGTCAGAGATCACGATCAGCGTCGTCGAGCCGGGGTTCCAAGGCGTCGCAAGCCTCACCGCCTCGCGCACGCCCGCGTTCAGATCCGTCCTCGGCCCCTTGAACGCGTAGTGCAGGGGCAAGTCACCGATCACGTTCGTCACAATGTTCATGTCAAACGTATCGATCACCACCGGCTTGGCGGTATCCCAAAACGCCACCACGCTCACGCGCGTGCGCGCGAGATCCAGCCTACGCAACGTGGACTCAAGCACGTCGCGGGCCCGCTCCCGCCGTGACTGCTTGCCGCCGGGCCCCGCGTCCTTGATCAAAAACATGCTGGGCGACACGTCCATCGCGATCACGACGTGCTTGTCCGCCGGGCGCTTCACCGACGCGTCGGCGCTCGTCGTCGCCTGCCCATCGGTCGCCAGAACCGTGAGCAGCCCGAACACCAGCACGCCGCACCCCAGCGACCGCAGCGCCGGCGCCAGCGTCACCCAGTCACGCCGCCCCACCGCGCCGCCCGAGGCCCGAAGCCCGCCCGCAACACCAAATGCGAGCACGCCCACCCGCGCCGACCGCCGCGCGTGCAGCCACTCCGCCAGCGCGCACACCCCCGCGCCCAGGACCGCAATCAAGATGTGCGTCGTATCAATCATGCGTCATCAACCCGTACCACATCATCCACTTTGACCACACCACCCACCACCCCACCCACCTCACCAAGGCGTGTACCGCAGCCCAAACAAACACATCTGATGCAGCCCCAGCAGCGCCATCGCCGCGATCACAAACGGTGCCGCGTTCGTCACTACCTCCGAAGCGCCGCGCTTCACCTTCGCCGGTTGCATCGCGTCAATATGCGTGAACACGCCCGCCAGCGCGCCCGCGCTGGTCGCGTTGAACACGCCGCCGCCGGTGGGCACCGCCACGTCCGCCAATCCCTGCGGCGCCTGCCCGCCGCCGACGTTGATCGCGTACACCACGATCCCATCCGCCTTCAGTTGCTGCGCAAGCTCAAGGCCCGCGCCCCCGCTCAGGTCCGGCGACTCGCCATCGGTCAGCAGCACAATCATCCGGTCGCCCGTCGGCTGATTCACCAGCACTTGCTGCGCATACTTCACCGCGTGCGCCACCCGCGTTCCCCCCAGCTCCGGCGGCACCTTGCTCGGGTCTACAAACGGCGCCGCGTTCTTGATCGCGTTCAGGTCCTTCGTCAAAGGCAGCCACCGCAGCACCTCATTCCCGAAAATCGTGAACCCCGCCGCGTCCCCGGCGCGCTTCGCAGCGAACTCCGTGATCGCGTCCATCGCCGCCGTGTACCGCGTCGCGTCCGCCTTGCCCGACGGGAACCTCGCCGACATCGAGCCAGACACGTCCAGCACAATCTCAATATTCGTCATCGACCGGATCTCTTTCGGCGGGTTCACCACCTGCGGCCCCGCCAGAATTAAAATCACCACCGCCAGCACCGCCGCTGGCATCAATCCCGCTACCCGCAGCGCCACCCCCAACACCGGTCTTGCACGCCTCGATGCCAGATCCAGCGGCAGCGCAACCCTTCGCCCACCCACCAACCCGCCCAACTCCGCGATCACCATCGCCGCCGGGACAATCAACAACACCAGCACCCACACGTTCGCGAAGTTCATGCCGCACCCCCCGCGCTCCCAGCCCCAACGCTCGCAACCCCCGCGCCCGCCCGACCACGCTCACCGCCCTCGCCCCCCCCACTCCCGGGCTCCGGCGGCGCCAGCAAGTGCAGTTGCTCGCGCAGCAAACTCACATCTGGCTCGCGCGCGTGCAGCCATCCGTTCAACACGTCCACCGCCGCGCTCGCGCCGTGATGCTCGCGCAGCCGCTCCATCACCGTCGCGTGCCGCTCGTTCTTCAGGCCCAGCCGCTCGATCCACGCCCCCAGCGCCAGCATCTCTAGCCTCGCCCGCTCCTGCACCGTCAGCTCTCCCCGCGCCGCCTTCTCAAGCAGCGGGCGCAGCAAATCCCACAGACTCAACGCCGCCACCACCGGCACCGGCCGCTTCGCCCGCATCCGCGCAATCCACTTCACCCCAAGCACCACCAGCGGGACCGCCCACAGCGTTCCAACCACAATCAACGCCAGCGTGTACGTCGGCGTCATGCTCGGCGTCCTGGTCTTCAACTCCACCATCAAAAGGTCGTGATCATCAGGGATCATCGACTTGATCCCCACCACCACCGGCTCAACATCCGCTAGAACCGACCCATCGACATACTGCAAAGTCTGGCGCAGATCAAACTCCCC
>Ga0163144_10022061_pt1 | contig 12633 bp, 14 predicted proteins | sample OliLak19BULKMAT1_FD_123175 | JGI IMG/M metagenome (GOLD analysis project Ga0163144, IMG submission 123175) | Freshwater microbial mat bacterial communities from Lake Vanda, McMurdo Dry Valleys, Antarctica - Oligotrophic Lake LV.19.BULKMAT1 | ecosystem: Environmental > Aquatic > Freshwater >... | reverse complement strand
CTTTTTGAAGTTTTCTAGAAATTGGTCCTCACCCTAACGGTGCTAGGCTTCCGGTCCAATTTCGTCGAAGAACTTCAAAAATATCAAGCACCTCGACCTCCTCGCTACGATTCTACTGCGGAACCTAGGTTTAATAGTCACCAGGTATCGGGTAGTCTCAATCCTGACTGCACCCTGAGGCTGTTACAACACGAGACCAAATGCCCCGCTCTCAGATCTTCGTCGGCCAGTTAGTCCACGCCCGCTTGGAACCGGTACGGCATGATTTCACATATCCGGTCTATCTATATGCCTTTGATCTCGATGAACTGCCGACCCTGGCACGAGCAAACCGCCTTTTTGGTTACAACTGTCAGCGCCCCGTCGCAATCCATGACCGGGACTATCTAACTGGTCCAGGGTCCATTCGTGAGCGTTTGATCCGACACCTAACCGAGCGTGGCTATTCTCACGAATTAGGTCGCATTCAGTTAATTACCTGTGCTCGATACTTTAACTACATGTTTAATCCGGTCAGCTTTTACTATTGCTATGACAAACAGGATCGATTGCGATATGTGGTATCTGAGATCAACAATACATATGGCGAGCGCCATCTGTATGTTTCTGAGATTGAGCTTGAGTTTGGCGCGCAGCATCTCCACCGCACCAAGGAGGGACTCCAACCAAAAACCTTCTTTGTCTCGCCCTTCAATAAGGTCGAAGACCACTACGAATTTGTGTTTGCACCCCTTGATTCGCGCCTAGATATTCGCATTAATATTCGCCGTCAGGGAAAGGCGTTGTTTGTCTCACGTCTTGTTGCTGAGGCTCTTCCATTTAGTACAGTAGATCAGATAAAAACATTACTGCGCTTTCCGATCTCTGCGGTGTTATCGATTCCAAGGATCTATTGGCAGGCACAGTTATTGCGCTTTAGACGTAAGCTTCCGATGTTGGATAAGCCACCACCTAGTAGCCCTGATACGATTATAACTACCGTGCCGGGTAGTGGAGAGCGTCGCGCACCTAACCTGGTCGAGCGACTTGCAATCAAACTCGTGACACCCTTTTTGGAATCACTCAAGAAGGGACAACTAACAATCCGATTTCCTGATGGTCAGCAGCGCCATTATGGCGATCCCACTAGTGAGCTTGCAGCAGAGATACGGCTAAATAACTACGCACTTCTCTGGAAGGTCCTAAGGGATGGCGGGATAGGATTTGGTGAGTCATACGTTGACGGGGATTGGGAAACCGATGACCTTCATAAAGTTCTTGCGATGATCATCGGTAGCCTTGGTGTTCAATCCGAAGCGAGCCTGCACGCATTAAAGCCGCTGCGGCTATTATTTCGATTGCAGCACTGGTTGCAGAGCAATACCCGCGCGGGGAGTAAGGTCAATATTCAGGCGCACTACGACCTAAGCAACAAACTCTTCGAAACCTTCCTTGATCCAACGATGACCTATTCATCTGGAATCTACCGCTCGCCCTACGATACCCTAGAGGTCGCGCAACGCAATAAGCTGCGTGCGGTTATTGAGAAGGCCCAGATTGAACCCCAACACGAAGTGCTCGAGATCGGTTCAGGGTGGGGGAGCTTCGCCTTTCTCGCCGCAAAGGAACGCGGTTGTCGTGTAACCTCTCTAACACTCTCTGCGGAGCAGGCACACTATTTTAATCAGCATCGCCATGCGGCAGGAGTCGGTGACCGAGTTGAAGCGCGGATATGTGATTACCGCGATGCGCGTGGAAGCTACGATCGCATAGTATCAATAGAGATGCTTGAGGCTGTTGGGCATAGATATCTGCCTGAGTTTTTCGCGCAGTGTGAGCGATTGCTCAAACCAAATGGCATAATCGTGTTGCAGGTGATCACCATGCTAGACCAGTGGTATGACGAGTACTGCAAGCGCCAGGATTGGATTCAAAAGTATATCTTCCCTGGAAGCCACCTACCATCATTAACGCATCTAGCGAAGGTGATCACTAAGGAAACTAGTTTTGTGATCGAGAGCGTTGAGAATATCGCCCCACACTACGCCCGAACCTTGGCCGAGTGGCGCGAGCGTTTTAATCAGGCTGGGGCTAAAGTTCAGGCCCTTGGCTTTGACGAGAGATTTAAGCGCATCTGGAACTATTACCTAGCATCCTGTCAGGCCGAGTTCGGAACACGTTCACTGAATGTTTTGCAGCTTGTATTGACGCGCCCTTCCAATGCGGACCTACTGCGAGGTGATCTTGCAAAATTTGGTGGCGAATCAATTACTCCGCAGGTCGGATTAGTAGGAGTTGGTTAGGCGCTGTTCGAGGTGCTATTCAAGGTTCAATTCCGCGAATAGCCGTCATTGCTGAGGTTAATTGAAATAGCCAGTTTGCTCTCCCTACGTAGATCGCGTATCACCATCCTTTAATTTCTCACATCTGTTAAGATATCTGTTTTCAACCTGTACTAACTGTCATGCTCCAGATAACCAACCTAGAAAAAGTTTTCGGCGGCCGAACGCTCTTTAGCGATGTCTCGTTCTCACTAACCCAGGGCGAGCGCCTGGCGATTGTGGGCCGTAACGGTACGGGAAAGTCCACACTGTTTCGGATCATTTTAGGGGAAGAGTCAGCCGATTCCGGCGAGGTTGTAAAGCCGCGTGGCTACCGCATCGGACACCTATCTCAGCACCTGAATTTTACAGAACCCACAATTCTGCGCGAAGCCTGCCGCGGATTGCCGCACGGCAAGGAAGACGAGGAGTATCGCGGCGAGATAATCCTGTCCGGTCTCGGATTCTCTGAAGAGGACATGACCCGCCCGGCCAGCATGTTCTCTGGCGGTTTTCAGATCCGTCTTGAGTTGGCGCGCGTCCTACTCTCTGAGCCGAACCTATTGCTACTCGATGAACCAACCAACTATCTCGATATCGTCTCAGCCCGCTGGCTTGAGCACTACCTGCAGGATTGGAGTGGCGAGCTAATAATGATCTCTCACGATCGAGCTTTCCTGGACGCCGTTTCAACCCATACCATGATAATTCATCGTGGTGGCGTGCGGCGCATCGCTGGTGGGACCGAGCAACTCTATCAAACCATTGAGATGGATGAAACCGTTTACGAACAGACCCGCCAAAACCAGGAGAAGAAGCGTCGTGAGATGGAGCGCTTTGTCGAACGTTTTAAGGCCAAGGCCGGTACCGCAAGCCTGGCGCAGTCGCGCCAAAAGATGCTCGAAAAGATGGATATCGGCGAAGAGCTACGCGATGAGCCGGTACTCGATTTTAGTTTTACCGCCGCGCCTTTCCATGGCAGAGCGTTGCTCTCAGTTGAGGATCTTGCATTTGCCTACCCCGCAACAACGTTACAACCGAACCCGGTTCAGATCCTCAAGGACTTTGGAATAACGGTTGCGATGGGTGACCGTATCGGGGTGATCGGAAAGAATGGACGGGGTAAATCAACGTTGTTGCGTCTACTGGCAGCGGACCTAAAGCCAACCGTTGGTGAGATCAAAACCTCGCCACATGCCAGGATCGGCTATTTCGGCCAGACGAATATCTCACGCCTGACATCATCGTTAACCGTTGAACAGGAGATCATGGAGTCTAGTGCCACTGCGGTTCCCGGTCGCGGTAGTGATTGCACCCGCGTTCGCGGCATCTGTGGCACAATGATGTTTAGTGGCGATGATGCCTTAAAGCGCATCAGCGTACTATCCGGAGGCGAGAAGAGCCGCGTGTTACTCGGCAAGCTTTTAGCTCAGCCTACCAATCTCCTGTTGCTAGATGAGCCCACAAACCACCTCGATGTTGAATCCGTTGCCGCGCTAGTCGATAGCCTCGAAAGTTTTGATGGCGCGGTATTACTAGTCACTCACGACGAGTTTATGTTGCGCCGACTCGCAACACGATTAGTTCTGTTCGCTGATGACGGCGTGCGAATCGTTGAAGGGGATTATGACTATTTTATGGAGACGATCGGCTGGGGCGACGAAGACGACATGTCGCAGTCACAGCGTGGCGCTAAATCCGGGACATCGAAGTCCGAACGCAAACAGAAGAATGAACGTAAAGATAACGATCAAAATCGCTCGAAGGCCGGGATAGAAAAGAAGATCGCCAACGCTGAGAATAAGATCACCGAACTTGAGCAAGCTAACAAGACTTTGCAGTCTGAGATCCTAGCCGTATCGCTACGTGGTAATACCCCCCAAGTTGCAAAGCAGATGACCGAGTTAGTCAAAACCCAACGCGCAAACGAACAGGCGATCGAGGAGCTGTTTGCCGAGCTTGAATCACTGAGTAAGCAGGATTAGAACTAGATCTTAGGTGGAGACGGCACTAAGCTTTGCGGATCTAGTCTGGTGATTGTGATCCCGGTAGGTTGCCAGGTTTGCCTCCAGGTTTGATTGAGCCGCGTCCCTTGTGCCGCTTATCCCGATCGCGCTGTTGGTCGCGCTGTTGGTGGGAGCCATCATAGTGACCTGCATCAGAAGGCTCTTGAATTGCAGCACTAGGTTCGTAGGTATCAACGCTTGGAACTCGCGGCAGGGCCCCCACCAGCACTAAGTACTGCGGCTGCTAACGCGCTCGGAGTTCCTGGCTCAGCTACCGTGGCAGGCGTACTGATAACATTGTGGGGTATTTCTGGACGAACAATGCGTCCATTTATCTCGAAACCGCTCATAAAAACTCCATTAAAGCCTATGTGCGCCCACCCTTGGCCAAGCCAATCTGAACTCAATTGCTATACGTTATGCCATATCCCGAAACCCGCGTCGCATCCAATGCCCTCCTGAACGCATCATATCCTTTGCCGAAAACAGGATGTTTTTAGGAGGCCCCATGGCACACCGTAGTTCTACAGTATTATCAGCTCATTGTCTTATCATAGCGCTATTTTTGGCGCTCCCAATTGCAGCCCAGGCCGCCACACCCCAGACCGTAACGACTGACAAACACACGATTAATCTGAAAACCGACCAGCGATCCACCGAGATCTCGATCGTCCGCCAAAGCGCTGCAACAGACGGCGCCGGATTCGCCGACCCTAAGGTCTCATGGCTAACCGAACCAACTCGACTAATTATCGACATTCCCGGCGAAGCTGTCGGACGCAGCTTTACCCAGACCTTTGATTCCGGCGAACTCAGCGCACTGCGCCTTGGTGGACACCCCGATAAAGCCCGCTTCGTATTTGAATTTCGCAACGGCGGCAAACGCAACGTATCAATGGTGCGCGCAGCCAATCGCGGAGTTGTATCGTTTGTAATGCCAGTCACTCTTTCTGCAGCGAGCGCACTGCCCTCCAAACCGACCAAGATCGCCGCTGCCTCCGTGAACCCAGAACCAGCAATTCAATCCGCAACATCGTCGCAGACTGAACTACCGCAGACTCCAAACAAGCCCGCGCCGAAAGTTGAAGTAATCACCGCACCAAGATCTCCGGTTGCCCCTAAGGTACAGGTTAGTCAGTTGGTAGCCGTTGAGAGTGTCGCCATCGCTGACCCTGAAATTGCGGTAGCACCGCCACCAGCAGCACTCGCTAAACCAGCATCACAAAATATCACCCGCAGCATACCCCCCGCATCACCAGCAGTAATAGCGAGTGCCAAGCTAGTTCCGATAACTGGAGATCCATTTCCAATAGTTCCCGTACTTCTCGGCATAGCAGCATTCTTCTTAACCCTAGGTTACGGAATGCGCCGTGTTGCGATCTATCTAGAGAAGCCCGCCCGCCCAGCATTCGCCCCCGAACTTGACGGCACCGTTCACGTCCTGACCCCCGTAACAACCGGAATAGCCGCGCGCATCGAACGCGAGTTCACCGAGAAGAGCGCCCCGATTGAGCTCGAAGAGAAAGACGAATGGCCCGCCGACACAGTATCGCAGTAATACAGTGTCGCAGTAGCCAACCCGTCCGACAACCGACCCTCAACTCTGCCCCCTCACATTGATTTTACCGCCAAGCCGCGCTACCTTTCCCCCGCATAAAATTTCCATTCTGAAATCCGCCTGGGTGATGGAATTGGTAGACATACAGGACTTAAAAGAAAGTGAGTGAAGAGATTTTGACCCGTAAGCCCGGGTGATGGAATGGTAGACATACAGGACTTAAAAGAAAGTGATTGAACTTATGCCCGAGTGATGAAATTGGTAGACATACAGGACTTAAAATCCTGGGGAAGAAATTCCGTGTCGGTTCAAGTCCGACCTTGGGCATTAAAATCAATTAGTTACGATCACTTTCTTTTACGTCTTGTTTTTAATTCATCATTCTCACTGATGAAAAAACTTGTCTGTGCTGATCTAAAAACGTCAATCTGACTGTTCTCAGTCATTCTCATTAAAGTTCGCTCATTTATTTGCCGTTATTCTCACGGTAAGGAGCAAACTTAGATGACTGAAGATACTTTACATCATTTGTGCGAAGGGAAAGTTGTTGTTTATCGGCGTGTCGGCGCAGCAACACCTAACTGGTATGTGCGAGTTAAGATTGACAAGACTGGCAAGTGGAAGAAGTTCACTTCAAAGACTGATGATCTTGAAAAGGCAAAAGAGTTCGCTATCAGAAAGGCGATGCTCTTTGAGGAGATGATTAATAATAATCTGGCGGTAGATACCAAACGTTTTTCATACGTGGCTGATTACGTCATCAAGGAGCTTCAGGCTGATATTTCTTCTGGCACAGGCAAAGCAACCTACGTTGATTATATTCGTGCTATCAACAGGTTCAAAACCTTCTTCGGCAACAAATATATTGGGAACATCACCTATCAAGACTTAGTTGACTTTGACCGTGAACGCACTCGTAAACTTGGCAGAAAAGCAAAGCAATCAACTGTAAATGTGGCTAATACGGCGCTGCTTAGAGTTTTTAACTCAGCAGTAAGAAAAGGTTGGGTTCATCAATCGCAGGTAGTCTCATATAAGAATGACGGTCTGCGTGGAGAACGAAGACCATACTTTGAACTTCACGAATATCAGAAACTTTATCGGTATATGAGAAAGTATGTGCGGCTTGGCACTAAAGATAGTTCAAAAGGTGGCGTTAAAAATCGCACCCTAATGATTAGGGAGCTATTGCGTGATTATGTTCTCTTTCTGACTAACAGTGGGCTAAGACACGGCACTGAAACAAAAAATCTAAGGTGGAAGCATATTTCAGAAACGGTGATTAACGGGCAGCAGTATCTCTTGATCAAACTTGATATGGGTAAAACTGGCAGGCGCACAATCGTTTGTCGGCATAGTGTTCGTAAATATCTTGATCGTATCAAAGAACGCTTTGAGAAACTGAAAGGCAAGTCTTACAATGAGATGATCAACATTGAAGAATATGTTTTTCGCCTGCGAGATGGTTCAATGCCAAAAGATCTTCACGGTGCTTTTAAGATAATGCTCAAGAAAGCTGACCTACTTGATGATGTCAACGGCAGCAGAAGATCTCTTTATTCACTGCGGCATACTTACGCTACTTTTCAGATACTTTACGGAAAGATTGATCTTCATACGCTGGCGAAAAATATGGGGACATCAATAGCAATGCTTGAGCGGCACTACTCGCATCTTGAGGTTATTCATAAAGCAGAGTTGTTGGCGGGTCGGGCTGAAAGCAGCAAGAAAACCAAGCAGCAGCCTACGAAAAATACGGAGATTTTACTGGTAGATGGCGATCTTGAAGAATTGAGGTTGAAACAGGCAGATTATCTGGATCAAGTTTCAACCATAGACGGATTACGTGGAAGAAAAGCTAAAGATACTGGGCAAGTAGGATAAGGAAAGATTTTATGCTACATTGTCAAGCGAAATCGTAATAACACTCTTTGTGGGCGGTTGGATCAATTTTCATTGATGCTCGTCAATACAAATTTTAAATTCAGATTTTTTGGAGATTTCAGTTATGTTGAATACGGGAACACAGGTTAAGCCAGAGTTTTAGATAAAAAATAATTTAGCACAAGCATCAGATTGTGCTTCAAGAGGTGATGCTGGGCACTCAGATACCTTCATTGGTGGGGCTCGTCGTAATGCGGAACGTGCTGGTATAAAATTCACAGCAGAGCAAGAAGCAGAGATAGCAGGAATTAACAAGCGTCTCAGCAGAGAATAATCTTACTTCGCCTGAAACAACGCAGAAGCAACCACTACATTTTTAATCGCCGCTGATTGGTTATTCTGTAATTTTAAGACTTCACTTAGTTGGATAAGAGTATCAGCGATCTTGTTGATCTTATCTTCAAGTTCGTTGGCTGTAATAACGTCGCTTGCTAGTGATGCCATTTTTGACGCTTTTGAAGCAAGAGCAGTTGAAGTCGTATTATGCTTGGCATTTTGAGAGATAGCATACCCTTTGGACAAAAGGCTTTCATTCAGGGTTTGATCTTTGGCTTTAATATGCTCAGTGAATGATTTTCTTCGTTTCATTTGATCTTCACCGATATCAATAACACGTCTCTCTCATCTTGGATGTGCTTTTCAATTTCCTTAATGAACTTTGAAATTGTCACCTTCCGATGTGGAGCAGGTTGAGCTCGTATTACAAGTTCAGCAACGATTTCAAGAGCATCTATTTTATTAATCTGACGTATGAGATCGGCTTTGGAAATAATCTTTGGCATCTATTCATCTCTTTCTTGAATATGGCGTTTCAGTGAATTATGAGTGCGTTTTAAGTTTTGTCTGTCTTGAAGCATCTCGGCTAGCTGGCTCAAATCTTGATCCATCTGATTTCTTAGATAGAAGCGAATTAGACCTAATCTAGTAAGAAATCTTGATGCTGCTAAGGTATCAAGTTCTTGAACCCATTCTTTTGGAACCAGCAGTCTTATCTGGGCTGTATCGTTATCACTGGATGTGGAGCGCATATGCTTGTTTATTGAGATTAATTTTATACTCAGTATGTATTTATAAGGCTTTGGTCTTTCATTTTGAACTTTTTTATTTTCTGAGTATAGAAAACCACTGCGGTCTTAAAGACCGCTCAATTCACCAACACCCTTACGACTATCACATTGCGCTTACCCCATGTTTGGGACGGTGCGACGGTCATTGTGCCAATACTGAGAGGCAAGAATAAAACTCTCATAGTTTGGCTGCTGATAAAGTTCTTTCAGCGAATAGTTGGTTGTTTGGAAGAAATCTTGATCGGTCATAATAGGGTCAATTTTCGCATTACCCTTCTTGCACACTTTAAACCACGCTTTGATGGCTTCTACTTGAAAACCTACGTGATGATTAGGTGGCACGACTAAGACCACATGATAGTGGATATTCGTTGAAAGGTGTTCGGCAAAACAGACTGCTTGAATACGCTTGGATTTAGGAAGACGGTAAAAATACTTGGTGCGGTTTAGCTTGCGTTCAAGGTTTGAAAGGAAGTGCTTAATGGTCTTGTAGCAGGCTTCAGGTGATTGATAGTTGTTGAACACCAGCGTGCCCCAATGCGTTGGCTTCATAGAGCGGCATAGATCAATAAACGCTTGTTTTGTTTTATTTCTCTCGGCAAACAGTACCTCTTCAGTCAACATAAAGCATTTTCTCCAATTCAAAAGGGCTACATTTATTTATACAGAAAGTGTCTATTCGTGCGGTTTTATTTGCTGCTCGTTTTAGCTGCGAAACCCTAAAGATTTTCTTCAGAGTTGGCGAAGTAAATGACTGCGACGCATTGCGTCGTTTTTATTTTATTAAAAACTGGAGGAAGTTTATGACTAAAAGTCTATTGGTTGATTATCGCTCAAAGTATATGGGGCATATGTCGGACGCCTGTATGAGCGTTGTGAAGGCGTGTCAGGTTTAGGCTGAGGCGAACAAAGACCTTTCACCTGAAGATTTTAAAAAGTTATGCTCTGATTTAAAAATTGAAAAAAGAGACGGCGAGAGGCTTGTCAGAATTGGAAATGATCAACGCCTGAAGGAGGAGCAGGTTCAGCAGAAATTACCAAATACTTGGACAGTGCTAGATCGCATCTCAAGTCTTGAAGATAATCAGTTTGAAAAGGCTCTAAAGCAGGGCGTAGTTAACCCACTGGCGACAAGATCAAGTATTGATGCTTTCAAAAAAGCAGAACTCGGTGAGCATCTGCCAGAGAAGTCAGATCAACCAGAGAACGCATACCGCATCGCTACTATCTGGCTTGATAAGTCAAAAGCAAGCGTTGAAATAGTTGAACAACTTACCAAGCGTCTTTCAGAAAAATTAAAAGAGTTGGAGGATGAAGTTTCTGCTGGTGAACTGGTTCTTACCGATCACGGTGTTGCTGAAAGATTAAAACCAAGTCAGAAGCAGATTGAGCGAGAGGCTAATAAAATGAAGCGTAATGAAGAAAAGGTATTACGAATTATGTCTAAGGCGATCAGAAAGATCGCTAGACTTGAAAAGGAAAATACAAAAATTCATCAGACTAATCTTGATCTTAGCGATGCCCTTAACTGTAAAGCAGACTATGAAACAATTGAGGCAGCATTGATTACTGTAAAGGTGAAAGTTGATCTTGATGAGTTTATAAAGAACCCTGATTTAGCTGAAGAGTTCTATGACAAGATGATAGAGCGTGAAAAGAAAGGTCTTCCTGTGGTCTAGGATACGCTAGGACGATGGTTCTTAATCAGAGACGGGTTTACCCCGTCTCTTTTTTGTCTGCTGCTTATAACAAACTGATAATAAAATTGAAGATATCTGACACTCTAAGCTAACCCATCTATTTCACTTGATATTTTGAAAGACCTCAATTTCGGAGGGCCATCATTCACTGGGACTGATAATGATACGATAGATCCTTTATAGAAAATGACTATAAGGAGAGTTCGTATGTTGGGTAAGCAAGCAAAGGTTCTAAATGAAAGTCAGGTAAAAGCAGTTCTGAAATACCTTGAAAGCTGTAAGCGGAACAGTTTACGCAATCAGGTAATGTTCTTACTTTCTTTACACGGCTTGAGAGCAAAGGAAGTTGCTAATCTTCAGATCTCAATGATTACAACGGCAGAAAGTGAAATCTCTGATGTTATTGCTCTTGAGGATAAAGCATCAAAGGGGCGTTCTGGTCGGATTATACCGATGAACAAAATATTGATTGAACTTGTTGCTAAACTTATCGGATCAAGAAAGCACGATTGTTCTGGTTATGTGATTACTACTGAAAGATCAGAGAAGTTCAGTGCTAATGCGATATCAGTATTTTTTAAGCGACTTTACAAAAAACTTGGTCTTTCTGGCTGCTCTTATTATTCTGGGCGCAGAACCTTCATCACCAACTGCGCTAGAAAGATCTCACTTGCTGGCGGTAGTATTCGTGATGTGATGAACCTTGCTGGGCATAGAAATCTTCAGACAACCCAACGCTATGTGGAGCAAAACCCAGAGGCACAGAATAACGTGATCAAACTGCTCTATACGTCGCTGTAAATAATAGAAAAATGAATTGTCAAGATCTGATTTTTGGAGTACAGTTTTCATTATGAAAACAAAGTCTTTCAAAGAGATCAGAACTCAATACCCAAACGATGATGATTTTTTAGTTCTTGTAGATTGTGAGACGAGAGAACTACCGTCTGGTGAGCTTGAAGTTCTTGGCGCAAAGCACGTTGAACCCTTTAAGGAGTTCAAAGCTATGTATGATGCTTATAAGGATTTCAGAAAAAAGGGACTAGAAGCTTGGTTCTTAATACCAAGCTATAAAGATAGCTTTATTATGGAGCGCAAGTTCTCACACAAGAGGCTCGGTCTGTGAAGTTTGAATATGATAACGGACTTCTCTACGCTGAACTTTCAGTTTTCTACGAAGTGGAAGTAAAACTTGTAGCAATGATTGATACTGGCTCTGCTGGAACGGCAGCGGATATCGGTAGATTTAACGTTGACCCACATAAAGCAGGCTCTCGGTTAGGTTATATCGTCGGCGTTGGTGGTCGTCAGGAAGTAATTTCTCAGTCGGTATCAAAGCTGTCTATAGGTGGAATTGAAGTTCTAAATTACGAAGTTCGCAAAGTTGGGGTGGAGAAAATATAATGGAAAATATAATGGGAAAATATAATGCAGAAAATATAATGCCGCGGCCCTATTGCCAGCGCATGAAGTTGGAGCGTTGCATCTGACTTACATCGGAGGATTCGGCCTTTTAATTCTCACTATCGGAGCGCAAGTAGTTTCAAGTCACGGTTTGGTGCATCGGTTTTGGCAACTGCACAAAGTTGGAGGCATTCTTGTCGCATCGCTCATGTTGGCCTCAGCGCTTGTTAGGATGAGCGCATCATTTTTCCCGACGCGTTACTTTTTTCTAATTGGAACTGCCGCTATTGTTTTTGACCTTGCTTTCGTAGTTTGGGGTCTTGGAGTTTTAAAGCATGTCGTGAAGCAGCCGAATATCAAAGTGAAGGCTAGCACATAGAGATTTGAGCAGTTGTGTATCAGACGGGGAATTTCAAAATTTTGGGATACTGACCGTTCCAAGCACGTTATAGCGGTTTGCAAAAGTCGTGAGCGAAATAATAGCTTTTGCTAACCGCTATAGATTCACTTAAGGCGAATCAAAACAACAACATACTGCCAAGGCATATGAATATGCGACATGCAGCCTTGGCAGTGTTGTTGTTTTAGCGCGCATCCGCGCGCTATTTACTACCGGAACGGATGCTTAATAGTGGCCTATTCATCTGCCCCGGT
>Ga0163144_10022060_pt1 | contig 12633 bp, 7 predicted proteins | sample OliLak19BULKMAT1_FD_123175 | JGI IMG/M metagenome (GOLD analysis project Ga0163144, IMG submission 123175) | Freshwater microbial mat bacterial communities from Lake Vanda, McMurdo Dry Valleys, Antarctica - Oligotrophic Lake LV.19.BULKMAT1 | ecosystem: Environmental > Aquatic > Freshwater > Lake... | reverse complement strand
GGCTGGCGTGTCCTTGCGCGTCAGGCGACGCCCGATCAGGCGCAGCGCCGCGGCGGGTTTCAGCGCCGGTGATTGGGGCACGGGAAGCTGCGCCGCCTCCTGCGCGAGCTCGCCGAAGCCGAGCGCACGAGCGCTCGCATCGTGGCGCACGCGACCGGACTCGGTGCTGCAGCTGCCCGGATCGACGCTCCAGCGCGCCGCGGCGGCGCTCACCAGCATCGCGCGCGCCGTGGCGCCGACCAGGCGCAGCGCGTCGTAGTAGGCCATGATCGAATCGCTGCCGCCGACCCGCTGTCGCTTGCTGATGGGGCTGTGGAACGCCGCATCCGCATGCGGCTGCACGACCACCACGCCGGGCCAGTCCGCATCCATTTCGTCGGCGACGATGCGCGCCAGCGAATCGTGCACGCCCTGCCCGATCTCGATCTGCGGGCAGGCGATCCGCACCGTGCCGTCTTCACGAATCTCCACATACGCGGCGAACGGACTCGAGGCCTGGAGCACCGCGGCGACCGGCGCAACCGGCGTCGCGGCAACGGCCTTCGCGGCCGATTCAGGGGCGCCCGCGGCGGCCGAGCCCGCGGGATTCGCGAACAGCGCCCACCCCGACGCCAGCGCCGCAGAGCCCACCAGGAACTCGCGCCGGCTGCGATCAGGCTGGCCAGGGTCTGGCGCCAGTGCCAGGGCGGCGCGGTCGGGCGGGTTGTCGAACTCGGACATGTTCAATTGACCTCCGTCTCGCGGCGAGAAGCGCCACGCCGCAGAGGAACGCTACACTGTCACCCGGATGGCCGCACCTGATTCGCGCGGCTCGCCGCACCCTGCGCAACGGGGTGGCCATCCGCAGATCGACGCGACCGGGGGAGCCAGATCAATGAGAACAGCGGCACGACGAGCCGCGGCAGCGGCCTGCGCCTTGATCGCGTCGGCGGTTCTCCCGTGCGCCTCCGGCGCACCGACGGCGAACCCGGGTGACTGGCCAGCGTTCGGCAACGACCCCGGCGGCAGCCAGTATTCGCAGCTTGAGCAGATCAGCACCGGCAACGTGGCCGGCTTGAAGCTCGCCTGGGTGCACCGCTCCGGCGACGTCGCCTACAGCGGCAGCGCGGTCGGCGCGACGGCGCTCGAGTCGGTGCCGATCGTGGTCAACGACACGCTGTACTACTGCACCGCCTTCAACCGCGTGTTCGCACTCGACCCGGCGACCGGCAGGCAGAAGTGGGTGTTCGATCCGCACTCTGCAGCAGCGGGCGCGCTGCCGCTCGCCAGCCAGCCGCGCAAGTCCGGCATCTGCCGCAGCGTCGCCTACTGGCAGGCGGCGACGCCGCGCGCCGGCGTCGCCTGCGAGAAGCGCATCTTCAAGGCCGACATCCACGGCAACGTCTACGCCATCGATGCCGACACCGGCGCCGCCTGCCGCGACTTCGGCGCGGCCGCCGGGCATCCGGGCCGCGTCACGCACACAGACTTCGACGCCCGCGGCAGCGGCGACAGCGCGCAGGGAGCGACCTCGGGCCCACTGGTGATCGGCGACCTGGTCGTCGCCACTTCGAGCGCGCGCGACTCCATCACCGACGCGAACAACGGCTTCGTGCGTGCGTTCGACGTGCGCGGCGGCGAACTGCGCTGGGAGTTCGACCCGATCCCGCCGCAGCACGCGCACGCCACCGGCGCGGCCAACGTCTGGTCGACGCTCAGCGCCGACCCCCAGCGCGGCCTGGTGTTCGTGCCGACCACGAGCCCCTCGTCCGACTTCTACGGCGTGACACGCCAGTTCGACGTGCCGCTCGCCGACTCGACCGTAGCGCTGTCGGCCGCGACCGGCGCACCGGTCTGGCATTTCCAGGCGACGCATCACGACCTGTTCGACTTCGACCTGCCCGGCCATCCGCTGCTGGTCACGATCCGCCGCGGTGGGAAGCAATTGCCGGTGGCGATCCAGCAGACCAAGCAGGGACGCGTGTTCGTGTTCGATCGCGACACCGGCCGACCGGTGTTCCCGATCATCGAACGCGCTGCACCGGCCTCCGACATCCCGGGCGAGCGCGCCTCGCCGACGCAACCCTTTGCGGAACTGCCCGAGCCGTTCTCGCGCCAGCGCCTGACAGAGGACGACCTCTGGGGACTAACGCCGTTCGACCGCGCCTGGTGCCGCAGCGAGTTCCGCAAGCTGCGCTACGAAGGCCCGTTCACGCCGCCGAGCGAGCGCGGTTCGCTGGTGTTCCCTTTCGGCGGCGGCAACTGGGGCGGGGTCGCGTTCGACCCGGCGCAGAACCTGCTGATCGCCAAGGGCCAGAACATGGCGCTCAGGGTGAAGCTCGTGAAGAAGGCGGCCGCGGGCGCGGCGCGGGCCGAAGGCGGCAGTGCGCTCGGCGGTGGCATGGATCTCGTCGGCACGCCGTACCGCGCCGAGGTCGGCCTGTTCGTGTCGCCGCTCGGCATTCCCTGCACGCCGCCGCCGTTCGGCACCGTGACCGCGATCGACATGGACAGCGGCAAGGTCCGCTGGCAGGTGCCGCTCGGTCAGGCGCGCTACAAGGGCATTACCGCGCCAGCCTGGCTCGGATGGGGCTCGCCGAACATCGGTGGCCCGATGGTCACCGGCGGCGGCCTCGTGTTCATCGGCGCCGCGGTCGACTCCAGGCTGCGGGCACTCGACGCGAAGACCGGCCGCGAGCTCTGGCAGGCGCCGCTCGAGGCGCCCGGCATGAGCGTGCCGATGACCTATCTCGCGCGCGGCCGGCAGTTCGTCGTGATTTCCGCCGGTGGCAATTCGCGCGTCTCGCCAGATCTTTCCGACGCGCTGATGGCGTTCGCGCTGCCCGCCGGCGCGGCAGCGCCGTCGGCCGCCACCAGATCCGCTTCCATCAGATCCGCTTCGATCAAGGAGAAAGAGAATGGCCTCTGACGTGCTCGGCGAATTCCGCCGCGGCTGGCGACCCCTGCTCGCCGCGAGCTTCGGCAATGGATCGGGCCTCAGCGGCATTCCGTTCTATACATTCGGCGTGTTCGTCCTGCCGCTGGTCGCAGCCTTCGGCTGGACGCGCGGCCAGGTGTCGATCGCGGCGAGCTTCCTGATCGTCGGCACGGCGATCACCGCGCCGATCATCGGCTCGATCATCGACCGCTTCGGCGCGCGTCGCGTCGGTATCCTCTCGATGATCGCCCTCGCCCTCGGCTATGCGCTGCTGACACAGCTCAGCGGCTCGATCGCGCTGTTCTATGCCGCCTGGCTCACGATGTCGCTGGTCGGTGGCGGCACCACGCCGGTCGTCTGGACGCGCACCGTCGCGCTCTGGTTCGACAAGGGCCGCGGCCTCGCGCTCGGTCTCGCGCTTGCCGGCTCCGGCATCGCCGGCGTCTTCGGCCCACGCCTCGTCACGCGCGCGATCGAGACCTGGGGCTGGCAGGGCGGCTACCTCGCGCTCGCGGCCTTCATCCTGCTGGTCGCGGTGCCGGTCATCGCGGTGTTCCTGTCCGATCGCCCCGCCGAGAGCGCGCAGGCACACGCCACCGCGCGCGAGCTGCCGGGCCTCACGCTCGAGGAGAGCCGGCACACCGCCGCGTTCTGGAAGATCGCGATCGGGTTCTTCTTCGTCTCCGGCGTGATCGCGGCGCTGATCATCAACCTGGTGCCGTTGCTGATCGATCGCGGCATGTCGAAGCAAGGCGCGGCCACCATCGCGGGCGTGATGGGGATCGCCGTGCTCTGCGGGCGCATCGGCATCGGCCTGCTGCTCGACCGGATCAGCGCGCCGCTGGTTTCGCGCACGCTGCTGGCGTTCTGCGCGTTCGGCTGCGTTCTGCTGAGCCTGCCGGACACGCCCATCTGGGTGATCGCGATCGCGGTTAGCTCGCTCGGCCTCGCGGCGGCAGCCGAGGTCGACCTGGTCGCGTTCCTGACCAGCCGGTTCTTCGGCATGAAGGCCTACGGCAAGATCTACGGCTGGCAGCTGACCGCGTTCTATCTCGGCGCGGCGATCGGGCCGTTCGCCGCCGGCCTCGCCTACGACCGTTTCCAGAGCTACGTGCCGACGCTGTACTTCGCCGCCGGCGCGCTGCTGTTCGGCTCGATCGTGACGGGAACGCTGGGCAAGCCGCCGGAATTCATCCCGGAGGCCGAGGCGCGCAGCGCGGTGCTGTGAAACACCGCGGCGGCACGCGACTCAGCCGCCGACCGAGACGCCCTGCATCGGCTCGCCGTTGCGCATGATCGCCGACCAGGTGCGATCGCCGCCGAAGCGGATGCCCTTGAACTCGCCCGGCTTCTGGTCGAGCGAGTTCGTGTAGAGCTTCTGGCCCTTGTAGGCCCACTGCTTCCTGCCATCGGGCAGGTCGAGGACCGTCCAGCTGCCGATCGGCTTGGCGCCTTGCTCGGCGAGGAACGCCACCCACTGCGGATCGATGCAGGTGCCGTCGGGGCACTGCACGTTGACCTGGTTGCGGCGGCGGCCGCGGGAATTCGTGCCGTGCGAATAGACCGTCAGGCCCTGCAGGTTCGCGATCAGCTCGCCCGCATCGGAGGGCTGCACGGTCGCCCAGGGCGGCAGCGGCGGAGCCGGTTCGAGCACCACGGCCTTCCAACCGTCGACGCCATTGCCGGTCATCTCCCCCGGCGCGAAATCGCCGACCGGCCGCAGGTACAGCGGCTGCCCCTTGTAGGCCCACTGACGCGACCCATCGCCACGCACCACCGGCGCCCATTCGCCGAAAGCCTGGGCCAGCCAGGGCGCGGCGACCGGCTGCCAGGACTTCAGGCAGCCGCGCTCGCAGGCGGGCGCCTTGCCGGGTTCGTCGTCACCGGACGCGTATAGCGTCAGGCCGCGCGTGTCCGTCAGCACGTTGCCGAGCGAGGTCGCTCCGATCCGCACCTCGCGCGGCAGCGGGATCGGGCGGAACGCGATGTGCCAGACCGTCTCGACGCCATCGCCGAACATGGCTCCGGGAAACGCATCGGCCGCATAGCGATACAGCGGCGAGCCGTGATAGGACCACTGCAGGCTGCCATCATCGCGCGTGACCTTGGCCCACCCGGTAGGCGGCGCGATGTCCGCGGGCGCCGCCAGCGGCGGCCAGGCAGTCGCGCAGGGCCCGACACAGGCCGACGTGCCCGGCGCGCCCTCGTCACGATCGAACCTGTAGAGCGTCATGCCGCGCTCGTCGGCGAACACCCAGCCATCGCCGCGCGCCTTGGCCGTGACGCCGGGCACCAGGGCGCCGGGCCCCTGCGCGGCATCGGCCGCCATCGCCGGCAATACTTTCAATGAGAGGGTCAGCGCCAACGGCAACGCGAGCAGCGGCGCGAGGAGCCCTGGGCGCGGGAAGCGTCGACCGATGCTCATCATCGCAGGGCCCTTACGCGAGGATCTCGGTGATCGTCTTGCCGGTCTGGAGCGAATTCGTGCCCCACTTGTCGAGCGGCAGCCCCATGACCTGCATCGCGGTGAGACCGATGCGCGTGATCGGGTCGCCGTTGCCGACCACGTGCAGGCCAGTCTTGATGCGCCCGCCGGCGCGGCCCGCCGTATAGACCGGCACGCCGTCGATCGAATGGACGCGCGCGTAGTTGGTCTCGGTGGCCGCGAAGATCAGCACGTTGTCGAGCAGCGTGCCGGCGCCCTCGCGGATGTTCGCGAAGGTCTGGATGAAGGTCGCGAACGCATCCATCTGCCGGCAGTTGAACCAGAACGCGACCGGCTGGTAGCCGCGTTCCTTGTCCCAGGTCTCCTCGTGCGTCAACAGGTGGTGGGTGTAGGTCTGCCCCGGCCGGCGCATGTGCGAGAAGTTGTCGCTGAACACCATGTTGAAGATGCGGGTCTGGTTGCAGGCCACCGCCATCGCCATGATCTGCGCCATGATCTTGTGGTTCGCGATCACGGTGTCGACTTCGAGGCCGGCCTTGATGTTCTGCTCGTCGCCTTCCTTCGACGGACGCGGCGGCAGCGTGCAGGCCATGTTCGGCTCCGGCTTCTGCAGCTGCAGGTCGAGCTGGTTCTCGAGCTGGCGGATCGAGGTGAAATATTCGTCGAGCCGCGCGCGGTCGGACGCGCCAACCTTCTTCTGCAGCGCCCTGCTCTCCTCGCTGACAGCCGACAGTACGCTCTTGCGCACCATCACGCGCGGGTCAGGCTGGAACTCGGCCTTGTTCGGATCGGCAAACTCGGGGCCGAACACGCGCGCATAGAGTTTTTCCGCCGAGGCCTCGGCGGCGGCGCGGTTGTTGGTGCTGCGCGCGCTGTAGTTCTCGCGCGGGATGCCGACCGCAGTGCAATCGAGCGTCTTGAAGCGCGTGTTCTGCGCGATCTGGTCGGCGATCAGCAGGTCGAGCGTCGGCGCCGGGATGTCGTTGTTGCTCGACGGCGCGCTGCCGGTGCGCGAGGCGACCCAGCCGGTGAAGTGCGTGTAGTTCGAGCGCCCGTCGAGCGGCATGTTGAAGCCGGAGAAGTGGTTGAGATACTTCTCCAGCGGCGCGAGCGACTTGCACTCCTCGAGGAAGCCGATGCCCGGACCGGTCTGGGTCTTCGCGGCGATCGCATGCCCGGGCGTGTGGCCGAGGCCCCAGTACCAGGTGCCAAAGCGCACCGGCAGCGGTGCGCCGGTGTCGGCGAGCGCGGTGCCGTTCTCGTTCAGGAAGAAGTCGAGGAACGGCAAGGCGACACCGACGGCGGCGCCTCCCATGACGCCACGCAGCACCGAACGGCGGGTGACGGGACGCGGCAGCAGTACGGTCATGACTGGTCTCCACGGGCAGGCGCGGTCGCTGCCGACTGGACGGGCGGGGTCTTCACGGCGAACAGCGCATCGCTGACGGCGATCTCGCGCAGCAACTCGGGCACGCGGTAGTTCGCGCCGGCGAACTCGCTGGCGAAGTACTCGAGCAGCGGCTTCTCTTCCTTGGTCGGCGCTCGCGCGGTCGCATAGGCATAGAGCCGGTTCACGACGCACGGCGGCACGGCGGCGTTCTCGCGCATCGCCTTGCCGAGACCCGCGACGTCCTTGAATTCGATGCCATCGAGGCTGCCGGATGCGTCGATCGGCGCACCCGATTCGGCGGTGCGCAGCTGGCCGGCGCCGTCGAGGTGCTCCATGCCGAGGCCGACGGGATCGGTCAGCTTGTGGCAGCCGGCGCAGGCCGCCTGCGTCGCGTGCACGCTGAGGCGCTCGCGCGCCGTCTTGTTCGGCGAGTTCGGGTCGTTGAAGGCCGAGAAGTCGACGTTGCCCGGCGGGTCCGGCACTTTCTGGCACAGCAGCAGCTCGCGGATCGCGCGGCCGCGCAGCGTCGGCGAGCTGCGACCGGGATGCGAGAACAGCGCAGCGAAGCTGATCTGCGAGATCAGGCCGGCGCGCGGATCGTCCTGCGGGAATTCGTGCGGCATCCAGCCGCCGTCGGGGCGATCGACCGGGATGCGATAGACGCGCCCGAGCGGGCCGCTGATGAAGGTCTTGCGGGTCGTGAAGATGTCGCGATAGTCACCGCGCTCGGTGACGACCAGGTCGACGATCGTGCGCAGCGTCTGCTCGCGCGCGTCGAGGGCGACCGCCGCGCTGAAGGCGGGATAGATGATCGAATCCTTCTCGAGCCGTTCGAGATCCTCGAACGCGAGCATGTCGTTGAAGAACATCCGCATGCCCGACTCGAGACGCGGTGAGGCGAGCATCCGGTCGACCTGCGACTGCAGCCCCTTGCGGTCGTGCAGCTCGCCGCGCTGCGCGGCACCCAGCAGCGCATCGTCCGGCGTCGTGCCCCAGAGGAAGAAACTCAGGCGCGACGCCTTGGTGTAGGCATCGAGCCGCGGCTTGCCGGGCGCCGCCGGATCCGGCTCGGCGGAGTCGATCACGAACAGGAACGAGGGCGAGACCAGCATGCCCGCGAGGCCCGCCGAGAGACCTTCGTAGAAGTTGCCGAGGCGCGCGGCCGCCTCGCCCGCCACCGCGACGGGTACATTCAGTTCCTCCGGCGCGAGCGGGTGCCGGTACAGCAGGCGGCCGGCCTGGCTGAAGAACTGCGTCGCGCAGGCCGCGTCGGCCGCGTCGGCGCGCGCCGGCGCGCAGGGCACCAAAACCTGGCGATTCTCGTCGCTGACGACTTGCGCCGCGATCGAGCGCGCCATGCGGTCGAACTGCTCGAGGCCGGCGGGCGTGATGTGGGCCTTGGAGGCGCCGACGGTCAGCAGGCCGTTGGTTCGTACCAGCGGGTCGAAGGTGCCGCCGACGACGATCTGCTGGCCGAACACGTCGGCGATGGTCGCGCGGTACTGCGGTTCGGACAGCAGCCGCACGATCGGCTCCGCACCGCTGGTCGGAGGCACGCTCTTGCCGCAACCGGCCACCAGCGCGAGTGCGGCGGCCGCCAGCGCGGTGAAGAGGCTTCGGACGGACCTGGGCTGCATTACTTTCACCTTGCTCCGATCCACGACTTCAATCTCTCGAACACACCCGCTTCATTGCCGGCGGAGTTCTGCCCGGGGTGCACGATGAAGGCCGCGACCACGCCGAAGTTGAACGCGGACGACAGCGCCGTGCACTTGCCGGTCTTCGGATCCGGATAGCCGTCGGCCAGTTCGTGCGCCGCGACGTAGATCGCGGGAGGATTCGCCATGCCGGAGGAATGGATCGGGCCGATGCCGCTGATGTAGAACATCAGCTGGTCGACGTCGTAATAGCCGGCGGCCATGCCCTTGCCGGTCGCGCCGTCCAGGTCGATCTCGAGCCGCAGGCGCAGGTCGCGAAGGCGCTGGTTCATGTAGGTGTAGTTGCCGTAGAACGGCAGGTTCGCTTCGCCCGGATCGGTGGTCAGCACGCCGTCCTTGATCCGTCCCTTCACCGTGCTCGCATAGCGCGGCTTGCCGCCCGCGGTGTCGATGCGATAACTGCTCCAGGGCGTGAACTTGCCGGCGCCGTCGAGCACGTAGGGATCGATGGCGCGGTAGAACGTCACCTGCACGGCGTCGTCGTTGCGCGCATCGTCGACGCCGGTCACTTCGATCAGCGTGACCCCCTTGCCGTTCGACTTGCGGTTCTCGTTCTCGTTGGCCTCGTACTGGCCGAAAGAGCGGAAGCCATAGACGCAGCCGAGCAGGCGGAACATCTGGTTGTCGACGCCCGACGCGCCATCGACGCCGGTGAACTCCTGGTGCGGGCAGGACTTCGGCGCGTCCTTGCCGCCGTCGAGATCCATGCCGTAGGAGAGCTTACCCTCGGCCTGGCGCAGCGGCGGGTCCTTGACGACGTCCGGATTCATGGCGACGTCTACGCCGTTCGGCCCGCGACGGATCGCGTTGAAATAGCGATCGAGCCGCGACCTCAGGCCGTTGTCGGTGTACTTCGCGCGGTCGTCCTTCGACAGGCCGCGCCACCAGATCTCGTCGTAGCTGGGGTTGAAGCCTTCGGGGCATTCATCGACGAACTTGGATTCGTAGAGGCCGCGATTCCAGTTCGTGACGACGAAGCCGAGCGTCTTGCCGGCGGCGGCCGCAGGCAGCGTCGCGGAGAGCGCCACGAGGCCGAGCACTACCGCCGCACCCCAGCGACGCGATGTCATCGCGCTCGTGCCCGAGAAACCGGTTCGGCTCATCGCTCCGCTCTCCATGCGTCGGCCCTCGTGCTGCCGGCGGGACGCCGCCACGGCTGCCAATAAAGTATCGTTACAAGATACACGTGATTTGGCTAACCGGCGTAGCACTCCGGGACGCTCCGTGGCGATCGGCTCACGCAGTGGACGCGTGTGCAATTCGGCTTCCGCCATGGCCCCTGACCATGGCCATACTGTGAAGCCAGCCGGACCCCTTGGAGCGTGAAGAAGTGTCGATTACGGTCAAGTTTGCGTGGCTGCCTGCCTGCCTCGTCCTGGCGGCAACCCTGGTCGGTCCGACCGCAGTGGCGGCCGACGACGACATCGTCTTCACCGCCACGCTCAGCGACGACGACGAAAGCGCGCCCACAGTCAGCCCCGGCACCGGATTTGCCGAAGTTCGGCTCGAGCGGGCGACGCTGAAGATCACCTGGAAAGTGACCTGGAAGGACCTCACCTCGCCCCCGACCGCGGCGGGCCTGTACGGCCCCGAGAACGTCGGCGGCACGGCCGGCCTCGTGGTCGATCTGGCCAACGGCAGCCTGAAGAGCCCGCTCGCCGGCTCGACCGTGCTGTCGGACGGCGTTTTCCAGTATCTGATCACCGGCCGCGTCTACGTGAACATCCATTCGAAGAAGTACCCGAATGGCGAGTTGCGCGGCCAGCTGCGCCGCCAGCGGCCTCGCTGAATCGGCGGATCTCCCAGGGGCTGCCATGGCGCGCGGCCCCTGGCGCCACTGTGGCGCTCTGGCAACGGCTGGCACACGCGCGGATCAGCACAACCGCCTTGCGAGCCTTTTTCATGCGTGCGATGACCCCTGGATCGGGGCCGAAACCCGGGATAAATGCTGTGTTTAATGTATTTCCGGAGCTCTTTGCCCGCGGCCTGTGTCCACCCCGGGCGGCACAGTGGCCACGCGCCTTTCGGTTCGTCGACTGCGACCACTCGTGTTTCATTCGTACTACGACGTGCTCTATGATGAGCCGTAGGGACGACTGCAGTCTAGGCTCAGGTAAGAGCCATATTCGGCCTTTGAATCATCCACTGGGAGTATCGTACATGCGTCAATCGCGCACTTCAGGACCGACGGCAGCCGCCGCGGCTCTTGCCGTCACACTGGTCGGGTCGGGTTCGTCTCTCGCCCAGAACCGCCCTGCTGCCGAGAGCCTCGAGCTCGAGGAAGTCACGGTCACGGCCCGCAAGGTCGAAGAAAACCTGATGACGGTGCCCCTCGCGGTCACTGCCTTCTCGGCGAAGGCGATCGAAGACCAGGGCATCAAGCAGCTGCAGGACGTCATGCGCATGACGCCCAGCTTCAATTTCGTCAACCAGCAGGGCGGCTCGGGGCGCAATGACCGCTCGGCCAATTCACTGGTGTTCCGCGGCCTGTTCCTCAGCAACAACGTCGGCGTCAATGCCGGTGGCCAGCTGTTCATCGATGGTGCGCCGGTGCTCGGCGCGATGCCGCCACCGATCACGGACGTCGCGCGCATCGAAGTCCTCAAGGGTCCGCAAAGCGCGTACTTCGGCCGCTCCACGTTCTCCGGTGCGCTGAACTTCATCATGAAGGAGCCTGGGGAAGACTTCGGCGGCAACGTTACCGTCGAAGGGTCCAGCTTCGGTTCGCACGATGCGAGCGTGAGCGTCGAATCGCCGCTGTTCTCCGACAAGCTCGCGGGCCGCATCACGATCCGTGACTTCAAGCGCGGCGGCTACTACGACAACGCCGGCATCACCGGCGGTGAACTCGGCGAACAGACCTCGCAGTCGGTCTCGGGCTCGATCGTCTGGAGACCGACCGACAACCTGAAGGTCAAGTTCCACGGCTCGGTGTTCGAGGACGACGACGGTGCGCCCGCCCAGGCCGGCATCAAGTCGACCGAGTTCAACGGCCGCGTCGACCCCAGCGGCAACTGCGTGCCGTTCTCGCAGGCGCCCGCCGGCACCGCCGCGCTCGGCCAGGCCGCGAACTCGCGCGCCTCTTTCGGTTACTTCTGCGGCGAACTTCCGGGTGTCGACTCGCTGAGCCCGCTGCTGTTCTCGGGTGACTACGACACCTCGCCGACACCGACCAACAACGCCGTCTTCAACCCGAACCCGAACTGGCTGGTCTTCGGCTCCGGTTTCAAGCGGGATGCCGGCATCCGGCGCAAGGCCTCGCAGGCCGACTTGCGCATCGACTGGGAGTTCGGCGGTGGTTACACGCTGTCGTCGCTGTCCGCGACCCACTTCGACAAGACGATGACCCTGATCGACCTGAACTACCGCGACGCCCGCAACCGGCCGAACGAGTTCTTCACCCCGGCGACGGCCGCGACCCGCACGCCGTGGCGCCAGTTCCTGCTGGTGTCGCAGGGTCGCCTCAAGGACTGGAGCCAGGAACTGCGCGTCGTTTCGCCGGTGGAAAACCGGTTCCGCTGGACGCTCGGCGCCAACTACATCGAGCTGACCACGCCCGGCGGCACCGTCTACGGGCTTACGCCGGCCGGCCCGCTGTTCACCGCGGCCATCACGGAGCAGGAAGTGAACACGCCCTCGGTGTTCGGCGGTGCGTACTTCGACCTGACCGACACGATCACCCTGGGCGCCGAAGCGCGCTACCAGGAGGACGAGCTCAACCAGCGGGTGAAGATCGGCACGAACGGCCTGCCGCCCACTGGCGTCGGCGCACAGCCCCTGAACAACACGTTCACGAGTTTCTCGCCGCGCATTTCGGTCGACTGGAAGTACGCCGAGAACTCGACCCTGTACGCGCTGTATTCGCTGGGCGTGCGCCCGGGCGGCTTCAATGCCGCGCTGGTCACGTCCACCCCGGCGACGCTCGCGCAGATCCTCGCGGTGGTCCCGAATGCGGGACTCACCTTCGAGGAAGAGGAACTGGTCAACTACGAGGTTGGCCTCAAGTCCACCTGGTTCGGCGGCCGCGCGCGCACCCAGTTGACGCTGTTCAAGAACGAATGGAAGAACGGTCAGGTCTCCAATTCCATCCCGGTGGTGGCACCGGGCGGGGTCGCCAACCTGATCGGCCTGACGGTCAACAACGGCACGGCTGACCTGCAGG
>Ga0163144_10022059_pt1 | contig 12634 bp, 10 predicted proteins | sample OliLak19BULKMAT1_FD_123175 | JGI IMG/M metagenome (GOLD analysis project Ga0163144, IMG submission 123175) | Freshwater microbial mat bacterial communities from Lake Vanda, McMurdo Dry Valleys, Antarctica - Oligotrophic Lake LV.19.BULKMAT1 | ecosystem: Environmental > Aquatic > Freshwater >... | reverse complement strand
AATCACGCTGACGCGCTCGGCATTGGGCGCCCAGACCACAAAATTGACGCCTGCGACCCCCTGATGTGTGACGGGGTGCGCCCCGAAACTCTGGTAGGCATATAAGAACTTGCCTTCCGCCCACAAGTGACGGTCAAAATCGGTCATCAGGGGCGAGAAGCGATACGGGTCATCATATAGGCTGGAATCGCCGTCGAAGTCGGTTATTTCCAGTTGATAGGTGAACTCTGCTTGAGCGGCGTCCGGGAAATCGAGCGCGAACAGGCCGCTGGCGTGGAGTTTTTCCATCGAATGGCGCGACCCGTCTGGCAAGACAGCGCTCATCGCACTGGCCCACGGGCGGAAGGCGCGTAGGCTGACCCCGCCGGAGTCGCTCAACGGCTGCGGGCCGAGGATCTCAAACGGTGCGCCGTGCCGCCCCTCAACCAATGCAGCAAGGGCTGCCGGGTGAATATCAAATATTGCTGTCATCAGTTCATTTCCCTTGTTTAGCTATCAACCATCTCAAATAAGTTCCCCCAAGAATCTTCTCTATTGTATCGCGTCGATGGGCTTAGGGCATTAAAAAGCCCCTGTACTATGACAGGGGCTTTGGGCGGAGGATGACGCAGGCGTTGTCCCTACTTAACCGTTGGGGTCACAACCGGCGTCACGATGGGCGTCACGATGACAGCGGCCTCGTCACAGACGCTCATATCAATCGGGGCGAACGGTTCTTGCCCCGGCAGCCACGAGCGCGATCTCGAACAAGAAGCATTGAATACGCATTCAAAAACCTTGCCTTCGCTGGCTTCAGGGCCAACCACCACACGGAAATTACCGTCGATTTGACGGTATAAGGTGGTCGCAAGGACATCATCGGCAGTCGCGATGACGACATCACCCGCTGGGTCGCTTGCCGTGCCGTATAGCTTTTCACTGGACACGCTGATGCTCAAAACACCTTCGTCATTGGCGATAGAATAAATTTCTAGCCCATCGGGATACAGATAAACCGCAGATGCAACCTCGCCGGAGCCAAAGCAGATGCGCCCATAGTCGCTTTCAACGGTGTCCTCTGTGCAAGTTATATCGTCGCTAACGGTATATTCTGTAACCGGATTCAATTGTGAGGTGTTGTCCCAGACGGCGACAATCGTGTAATCTCCAGCGGGCAATGTATAGGTCGCCACAGCAGTAAATTCACCGTTGGGTGGAGTCTCCACGATGGCGATGACTTCGCCGTTGGCGGTCACAGTCATTGTCCCATTGGCAACCTCATTTGTGTTCTCAGGGTTAACGATTTGCATGGTCGTGGATGAACAGCCAATGGAATAGCCACCTACACTCGCGGTGCTGGGCAAGACGGCAACAAAAATGGCGACCAACAAGGCCGCCCCAATAATCGTGCGTGAAATGACAGAACGATTGAAAGTCATGGGTAAATCCTCCCTATAGGATTAGACCGAGAAGTTACAGTCTACCTTATTTCTAGGGAGGATGCCGATAAACAACAGAGTTACTTTAGTCCTGTCCATGACGTGATGGCGCGGTAAATCGCCTCTGACCCAAACGCCACGGCCTCCACGGGGATTCGCTCATCGGCGGCGTGAATCAGGCTGGCAAAATTGAAGCCGTCCGGCAGCGCCATCGGGATAAAGCCATAGGTCTGGATGCCCAAATCTGCGAAAACGCGGGCGTCCGTCCCGCCGCTGACCATATACGGGACGGGGATACCCGATGGGTCAAGCGCCTTCAAGACCTCGGCCAGATGGTTGAAATGAGTCATATCCGGCTGCATCTGTGCGGCGGGTGGTTCATCACTGATTTGCGTGATTTCGAGGTCGTCCTCAATCAGGGCGCGTACCTCCGCGATAAATTCCGCCGGAGACACGCCGGGGATAACGCGCCCGTCTAAAGTCACGCTAATCTCTGATGGGATAACGTTGACTCGCGTCCCGCCCTGTATCAGCGTCGGGTTGGCGGTGTTATGCAGCAGTGGGTCGAACAGTCGCGCCGCCGCGCCGAGCGCATCCAAGGTCGCGTCGGTCTGGGCGGGGTTGAGCAGCGCACGCATCTGGTCGGCGGTGGTCTGGTCTAACCCGTCGGCCACCCCGTTAATCAACGCGGCGACCACCGGCGTGATGTGGACGGGCAACCGTGCGCCATCCATCACGGTCAGCATCCGACCCAGCCGCGCCATCGCCGTCCCCGTCGCCCGCTGTGCGCCGTGACCGCCTTGACCGCGCACCGTCACGCGCAACGTGCAGCTATAGCGCTCGGCCACCATAATCGGATAAAAACGCTTGCCCGCGATAGTGAGTGGGAATCCGCCGAACTCGCTCAAGCCATATTGCACCCCCGCGAATAAGTCGGCGTGGTTCTCGACCAGATAGCGTGCGCCATATTCGCTGCCGTTTTCTTCATCAGAGGTCAGCGCCAAAATCAAATCGCCGGGCAGGTCTGCGCCCTCTGCGACGGCGCGGAGGAAGGCCGAGATGAGCATGGCGTCGCCGCCTTTCATATCTAGCGCCCCACGCCCCCAGATGAACCCGTCAACCACATTGGCGCTGAACGGCGGCTGCGACCATTGTTGGCCGCCAGTTGGGACGACATCGACATGCCCGTAGAGCAGTAATGGGGGCGCTTCTCCCCGCCCTTTCAGGCGGGCAATCAAGTTGGTGCGGTCAGGCGATTTGCCTACGATAATCGGCTCAATCCCATACGAGCGCAGCACGTCCGCGACCCAAGCGATGAGTTTGGCCTCGTCTCCCGGCGGGTTGGTCGTGTCGAATCGGATGAGTTGTTGTAACAGTTCGGCGGGGCGGGCGTGCCAATCGGGGGTCATGATGGGTTTCCTAGTTGTGAGATGCTTGCGCCCAGTTTAGCAAAAAACTTATATAATCGGAGTCATCTAACGGGGCAACATCGTGATTATCAACCTTAGAGGAGGTTTACAGAGGATGTCTACCCTACCAAAACGGTTTCAGTCCAGCGTCATTTTTATGGTCTTAACCCTTATATTCGTCGTCCCGTCATTCGCGCAAGGCGGGACAAAACCAGAAGGTGGTGGCGGCTCTAAAGGCACGAACACCAGCACCAGCACTCAAACCGGCGATGAAATCAGCCAATGGGCCAGCACCGCCAGCGCCAGTTCGGAATATGTCGGCTGGGAAGCGGTAGGCGCAACTGGCGAAGCCGACATCGACGAGTGCGGCGATATTAGGGGGTCGTGGGCGGCGGCACAGTGGGATGAGGGAATCGAGTGGTGGTTGGGTTATTACGATACACCGGTCATCCCCAGCGAAATCAATATCCATCAGAACTTTAACCCCGGCACGATTATCAATCTCGTGGTATTCGCCGTCGGAAGTGATGAGCCAATCGTGTTGGAAGATAGCGCCGATAGCGCCGATGTTAACGATTGCCCGCACGTCTTTAACTATCAGGTGGATGGGATTGATGTCGCAGTAGACCGGGTGGGCTTGTTCATCGACCAGACCCAGATTGAGAGCTGGACGGAAATTGATGCGGTAGAGTTGATTGGCGTCCCCAGCGGCGGTTCATCCAGCACCGATAACCCAGATGGACCCGGCGGCGGCACGAAGGGCGACGGGACGAATAACGGCTCAACCAATCCTTCCAACGGCGCGGGCATCAGCGTAAGTTGCCCCGGCGGCGGTGGGTTTGAAAACGGCGTCGAGGTCATCGTCAATATGCGCCCCGGCTTCAGCTATACCGCCACCGCTATCGGCGTCGGTGATTTTGACCCCGCGATTGCGGTAACAGACGGCGTTGATACGCTGTGTAATGACGACAATCCTGATGTCAGCCGTTTCCAAGTCAATTTGCCGACCACGGGCGAAATCGGCCCCTCGTCTTTCAGTTCACAAAAGCCGTTCACTTATTCCGGTAGCGAAATCGGAAACGTCTCGTTTATCGTGGGTAGCGTCGGCAGCACGGCGGGCGAGTTCGTCCTGATGATTGAAGGCTTGGCCGTGACCGCCAACGACGGGTCGGGCGATGGGGCGGGCGACCCATTCTTTATCACCCTGAGCGAGAACATCATCAATTCCAACGTCGATATTTCGGCCTATATGGTGTCCGTCACCGACTCGCTGGACAGCATGATTTACATTGTGGATTCCGAGGATAAGACCTTCATCTTCGATGACGGCACGCTTGCCTTATGCGATGACGCCGGGACGGACAGCTGCTATGGCGGCAAAAACGACTCGATGCGCGGCTATTACGTCACGCGCACCAACGGCAACACGCTCGGCGGCGGCCAATATGACTCGTTCATGGCGATCCCCAGCGGCGGATTCGAGGCGGGGAATTTCTTGGAATACCGTTTCTCATCCAGCCAACAGCGCACACGGGGCGATTACATCGCGGTGTTCCACGTCGGAACAACCGCCGCGCCGTAACCCGTCCAAAACGCCTATTAGAGAAATATCCCCGTCAATTTGACGGGGATATTTTTTCGCCGCACTATTGGGGTCACAATGGGTCATGATAGGCCTAGACATAACCTAAACAGTTGCGATAGGATGATATGAGATGCCAAGCGCGTCTAATCAACACATATCCAAAGTCGCGTCCTGTTTATCCCAAAAGGTGTTCCATGTTTTCCTCACGGCGTATGCTGGGAGCATTCTTGCCCCATGCCGACATCCGCAATATCCGCCTGTACTATGCCCTCAACGCCGCCGATAGCGCGGTATTCATCGCCGGAAATTGGATTTTCTATTGGCAGTTGTTCATGACGTTCGGGGTGCTGGGCGTGGTAGACACGATTGCGTTCGCCTATGGCCTGTTTATGGAAATCCCGACGGGGGCGCTGTCTGACATGATTGGCAAGCGCTGGACGGTACGCGCCGCCATGCTGATTAACGGCCTCGGATTCCTGATTATGGGCGCGGCTCAGACCTTCTGGGTGCTGATGGTTGGCTATGCCATGTTCCAAACCGGAATCGCGCTCTACAGCGGGGCTGGCGAGGCGTTGGCGTATGACACGCTCAAGGAACACAAGCTGGAGCATCGCTGGGATAAAGTGACCGCCGCCAATAGCACAACTTCACTGCTCACGCTGGTGATATGTAGCCTTATTGGCATCCCGATGTACGCCTATTCGCCGCACTTGCCGCATTTGGCGTGGGGCGCGGCCTTCATGATCGGCTTCGTCATTTCGCTATACCTGACCGAGCCGAACGTCGGCATCGAATCGGTCAAATTCTCGCTACGCGCCTATTTCAATCAGCTTGCTACCGGCGCACACCAGTTGATTAAACCCGGTCTGTTGCCTTATCTGCCGCTGATTTTCGCCCTACCGGGGGTATTCTTCCTGTACAGTTGGGGGATTATCATGCCAGCCGTCGGCATCAAGTTCGGGCTGGACGCGCAAGGCATGGCGCTGTTCGTCTCGGCGGTCTATATTTTCGTCGCTATCGCGGTGCGGACTTTGCCGCTGATTCGCCGCAAGTGGGGCGATTTCGCTGGCCTGACGGTCATGAGTCTGCTGATGATTATCGCGCTGTTCGGGATGGCGCTACCGTTGGGGAGCGCGGGCATCGCTATCATGTTCATGATGCACATGGGCGGCGCGGTCAGCCGGTCATGGATGTCGATTGTCGTCAACGAGCGCACCCCGTCCGAGATTCGGGCGACCACCCTCTCGACCATGGCGCTGATTTATAAACTCCCGTATGTGATGGTTGCGGCGTTGGCGGGCGTGATGATTGAGCGCGGTCAGGTCGGGGTTTTCACCGTCGTGACCGGAACAGTGGCGCTGGGGTTGTTGATTGTCGGGCATATCCTCGCCCAGCGGGAGCGCCGTCAGACCGCGCTCTTGGTTTCAGATGCGATAGCCGCAGGGGATTAACCCAAAATAGGGAACGGGCGCAACATATAGCGGGCGCACACATGGGTGCGCCCCTATGAAAACCGGACATTTCGGGGCTACGTCCCCGCCCGTCATCTGTCCCCGCGCAAACCCTTAAAAAAATCATCCAATAACGCCGCGCATTCGGCGGCCAAAATTCCGGCATAGACCTCGACCTGATGGTTGAACGTCGGACTCCTCAGCAAATCGAGGGCGCTACCCGCCGCCCCATAACGCCCATCCAATGCGCCATACACCAGTCGCCACAGCCGCGCTTGTACCATCGCACCGGCACACATGATGCACGGCTCTAGCGTGCAGTACAGGGTGACGCGCTCTAAGCGCCATTCCCCGACGGCTTGGGCGGCTTGGCGCATCGCTACGATTTCGGCATGGGCGGTGGGGTCACCGTCCGCCTCGCGCCGATTGCGCCCTCGCCCGATGATGTCGCCGTCCAAGACCGCCACCGCGCCAATCGGCACGTCGCCAGTCTCAAGCGCGGCGCGGGCTTCATTCAGCGCCAGCCGCATATAGTGAGCATCATCAAAAAAGGTCATATAGTCTGTGATATTCCATCGTAAAAAACATGAACCACAGGAGGCCACAGAGGAGAACATTTTTCACTGTATTCTTTGTTGTTCATTTGGTACTTTGGGGCGTGTTCTGTAGGGACGCCCTTCTGGGCGTCCGTCGCCTGTTCTGAAAACGGACGGCAATAATGCCGTCCCTACAGTCGCCATAATTTCACGGAGAGGAGAATTGTGGTCTTACCGCCCTTGCGGTTTGACCGGGGGGATTTCTTGCGTGCGGCGGGTGCTGCCATTACCGCTGGTTGCTGCTTCAATACAGGTCACGCCGCGCCCACTGGCGACGACGCCGTGGCGCACCCCAGCCGGAATATCTGCCCGATCACCGGGGGAGAGTTTTACGACCTGATTCTGGTCGGGGAAGGTCAGTTCAAGTGCGCCTTCCAACACCATCAGGACTTTGCTATAGCCGTGAGACCGCACCGGATACTGCCGATTGGCGGGGTCGTTCCAGCGGAATGGCCGAAGCCCTTCTGCCTCTAACATGCGCGTAATCGCGGAATAGGACGGGTTTAGCCCACCAGACCACTTGCGAATGCTGATGCGTTGTGAACCTGCGTTCATTGATACTGTGTCCTGCTATCTTTCACAGATGAGGTTGTTCTTATGTCACTCAGAACTGCCGATTGGCCTTACGTTCCATCCATAAGCGTTTAACGTCTCGTCAAACCACACCCGCGACGGCTTAATTGTGCCTGCAACACCACATAAGCTGATTGGTTACACGCACGATAGACCAGAATAACGCAGACTTTACAGTCGCGCAAGTTGTTTCTGCATCACCCACACCGGTTCATTAACATTCTGAGAGACGCCGCGATGGTCGATATATGACCAAATACCCGCATCCTCACCCATTACTTTATATTGGTGGCGCTGATATAGGCGGAGCGCTTCCTCGTTATGTTTCGCCACTTGTAACATCACTATCTGAAAACGTCGCGCCAACAACTCTGATTCAGCCACTTCCAATAATTTCGAGCCGATGCCGCATCGCCGCATGTGGTCAATCACACGGAAGGCGTACAGATAGGCGCGGCTGTAGCCATCTGCAATGGCGGCGTTGCCCGCGATGAACTGGATATACACCTGCCCGACGGGGAATCCGTTCAAATCGGCCACCAACATCAGCCGCCGCCCCTGAAGCTGTTCGCTGAAGGCTTTGCGGATGAGGTTACGGATATTGGTGTACGCGCCATACCATTCCAACTTCGCCACGTCCTCACGCACGGCGGGGCGAATCGTGACGGGCAGCCGCAAGGTGAAACTTTTAGGCGAGGTGTGTGGAGGGGTGGTATCGGTCATGATGCGCGTCACCTCCGCTTAAAGCAGGCTATCCAACAAGTGGAATTCTTCGTCGTCTGTGTCGATTTCACCATCCAGCCACGCCCATTTTAAGCGGTCTAAGACTTGCTTATAGCGCGGCCCCGGCGGCAGTCCGCGCCCACGCAAGGTATCGCCATTGGTGGCTGGGCGGACATAGCGCCATTGTGAGAGATACAGCGCGGCGTTGCGACGGAGGGCGGGGCTACCGATACGCGCCGCCGTCTCTAGCGTCGCATCGGGTAAGCCGTTCAAGACCCGATAGGCTGCGCTGGGGCGGTCAGATTCAGAATCGCCGGGGGTGTTGAGCAACTTTGATGCGGCGATGACGGCGGCGGCCAGTGGCGCGGTGAAGGCAAGCCGCAGCGCGATGCCTTTCAGCGCGTCGGGGTCGAGGCGGCACAACCACGCGCACCACGCCACAGAATCGAGGTCAGCGGGCGGGCGGGCGTGAATCGCGCCGAGGTCAGAGTCTAAGCTGGGCGTGATTGCCAGCGATGGGTCGATGGCTTGTAGCGTCCCGAAACTATCCAGCAAACGCAAGGCTGACGCGGCGCTCGATTCGCGCAGAATCAAGCGCAGTTCCGTCCGCAAGCGTTCACCCGATACCTCATCCAGATACGGGATGGCGTCTGGGATGAGGTCGGCGGTGTCATCGGTAAAATTCAAATCGCAGCGGGCGGCCAAGCGTGCGCCCCGAAGGATTCGAGTCGGGTCGTCGATGAAACTGTCTGGGTGCAGCACGCGCAACAGGCCGTCGCGCAGGTCGGACAGCCCGCCGTGTGGGTCGATGAGTTCCCCTTGTTCCTCGGACGGGGCGAGCATTACGACCATCGCATTGAGGGTGAAATCGCGCCGCCGGAGGTCGTCCTCAATCTGGGTTGGGCTGACGGTGGGCAGTGCGCCGGGGTGGGCGTAAGTCTCAGAACGCGCCCCGGCAAAGTCCAGATGGTCGGGCAGGCCGAAGGCGCGAGGCGGAGTCCACTGCGCCGTCCCGAATGGGGCATAGCCGCTGGATTTGCCGCCGTACCGCGCCGCCAGCGCATCCGCTAGGTCGCGTGCCTCTCCGCTGACGATGAAATCGAGGTCAAGCGTCGGGACATCCAACAGCGCATCACGCACCACGCCGCCGACCACGCCGAAGCGCAGACCCAGCGACTCGGCGGTCTCGGCTGCTTGTTCCAGCAACGTGAACGTCTCAGGGGTGAGGACGCGACCCAGCGCATCCGGCCAGAGCGGGGACATCAGGCCACCGGGATGATGAGCCACGGCCCGATGATTCCGCGTGACGCCATACTCAAGCTGACACCTGCGTTGAAAAACGCCAGCATCGCAAAGGCCAGCGCTGCGCTCCGGTCATCACGCCCGCGCAACATGCTGAACAGCCCCGGCATAATCACGACCAGCCACGCCATATAAAGGAAGTAGAGCGTCAGCCGTTCATCAGCGGGGCGATAGCCCATCAGCGTGAGGATGACCCCGACCACCAGCACGACGCCCGCCAGAATCGACTGTACGATGACCGCGCCCCAATAGTTGCCAGAAATGGCTTGTCCGCGCCCTGCAATCACCGCCGCCCAAATCCCAAGTGCCAGCGAAAACATGATGTGCGCGTTAAACAAAATCCCGTGGATGTCGCTCATAGTTATTACCTTAAATAGAGACGGATTTTCATACCGCCGATTATACGCCTAGCCCGCCCGACTCTCACAGGCGCGAACAGTCGGTTGATTAGACCTAAAAACACCGTACAATTAGACATGAACCCATATTATGGGACTTCAGTCATATTTGTGAGGGCAATACCCATGACTCTTTCACGCCTTTTCGTTCGAGTCGGCTTAATCATCGCGTGTATCCTTCTTGCGATTGGGACGGCTGCTCCGGCTGCTGCGGTGGACTGCACGCCCGGTATTACCATCACTGGCGAGAACACCAACGCCCTTGAGAACGAAGGGGTATTGATAGTTGTCTTTATTGCGGATGGCACGTCCGATTGTGACATCGAAATCCCCTACACCTTAACAGCGGATACAGCATCTGGGTCGGATTATGGGGCGGGTTCACCGACATCACCGCTACTCATCCCGATAGGGGAGACCATTGCGACGCTGGAAATCCCCATCACCGAAGATGACATCGACGAGGTGAACGAGATGTTCACCGTCGAAATCGGGACGCTGGTCAACGCCACGTTTGGCAGCGCCAACCCCATCGGCACAATTATCGACAACGACACCGCCAGCTTATCGGTCAATGATGTGACCGTGACCGAAGGGGACGCTGGCACGACCAACGCGACCTTCACGCTCGCGCTCAACCGCGCCACTGGGTTCGATGTAACCGTAGATGTGGCGACGGCGGGCGATACCGCTGCCTCTGGCGTGGATTACGCAACTGTCACCAGCACAGTGACTTTCAGCGCCGGTCAGACCAGCAAGACCGTCACCGTAGATGTGACTGGCGAGGCCGACGCCGAGCCGCAAGAGCGCTTTTTCCTAAACCTGAGCAACCGTACCCCGGTCAGCATCATCATGGCCGACTCGCAAGGCATCGGCACGATTGACAATGACGACGCCCCGCTCTCGGTCAACGATGTGACCGTCACCGAGGGCAATACTGGGACAACTTGTGCGACCTTCACCGTCAGCATCCCGTTTGCCAGCGTCCTGACCGCTTCTGTGACCTATGCCACCTCGAATATCGTGAGTGAAGCCGTGGCGGGCAGTGACTATACCGCCAAAAGCAACGCCCTGACGTTCACCCCCGGCCAGACCAGCAAAACCGTGTGCGTTGATGTGTTGGGCGAGAACATCCACGAAGATGATGAGACGTTCGCCATCACCCTCAGCAGCCCGTCCAACGCGGCGCTGTCTGATGCCGATGGCGTCGGCACAATCACCAACGATGACGCCATCCCAACCCTGAATATCGCCAACCAGAGCGTGACCGAAGGCACGGACAGCATGAACACCTTCATGCTGACGGCCACCCTAACCGGGCGCACCGAAGATACCGTCACCGCCACAGTGGATACCGCTGATGGGACGGCTGATAGTAGTGACTATACCGGCCTCGTCGCCCAAACCTTGACCATTTCGCCAGAACAAACCAGCGGGACGGTCAACATCAGCATCATCACCGACTTCATCAACGAGCCGAACGAGACGTTCACGGCCACGCTGTCTAGCCCAGTCAATGCGACGGGCGGTAGCCTCGGCCCCGTGACCGTCACCATCACCGATGATGATGTGCCGCCCGTGGTCAGTGTTTCTGACGCAACCTGCGTTGAGACCGATACGGCTTGTACCTTCACGGTATCGGTGGATGAGGCTAAACCGTATCCTGTCACCGTTGATTACAGCCTGAGCAATAGTAGCGCCACGGCGGGCGTGGATTACAACGGCACGGGCGGCGCGTTCACCATCCCAGCCAATCAAATCAGCGCCGTCTTGGGCGTTTCCGTCGGCGCGTTTGACGACGCTATCTATGAAGGCAGTGAGACCTTCACCCTGACTCTGCTCCCGACCAGTGGCTTGGTCTTGGGCGACTCGACGGGGACAGGGACGATTACCGATAACGAATCCCTGCCAACCATCACCATCGGCGACGTATTGAACATTGTTGAAGGCGGGACGGGGACACAGGCCAACGCCAATTTCAGCGTGACCATTACGCCCGCCAGCGCCTCACCTGTGAGCGTGGCCTATACCTTGGTTGACGACTCCGCGACGGTGGCCGATCTCGATTATCTGACCCCAGCCGTTGATAACGACGCCGCGCCCAATGACGGTATCGTGACGTTCACCCCCGGCCAGACCACTCGCACCATCACCGTCACGGTTAAAGGCGACGCCAAGCGCGAAACTACCGAACGTTTCTTCGTCAACCTGAGCAGCCCCAATGGGGCGGGCTTCGGTGATAACAGCGCGACGGGGCGCATCCTCAACGACGACCCCGTGCCGACGGTCAATCTTGCCGCAGCAACGCTGACCTGCAACGAGACCGATCACAACGCGCCCTGCACCCTCAACCTGATCCTGAGCAACCCGTCCGAAAGCACCATCACGGTCAACGCTTCCACCGCCAATGGCACGGCGCTGTCCGGTCAAGATTACACGGCGCTATCAGCACAGGTTGTCAGCTTTGCGCCCAACACAACATCGTCTAGCGTTAGCGTGACCATTACCGGCGATGATATCGACGAGCCGAGCGAAACCTTCACCCTAGCGATTAGCGGCCCGTTCAATGCCTTGCTGGGCGCGACCACCAACGCCACGTTTACGATTGAAGATGATGATGACGCGCCGGTGCTATCGGTAGTCAACCAGAGTTTTGCCGAAGGCTCATCAGGGGCGGGGACGATTGGCGTCGTATTCGGCTTGGTCGGTCAAACATCACAGGCCATCGTGGTCGATTACACGCTGACCGGTATTTCTGCCACACAAGGCGACGATTACACGGGTACGGGCGGGCAGTTCACCATCCCGGCGCTGGGGACGGGTTATACGCTCACTATCGCGGTAGACGGCGATACCACGTATGAGGGTGATGAGACGTTCAGCGTGAACATCACCAACGTGACAGTAGCGACGCTGGGGAACAGCACCGCCGTCATTACCTTGACCAATGATGACCTCGCGCCGCTGGTCAGCGCTGCGGATTTGGAATGCGGCGAGGACGCGGTAATTTGTACGGTCACAGTCACGCTGGATACGGCTTCTGATATAGAGGCCGAGGTCAACTATGCCACATCTAACGGCACGGCGACGGCGGCGCAAGATTATGCAGCCGCGTCTGGGACGCTGACCTTTGCCCCCGGCGTCGTGATGCAGGTCATCCCGCTGGACATCGGCACGTT
>Ga0163144_10022057_pt1 | contig 12634 bp, 13 predicted proteins | sample OliLak19BULKMAT1_FD_123175 | JGI IMG/M metagenome (GOLD analysis project Ga0163144, IMG submission 123175) | Freshwater microbial mat bacterial communities from Lake Vanda, McMurdo Dry Valleys, Antarctica - Oligotrophic Lake LV.19.BULKMAT1 | ecosystem: Environmental > Aquatic > Freshwater >... | reverse complement strand
CAACGACCCACGTCGCTGATGAGCAGCAGTTTAACATCGAATCTGGGGTAAGTCAGCAGGCGCCGAAATTGTAACGCTGAACATACGCTTGAGCCTGAGGCGCTAGCCGAATTACCCATGAAAATCGGCTAGCGCCTCAGGCTCAAAAAGCGTTCGTTTGCTCGTTTTTGCAATGTCGAAATGCGCCAGAAACGATTGAGTAGATTGTTCTTCACCAACTCAACTAACAGTTTCTAAGCCGCACGGATGGCCGCGTTTACTTTGCGTCGTGCCTGAATCACGTAGGCTTGACCAGCATACGAAACGCGATGCGCGGTGACCGACAAACCGGAACGCTCCAGCCGTGCCACCAACTCGTCGATCGGATAGAAATGGAACCGCCCGCGACGTGCCTCTTGCTTCAGCCAGCGGCCGTAGAATTGCATCCGAAAAGCGTTCATGAGTACTTTGCCAGCTCGCGAAACCTTGTGACCACCCTTCAGCGACCGGAACAGAACTTTCCAAAAACCCGGATTCGGCACATTGATCGAAAACACGAACTGTCCCGACGGCTGGAGCACACGCGCAATCTCGCCGAGCAGATTCATGAACGCGGTATCGGTGTACTCGCCCGTCACCGGATCCTTCGACTCAGCATACGAAATCGCCAACCCAGAAATCACTCCGTCGAATGAACCCGACGCGATCTGCGGCAACCCATGACTGAAATCGACCTGCTGAAACTCAATCTGCGATTCACTCGCTCGAGGCGTTACCACCTCCCGCAAATTCGCGATCGCATCGACATTAACCGCCGCGCAATCAGTCGCCAGAATTCGCCCCAGTTTGCCGCCACCCGTCTGCCACAGCGTCGCCGTCAACTGCCCCGAACCGCACCCGAGATCCAACCACTGATCCCCTTCGCGGACTTCTACACAGCTAAACGTATCACGCACCAGTTCCTTATAAGGCCGACCGTTTTTTTGATCCCAAAACGCCTTCGCACAAGCAGCATCATGCCAATAGTTCTTATCAAAGCTCATCGTTATTCCTTTAGCGCTTAGTTAATTGATCTGTTGTTACGATCGCCGCTGATACTTAGGCCGATTTGCGAACCTGAGCAGCAGCCAACATTTCTAGCTCGACGGCGCAGGTAGTGTTCAGTACCTCTTCAAGTCTCACCAGTGCCCGAGCCACGGTGGCGCCATCGAGCACGCGGTGATCGTACACAACTCGCACGTTTACGTTCCCCTCAGCGTCGATGGGTCCGTAGTTCAGTGTGCTGGTCAGCGGCGAGAGCGGATGCAGCGACTCGGCGCCGAGACTCGCATAGACACTGATGCCGAAGGTACCAAAATGCCGCGCGCGGTAGTAGCCTGATCCGTTCAGCCCGATCCACCAAATCGATCGTCGCAGAAGGGTCGGAAACCAATACATTCGCTTCGCCAACCGATACGATCTGAATTTTTCAATCGGTTCCTCCCGAGCCTGCCGCAGACAACTGTCAAGACTCGTCAGACTGTTGCAGTCCAGTTCGCCCAGCCGCAGGAACGCAACCGCCGGCTCGCCATCCACCTCTTTCTCAATCGCAATACTAGCTAGCGAGTTCGGGTGCTGGTAAAGATGAGCCCACGGTAATGCGAGGTATGAGCGACGCAGTGCCGGGAATTCTGCACAGACGATCGCATAAGCTTTCGCAACGATCACCACCCAACTCGGCGCGTTCGGCAAGCATTTCCGGGCCGCCAGAGTTTTGCCGACGTTCATTTTTCGCTGAACGGGAATGCTCGGTATTTTCTGCGAAAAATGGAGCAGATCGATAATATATTGTCGAGGGAGCGATAGCCGAATGAAGCGGCCCGCCCGGCCCTGTCCTTGGCTCATGGTTCATTCCTTGAAGGTGCTTCCCCAAGTGATAACACAGTTCGCAGCCCGCTGCCACCTCAACTCCCGCCAGCCGTTCCTCCGTTCCCCGCCCCGCGATCCCCAACATACCCGCCACACGGCTGTCGATCGCAGGTTGGACGTGGTCTTTCCCGATTCGATGGCACTGAGAAACGATCCGTTTCTCGCGAACGTAGAACGAGAGTTTACTTTTTGTGAAGAACGAGTCTATTACGTAGTTCCGCATATGGACTCTGATTCGGCATGGTTCGCAGGTTTTGACGACGCGCTGCACTTTGTATCTAATGCAGGTCGTTTGAAGTTGGCTTTTGCTCGAGTGTGTGTATTCCTGACAAAAGAACGTGATGGACATCGGAACAACTTAACTCCATGATTGACTCAACATCGTTGGTGTTCGCTGCTGCACTGGACGGCGAAGGATACATCGTATGGGAGCTCTAGCTTCGTGCCAATCGCTTGGGATGGTTCTACAAGATCGCTTCAGTGGATTACGACTTGGCTATCGGTGAAACGGATTGGAGCTCTGATTTCCAGCCGCCCAAAATGCCCATTGGGTATGAACGTAACTTTGGAAAGCTTCGGCGGGATGAGGGTGCATTGCAACTGATGCCAGTATTCGATACTAGTTTTCCCGACAACAGCGTGATCGTGGTTCGCTGGGGAAAACGGCGCTATCTGTTGATGGAGCAAGAGGTTTCTGCATTCATGGAGGCGGTTCGAACTGGCGAGGAGCCTCGAAGTGACATGATTGGTCGATTCCTTCTGCGTCATGGCGATCATGTTGTTCCTGTAAGCGGCCAGGCCCAACTCGGATCGCTACAGAATGCGACGTCTTTGTGATTGAGATGGTTTCTCGCGTTCCTTAGGCCAGTGGCTGTGAGCTATCGCGAGAAGTGTTTCACGGCTTTTACGTCAGTGGAGTGAAATGCGTCAAATAGGTGCGGAGCCATTCGCTTGGGCATGCACCACGAGTACACTCATGCTGATCAGATTTCGCTGCTGCGGCGATTACTTGGTTGTGTGCCGCGGTGGCGATGCAGAGTTCGCAGTTCCGCTTCGATCGTAGGGCAACGGAAAGTAACGATACATGAAGAACGCAAAAACGCATGATGAAAAGATCGCTGAGCTGACGTTCATTGCGCAAGATATTTTGGCTTAGTTGATCTCGTTAGGCTAAATTTCATTTGCATTCAGCAAACATTTCGATAGATTTGGCTTCTAACGCGGGCATTTAGCAGCCCACTTAGTTTCGTTTCTTTAGTTAACTTAAGGAGCGTTACGATGCGCAGGTCTTCTGTTAAGCGTGGAGGGTTCACTTTGGTTGAGCTCTTGGTAGTGATCGCGATTATTGGAATCTTAGTGGGACTGCTTCTTCCTGCAGTGCAAGCTGCACGCGAAGCAGCTCGCCGGATGCAGTGTTCGAACAACCTAAAGCAATTGGGGTTGGCATTGCACAACTATCATGACACGTTTTGAGCATTTCCGATCAATTATTCAATGTCGGCAGCCGTCGTCGGCGGCTCAGGTGGAAATTCTGGAGATGGGACTTCGCGACAGTGCTCGTGGATGGGAATGATCCTCCCGCAGATCGAACAGACCTCCCTCTACAACACGATTAATTGGAGTGTGGGACTTAAGGTTGCTGGGGCTCCGTCGCCGAATGTGGCCATCGCGCAGCGAACGACACCGGCCTATCAGTGCCCTTCCGATGGCAGCGGTAACCAAGGTCGCTACGGAAATCGTGAGTGGCTTGGAAGGTGGCCGGTGGCAACGTTCGGTGAATTTGGTGGCACCAATTACAAAGGTTGCGTAGGTTCAGATTGGAATTGGGGAACCTTTGCTAGCCCAATGGGAGGCACACCAAACGGACTCGATGGTGGCAACGGGATGTTCGTGCGTGACGAGAACATTCGCGCCTCCAACCCCAAAGACATTCGCAAAATGTCGTCGGTCACCGATGGTCTTTCGAACACCTACGCCATCGGCGAGGCGCTTCCTGAACTTTGCTCACATACCTTTTGGTACGGCATGAATGCATCGCTTGCAAACAGCTCGACTCCGCTGAACAACTACCTGAAAGTTTTTCGCGCAACTAACCCACGTGCCAATTACTTCGGTACCGGGTCCAACTTCGCACCGGTGTGGGATTGGAACAACAACTACAGCTATGCGAGCAACCACACCGGTGGCGGCCAATTTACTATGGGCGACGGTTCGGTGCGCTTCGTCGGCGAGTCGATTGATCTCGTTGTCTATCGAGCAACTGGCACGATGAATGTCGGTGAGGTTTTCAATTCGGACCAATAAGTTTTGTTTTTTAATGTAGGAGCGTTTTATTGATGAATTGTCATAAGCAGATGTCGATTTCCACTCGGCTTTCAACCGTTACCTTGATCTTGATAGGGCTTATCGGTTGTTCCGATGGAGGGCCAAAACTTGAGCCCTTGGGCGGAAAAGTTATGCGCGGCGGTAATCCGATGACCAATGTTTCGATTTCGATGGTCCCCGTAGGGTCCGGCTTAGCCGCAATTGGTACCGCTGATGCATCGGGCAACATTCAGGTCCAAACGAATGGGAAGAATGGTGCCATCAAAGGTAAGTACAAGGTTGGAATCACTGAGCCAATACGCGAAATGACCCCAGCCGCCCTAGCTTCCGGTGGCCCTCCGCCTGTGAGTTTTGACCCTAAGTTCGAATCGCCACAAACCAGTGGTGTCGAGTACGAGGTGCTTGATGGCGGCGGAAAGTTTGAGTTTGAGGTGACCAACAGAAAATAGCTGACTCTACCAGGGTGCGCGGCAAACGCCGCGCACCCTCGGCCTTGATCTGGCTTAAGGACTGAAGCTAGGACAGCTTTCTCATCTTCCTGTCCCTTGCGTTTGGAAGTCGTGGCATGTGTGGATCCGGTAGCCGTCGACGGCAGTCGCTTGGTAATTGCCTTTGATGAATATCGTCCATCCCGCTTTTGCGTTCGTAATCGTTCGCAAGACGGCGATTTGCCTCTGGAGTTGTGACATCGTGACCCTCATTCAACGCTTTGCCAACCTCTTCAGGTACTAATTCTCGGAAGTAGCTATTTTAGCAAGCATCGAGCGCAAGAGGGGGAAAGCTTGGACATTGTATGTCCAAACACCTTGCAGCTCAGCGCGCGACCGTCGCAACCACTGAATCCGTTTTGCTTGAATGGTTGGCGATTAGCGAGAAGTGCCAAGATTTGCAACGATTTGAGCGAATAGCTCAAGTGGTAAGTGCCGCCGAAACCGAAAACGCTGCGTGCTGTTTTATAGTTTGCACGTCGCGTTGCTGGTTACAATGCGTGTTGGTACGCCGAAATCGCATTTTTGATCTGGTTCCTTCTCCAGCGTTCAGTCCTAAAGGTCTCATGATGCATAGAGTTTCAACGATTGCTCTCCTGTTCATCTGTGGCGTGGTCCAGTACGACTCACTTGCTCATTCTGATGAAGTGCTTCAAAACATCGCCCCAAAGTCCACCGTGATCTACGCGGAGATTGCACCTGCGGAACAGTGGATAAATCATCCTCTTCGAACAAAAGTAGTCGCCTCCGATGCTTTCCAGTCGATTTGGAAATCGCCAGAGATCGTCAAAGCACGGGGCGGGATTACGTTGGCGGAATTCGCGTTAGGTGACACGCTTGAAAACATCATCAGCAACCTTGCCAGTGGCGGTGTTTCAATCGCCGTCGATAGTGAAACTCAAGGCGTTATCCTGGTCGGAACGGCAGTAAGCGAAGAGTGGCTGAAGCAGTATCTCGAGCGAGCCGTTAAATTGATGCGAGGCGAGGCCACCAAGAATGGGGATAGCGATGCGATCAAGGTGAAGGATTATCGTGGAGCTGTGGCATACGAGAGCAACAATACTATTTTCGGCTCATTTGGAAAGCACTTTCTTGTCACAAACAAGCCAGCCCTCGCCAAGGCAACGGTCGATAGGCTAGTGGATAATGCGACTGATGGCTTAGTTACAAGCGATACGTTTCAAAAAGCTATCGCTGAACGCAAAGCGTCTTCTTCAGGGCAACCGTTATCATCTCTGGGGTGGATCTACGTCGATGTGTCCGCACTTCGTGATGCAGGTGTTGCCAAGGAATTGCTGGGAGGCCGTGCTGAGGATTTTGGTGCAGAACTTCTCATCGGGGGTTTGCTAAGCACACTTCACTCGACCAGCTTTGTGACCGGGGATCTCCTGGCGAATGACCGGCAACTGCAATTGTCCTTGTCGTCACCTCATGACCCTTCATCAATCCAAGAATCGCGTGCCTTTCACTTCGAATCGACTACAGATAATCCAAAGGTCGAGTTGATCGATACCACGAATTCACTTGCATCCCTCTCCGCCTATCGGGACATCTCCCAAATGTGGCTTCGTGCCGGTGACCTCTTTGACCAAGGAGTCAATGACCAGTTAGCTCAAGCCGACAACACGCTGACGACGCTCTTCTCAGGACGCGATTTTGGTCAGGATATTTTGGGGGCCATCTATCCACGACTGCAAATGATTTCGGAAGAGAACGTTTTCGTAGAAGGATATCCTAAACCAGCGATTCGATTGCCTAGCTTCGCTTTGATTGCAACCCTCCGCGACGCCGAATCAATGCGACCACAGTTGAAACGAATCTTTCAAAGTCTGATCGGTTTCTTGAATGTTGTGGGCGCGATGGAGGGACAGCCTCAGTTGGATCAAAACGTAGAAACAAAGGGCGCAGTCGAGCTCATCATCGCAAAGTATGTTCCAGACTTCGATCGTCAAAAGCTGGTAGACGCTCCTATTCAGTTTAACTTTAGCCCGAGCCTCGCTTTCCGAGGGGATACGGTGATCCTGTCGAGTACGACTCACTTGGCCGAATCGATTCTATCGCGTCCCAAGGCGTCGGAATCCGGTGCCGAACGAAACGGCAAGGCAAATCACAATTCGTTTCTGACGATTGACGGCCAGGCACTGAAGAGTGTCCTCGAATCGAACCGTAGCCAGCTTGAAGCTCAAAACATGCTTGAGAAAGGCCACTCGAAAAAGGAAGCCGAACAAGAAATCGGAATTCTGCTTAGCCTGCTCAGCATCATTCAATCAGCCAGTCTTGACCTCGATTTCACCCAGCAAGCAGATCTGAAGGTTACTCTCGAGATGGCCGACGAATAAGGGTTCTTGCTGAGCTAAGTGAACCGTGGGCTAACTCCCAACGGCTGATGCAATATCCCAGGCTAGCCTCGGGTGCAGACTGGCTACTTGGGTGCAAACTGGTAAATAGAGACAGAGTCAAAACCCGTGGCTAGCGCCAGCGGCTCAGTTTCTAGCAGGCCGGTTTCGCTCTCCAGGTTTCACAGTGAATTCGATCTTCGTGTAAGAAAGACATCGTCATGGCAACTTCTTTTGATCGCACGGCGACACTCGAATCGATAGATCCGGAAGTTGCCTGGGCTCCCTGGGAACCGTCGGAAGCCGAACCATGGGATGAACGTCGAGCCGCGCATCTTTTTCGTCGAGCCGGTTTCGGGGCCAGTGACAAGGATCTTAAGAGAGCTGTTGCCATGACGCCCGAGGCGTTGATCGACTCGCTCTTCTCAAGTTCAGGCGATCCATCTTCAGTCGATCCATCAGAATTTGAAGCTGAGTCCAAAACCTTAGCCGATGCGATTTTGGCAGCTCGTGAACCACAGAGTTTATCCTCCTGGTGGCTCCACCGAATGCTGAACTCGCCGGAACCACTAAGGGAAAAGATGACCATGTTTTGGCACGGCCATTTTGCCACTGGCGCGGAAAAGGTCTTGGATGCTGAACTCATGTTCAACCAAAATCAACTACTACGCGAACACGCGTTGGGAGATTTCCGACTGCTAGTGCATCGCATCGCCAAAGACCCCTCCATGCTCATCTACCTCGATAGTGCGACGAATCGCAAAGCGCATGCAAACGAGAATTTTGCTCGTGAACTGATGGAGCTCTTTTGTTTGGGGGAAGGGAACTACTCCGAAGAGGATGTCCAGCAACTGGCGAGATGTTTTACGGGTTGGGAAATTCGCCGAAAACAATTTCGATTCAACAGTTACCAGCACGATGATGGACTCAAAACACTACTTGGTAAGGAAGGGATCGAATCGGGCGAACAAGCCATCGATCAAGTGCTGAGCCAACGGACCCTTCCTGAATTCGTTGTAAGCAAGATGATCCGTTTTTTTGTTTGTGATGAGCCCGTACCGAATCAGAAATTCTTGCAACCCTTGACGGACCAACTCTCCAGAGACTCACTGAATGTAGCCGAAGTTACAAGGAAGATACTTAATAGTCGTTTGCTGTTATCGGACTGGTGCTTCGGACGCAAGGTTCGATCGCCTGTCGAGATGGCGGTTGGCTTTTTGAAGACTCTCCAGGCTTCTGCAAACCTAAGCCAGCTCGGGCAACGCTTGAAAGAAGTCGGTCATGGTTTATTTTATCCCCCGAATGTAAAAGGGTGGGACGGTGGGCGAGCTTGGATCAATTCCTCGACCTTGGTTGGTCGCGCGAACCTAATTTTCAATTTACTGCACGACGAAAACACTAGGTTTGGCGGTAACGACCTGCTCACCTTTTCAGGTAGTCGGGGCGAGGATGCTTTGCAGTTCTTTCATTGGTTTGAGAAAAGCTACTTTGTTAACAAGCTGACAGCTCCCCAAATCACGAGCCTTACTTCACAATTGAGTTTGCAGACCGACAAGCTCAAACCGCGAGCCGTACTCGCGCTAGCTGCTGCCTTACCGCAATTTCATCTCGCTTAGAAACTGTCCCGAATTGCGTTCCGCATTTTAATTCTAGCGGCAGGGCGCGAGCCCTCCGGTTCTTTGACACCGGACGGCCTGCGCCGTTCCGCTAAAGAGGGAATCAATTTCGGGACTGCTTCTAAGTTGCAAAAGTTACTCTCTACCCACAAACGATCAATTTATTTATCAGGTATTAGTGCGATGACAAAACCTTGGCCTTCACGTCGCGATTTTTTAAATGCATCGACAGCGACAGGTTTAGCGATCGGTGCAGGACTTCCCGCCTCTTGGCTTCAACAACTTGCTGCCAATACCGTGGGGGGCGAGCGGATCTTGATTGTCTTGCAACTGACAGGGGGCAATGATGGACTGAATACCGTTGTGCCGTATCGCAACGAAGCGTACCACAAGGCCCGTCCGAAACTCGGCTTGAAGGCGGATGAAATCGTAACAATCAACGATGCGATCGGACTCCACCCTCAACTAAAACCCTTCGAGCCTTTCTTGAGTGATGGACGTATGTCCGTGGTTCACGGCGTGGGTTACCCTTCTCCAAACCGTTCCCATTTTGAATCGATGGATATCTGGCATAGCTGCCAGGACAAGATCGTCCGAAATCGAGAGGGTTGGCTTGGGCGATGGATATCTGGAGCACAAACCAACGTTAAGTCCGATTCGCTGGGGCTTCACTTGGGAAGCGAACAACAGCCTCTCGCGTTTTCGGCGCGTGGGGTTCAAGTCCCGTCGATTGCATCGGCAGACCAATTTAGGTTAAAGGTCCAGCCGTCGGAAAACGCGAGTGGCTCAGAACCAGCCATGGTCGATTCCATCGAATCGAATCCGCAGAATGATTCCGATGATCTGCTACACTTTGTGCAATCGACAACCCAAGTCGCCTTGGCTGCGAGTGAACGATTGAGTAAGGCTCTCAGCAATTCAAAAGATGAAGGAGACTTTCCGAAGACAGACTTGGGAGAGAAACTCAAAATCATTTCGCGGCTTATCTTGGCAGGCCTGGAAACACGTGTTTACTACGTTTCGCTTGATGGATTTGACACACATTCCCAGCAACCATTAGCTCATGCAGGATTGATGCGTCAATGGTCAGAAGCGGTAAGCGCACTACTGAAACGCCTCCAGGAAGCCGGCGAATCGGAAAGAGTCCTTGTTATGACGTTCAGTGAGTTTGGTCGCCGCGTGGCTGAAAACGCCAGCGAGGGAACGGACCACGGTGCTGCGGCCCCGATGTTTTTCTGCGGCCCTAAACTCCCAAAACAATTCATCGGTTCCATTCCAAGCCTAACGGATCTCGTAGATGGCGACCTGAAGTTCCATACAGACTTCCGAAGTGTCTATGCAGCCGTGATCGAGCAATGGTTCAAGACGAAGAGCGAACCCGTCCTAGGCAGTAAGTACAAGCCTATCACTCTTTGCTGAGGTAAGCGGTCGGCTCGCCGCTTGCAATGGTTCCCAATCGACCCCAAACACCATAGGGACTCGGCTCGCTGGAACTTCCTCGTGGTGCCGCCATCTTTAGATCACCTGTGTCGATATTCTCAGACAGAAAATGGACGGAGCTATCAACAAAGAGGCATCCCACAGTTCCATTGTGATAGGAGCCTGCACTGAACAAACCTGGCACTAAGTCAATCGATTGGCGCTGCGAGACGTTGCTGTCGTTTGGTCCCAAGATCGTATTGATGGCAGTGTAAATCGGTGCGCCGTCGATCCAACGCATGCCGCGGCCATACGGCGCCGGGGGCGGAGACGGCGTTCCGCCCACGGGAGCGGGGAGACAGGGATTGAATTTGGAGTGTTTACAAGGAACAGAGATTTCTGCATCGGGAAACCACTCTTGCACTCCCCCAATTTTGATTTCCGCAATCGCAATCGAGTTCGACGTGCCGTCCAGAACATTCGCAAATCGCTTCCAAATTAAACGCTCAAACATTCCGCGTGTGGAGCCATTGGCAATATCTAAGACGTTGTCGCCGACGGAAAACGCATAAGTCGTAATACCAATATCTGTCGACCCTTTTGAGAATTTTTCGCTTGGGCATAACAATTGCGGAATCTGATAAAGCCAAGGTGTGTATTCTCCTCCCCCTGTCTCACCAGGAAACGGACCACTCGCCGGAATAACTCCAAGACTTGTTCGGAATGGTCCTTCAATCTGTTGGTAGAGCGGCACCTGCTCAAGCATTGGCAGCAGAGAGACAAACCCGCTTCGCCGTTCGTGATTGCCACTCAATCTCGATCCAAACCCAGCCGTTCCGCTCCGTAAAGCTGGCAAGCGTTTAAAAGCGCTTTCATAGTTTGCAAGTGCCAATCCGAGCTGTTTAAGATTATTCGAACACTGTGCACGACGTGCCGCTTCGCGCGCCGCTTGGACTGCTGGAAGCAACAGTCCCACGAGTATGCTAATGATCGCGATCACCACTAGCAACTCGACCAGCGTGAAACCGGCGAACTTAACAAGCAACGAAATTCGCGGCTTATGCATCACACATGACCTTCTGCGACGGATGAAAAAGTTGACCGCTCGCGTCTGAGCAATGCCAAGCGGAGCAATCAAAGCCAATTGCATTCTGGCAGTCAACGCGACTTAAAGCAACTTAATTTCTGTGTGCCACTGATCACCCCCCAATAGCGTCCGGAATGTTAAACTCTTGCATTTGAATTTCCATGTTTCTTGGTTTTGACGAGGCTGATTTCAGCGAAACGCTCCCTTTTCACAGCCAAGAGCGTTCGAGGACACTATCTCATGGCGATCGACGGAAACCGATTAGTAACTTTGGTCATGGAAACCAAAACCTTTCAACAGTACTGATGTCATTAATGTTCCTTGCGTTGCTGGTTGATCAAATACAGCAAGCATGCTACCCGCTCTTCCAGGCCGTACTCGAGAAGCTAAACACCCGCCGCAAGCAGTGGGACCACCTACGTAGCCACGTGCGACATTTCGACTTTGATTCGTTCGCCGATCTGTGGGCAGCGGTTTTGACGGGTGCCGCCAAGAACAGGTGTTTAAGGCGTTGATCACCAAAAGTGCATCCAACGGCGACAACCAAGTGTCACCATTGACGTCCGATCGCAACTCACCTGGCTGTGGCGCGCGGGCTGGCAGTTTTGCGAGAACCTGCAGTGTGCAGTTCATAAATCATTAGCAATGCATCCTGCGGCGTTACCAACTGCGAACCATCGACATCGCGGATCAGCAGCGGATTCTGCCAATCACTTGCCAATGTATTTCGTGACTGTAATGCTTCAATATTGTTCCAACGACGCTAGCGCACGTGCTGTTCTTAGATCGCTTTCTGCAACTTACTGAGTCAGATGCACGGGCATATCGGTGGCGCCGTAACGCGATTAAATGGAATTTTAATGCGCGCGGGTTCGGTAGAAGATCACCTATATTTGTTGGCAGCGCATCCTCGAACCTGTTCGCCAGCGGACTTGGTTCAGGAAATAAAGATTGGTAATCCGAATACAGAGTGTTGGCCTGGGCTATCACCGTGAGTGCCGTTGGCACAAAATCCGTGTCATCCGAATCTCAAGCGAAAACTCCGACGATGGATTACTCTTCAAAAATCAATCGATCGAAGCCGAGCCATGGATGAAGACTTAGAAAAAACGACCTATCACGAAGCGGGGCACTGTGTGATGGCGGTGCTTCGCGGTGCGAAAGTGGAGCGGGCGACGATCGCGCCGGAAGAAGATGGCTTTTATGGCTTCAGTTGCTCGAACAAACGGTCGCGAAACTCTATCGTACCATGTCCTCCGAACCGTGGTGCGCGGCTATTGCAGCGGTCAGCGACCTGTTGGCAGCTCATGCTGAAATTGAACATGAAAAGATCGCTTACGAAGTTCACCATTGGCTTGAGCGATGATCGCAGCGTTACTAGACAGCAAAATGGCAAAGTTCTGATCGACCTGAGCAACTGGCTACTGTAAACTAAATGAGTACCGAGTTACCTCCCGCCGCTGCGAAGTCCACTAT
>Ga0163144_10022055_pt1 | contig 12635 bp, 12 predicted proteins | sample OliLak19BULKMAT1_FD_123175 | JGI IMG/M metagenome (GOLD analysis project Ga0163144, IMG submission 123175) | Freshwater microbial mat bacterial communities from Lake Vanda, McMurdo Dry Valleys, Antarctica - Oligotrophic Lake LV.19.BULKMAT1 | ecosystem: Environmental > Aquatic > Freshwater >... | reverse complement strand
CTTCCGCCGAAGCCTTCGTTACCATTTTTGACCGGGGATTTCTTTATGGGGACGGCTTGTTTGAGTCGATCCCATTTTTTAAATGCCGCTTTTTTGCGTTTGAGGATCATTGGCGGCGTTTTGAGAAAGGCCTGGAGTTTCTGCGCATCCGCTCTCCGATCACCCTTGAGCAGGCGCGGTCCGCTGCGGATATCCTGGTCGAAAAAAATTTGATGTCCGACGGGATCTTCCGGCTGCAAGTGACCCGTGGGAAGGGTAACCGTGGTTATTCGCCGCGTGGGGCGGAGGATCCGACCTGTGTGGCGGCTGTTTTTCCGCTCGATGCGCCTGACAAAAACTTTCAATCCTGGACGCTGCAAACCTCCTCGTTCCGACTGGCGACCGGCGACCCGGTTCACCGTCACAAGACCTGCAACAAACTGATCCAGGTGATGGCAAAGTCTGAGGCCGAAGGCATGGGCGCTGACGAGGCTTTGCTGCTGACCGATGCCGGTTTGGTGGCGGAGACCTCCAGCGGAAATATTTTCTGGCTGAAGGAAGGAACCCTTTTTACTCCGCCGGAAACATTTCCACTCCTTCCCGGCATCACGAGGGACCGGGTGACCGAACTTGCGTCCAAATATGATCTGAAGTTTGCCGCTGTTTCGAGCCGTCCAGAAGATCTGTTTCAGGCGGATGGGGTGTTTATCACATTTTCGAGTTTTGGAATCGTGGAGGTGTTCAGCCTGGATGGAAAACCTCTCCCTCAATCCGCACGGACCAAACTTCTCTGGGACGCTTATTGGAAGTCGGTTTTTGCTTCAATCAAGGTTTGAGCCACGGTCATGCTCGAGGAGTTTTCCCGGAGCATCGCATATGAGCTGAAACAGTTTCGCAGTTCAGTTTTCGCCCTACCACCTGTAAAGCAATCCTAGTTTGAAAGAACAGGATAGTTACCAATGGCGAGTCCGGATTTGAAGGGTAACCTTTAAACGTATGAAAACGGTTTCCGTCCAAATTTGTTTCCTCCTGCTGATGGGGGTGTTTGGCGCAGCGGGTTGTCGGCAGCAATCCGGCGGAGACGAACGAGCCATCGGTCGCCAGACACGACTAGTTTCGAAGCACGCATCCATCCTCTATTTTGACATCGCCCGGGTCGACAGAAGCGTGCCCGCACCCATCATCACCGTTTCCAATAATATCATTGTCGAAGCGGCAGGCGCTCAAAATCACGGAACGAATCTTCCTGAGTTTTTGGAGGAGCTTGAAGTTCTCTCCGGTGCACCCGGCGGATCCTTTTACCTGGAGGAACACGCGAAGGCGGTTGTGGTCCGGGGTTTTGCTGCCAACGACACGGCAAAGGAAAACTTGCTCAATCTCGTCCGTCAAGCAGCGCCAGGCAAAGAACTGGTTGACCGCGTGGATGTGAGGTCGCTTTAGATGATTTTATGGCCAGAGCCATATTCTTCATAGCCAGCACTGAATTTCAGGCCGAATCGATTTTGCATGAACTGAAGTTCAAAGGTATTGAGGAAAAGGAGATTTCAGTCCTTTTTCCCGACAAAGTTAAAGATTCGCTGATCCAACAGAGCTATGCGGGGCAGGGGCAGGGAAGCGGGTTGGCGGGAGGAACCTGCGGGTGGCTCAACGGATCTGTCCGTGTGACGATCTGCGGTTGCGGTCCGTTCATAGCGGCGGGGCCTGTTCTGGACGCGTTGGGAGGGGCAAAGCCCGGCGGGACCGCCGAAGGAATCTCGCTTGTTTTGCAGGGAATGGGGATGGCCTTGACGGAAGCGAAACTTTTTGAATCCAAGGTCAAGTCCGGGCGGCTTCTGATTTCGGTCCGCGTGGATGATGGCGCTGATAGTGAATCAGTCTCGGCGATTTTGGAATGTGCAAAGGCACAAGATATTTCCTTCACCTGCGAGGTTGGGGTGGAGGATCGGAAAACAGATAACAAGAAATAAAAGAAGGATAAAATATGTTGTGGACATTAGCTGTAGTCATGATCGTTTTGTGGTTATTGGGCTTGGTCACCTCCTATACCATGGGCGGACTCATCCATATCCTGCTGGTCATTGCCATCGTGATCGTCCTAGTCCGGCTGATCAGCGGCAAGAAGGTGGTCTGACAGGACTGGAGATATGAGTATGAATAAAGCGATCGGGTTGGCTCTTTTGGTAGCGGGCATAGGATTGTTGATTTTTGGGTTTCGTGAATCCCAATCCGTGGCCTCAGAAGTTTCGAAGGTGTTTAACAATTCGCCGACCGACAGGTCGCTTATTTTCCTCATTGGAGGAGCCGTTGCGTGCATGGCCGGTATCTATCTCGGCGTTATGCGCCGTTCCTAGAGCCGCCATCCAATTTTTTTCAGGATCTCGCCCCGGTTTACATCCGGGGTTTTTCGCATTCACACATCACCCGTTTTCTACGTATTAAAATCTTGGCCGATTCGCCGAAGAGATTAGACTGCGGATTGAGAGAAAAGACGGGGATGGGAGATCAAAACCCGGTTCTCACCCTTCCCTGAGTTCATTGAATAAAGAATGATATTTTTTTGAATTCCAATCTGCCATGCTGGAAATTGGACTTGTGGATTGAGAAGCGATTGCCACGATATGCCGGGTGTTTTTAAGGGCGTTTCAAAAAGCATGAAGAGCAACCAGAAGACTTCTCCGTCCAGCCGGAAGGCTGTCCCATCATCACCTGTGCGCAAGGCCAAGTATCGTCTGGTGCTGATTGATGACCATCCCATCATGCGTGAAGGTCTGGCACGATTGGTCTCGCAGGACGTGGAACTGGAGGTTTGCGGGCAGTTCGAGGACGCCGCGTCGGCCCTTGAGGGGATCGGACGGATCCGTCCGGACCTCGCGATGGTCGATATTTCATTGAAAGGCAGCAGCGGTATTGAACTGCTCAAAAGCGTCCGATCCGCTTTTCCCGAGGTCCTGATGCTGGTGCTTTCGATGCATGACGAAGGGCTCTACGCCGAGCGGGTGCTCAGGGCGGGCGCTTCCGGTTACGTCATGAAGCAGGAATCTCCGGACCTGGTGCTCGGCGCGATCAAAAAAGTTCTGCACGGCGAGATTTTCCTGAGCGAAAAGATGAGCGGCAAACTGATGAACCAGCTAATCGGCGGGAAGCCGGGCAACTCCGGATCGATGATGGAGCGCCTCAGTGATCGGGAGTTGGAAATTTTCGGGTTGATCGGGCAGGGGAAGGGGACACGCCAGATCGCCGAGCAGTTGAGTTTGAGCGTCAAGACCGTGGAATCGCACAGGGCCCACATCAAGGAAAAACTCCATTTGAAAAACGCCACCGAACTGGTCCACCGGGCGGTCCAGTTCCGCGAGGAATAACTTTCACGGGGTAGGGGCGACCAATTATCGTAATTAAGGCAATCCCCGATTGTCGTCGCCGCTCTTCGAATGTTTACTCGTCAGGGTAACAAGAGCAAACCTTAAACTGTAATTCTTATGGGCGCCAAAATTTCTCAAACTCGTGTTGTGCTGGTGGACGATCATCCGCTGCTTCGCCAGGGAATCGCACGGATGATTGAAACCGAAAAGGGAATGGTTGTTTGCGGGGAGGCGGAAAACACCAGCAAGGCCATTGAAGTGATCGAGAAGCAGAAGCCGGATGTGGTTCTGCTCGATGTTTCCCTGAACGGAGCCAGCGGGATTGAATTGTTGAAAAATTTGAAGGTTCGTTTCCCGAAAATGCTGGTTCTGGTGCTGTCGATGCATGACGAAACCATCTTCGCCCAGCGGGCTCTCCGGGCCGGGGCGGCCGGCTACATCATGAAACATGAAGCTCCAGAAAAAATCCTCGGGGCATTAAAAAAAGTTTTGAAAGGGGAGATTTACCTGAGTGAGAAACTTGGGGCCCGGATGCTGAATCAGCTCGTGGGTGGAAAACCGAGCACCGGCTCGCCGGTTGAAGAATTGAGCGACCGCGAGCTGGAGGTTTTCGGCCTGATCGGCCGCGGCTTCGGCACCCGGCCGATCGCGGAAAAGCTTCATCTCAGTGTCAAGACCGTGGAATCGCATCGCGCTCATATCAAAGACAAGCTCAACCTTAAAAGCGGCAACGAACTCGTCCACCACGCCATTCAGTGGGTGCAAAGCGAAAGCATCGGCTGAACGGCGATCACACTCCTCGTCGTTTGTAATCAAGCTCTTATCCGACCGGTTCCATTGGACCGGTCGTTTTCATTTCCAGGGCGTGTTTCCAATACAACAGGGCTTCGGCGGCGCCCGACAGCAAGGTTGCTTTTCCCTGAAAATATGGTCCGGGACTTTGAAGGTCCTTTAGGGTTTTCGAGTAACCCGGAGAAAGCTCCCTGTCGGATAAAAACTCAAGGGAGCCACGAGCATTGTTATCATTCCATCTGGACTTATGTTTTCCGGTATGAAAAACAAATTTAAAAAGTCTCAAAACAATAAAAGCAAGTTTTCACAACTGGTGCTGCTGGCCTCGGCCGGTGCAATGTTGTCCGGACCGCTGGCTTACGCCGAACATGAAGCAGGACGATCCACCGATAGACTCAGCAAGCCGATCGACAGCCTGAATCGACGGCCTGATACCGAGCCGCACAAACGCACGGGCGTATGGTCTCCCGCCAACTCAAAGCAGGGCAACGCCGCGTTTCCGAACAACGGTGCGGTCTCCTTTGATGAGCAAAACGAACCGCAAGTCATCATCAACGAATCTTCGACTGGTGGGAAAGTAAGGGCCGAATCAGGTGTTAAGTCCTATGACAGAACTGAAATCCGGACAGATTCAACCACCACAACAAACGTCGAGCGGACAGGTTCTGAACATCGGGAACCTGCAGGGGCTCTTGTGACCACCAGTGTGTATAACGAGAACTTTGATTACGACGCTGACGTTGACGCCCAGGCGGACCGCATTTTACGCCTTTATGGAAGGGGAAAAATGGCGGGTGAACTCGTGGATCATGAATATCGCCAGCCCGGAGGCCAGACACTCTACCCCCATTTCCAAAGCGAACTTCCGGCCTCGGATCCTAATGGTGAGCTGACAGCGGCCGCGTTCCGGACTTCGGAAAGCATGCAGTTGGCCCGAAATGGAAAAATTATCGACGAAGCCGCCGGTGCTGAAGTGCGGCCTGGAAGCCGCACAGCCTCGAAAACGCACCGTTCAGAAACTTCCTCATCGAGAACTTATTCCTCACCCGAACATGGCTCGTCTCTGACAAACCATCGGGTGGTTCGTGGAAGCGAAATGATCGGCATGAACGTCCGCGGTTCGAATGACGAACGGATTGGAGAAATCAAGGATGTGGTTCTTGATCTGGAATCTGGCCGCGTCCTTTACACCGTGGTTTCAGCCGGCGGATTCCAGGGGGCTGGCGATAAATTGTTCGCCGTTCCCGGTTCGGCGTTCACTCATCACACGGACAAAAATACCCTGGTGCTGAATGTGGACAAAGACCGGCTGGCCACGGCCCCGGTTTTCAACAAAGAAAACCTGAACAACGCGGATGAGGCCTACATCAACAATGTCTACCAGTTCTACGGTCAGAAACCGACGTGGAAAAAGGATGATTCGGCCAGTGGAACCACACTCCGTGATCCTTCCGGAGCTGAAAGCATTTCAGCTGATCGGACCTCGCCCTCGAATTCGTTGTATCACAATTCGGATGCTTCAAAACCGCAGACTGGAGGAGTGAACAATCAGAGCAAAAACGGTTCCAGAACCGAAGAAATCAAAGACTCATCTGGAGCACAGATTCAGCCGCCCGCAGATCCGAACGCGACTCCTGCCGCGGTGACAAGCCACGATCTGGGTGGTGTGAACAATCAGAGCAAGGATGGGAGCCGTCTGGACCCGGCCCAATCCCAGGCTGGTTCGAGCCTGAACCGTAACGATGCTGCCGGCAGCAGTTCGATCTCTGGAAAAAACCAGAATTCGATCGGTAATCCAACAAACAGCATCGTCGTTCCGGCCACACCCGTTGCCAAATAAACAGCTGGTTCACAGGTGACGACAGGACCTCCGGTTCTTTATTGAGCCGGGGGTTCTCTTTTTTCTCAAATGGACCCGATATTTTTGGATTGAAGTTTCCTGCTAAAAGTTTCTTCTATCCCCATGCTTCCTTCGAAATTCAGGCGTTTGACCTTCAACATCTCCCTTTTGTCGATTCTGGTCGGGTTGTTGCCCGCTCTTGTCATGGCAAAACCTCCACCGGCTTGGGATGTTTATCTCGGAACTTATACCGGCCCGAAAAGTCAGGGGATTTATCTCTACTCCCTGGACACCAAGACGGGAACGCTGACGCCAAAGGGCCTTGCAGGTCAGTCCGATCAACCCTCCTTTCTGGCGAATCATCCCGACAACGAAGTGGTTTATGCCGGAAATGAATCCGGCAAAGGCGGCATCAGCGCTTTCAGTGTGGAACCCCGCTCGGGTAAGCTGAACTTTTTGAATCAACAATTGTGGCCTGCGGGCGGTCCCTGCCATATCAGCATCGATCCGTCCGGCAAATTTGTTTTTGGCGCAAGTTATGGCTCCGGCACCATTGCCAGCTATAAGGTTTTGGCGGACGGAAGCCTTTCTGAGGCGGTGAGCACTTTGGGCAGTAAAGATCCCGTTCTGAACCCCGGACAAAAGAACGGCGAACGCGGTCATTGGATTGCCGCGGATCCGGCTGGGAAGTTTGTTTTAGCCGCTTATCTTGGTCTGGATAAGATCGGCGTTTACAAACTGAACCGGAAATCCGGTGCCTTGGAATTAAATGATCCACCCTCCGGCTCAACAAAAGCCGGCGCCGGCCCCAGGCATCTGAGTTTCCATCCCAAAGGACGTTTTGTTTATGTGATCAATGAAACCGATTCAACTTTGAGTGTCTTCAGTTTTGATCCGAAGTCTGGTGCTATGGAACTATTGCAGACCGAACCAACCCTGCCCGCCTCCTATAAAGGAAAAAACAGCACGGCCGAGATAGAAGTGCATCCCTCCGGAAAATTTGTTTACGGCTCCAACCGCGGTCATGACAGCCTGGTGATCTTCTCGATCGACCCAAAATCGGGCGGGATCAGCCTGGTCGGCCATCAATCGATTCTGGGGAAAACTCCACGCGGTTTTGCCATTGATCCTTCGGGAGAATTCCTCCTGGCAGGAGGTCAGGATTCCGGAACCATAGCGGTGTTTCGTGTGGATCAGGCGACCGGCCGGTTGGAGGCACTCGGAACCCCGGTCGAAGCGCCCACCCCGGTTTCTTTCATTTTCCGAAAGCCTTCAAAACGGTGATTGGCTCTAATCATATGCTATTTTGAGGCATGGCTTCGCCTGTACGGGATCGTCCACCACTCATCGTCAACACGGAAAAAGGACTGCATTGTCCGGCTGGCGGTTTTTACATTGACCCATGGTCGCCAGCAGATGTGGCGCTGATCACTCATGCCCATTCGGATCACGCAAGGAGCGGTTCCAAACTTTACATCGTGGCCGGGCGCGGACTGGGAGTCTTCCGCACCCGGCTCGGGAAGTCGGTGAACGTACACGGAGTTCTTTACGGCGAACGAATCAAACACAATGGGGTTACCGTTTCCTTCCATCCGGCTGGACATGTCCTGGGGTCCGCCCAGATCCGGGTGGAACGTGACGGAGAAGTCTGGGTTGTTACCGGCGATTACAAACGTCAGCATGATGTCACCTGCGAAGCCTTTGAGCTGGTGCCCTGTCACACCCTGATCACCGAATGCACCTTCGGCCTTCCGATTTATCGCTGGGACGCCACGCCCGACATCTTCGGCGAGATCATGTCATGGTGGCGCGAGAATCAGAAAGAGGGATGCACCAGCGTGCTTTATTCTTATGCCCTGGGCAAAGCGCAACGAATCCTGGGGGGACTGACCGATCCAATCGGGCCAATCGTCCTGCACGGCACCGTGGATCGATTCGCCACCGCCTATCGTGAGTCTGGCATCCATCTGGTGGCCACGGAACGTGCCGAGAGCGGGGAGTCAAAGTCTTTCGCCGGAAAAGCCCTGGTCATCGCCCCTCCTTCCGCCGACGGCACACCATGGTTGAGAAAATTTGGGGATGTCTCCACAGCTTTTGCCTCCGGCTGGATGCAGCTCCGGGGGGCCAGTAGGCGCCGCTCCCTGGATCGTGGTTTTGTGGTTTCGGACCATGTGGACTGGCCTGCATTGCTGGCCACCATTCGTGAGACCGGTGCGGAAAAAATCTACGCCACCCACGGTTACACCACCCAGTTGGTGCGCTGGTTGAAGGAGAACGGCTGGGACGCCGAATCGTTAAGAACCCGGTTCGAAGGCGAGGTGGCGGAAACTCAAAAAGATCCTCCGGATGCCCCCGACGACGCGCCCATTGCGGAGGCCAAAAATCTCGATTCATCCCAGGTTGGATTTGCGCCCGGAGATTGTTTCTCGGAAAAACAGTCATGAAACGGTTTACGCAGCTTTTTTATGAGCTGGATCAGACCATACGGACAGATGCGAAGGTGGAGGCCATGGTCCGTTATTTTCAGGAAACATCTCCCGATGATGCTGTTTGGGGGTTGTATTTTTTGACCGGAAAAAAAACTCCGCGAATTGCCAACACCAAGCTGTTGGTTCACTGGTTGTGCGAAGAAACCGCTCTTCCCCTCTGGATGGTCGAGGAATGTTACGATGCCGTGGGTGATCTGGCGGAAACCCTGGCCCTCCTGGTGACAAATGAAGGATCGGGCACGGAAATTCCTCTGCACCACCTGGTGGAGAAACGCATTCTTGGCAATGTTGGAATGCCTCTGGAATGGCGGCGTGAAGTTCTGGTGACCACTTGGCGCGATCTGAATTCCCGCGAACGCTTTGTCTGGAACAAGATCATCACCGGAAACTTCCGCGTTGGTGTGGCCAAAACGCTTGTGATCCGTGCCCTGGCCCTGCATTCCGGGGTTGAACCAGCCACCATGGCCCACCGGCTTCTGGGAAACTGGGCCGCTACGCCGGAAGATTTCACCAGAATTCTGCATTCGGATTCCGAAACTGTTGACCCAGCACGGCCGTATCCTTTTTTTCTAGCGTGCCAACTCCAGGAGGGCTCAGCGGAGGTGGTCGAACTGGAAAAAAGCCTGGGTGACATCGCGGGATGGCAGATTGAATGGAAATGGGACGGCATCCGGGCCCAGCTCCTCTGCCGGCAGGGAAAAGTTTTTCTCTGGTCGCGCGGAGAAGAACTGGTGACCGAAACTTTTCCGGAGATCGCCGGGGCGGCCGGATTCCTTCCAAATGGCACGGTTCTGGATGGCGAAATTCTAGCCTGGGAAGGAGAGCATGTTTTGCCTTTCGGAAAACTCCAAAAGCGTCTCGGTCGAAAAAAAGTGAGTGCCGCCATGACGACCGAAGTGCCTGCGGTGTTTATGGCATACGACCTTCTGGAATATGAAGATCTGGATCAAAGGGACTCATTTATGTCCGAGCGTCGGTTGTTGCTGGAAGGGCTGATGCAAAGACTTCCTAAGAATCTTCCATTCCGGATTTCTCCGGTTGTCGCGGCGGACAGCTGGGAGGCGCTGGCTGAGCTGAGACTCGAATCCCGCGGCAGGGGAGTGGAGGGGATGATGTTCAAGCGGAAAAATTCTCCCTACAGGGTTGGCAGGGCACGGGGTGACTGGTGGAAATGGAAAATCGATCCCTTCACCATCGATGCGGTTTTGATTTATGCACAACGCGGACATGGCCGGGGAGCCAGTCTTTGCACCGATTACACCTTCGGAGTCTGGGATGGAGAAAAGCTCGTGCCGGTGGCCAAGGCCAATTCTGGATTGACCGATGAAGAAATCCAAAAAGTCGATGCGTTCGTGCGTCAACACACAACGGAAAAATTTGGACCGGTGCGAGTGGTCAAGCCTGAGCTGGTGTTTGAGCTGGCGTTCGAGGGGATCCAGATTTCAAAACGGCATAAGGCCGGTGTGGCGATTCGTTTGCCGAGGATGAACCGTTGGCGACATGACAAAAGGCCTGAGGAAGCCGACACCCTGGAGCATCTCAAAGCTTTGCTCTGAATTGGCACAGAACTACACGGCTGGGCACCATCGATTTGGAAAAATACCGCTGATTTTTCAGTGCTTCTCAAAGTTCGGCGGGGCGGGGCACGGGATTCAGAGAAACGGGTTGAGGACACGGACGCCACGGTAGTTCTGGCCATGGTTGAGGCAGAATGCATGCAGCTTTTAAAGTAGGAACAATTCCCGCCAAACCCTTCTCCTTTTTCAGGGAGCACCCTCTTCAGTTTGTCGTCCGAATGCATGGATAGTGGGGGAATGAGTTTTTTGCCAATAGTCCGTTCAGAAATATCTTCCGAATTTGTTGATGCTGATTCCGACACTTTCCATTGCCCGAGAGGTAAACATGGTTCAGGACAACTAACTGGTAATGCGGACGGACCAGAGCGGAATTCGAAATCCCTTTTCAAAAGGAGATTCAGAATGGCTCTCTGCATGGCTTTGTTGCTGTTTCCAGGTTTTTTTACATTCACCGTGGTAGGGGCTGAGAAGGCTGGCGCACTTGATCCCTCCTTCAATCCCGGTGGCGGGCCTTCGGGATTTGTCTGGTCGGTGAAATCGGCGCAGGGTGGCGGGGTGTTTGCAGGCGGGGCATTTACCGGCGTCAACGGTCTCTCCCGGCAACATCTGGTGAAATTTAAGTCGGATGGTTCGGTGGACGCCGGTTTTTCCGGTCAGGCGAACAATTGGGTTCGGTCCATCGACACCGGCTCAAACGGAACTGTGGTGATCGGGGGAGATTTTACCACTGTGAACGGAATTGCGCGGAATCGGTTGGCCCGGCTGCTGCCCGACGGGCGCATTGATCCTGATTTCGATCCTGGCTCGGGAGCCACAGGGGCCGAGGGATTTGTGTTTGCTGTCGCCGTTCAACCGGATGGAAAAGTCCTGGCCGGGGGATCTTTCACCAGTTTTAACGGAGAGCCGGTGAACTATTTTGTCCGGGTAAACTCCAACGGTTCGTTGGACACCGAATTCATGAAGAATCTCGGGAGCGGACTTTACGGTGATCCTTGGTCCGTGCGGTGCATCGCGTTGCAGCGGGATGGAAAAATATTAGTGGGAGGCTGGTTCACCCATGTGAATGGCGTCTCACGCCGCAGAATAGCGCGGATCCACACTGATGGAACAAGAGACGATAGTTTCGAGGCTAGGTTTCCGGACCAGACTGCTGTGTATGCCATTTCGGAATCTGAAGATCACAAGATCCTCGTCGGAGGTCATTTTTCCGAGGTGAACGGTCTTCCTCGAAAGGAATTGGCCCGACTGAATGCTGACGGATCGCTCGACACTGGTTTCGACCCGGGATCAGGCGCGAACAGTTATGTCGAAAGCGTCATGGCCCTTCCAGGCGGGAAATCCTTGATTGGCGGCTTTTTCAACACGTTCAATGGTGAAACTTCCCGGAGAGTGGCCCTTCTAAACCAGGATGGGTCGTTGGATAAAAGTTTTCAGGCGGATGTTGATGAATATGTTCTTTCGATCGACCTTGGGGCTTCTGGTTTGTGGATTGGCGGCGGATTTACAAAAGTTGGGACTGAATCGCGGCCTTATATCGCAAAATTGATCGGGCCGGGCGGGCGAATAATTCCGGTGCCGCTGAATCTTTTGCAGCCGAAGAGGCAGGCCGGATCGCTCACATTTGAATTTCAGAGCCTTTCGGGGAAAAGTTACATCCTTGAGGCTAGGTCTGACCTGGGTTCAGGACAATGGACCGCGCTTTCCACGAACAACGGGACGGGGACTGCGATTTTGATCGAGCAGATGAACCAGAGTGGAACAGCTCAATTTTTCCGCATGCGAACCGAATGAATGGGGTGGTGGGCCGATGGATCAAGATTTTGGCGAACCATTGAATTTTTGGTGCAGAAGCTGCGTTGGAGACCGGCCAGAACTGACCATCAGTGGGCAAGACGGGCAAGAACGAAACCTTGCAGAGGTTCGAAACAGCAGGTAAAACATTTTCCACTTCGCATTGCGGGTGTGGTTCAATGGTAGAATATGGCCTTCCCAAGGCTGAGACGAGGGTTCGATTCCCTTCACCCGCTCCATTAATAGTCAAGGACTTGCGACTTCTTGCAGTAAAAGTGCAGTAAACTTGTCAAGGCGAAGACCGACTTCTCCTTCATTCAACAACTCTCGGCTTTTAGGCATTCCACGGGGGGGTTCGATTTTCTCCACGCCTGAAATCAAGCCCCGCCGGATAAATTCGCCCGGTTTGTTCGCCACTGCCACGGCCCAGCGCTTCTGCAGAAGTGCAGTAATGCAGTCGCTCGAACATCTCGACGCCGTGATCGACGAATGGCAGCGCGCGCGAGGACAACGCGGGCATTTCGTTTGCGCATGTTCACGAATTAAGGCATGTTCACGAAACCGTGAACACAGGCCATACTATGAACACAAAAATCCTTTCAGGAAAGGCGTTGGAGAAAGCTCTGGCGGCGAAGCTGGAGGAATTGCTGCGGGGCGTAGACTGGCTGCGGGGCTGGCAGGTCGAGCATGTGGGTGGCGAGTCGGACGCCGGATTTGATTTGTTGGCCACCATGCCCTTGTCGGGTGGAGGCAAGGCGGCGTTGTGCGTCGAGTGCAAAGGTGAGATGCGCCCAAGCGTTTTCCGGAT
>Ga0163144_10022054_pt1 | contig 12636 bp, 10 predicted proteins | sample OliLak19BULKMAT1_FD_123175 | JGI IMG/M metagenome (GOLD analysis project Ga0163144, IMG submission 123175) | Freshwater microbial mat bacterial communities from Lake Vanda, McMurdo Dry Valleys, Antarctica - Oligotrophic Lake LV.19.BULKMAT1 | ecosystem: Environmental > Aquatic > Freshwater >... | reverse complement strand
GGAGATGCTGCGGTCGATCAAAACGGCGTTGAAGGATACCGGGCGGCTTGTCCTCTTGGAGTTTCGCAAGGAGGACCGGAGTGTCCCCATCCGCCTGGAACATAAGATGAGCCTGGCCGAGGTGAAGGCGGAGTTGGAACCGGAAGGATTTCAGATCGAGAAGGTGCTGGACACCCTTCCATGGCAACACCTGATCTTCCTGCGGAAAAAGTAGGCAATGGGTAAGGGCCGGCTAACCGCATCGGAACTCCTGCGTCACCGCGACCGGGCAACGGAAGTCGAGGTGCTGCAGATGACGGCGTCTACCGCCATCAGCCACGCGACTTATTTCCTGCAAAACTCCTTCACACCGGATGGCCGGACACTGCTTTTCATTTCCAATCGCGCCGCCGGGTGGCAGTTGTTCGCAATCACGCCATTCCCCGGCGGCCCGATCCGGCAACTCACCGCGGACGCCGCCATCCACCCGTTCTCCCCGGCCATTCATCCTAACGGCGGCGAGGTGCTCTTCGTCCGCGGCGCGTCCATCTGGCGGCTCGATCTGAAAACGCTGAAAGAGACTCGCGTGATTGACTTCGGCGATGGCTCCATGGGCGAACCCTCGCTTGACGCGTCCGGTGAATGGATTGTCGCCGCCATCAGGAAGGACGGCCAATCCGGGCTCGCCGTCGGCCGCGCCGATGGCCGCGATTGGCACGTCATACCCTATGGGCGAACGGTCATCCATCCGCAATTCCATCCGATCGAATCCGAATGGCTGGAATTCGCCGGCGATCCTGCGCCACGCATGCACCGTGTCCGTCGCGATGGAACCGGAATGGAGTGCCTTTACGAACACGCCAACGACGAATTTGTCGTCCACGAAACATTTCTGGGCGGCACCGGAAATCTCGTTTACACGGTCTGGCCAAGCGCCCTGCGAACTATGGATTGGCGGACCCGCGAACACCGTACGATCTGTGCGTTCAACGCCTGGCACATCACGCCAAACCGCGACGGGACCAAGATACTCTGCGATACGAATCATCCCGATCGAGGCATTTTTCTGATTGATGTGCCTACGGGAAGTAGAACGCAAATCTGCCTTTCCGAGGCATCCGGCCGCGGTAGCCAGTGGACCACCAGCCGCTACGCCCTAGCTGCCGATTTCGCCGCCGCCCGCAACGAAGCCGCTGCCGAAAAACCACTCAGTTGGATGGAGGCAGGCGCCGACACCGTCTACGGTCCTCAGTGGACGCACCCCCACCCCTCCTTTTCACGCGATGAACGCAGCATTGTCTTCGCCAGCGACCGCACCGGAACCACGCAAGTCTACGTCGCGAAAATCCCCGATTAGAGGATGCCGCGAATTGCCTCCATCTCCTGATCGAAGGTCTTCAGAATCCGTTCGCACTTGTCACCCAGACCGCACGCCTGCAGAATCGGAGCCGGATCCGTCGTCTCGCGGTTATCCGCAACCGCGGTAATCGCCATCGCGTTGACCGTAAAATCGGCGAGTTGCAGCGCGCGGCTGAGTGCCGTCAATCCCGGCGCCGTCGCGTCGGCATCGGGGTCATGGTGGTATCGCGCCGCCACCTGCACCGGGATCGGAAGTTTCCAGTTCTCCAACACTTTTTGGGACAACTCGGCATGCGAAAAGCCAAGCTGCGCGATCTCAATCGCGTACAGTTCACCGCGCGTACTCTTGGCCTCCGCAATCACGGCGGCATATTCGTCCGGAACTCCTACCGCCAGCAACAGTTTGCCCACATCGTGCAACAGTCCCGCCACAAAGGCCCCCTCCGCATACTCCACCGCCATGTACTGCACGATCAAATCGGACATGTTCGCCGTCGCCACCGCGTGCAGATTGAACTGTTTGGTGGACCAACCCGCCGGCAGTTTCAACTGCGACATCATGTTGCAAACCGACAGGCCCAAAACAATATTCCGCAGCCGGTTCGTACCCAGAATGGTGATCGCGTGTCGAACGCTCGACACGGTTCCCATCCGCCCGTACGCGGCCGAGTTCACCATTCGCATCACGTTGCCCGTGAGAACGGTGTCTTTTTCAATCCAGTCGGCCAACTGGGTGACCATGACATCGTCCTTGGCCAGGCTGGCAAGTAATTTCGTGAGAACCGGGCTGAAGGGCGGCATCTTTCCGATTCCTTCCAGGGCTTTGTCGCGCAATAGGCTGGGTGCAGTGATGGAGGACATACTCTCTTCTCTCTTCGGCCGCTCCCGAGAAAGTCTTACACTGTGAAGGTGAACCTCGAGATTGATCCGGAATCAGGGCCGGACGCCGCTCCCCCGCCCCCGCCGGTCGTCGTTTCGCCTGCCATTGAGGTTCGCGACCTTCGGAAGTATTACGGAGACAAAGCGGCCGTCGATGGCCTCTCGCTCCGCGTCCCCCGTGGCTGTTTTTTCGGGTTTCTCGGCCCCAACGGCGCCGGCAAAACCACTACCATCCGCATGCTGATGGGCGTCAACACCCCCACCTCCGGAGACATCGAAATTCTTGGTCTCCGCATGCCCGAACAGGGTGTCGCCATCAAACGCCAGATCGGTCTCGTCCCCGAGGACACGCTCCTCTTCGACCACCTCACCGCGCACGAATACATGGAATTCACGGGCCGCATCTACGGTCTCCCCGCCGCCATGACTCGGGAGCGGATGAAGGAACTCCTCGCCCTCTTTGAAATGGACGGCCAGGGCCGCAAACTAATCGGCGAATACTCCAAAGGCATGCGCAAACGCGTCGCCATGGCCGCCGCACTGCTCCACCGCCCCCAACTCTTCCTGATGGACGAACCGTTTGAAGGCGTGGACGCCGTCGGCGCGCGTCTGATGAAGGATATTCTCCTCGACCTGGTAGGCAAGGGCGCGACGATTTTTCTCACCTCTCACGTTCTCGAAGTCGTCGAACGGCTATGCGACCGGGTGGCGATCATCAGTCACGGCCGCCTCGTAATCGACGAATCCATGTCCAATTTGCGAGGCGGCACGGAGTCGCTCGAGGAGATCTTCGTCCGTGTCGTCGGCGGGTCGCGGCCCACCGAAAATCTGGAGTGGCTCTAGTGGAATCGCTCGCGCCGCTGCGGGCCATCGTCTGGGCCCAATCCCGCACTTCCCGCAACTTTTTTCTTCGCGCCAATAAGGGCGGCCTCGCCTTCAAATGGCTGACCGGCCTGCTCTGGTACGGCGTCTGGCTGCTTGGCGCCGCCGGGGCTGGATTCCTGGTCAGCGGGCGCATTCCCATGAATATCGTCGATCGGGCGCTGCCCGGTGCGCTATTCCTGGTCTTCTTTTTCTGGCAGCTTTTCCCCATCATCCTCGCCTCGCAGGGAGCTTTCCTTGATATGCGAAAACTGCTGGTGTACCCCATTCCCGATAGCCAGCTTTTCCTCCTCGAAACGGTGCTCCGGGTCACCACCGCCATCGAGATGATCCTGGTCTGCATGGGGCTGATTGTGGGTCTCCTGCTCAACCCGGAGGTCCCCGTCTGGAGCCCCCTGCCGATTCTCTTGTTCATCACGATGAATCTGCTCCTGGCTACCGGCATTAAGTCGCTGCTCGAGCGTCTGTTCAAGAAAAAAGGCGTCCGTGAATTGATGATGGTAGTCTTCCTGGGACTCATACTCGTGCCCCAGTTCTTCGCCGCCGGCCTCCAGCCGGGTGCAGCGCCTCAGTTCCGTTTTTTGCAGCGCTTCGCCGCCGTGCTCCAGTACATGCCCTGGTCGGCGGCATCCGGTCTGGCCTTGGGGAAAATAACCGGCGGGGCCCTGGCCAGCCTCATCGCTTGCGCCGCATTAGCGTTCGTCTTCGCCCGGCGGCAGTTCGCCCGTTCGCTGCTGTTGGACGAGGACTCCGGCAGCGCCGCCGCGAACCCGGTCAATACCGGCGAAACCTGGTTTGACCGCGTCTCCCGCTGGCCTTCGCTATTCCTGCTCGACCCCGTCGCCGTACTGGTCGAAAAAGACATTCGAACCCTCACCCGCGCCCCGCGATTCCGCCTGATCTTCCTCATGGCGAGTACATTTGGCGCGGTCCTCTGGCTTCCTCAAGTGATGAGAAGCAAGGACGGTTGGATGGCGCAAAACTATGTGACCATGGCCACACTCTACTGCATGCTGGTGCTCGGCGAGGTGCTCTATTGGAACGTGTTCGGGTTTGAGCGCGCCAGTTCGCAGCATTGGTTCGTTACCCCGGTTCGCTTCGGCGCCGTCTTGCGCGCGAAAAATCTGGTAGCCGTATTGTTTACGCTGCTCGCCATGATTCTCCTCGCCACAATTGCCTCCGTCCTGCCGGTCGGCGTCGGCATTCCCCAATTCCTCGACGCGCTCGCCGCGGCTGCGGTTTTTCTGGTATGCGTCATGGCCGCCGGGAACTTAACCAGCGTCTATATGCCTCGGCCGATTGACGCCTCGCAAGCCTGGCGCAACAAAAGCAGTAAAATCCAGTTCCTCCTGCCATTCGCGTATCCCCTGCTGACGATCCCGGTCGCTCTTGCCCATATGGCACGCTGGGCTTCGGGCAGCTACTGGGCCTATCACGGCGTTCTGGCCGTGGCGTTTTTGATCGCACTGTGTTTCTATACCGTTGCGACGGAGACCGCCGAGGAAGTGGCGGAGGTTCGTAAAGAAAAAATAGTGGCGGCGCTGTCGTATCAGGATGGTCCGGTGTCTATTACTACTTGAACGAGTCGGCGGTATCCCCCTTGGAAATCTGGTGGAGCGGATTGCTCGGGGTTTGGTTGTCATCGGTTCTGGCCGTCGCGGGCGACGCTGGCCCCACACTATATCTGGTTCCATCAGGCAATTGGCAAGCGAATGGAAAAGCCATCGCGCGTGGCTAATCGTTCCTCTTATTTTGTGCGCCGTCCCCATGACATTCGGTGATTCGGCTTTGGGCGTGGAGCATACTCGCGCTCGGAACTTCGCCGGAGTGCGCCTCGTCGTCAAACCGGCGCGAAGGCTTTTGCTCTCCGCACAGAATCGTGCCCCGCGCACAGGCACTTTCCAGCAATTCGGCAAACGCTGGTCAGAGTCTGTCGCTAATACTTCGTCTGAAACAACGCATCCATCCGCCGCCCCTTCGGTCGTGGCGGCTCCTCTCCGCTCAGCAAAATCTCCAACCGCGGCGCCACCGTCTCCATCGAATTCGCATGTGTCACAATCAGAAACTTGCCGGCCATGGCGCCGTCATAAATCAACTGCGCAATCTCCTCCGCCGGTACGCCACGATCGACGAATCCTTGGAACGCCTCCGCAAAGTCTCCCGTTAATCCCGACGCCAATTTAGACTGCGTAAAGGACGGTACCGCTACCGAAACCCCAATCTCGGAACCCGCCGCTCGCAACTCATGCAACAGCGTCTCCGCCAACGACAACAACGCCGCCTTCGAAGAGCAATAATCGGTCGAGAACGGCATCGGGATCAACGCTGCCATCGACGCCGTGAATACCACCCGCCCCGTATGTCCCGCCGCCAGCCACCCGGGAATCAGGATTTGCAACGCCCGCCTCGGTGCATGAAAATTCACCCGCCAAACGTCTTCGTTGCTCGTCGCCCACGCCGGCCCCGGCTGTCCAATAATTCCCGCATTCAGGAACACCAAATCGAACAAATCGTAGGGGACTTCGGAGGCGTCGGCCACGGTTATCCCAGGCCCTGCTGAAAGGTCGAGCGCCGTCACCGCATAGCCCTCGGCAATCAACAAATCAACCAGCGCCGCGCCAATTCCGCTCGCCCCGCCAGTCACCAGCGCCTTTTTCAAACAATCTCCTTGATCACTTCGCCATGCACCTCGGTCAATCGTTCCCTCCGGCCCAAATGCAGGTAGCTCAGCCCGTCCTGCGTCAAGCCCAACTGGTGCAGCATCGTGGTGTGAATGTCGCGAAAATGCATCGGCCGCTCAATCGCCCGCAGACCAATCGCATCGGTGGCGCCGACAATCTGCCCGCCCTTAATTCCGCCGCCCGCCATCCACATCGAGAAGCCCAGATTGTGATGGTCGCGGCCTTTGTTTCCTTGCGATTCCGGCGACCGTCCGAATTCCCCGCCCCACAATACGAGCGTCGAATCCAGCAAACCGCGCCGCTTCAAATCCTTGATCAACGCCGTCACCGGCTGATCCGTCTGCAAGGCCAGCCGCAGATGATTTTCTTCGATGTCTCCATGCGCGTCCCACTGCATATTCCCCGGCCCGCCACCGCTGACAACGCAAGTGAACCGAACTCCGCGCTCCACCAGACGACGGGCCAGCAAGCAGCGCCGCCCATAGTCGTCAGTCTCTTTCTTCCCGATCCCATATAACGTCTTGGTCTCGTCGGTTTCCTTGGAAATGTCAAACGCTTCGGGCGCTTCGGTCTGCATCCGGAAGGCCAGATCGTAGGCCGCGATTCGCGCTTCCATCTCGGCATCGCCGGGCTTCATCGACGCCTCGTTCGCGCTCCGCAGGAAGTCCAACGTCTCTTTCCGCTGACTCGAAGTTGTCCCGGCCGGCAGATCCAAATTCAATACCGGCTTCGCCCCGCTGCGGAGCATCGTCGGCTGATAAACGGCAGGCAAAAATCCCTGCATGTACATCGGCTGGCCCGCCTCCAGCGCGCCCTTCGGATCCGGCAGTACACAATAAGCCGGCAGCGATTCGCTCTCCGATCCCAACCCGTACGTCACCCACGAACCCATATTCGGAAAGCCCGGCAAAATGCGCCCCGTCATCAATTGATACTGCGCCGCCGAGTGCACCACCATATCGCCATGGCACCCGCGCAATACCGCCATCTCATCCACAATCGACGACATGTGCGGGAACAGATCGGAGACGTCAATCCCACTCTTCCCATACTTCTGAAACGTACGCTTGGACCCCAACAGCGTGGCGTTCGGAGCGACGAACTGATACTTCGCCTCGCCAAACTCCGCCGGCCGCTTCTGCCCGTTCAACTTGTTAAGCAGCGGCTTGGGATCGAATGTCTCCACTTGGCTCGGTCCCCCGGCCATGAAGAGGAAGATGACCGATTTCGCCTTCGCCGGAATGTGCGGCGGCTTCGGCGCCAGCGGATTCTTCACCGCCGCCTGTGCCTCTAAACTCGCCAGGGCCAGCGCACCGAATCCGCAGAAGGCGTCGGCCACAAATTCCCGCCGGTTGCGTGTAGGCCGGATATGTTCAGTCATGACAGTTACTCCACGTACGCGAAACTATTCAAGTTCAACACGGCCAGCGCGAACTCGCGCAATGGCCTCCGCCCGCTCAGGAACTGCGCGGATAACGCCAACTCCTTGGCGTTCGGCGCGCGCCCGGCCGCGAGTTCCCAGGCCCGCTCGGCTATGCGCTTCGGATCCGCTCCCGCCTCTTTCGTCAACCGCGCCGCGAACGCCTCCGCCATCTCCGTCGCAAACTCGCCATTCGTCAGTTCCAGTGCCTGCGGAGCATGCGTGCTCGATTCCCGCCGCGCGCAGGAGATCTGCAAATCCGGCGCGTCAAAGGCGTCCATCATCGGCAGCCTCAAATTGCGCTTGGCGATCAAATAGACGCTACGCCGGTAGTGCTCGCTCTTCTCCGACGCTACCCACTGGCTAGGTTTGTACAGCAGATTCGTCAACTCTTTATCCACCGGCACCATCACGCTCTGCCCGCCCAATTTCATATTCAAGCGCCCCGCCACCGCCAGCAGCGAGTCGCGCATCTCCTCCGCCTCCAGGCGGCGGCGCTCCCAGTGCCACAGCAGCTTGTTCTCAGGATCCTTCGCCGAGGCCTCCGCAAAGGAAGGCGAGTTGTAGGACTGCTTCCAAGTACTCGAAGTCAGCATCAATTTGTGCATCGGCTTCATCTTCCAGCCGCCCGCGACGAACTGATTCGCCAGCCAATCCAAAAGCTCCGGATTCGTCGGCCGCAGCCCCATCTTGCCGAAATCATTCGGTGTAGCGACAAGCCCGCGCCCGAACGACCAGTGCCACAGGCGATTCGCCATCACCCGCGCCGTCAGCGGATTCTCTGGATCCACGACCCATTCCGCCAGCTTCGTCCGCGGATTCTCCGGCAGTGTCGCCCTCTCCGGCGTTCCTTCCGGCAGCAGCACTCCTAACGGCCTCGCTCCAACTTTGTCTTTCGGCCGCGTATACTCGCCCCGCTCCAAAAGGTGGATCGGCGTCGCGCGTTTGAAGTCGTTCTCCACGCTGAACAGCACCGGCAGCGGCGCCGGTAATTGATCGGTGGCATCTTCCAACTGCCTTTCCAACGCCGTCAACTCTTCGCCTTCCTTGCCCTTCATCGCTTGGCGCAACTTACGCATCTGCGCTTCAGTGGACTTGGCCTTCTCCTTCCAGGCGGCCTGTTCCTGTTCGGAGGAAAGCTGAATATCTTTCTCGTGGGTCGCCGCGAAATAAGACTGAATCCGGTAGTAATCGGACTGCCTGAACGCGTCAAACTTGTGGTCATGGCAGCGGGCGCAGCCGATCGTCACTCCTAAAAATGCCGCTCCGACGATGTTCGTCATCTCGGTCAGAACTTCCGACCGGCTACTGGCGACTTCCTGATTTCCGGCATTCTTCCGTAATGGCCCCATCCGCTGCAAGCCGCTCGCGACGCGCAGCCCTTCGCTCTTCGAGTCCAATTCGTCGCCGGCCAACTGCTCCATCACAAACCGGTCGTACGGCTTATCTTCGTTCAGCGATTGCACGACATAGTCGCGGTACCGCCATGCGCCATTTCGATGTGTATCGTATTCAAACCCGTCAGTCTCCGAATAGCGGACCACGTCCAGCCAGTGTTGCGCCCACCGCTCTCCGTACTGCGGTGAGGCCAAATAGCCGTCAACTACTTTGTCCCAGGCATTTGCCGATTTATCGTTGACGAACGCCCGAATCGCCTCGGGCGTCGGCGGCAGGCCGCGAAGAGTGAACGACGCCCGGCGAATCAGCGTCTTTCGGTCCGCTTCTGGAGCCGGCCGCAAACTTTCCTTCTGCAGGCGCGCCAATACGAACGCATCAATCGGCGTCTTAACCCATGCCTTATCGGCAGCCGTCGTAAAAGCCGGAATGTCCGGCGTCTGGCGCTTCTGAAAAGACCAGTGCCGCCGCTCAACCGCCGTGTATGTTCCGAGAGGCGCGGTCGTCTCGGCGATCAACTGGGCAGTGACGACAAACGAGAGGAAAATCGCAATCGACGGAGACTTCATGGTTTGACCGTGATTATATAGGATCATGCTTTGGAATTCTATGGGTAAGAGAGTATCTTGGATCGTCGCGGCGGCCGTCGTGCTCGCCGCGGCTCCGCCGGATCCGGCGGCGTTACAGCGCATCCCCAAACGGATGCAGGAACTGGTCGATCAAGGAGTGCTCTCCGGCGCGGTCACCCTCGTCCAGCGTCACGGAACGGTGGCGAGCCTCGAAGCGGTTGGATGGGCGGATATCGAAGCCAAAAAGCCAATGCGCCCCGACACCATTTTCCAGGTCATGTCCATGACGAAGCCGTTCGTTGGAACCGCCATCATGATGCTCGCCGATGAGGGACGGCTCAGCCTCAACGAACCCGTCGAAAAACACATTCCCGAATTCCGCGGACAAATGGTCGTAGCCGGCAAGAACGCCGATGGCTCGATGCTCATCAAGAAGCCCGTCCGCCCTATCACCATCTTCGACCTCATGACCCATACCTCCGGCATGAGCTATCTGCCGCCGGCCGGTATTGGCGAGTTGAATACAAACATGGACCGCACGCTCGCCGACGCCGTGCTCCTCTATTCCCAAATGCCGCTCGAATTCGAGCCCGGCAGCAAGTGGCAATATTCGAATCTCGGCATCGCCATCCTCGGCCGCATCATCGAAGTGCGCTCCGGCATGTCGTTCGAGAAGTTCCTCGAAGCGCGCATCTTCCAGCCGCTGGGCATGAAAGACAGCCACTTTTTCCTCCCGCCGGATAAACACGCCCGCCTGGCCGCTATCTACAAAAAAGGGCCGGCCGGCCTCGTTAAAGCCGGGAATGAAACCCTAGGTGGCTATGCCTTGAACTTCCGCAAAGGCGCCAAATATCCAGCGCCCGAATGGGGCCTCTACACGACCGCCCAGGACCTGGCGGCTTTCTACCAGATGCTCCTCAGCGGCGGCAAGAAGCTCATCTCCAAATCCGCCATCGACATCATGACCCGCAAACAGACCGGCGACCTCCGCGCCGGCCACATGCCCCACACCGCTTTCGGCCTGACCTGGGAAGTCATCGAAGATCCGCGCGGCGAAATCGCCTATTTATCCACCGGAACTTTCGGCCACGGCGGCGCCTTCGGCACGCACGGCTGGGTGGACCGGAAAAAGGACATGGTCGGCGTGTTCCTGGTCCAAATGACGGGCATGGATACCGGGCCGAAGTTCGGCTTCATGCAAATGGCGAACGCCGCGATCGTTGATTAACGAGGAATTGACAACTTCCTTACAACTCGCCGAACGTTTCCCCGTAAGATCCTGGTATGAAGCGTTTACATGCACTTGTGCTCCTCTTTTCCGGGCTCAGCCTCGTCGCCCAGCCCGCGCCCGTAGTCGTCGGGGCCGCAGGCCCCGACGCGGCCGCGATTCGCGGCGCGGTTAGCGCCTTTCAGAATACTCTTGGGCCTTTGAACGCTCCCGGACCGTCCGGCGACCCGAATGGACGCCGGGAAATCAATTGGGACGCGGTTCCGGCGGCTTTTTCGTCGCCAAACAACCTTCCGCCGGACTTTTTCAACAAGAATTCGGTGCGGGGTGCGGTTTTTTCGTTCGATAGTCCGGCGTGGGCCGGGTTCCAAGTGAGCGGCAATGCCGCCGACGGAGCCCCCAGATTCGAGAATTTGTATGCGGGAAATGCATCAATTTTCACTGTTTTTAGCGCAGAAAAGCTGTTTTCCAGCGTCGGAACGCACGATTATAACGTCGATTTTCACGTTCCTGGTACACAAACGAAGGGCAAAGTGACCGGATTCGGTGTCGTCTTCGCTAATGTTTCGCTCCCCTTCACGACGTCCATCGAGGTCTTTAATGGGGATGGATTATTATTAGGACGCTATTTCGCGCCTGTTGCTGCGAAAGGATTATCGTTTATCGGGGTCGCTTTTCAGAACAAGATGATCACGAGGGTGAGAATTGTGCCGGGGAATGCGGTCCTGGGGACGGCGGACGATCCGGCCAACGGGCGGAATGTCGTGGTCGTTGACGACTTTATCTATGGCGAACCCACCAGCGACTGCGTCGCCCAGTAGACACCTTTCGGCGTAGCTGGGAGCTTTCCGGTAACGGGCCCTCAAAAAGGGCCTTCGGGCGTCGTGCCCGTTCCTACAAAAGTGCGGCGAAGATGGATCACCCATCGGCTCGTTTGGAGGGAAGAACCGCGGTCACAGGAGCGGATCAACGCTCCGGCCAGCGCGCGCCGTACAGCCCCTCTTCTTCAATGGAATCGCCGCAATTTTTGCAGTGAATTATGTTGATAGAAGGGGCATGGTTGTCGACGCCGGGCCCTTGCTTGAATTCCACGCAGTCCTCAAGCGGGTAGCGCTCGCGAATGGCGTCCTGCCAGAGGATACAGCGGACTTCCACGCGCTTTTCGCCGATGTGCTCCATGTGTAGTTTCTCGGCTCGCATTACGGATTCCAACGGTCGCAAATGTTCGCAGAGAACGAGTTTGCGGGGAAACTCAAGATAATCGATCCGCTCATTGGAATACGGAATGCCGCGGCTGACGGAATCAATGTACTGCGTTTTGTGGCGATGGGGCGGTCCATTCTGCAGCTCCTCAATGCGCGCGTTTATCCTTGCCCGAACGTCCGGCGAGGGCATGTAGGGGGCAACGGGGCGCGCACCCGTTGGAGCCGGCGTGATGTCCGGGAGCTTGAAGATGAAATAGATGGCTGGCCCCAGTACGGGAATCAGCCAGAACATCGATGCTTCCAGATAAGCCACGCTGCCGATGGCGGCGAAGATATAAATCACCGCTCCAAAAACAACGAGGAGGCGGATAAACACGCTAGCCCCGGAGTTTTTTGACGGCTTCGGTCAGGGCCGGAACGACCTCGAAAAGATCGCCGACAATCCCGTAATCGGCCACTTCGAAGATTGGCGCGTCGGGATCCTTGTTGATCGCGACGATAGTCTTCGAACCCTTCATGCCCACCTGATGCTGAATCGCGCCGCTGATGCCAATGGCGATATAGACCTTTGGCGCAACGGTCTGGCCGGAACTGCCGACCTGGCGTTCCATCGGCAGCCAGCCGTTGTCGCAGATCGGGCGGGAGGCAGCCAGTTCGCCGCCGAGCGCCGCAGCCAACTCCTCGACTAGCGCGATATTTTCTTTTTCCTTGATACCGCGCCCGACGCTGACGATGATGTCGGCGGCGGTCAGATCCACCGCACGCGATGACTCGCGGAAGGGCGCTTCGGCTTTCACGCGAATGGCGCCACCGGCTAGTTCCGGAGCAAAGGCGACCACTTCCGGCGAACCTTCACCCAAAGTGTCACCGCGGTAGGCGCCCGCCTGTACGGAGACGAATCGAGGACCTTCGGCGAAGAAGGCGAAATCGGCGTTCAATTTGCCTTGGAACAACTGGCGGACGGCGACGGTGCGGCTCAATTTCACCGCATCGCTGACAAATACGCGACCAAACCGGGTAGCTAGCTTCGGCGCGAAAT
>Ga0163144_10022052_pt1 | contig 12636 bp, 9 predicted proteins | sample OliLak19BULKMAT1_FD_123175 | JGI IMG/M metagenome (GOLD analysis project Ga0163144, IMG submission 123175) | Freshwater microbial mat bacterial communities from Lake Vanda, McMurdo Dry Valleys, Antarctica - Oligotrophic Lake LV.19.BULKMAT1 | ecosystem: Environmental > Aquatic > Freshwater > Lake... | reverse complement strand
GAGGGTTTCGAACCCCCGACCCTCGCCTTGTAAGGGCGACGCTCTACCGCTGAGCTAAGCACCCTAGTTTACGGCATCCTTAAGGCCTTTACCAGCCTTAAAAGCAGGAGAATTTGAAGCCTTGATCTTCATCGGGGCTTTGGTCTTGGGGTTGCGGCCCATACGCGCGGCGCGCTTGCGCACCGAGAAGGTCCCAAAGCCCACCAGTGTTATCGAATCGCCGCCCTTGAGCGTATCGGAGATCACTGAAACGAATGCGTCAAGAGCGCGTCCGGCATCAGCCTTGCTCAGCTCAGCTGCTTCCGCAATGGCTGTGATCAATTCCGCTTTTTTCATTATTGCAGTTCCTTGATTGGTGGAGCTTGAGCTCCGGTTCTAGTGATGCCACCGACGCTATGGGCAGAAGCAGTGGTTTGATCGGTCAGAGCAGCGAGCAGCTTTATACCAGTGGATTTTGAGCGAAGCAACCAAGCACAACCAAGGCGCTTGCTAACATTCATGACCTTTGGCACAAACCTTTACCTTGGATTTGGCCTGCCCAAGCCGGGTAATGACGGCTCGGGCGAAAAATCTGCCTTAATGCGCTGTTACGGATGTGCTGGATTCGGGATTCGCTCCAGCTGGACCCTCTGGCGGCTCCACCGCGCGTGCACCCGGTTTCGGCGCGTGCACCAAAGCGAGGTCGAGCACCTGATCGATCCACTTCACCGGGCGAATTTCCAGTTTGCTCTTAATGTTGTCCGGGATGTCGATCAGATCTTTTGCGTTGTCCTCTGGAATGATCACGGTCTTGATGCCGCCGCGATGTGCTGCTAGCAGCTTTTCCTTCAGCCCGCCGATCGGCAGCACGCGCCCGCGCAGGGTGATCTCGCCGGTCATGGCAAGGTCTGCGCGCACTGGAATGCGCGTCAGCGCCGAGACCAGTCCGGTGCACATGCCGATACCAGCGCTCGGGCCGTCTTTGGGCGTTGCGCCTTCCGGTACGTGCACGTGGATATCGAGCTTCTGGTGGAAGTCGGGATCAATCCCGAGCGCTTCGGCCCGGCTGCGCACCACCGAGAGGGCAGCTTGGATTGACTCCTGCATGACATCGCCAAGGCTGCCGGTTTGCGTCAGCTTGCCCTTGCCCGGCACAACGGCCGCTTCGATGCTGAGCAATTCGCCGCCCACTTCGGTCCAGGCCAGACCGGTTACCAGTCCAATCTCATTGTTCTCCTCGGCCAGTCCATAGCGGTATTTTCGAACGCCAAGATAATGGTCAAGATTCTTCGGCGTGACTTGCACCGCGGCTGACTTGCGCGGCGCTGTTGCTTTGGTCTTTGCCTTGCGCTCGCGCATGGCGAGCTCCTTCACGACCTTGCGGCAAACTTTGGCAAGCTCGCGTTCAAGCGCGCGCACGCCTGCTTCGCGCGTGTAGTAGCGAATCACATCCAGCAGTGCCTTTTCACTGAAATGGAGTTCGCTGTCCTTCAGGCCATTCGCCTTGAGCTGCTTGGAGAGCAGGTAGCGCAAACCAATGGCGAGTTTTTCGTCCTCGGTGTAGCCTGGGATCCGAATGATCTCCATACGATCCAGCAAGGGCCCAGGGATGTTCAGCGAATTGGCCGTGCCGATGAACATGACGTCCGACAGGTCAAGATCAATTTCAAGATAGTGGTCGTTGAACGTGTGGTTCTGCTCAGGGTCGAGCACCTCCAGCAGTGCAGCGGAAGGATCACCGCGAAAATCCATGCTCATCTTGTCCAGCTCATCAAGCAGCATGAGCGGGTTGCGGGTCTTGGCCTTAATCAGGTTTTGCACCACGCGCCCAGGCATTGAGCCGATGTAGGTGCGACGATGCCCGCGAATCTCGGCCTCATCGCGCACGCCGCCGAGGGACATACGCACGAACGCGCGATTGGTTGCGCGGGCGATCGACTGGCCGAGCGAGGTTTTACCGACGCCAGGAGGGCCAACCAAGCAAAGAATCGGACCCTTCATGCGCTTGACGCGCTGCTGCACCGCAAGATACTCAAGAATACGTTCCTTGACCTTCTCCAGCCCGTAGTGGTCGTCATCAAGCACTTTCTCTGCGGCCGGCAGGTCGCGTCGAATTTTGGTCCGCCGCTTCCAGGGGATATTGAGCAGCACGTCAAGATAATTGCGCACCACGGTGGCTTCCGCGGACATCGGCGGCATCATCTTGAGTTTTTGATACTCTGACTTTGCTTTGGTCTGCACGGCTTCAGGCATACCAGCGGCCAAGATGCGCTTGCTGAGCTCATCAATCTCGTTAACGTGTTCGTCGCCACCCTCGCCAAGCTCGCGCTGGATGGCCTTCATCTGCTCATTCAAGTAGTAGTCGCGCTGACTCTTTTCCATCTGAGTCTTCACCCGTCCGCGGATGCGCTTTTCAATCTGGAGGACGTCGACCTCGCCGTCAATCAGTCCCAGCAGAGCCTCAACGCGCTCTTTCAGATTGACGTTTTCGAGCACGGCTTGTTTGTCCGCCAAGCGCACATTCAAATGCGCAGCGATGGTATCGGCGAGCCTGGAAAGGTCGCCAATGCCATTCAGGCTTGCCAGCAACTCGGGCGGGAGCTTTCGATTCAGCTTCACCAATTGCTCAAATTGAGTCATCAGGTTACGGCTTAGCACTTCGCTCTCGCGCGCAATCGGGGCTTCATCATCCGGGAGCACTTCGGCCTCGGCAAACTGCATGCCATCGACGTCAGAGAGCGTTTTCATGCGTGCCCGCTGCAGCCCTTCCACCAGAACCTTGATCGTCCCGTCGGGCAGTTTCAGCAGCTGTAATATTGAAGCGACGCAGCCGATCTGATACAGGTCTTTAGTTTTGGGGTCGTCCAGCTCGGGCGATTTCTGCGCTATCAAAAGCACACGCTTATCGCGTTCCATCGCGTACTCGAGAGCTTTGATCGAGCGTTCGCGGCCAATAAACAGCGGGATTACCATATGAGGAAATACGACGACATCTCGCAGCGGCAGCACCGCAAGTGCGCTTTCAGTGATTGACAAGCTAGTCATGGCATCAAGTCTCGATCGTGTGGCGGGGGCGTCAACCGGCGCTGACGCATGTCGCATAGCCACCTGGGGTGGGTGGCTTAAAGATGTGGAATGCGGTTATGGCACTGCGACACTAACTGGGGACGGCAAGCGAATTCGCAAGGCCGGTTTCGCAGAGCCGTTTTCCCAGGGCCGGTTTCGCAGGGCCGTTTTCCGAGGGCCGTTCGCGCAAAGATTACTCGCCGGAAGCCTTGGCCGGAGCGGGTGCCGCACTCTTGTACATGAGGTAGGGTTCAGCTTGCCCATTGATGACGGCCTCGTCCACTACCGCCTTCTTGACGTTGTCCAGTGAAGGCAGCTCGAACATCGTATCGAGCAATACCTGTTCAAGAATGGTGCGCAAGCCTCGTGCTCCGGTCTTTCGCTTGAGCGCTTTGCGGGCAATGGCGCGCAGGGCATCGGGCCGGACTTCCAGTTCACAACCGTCCATGTCGAATAGGCGCTTGAACTGCTTGACGACAGCATTCTTCGGCTCAGTCAGGATCGTGATCAAGGCGTCTTCATCGAGCTCTTCCAGGGTTGCAACCACCGGGAGGCGGCCGACAAATTCCGGGATCAGTCCGTACTTGATCAAGTCTTCCGGCTCGACATCAAGCAGCACCTCGCCGACGTTTATCGAACCTTTCTTGCTCTTCATCTGAGCTGAAAAACCGATCCCCGTGCGCTCAACTTTGCGCGCTTCGATGACCTTCTCTAGCCCGGAGAAGGCGCCGCCGCAGATGAACAAAATGTTTCGCGTGTCAACCTGCAAGAACTCCTGCTGCGGGTGCTTGCGCCCTCCCTGAGGAGGAACCGAGGCGACAGTGCCTTCAATCAGCTTCAGCAGTGCCTGCTGCACGCCTTCACCGGAAACGTCGCGGGTGATCGACGGATTTTCGCTCTTGCGTGAAATCTTGTCGATTTCGTCGATGTATACGATTCCGGTCTGCGCCTTTTCAACGTCGTAATCGCATTTCTGCAGCAGCTTCTGAATGATGTTTTCAACATCCTCGCCGACATAGCCCGCTTCCGTCAGCGTGGTGGCATCGGCGATCGTGAAGGGGACGTTCAGCAGCCGGGCCAGAGTTTCCGCAAGCAAGGTTTTCCCTGAACCGGTGGGTCCAATGAGCAAAATATTGCTCTTCGCAAGCTCGACATCGTCCCGGTTTTTCTTTGCCTCAAGCCGTTTGTAGTGGTTGTGAACCGCTACCGCCAATACCTTTTTGGCCCTGCGCTGACCAATCACAAACTGGTCAAGAACTTCCAGGATTTCCTTGGGCTTGGGCAGCTTGCTTCCGCCGGTGGCTTGTTTTTCTTCGAGTTCTTCGCGAATGATGTCATTGCACAGCTCGACGCATTCATCGCAAATGAATACGCTCGGGCCCGCAATGAGCTTTCGAACCTCATGCTGACTCTTTCCGCAGAAGGAGCAGTACAGCACCTTTCCGCTTTCGTTTCGGCCATGCCGGTCTTCAGGCATTCTTGTTTCCTTTCAAAACTTTGCCCCAAGCATACCATGTGCCCCAGCGAGCTCGCGTTTTCAGGGACGGAGCAGGCTTCGCATAAGGCAACGATGCTTTGTTGCGCGACTGGATGCGCCCGAAACAGAGCCGCCGGATCTCACCGTGCGGCAAGCCCGGTATCGGGAGAAAATTGCGCTCACCGATTGAACGGTGCGCCGGTGATGCGCGACTCAAGCTGCGGGCTTAGTCATTTCGGGTCGCTTATCGAGCACTTGGTCGATGATCCCGTAAGCCATGGCTTCCTCCGCGCTCATAAAGTTATCGCGATCCATACCGGATTCGATCTTCTCGATCGGTTGGCCGGTGTGGCGGGCCATGATTTGGTTCAAGCGCGCGCGGATCTTCAGGATCTCGCGTGCATGCAGCTCGATATCGGTTGCCTGCCCGTAGAACCCGCCTGAGGGCTGGTGGATCATGACGCGTGCATTTTGTAGCGCGTAACGCTTGCCCGTGGCGCCGGCAGCAAGCAGCACAGCACCCATGCTTGCGGCTTGACCGACGCAAATGGTGCTCACCGGACAGCGCAGGAACTGCATAGTGTCGTAAATGGAAAGTCCAGAGGTCACGGAGCCGCCGGGAGAGTTGATGTAGAGACTGATCTCCTGTTCCGGGTTTTCTGACTCCAAAAACAGCAGCTGCGCGACGATCGAATTGGCCATGTAGTCTTCGACCTGGCCCACGCAGAAGATCACGCGCTCTTTCAGCAGCCGTGAATAGATGTCATAGGCGCGCTCGCCGCGTGGCGTTTGCTCGATCACCATCGGGACATTGCCGAGGGCTTGGTGCTGCATATGGAATGAATTCATTGGGACCTCAGGAGCGGGGCAAGGATGACCGGTGCGTTTCGCCGCACGGGCTAAAGTCTACGGCCTGAATCCGACGGATTGAACTCAGGTCACTGCGGGCATACGGTGGTGCAGAAACAAAAACGGGGCGCCACGCGCCCCGTTCGATTTCGCTACATGGTGTCAGACCACGGGTTAATCAAGCCCGCTGCCAGTACCAATCAGCGCGAATTACGGACCACTTCGGCAAAGGTCGTGGTGACGATCTCGGTCTGCGCGTGATCGGCAATCCATTCCGCCACTTGCTCTTCCATCACGCGGGCGCGCAGCGCCCCAATCATGCGCTCATCGGATTGATACATGCGCAAAACTTCGCTTGGATCTTCGTAGGTCGAGGCAATTGCCGACAACGCATCGCCGACGCGAGCGCCGTTGAGCTTGATCATGTTCTGCTCGGCAATCGCATCAAGCAACAGCCCCGCGCGCGTGCGGTGGCGTGCGGTATCCATAAATGGTTCGAGGGTTGGCTGCTCAGCGATCTTTGCGCCCTGCCGCTTCGCGTTCGCCAAAGCTTGGCTGCGCAAAGATTCCGCTTCCTTTTCGATCAGTGAGGACGGCAGCTCGAAACCACTGTTTGCCTGCACCAGCTTCTCCACGACTTCGCTGCGCAGACGTGCGGAGAGCGCATTGCGCAGCTCGCGCTGCAGGTTCGAGCGGATTTCACTGTGGAAGGTTTCAAGCACACCGCTCTCGACCCCAAAGCTCTGAATGAACTCGGCACTGACTTCGGGCAGGATGGGTGCCTTCACGTAGGTCACGGTGATTTGAGCGGTCGCGGTCTTGCCGGCAATATTTGCGTCCGGCGTTTCGCTTGGATAGGTCAGCTCAAAGCTTCGCTCGTCGCCGATGGACATCCCGGTGAGCGCCGTTTCAATCTCTTGCAACACCGTGCCAGCGCCAATCACGGCGCCGCCGCGCTCGCGGCCTTCTGCTGGAACCCGCGTGCCGTCGACTTCGGCGTGAAACTCGAAAGTCACCAAGTCACCGGGGATGGACGCACGCTCAGCGTCGCTCCAAGTGCGGCGCTGCGCGCGCAGGTTTTCGATCATCTGATGGATGTCGCCATCACTGACGTCGGCCTGTTCGCGCTTGATGCTAAGGCCGCTCACGTCCAGCTGGCCAAACTCCGGCAACACGTCGAAGGTGGCTTCAAACTCAAAATCCTGCTCGCTGCGGGCCGAATCAAAGTTCACGGAAGGCGTTCCGGCCACGCGCAGCTTGTGCTCATCCAGCGCCTTACTAAGGTTCTCACGCACTAGGTCCATCGCAATTTCGTTGCGCAGCTGCGCGCCGTATCGCTGCTCAACAATCTGCGTAGGCACTTTGCCGCGGCGAAAGCCGGCCAGATTGGCGGTGCGAGCAATTTCGCGGATGCGCTTTTGATAGCTGTCCTTGAACTGCTGCGATGGCAAGCTGACCTGCACACGGCGGCCCAGCGCTGAGGTGTTTTCGACGGAAACCTGCATGAATCCTCCTGGCCCCGGATAAGCGGTCCGCGGCATATAAAGTTAAGTCGTTGGACTACCGGCTCAGGCGCGCGGACGCGCTAAGGCGACCGGCAACGACCCCGGACGCTGGTATCTACGCTGGTCTGGTGCGAAAGAAGAGACTCGAACTCTCACGGGTTGCCCCGCTGGAACCTAAATCCAGTGCGTCTACCAGTTCCGCCACTCTCGCGTCGACCAGAGTTTGGTGGGCCGTCAGGGACTCGAACCCCGAACCAATTGATTAAGAGTCAACTGCTCTACCATTGAGCTAACGGCCCGGTTAAAAAGACTACGTGTACAAGGCAAAATTGGGGAGGAAGACGGGGTTCGAACCCGCGACACCCGAGACCACAACCCGGTGCTCTACCGACTGAGCTACATCCTCCATGCACTTTCGAGTTGGCGCGCCCGGCAGGACTCGAACCTGCGACCCTCGGCTTAGAAGGCCGATGCTCTATCCAGCTGAGCTACGGGCACATGCTACTTCGCAAAAACTCAACTGGTCGGGGCAGAGGGATTCGAACCCACGACATCCAGCTCCCAAAGCTGGCGCGCTACCAGACTGCGCTATACCCCGAGACTTTGCCAGGTGCAAACTCGAAGCGCTATTGTTTGCAGGTTCGAGGTCAGCGGTCAAGCCTGCGCGTTGCTATGATCGACTGCTTGTTGCAACTGATTCAGAGTATGAAAGAAATCCATGTGCCGGTGTCCTTCGGTGAAGTGCTTGACAAGATCACGATTTTGGAGATCAAGCGCGAGCAAATCAAAGACCTTCAGAAGCTCAACAATGTTGAACATGAGCTGGTTCGTTTGGGTGAAACCTGGCAGGGATCAGGGCTGGCGATTGGCGATGTTGAGGCCGAACATGGCGCGCTGCGCGAGGTCAATCAGCGGCTCTGGGACATCGAGGACCGCATCCGCGTCAAAGAAGCGCAAGCGGCATTTGATGCTGAGTTCGTGGCGCTTGCGCGTGCGGTTTACTTCGAGAACGACACGCGGGCGGCGATCAAGAAGCGGGTCAACCTCAAGCTAGGCTCAGCGATCATGGAAGAAAAGTCTTACGCCAGCTATCAGCGCGGCAACGACGTTCCCAAGGTCTGAAACTCGCGGGCATCCGTGCGCCTGCCTTGAGTTAGCCTGAGGCACGTTCAGTTTTGCCGAAATCGGAAGCTGTGGATTTAAGCGACTGTGCCTGACGGCTGCGCGCGGGATGACGGGAATGATTGGCCTTGAAGTTCGGACAGGGTCATTGCGCGCGCAGTCGCGGAATCCATGAGCGTAAGACTCGTTCAGATTGGTTCGCGAATCATGCTCCGAGGTCGCGAAGCGCAGTGAACTTAGCGCGAAGCTCGTTGAGCTTGGCCGAAATCTGCAACCGTGGATTTAAGCGACTGCGCGCAGAATGACGCTTGGCGGTCGAGCTGCCAGGCCATCGTGGTGTGGGCTACAGCAATATTGGCCATCGTGCTGTTCGACATCATAATATTGGCCATAGCGAGCTTGGCTATCGCGATCTTGGCGGCGCGCTTCCGGCCACTAATTCATGCGCGGCAAGCCGGTGGTCAGCCACCATCGCTTGTTCGGTTCGTCATAGCGCCACACCTGACGGTCCAAGATGGTGCGCGTGGCTTGGGTGTGCAGATTCGCAAACTCAATTTCCACCCGCTGCTCAACCGTGCCATCGGCCAGGCTGATGGCGTCTCCAGGACGATAGCCAACGATGCGGATTTGCTTGTAGCGCTCCCACTCCATGGTGTTGACCGGATTCTTGGCCAAATACGCCGGATCAACCAGAGTCAGAGCCTCTTGCATGCTGCCCCAGCGGATTGCGCTGTGGTAGGCATGCAGGCTTTGCTCCAGGCCCAGCGCACGGCTTGGCGCGCAAGCCGCCAAGCACAGCAAGAGCCCGATCATCAGGAGTGCACGGGCTACGTTTGTACGGATCATGTCTGCTGCACCTGTCTCAACGCCACGAAGCGGGCCTGCATGGTAGCGGCTTCCACGCCGCCGCTTTCCAGTCGCATGGTGACGGTTGCGCGCGCCTTGCCGCGGCTTCCAAGCATCTCCAGCCACTGACGATGCTCTTCCGCAGTCCACAGCGCAATTGCGATCAGGCGCTCCCAGGCTGGCTTCAGATAGCGAATCTCGCTGTCTTGGATGTAGATGTCGGCACGGATATCGGCCTGTTGGATGGCTGAACGCAGTAAGGACCATCCGCTCAGGGTCAGCAGGGATGCAATGCTGCCGCCGAATCCACATCCTTTGTCGTTGCTGTTCGGGGCTAGCGGGGCACTCAGCCGGATCTGTTCTGGCGCCCAATGATCAACGTCGATCGCCATCGCGCGTACCAGGGGAATATGGTCGTGTAGCTCGCTATGGAGCCAAGTTTTCAAGGTTTGATTGGTCATGCGACGAAGCATAACTGCGCTTGCTCACCGTGCGACAGGGTATGGTCGCTGGCAAACAGCGCTCCGCCCGGGTGCGGGCGGATGCTTGGTTCATCATGGCTTGGCAATTGGACTCGACAAGCCGTAGGAACTGGCCGAAAGACTGTTGTAAAGGAGTGTGCTAAACGGCGTTATTCAGCCGCTGCCAAGCCGTTGCCCGACCCAGCTTTGCAGACCGGCCAACAGGGCTGGCAGATTCGCCACATCGTCGCCGCCGCCTTGTGCCATATCTGGACGACCACCGCCCTTGCCGTTGATCTGCCGGGCCAACTCGCCGAGCAGATCGCCAGCCTTGACTTTGCCCAGTGCGCTGCCGCTGACGCCGGCAATCAGCTGCACCTTGCCGCCTTGCGCCCCGGCCAGGAGCACCACAGCATCCTTAAGGTCTGCTTTCAGCTGATCCAGCATGTCGCGCAGGGCTTTGCTTTCCACGCCTTCCAAGCGCGCTGCCAGCAGCTTGATTCCCCCAAGGTCAACCGCCTGCGCATGCAGCTCGCGTACGGCTTGTCCTGCCGCTTTGGCTTTCAGCTGGTCGAGTTCTCGTTCCAGCTGCTTCTGACGCTCCAGCACCTGCTTCAGTCGCGCCACCAGCTCTTCACCGGGGCCGGAAAGCAGTGCCGAGGCATCACGCAGGCGCTGCTCGTGCGCTTCAATCCACGCTACGGCGCCCGCGCCCGACACCGCTTCGATGCGGCGCACGCCAGAAGCCACGCCGCCTTCGTTGAGCACCTTGAACAGACCGATGTCGCCGCTGCGATGCACGTGGGTGCCGCCGCAGAGTTCGGTTGAAAAGCCGCCCATGCGCAGCACGCGCACGTGCTCGCCGTACTTCTCACCAAACAAGGCCATGGCGCCCATATCGAGCGCATCCTGCATGCCCATGTGCTGCACTTCGGTCTCGTAGTTGTTGCGTACTTGCGCGTTCACCAGCCGCTCAATTTCAACCAGTTGCTCGCGCGTTACCGGCTGGTAGTGCGAGAAGTCGAAGCGCAAGCGATCGGGTGCGACCAGCGAGCCCTTTTGCTGCACGTGTTCGCCGAGTACCTGCCGCAGCGCCGCATGCAGCAGATGGGTTGCCGAGTGGTTCAACACAATGGCTTGGCGTCGCCGTGGATCGACCTCAGCGCTGAGCATATCGCCGCGCTGCAGCCTGCCGGCCACCAAGCGACCGATATGGGCGTGGTAAACGCCTGCCAGCTTGATGGTATCGCTGACTTCGAAACGCGCGTTTGCGCAGTGTAGAACGCCGCTATCACCCTGTTGCCCGCCACTTTCGGCGTAGAACGGGGTGCGCTCGAGGATCAGCACCACGGTGTCGCCGGTATCCAGGCGCGCCAGCGCGCCGCCGTCAAGCAGAATGCGTTCAAGCCTGCAATGGTCTGCTTTGCAGCCGTCGTAACCGACAAACTGGGTTGCATTGAGCCCGTCTGATTGCTCGGCCGTGATGGCGTAACCACCGGCAAAACGGCTTGCGGCGCGGGCTTGCTCGCGCTGCTGCTCCATTGCTTGCTTGAAGCCTTCTTCGTCGATAGTGAATCCGCGCTCGCGTGCGATGTCCTGCGTCAAGTCAGCCGGGAACCCGTAGGTGTCATAAAGGCGAAACACGTCGTTGCCGGAAATCTGTTTGCTGCCGCCGCGACCTGCCACCTGTTCGAACATTTTCAGGCCGCTATCAAGGGTTTCGCCAAAGCGCGCCTCTTCCGCCCTCAGGCTATCTGCCACCAGGGCGGCTTTGGCCCTGAGTTCTGGATAGGCATCGCCCATCAGCTCAACCAGCGTGGGCACCAGCTTGTAGAAGAACGGCTCGCGCATACCCAGTTGCCAGCCGTGCCGAAGTGCCCGGCGCACGATGCGTCGACAGACATAGCCGCGACCTTCGTTGCTCGGAAGCACGCCATCCACGATCATGAATGCGGTGGCGCGAATGTGGTCGGCAAGCACCCGTAGCTTGCTTTGCGAGAGATCTTTTTGATGCGTCAACTCGCCAGCATGCGCAACCAAGCGATGCATGCTGTCAATTTCATAGTTGTTGTGCTTGTGCTGCAGCACCGCGCTCAGGCGCTCCAGGCCCATACCGGTATCCACGCACGGTTTGGGCAGCGGCGTCAGTGTGCCGTCGGCGGCGCGCTCGAACTGCATGAACACCAGGTTCCAGATCTCGATGTAGCGATCGCCGTCGGCAGCCTCGGAACCTGGGGGACCACCGGCAACTTTCGGGCCGTGATCGAAGAAGATCTCGGAGCACGGACCGCAGGGACCGGTGTCAGCCATCTGCCAGAAATTATCGGAGGCATAGGGGGCGCCCTTGTTGTCGTCGATACGCACGATGCGCTCGCGCGGCACGCCGATTTCGCGCTCCCATAGATCGAAGGCTTCGTTGTCGCTGTGATAGACCGTTACCCAGAGTTTTTCTTTGGGTAGCGCCATCACGCCGGTAAGAAATTCCCAGGCAAAGTGGATGGCGTCGCGCTTGAAGTAGTCGCCAAAACTAAAGTTGCCGAGCATCTCAAAGAACGTATGGTGGCGCGCCGTGTATCCGACTTGATCCAGGTCATTGTGCTTGCCGCCCGCGCGCACACACCGTTGTGAAGTCACCGCGCGCGTGTAGTCGCGCCTCTCTGCGCCAAGAAACGTGTCCTTGAACTGCACCATGCCGGAGTTGGTGAAGAGCAGGGTTGGGTCATTGTTGGGCACCAGTGAACTGGATGCCACGTGCTTGTGGCCTTTGCTCACGAAAAAATCGATAAACGCCTGTCGAATCTGGGCGGAGGTCCGCATAAGTCTTCCTTGCTCTAGCCAATGCGCGATCTTTCATCAGGATGCCCGGAGATGGCAATCGTCTGGCTCAGCTTTTTGCCGGCAGTTTTCGCCCCATCACGAACAAAAAAACCCACTGCAGCAGGGTGATGCCGGCCGCCAACTGGCAGGCAAGCATCACGCTTGTGGTCCACAGCAAGCCAAGCACGGCCCCGGCCGGTAGCGCGCAAGCGGCAACGGTTGCGTGATAGGCACCCAAGGCGCGGCCGCGTTCGGTTTTGGGCGCCAGGTCCACAATCCAGGCGCGCTGAGTCGTGTCGAGTGCCGCTTCAGCCAGGCCATAGCAGACAAAGCTCAGGGCCAAAGACCAAGTGGCGCCGATCGGCAGCAACAAAAAACAGAGCGTGAATAGCAGCGCCCCGGCCTGCATCACGGGCAGCCTACCCACGCGGTCGCTGAGGCGCCCAATGGGCGATGCGATCAGAGCGTAAACGGCCTGATAGCCGGCATAGCAGAGCAGCGTTATGGGTAAGCT
>Ga0163144_10022051_pt1 | contig 12636 bp, 11 predicted proteins | sample OliLak19BULKMAT1_FD_123175 | JGI IMG/M metagenome (GOLD analysis project Ga0163144, IMG submission 123175) | Freshwater microbial mat bacterial communities from Lake Vanda, McMurdo Dry Valleys, Antarctica - Oligotrophic Lake LV.19.BULKMAT1 | ecosystem: Environmental > Aquatic > Freshwater >... | reverse complement strand
TTTGGCCGCGACTCGCGCCGGATTTCGCCGGAGGAGTGTTCCCGTTGCACCGAGTTCGATCGGACGCGGGTGTGGTTGGTTCCTATGACGGACAGAGCCGCGTGGATGCGGTGTTCGATCCCGCGATGCGCGTGTCTATGGCCGCTCGGTTGCCGCGCGTTACAAGGATGGGCCGAAGGGTTTTTGGCGAGGGATAGGCCTGAAAATAGCTAGCGGAGCTTGACGCGTTTGCTAATCTGTCGCTTTCCATCGCTGTCCATGTCCCCGCATTTCGCCAAAAACCTGTCCCTGCTGCATCGCCTTGTGGCGGTGATGGGCGTGGCGATTGTGCTTTTTCTGGCGGTGATGAGCGTGCGACCCGATCTCCACGAAGAACTCTGCCAACACGCGGCTAAGGCAGCATCGGCGTGCGGTCATATCCACTCTCCTGACGCGGATAAGCCGGCTCAGGACAATGGAGCAGACGCCTGCGTGATTTCGCTCTTCGCGCACGGGCATGTGCTCACCGCGCTGATTTTGGTTTTCCTGTTTGCCCTGAGGGTGGTTCGCGCGGACGCGTTCACCCTGGTCGATTTCGTAGCCCTACCGGCGCCGGCATATCGGCTGCCGCATGGCTGCGGCCCTCCGCTAGTCTGAGTTCGCTCTGTTGAGCGTCCGAGTCCTGCGCGACTCGGCGTTTTCCCGCACTTCCGTGCCCATTCGCGGCCGGATGGTGTTTCCACGCCTGAACTCAGACCAGCCATGCACACACGTTTCCTTCTCACTCTTTCCGCTTCCCTCGTTCTAACGGCCGCTCTGCGGTCCCAAACCGTCCCGGCCCCCATGCCGCCCGGCGCGTCTCCGCCCCCCGCCGCTTCCGACGGCACCTACATCACGCTCGGCAAAGTCGAAGTCACCGCATCCAGCCCGGTGGCGCGCAGCACCGATCTGTTGACCTCAGTTACGGTGATCGGCGCCGACCAGCTTGAGAACGAGAGTGTCGATTACCCGCTTGAACTGCTGAACAAAATCCCCGGCGTCTATCTCACCGACTTCAATCAAGGCATCATCACGGCGGATGTCTCAATGCGTGGATTCAATGGAGAAGGAAGTTCTCCGCATCTGCGACTCCTGGTCGACGGCGTCCCGCATAATCTCAACGACGGTTACAATGACCTTGGTGCGGTTTTCCCGCTCGAGATTGAGCGCGTGGAAGTCGTGAAAGGAACCGCCGATCCGCGTCACGGATTCAACGCGGTCGCCGGCAGCCTCAATCTTCAGACCTATCAGTCGTTCGTCGGTCAGAAACTCAAGGTGATGGCCGGCGACTTCGGCACCTTCGAGGCTCAAGGGCTCGCCGGTTTTCGCAGCGGTGGTTTCTCGCAGACCTACTTTGCCGGCTACCGTCACACGGACGGCTACCGTGATCATTCCGAACTCTCCAAGCATTCCTTCGCGGGCAAATGGTTTTACTCGGGCCGCGACGATCGCTGGCGCATCGGTCTGAGCGCGCGCATTCACGAGTTCGAAGCCGACGCCCCCGGTTACATCACCCGCGCGGAAGCCGCGACGACGCCCACCGCCTCTCCGGCATTCTCTAATACCGATGGCGGCACCATGGAGAATCAGCAATTCTCGCTGCACGGCGATACTCAGATCACTCCCGAGTTAACCGCTTCCGCGAAACTCTACCGGCACGACAGCCTTCGGCATCGCTATGTGCGTTTCACCGCCACCGTCGCACAGCAGGAGCGCGTGGCGGACGAAGCGCACGAGGGCGCCATCCTGACGACCCGCTGGAAGCCAGCAACCGGATCGCTGCCCATGGTCGTCGATGCGGGCGTGGAGTTTCACAGTCAGGACGTGCTCAATCAGCGCTTCAGCGCGGTTACGCGCACGCGGACGGGGACGACTCGCGATCACCACTACGATCTCGATAACACCGGCGGCTTCGTGAGCGCCGACGTGCGACCCGCCTCCTGGCTGCGGGTCGTGGGCGCGTTGCGAGCGGACCGGTTCGACGGAGAGTTCGTCAATCGCGTCAATGGCGCGCGGACTCCCATCCTCGACTACGGCACCATCTGGCAACCCAAGGTCAGTGCCTCGGTGCAGCCCAACCGCGCCGCTCAATTCTACGCGAGCTACGGCCGTGCATTTCAGATTGGTGCGGGTTCGGCCGCTTACGGATTGAAGTCGTTGGACGCGTCGAAAAACGATGGCTACGAACTTGGACTTCGGTCCACACCGCATCGGGACGTCACCCTGCGCGTCGCGCTCTGGCGGCAAACCGCCACCGACGAGGTTCGGCTGAAGCCGGACAATTCCGGCGACTCGGAAAATATCGGCGAGACGAAACGAGACGGCGTTGATTTCGAAGCCACGTGGCGGGTTCATTCCCGGCTGACGCTTTGGGGCGCCTATACGGTGCAGAAGGGAAAGTTCGTCAATCCCGGCAGCCGCCCCGCCGACGCCTTGCTGCGCGGCAAAGAGATCGACCACATCCCCGACTTCACGCTGAAGGCCGGCGTTGACGCCGAGCTGACGAAAGCGCTCTCGCTATCGTTATCGCTCATCGGTCAGGGCGACTATCATCTGCTGCCGGCCAACCGCACGGAACAGTTCGGGGACTACACGCTCGTCAACGCCGACCTGCGCTACCGGTGGAAGAAGGCGACGTTCGGCCTCCACGTCAAAAACGCGTTGGATAAGCGCTACGGCTACGTGTGGAACGACGGGGCGCAAAGTCTCTTCTCGCCCGGCGATGCACGCGCGGTTCTCGGCAGCGTGAGTTTCGAGTTCTGACGCGATGTCGCCCATGCGCCCATTCCTTCCCATCGCGCGCGCCGAATGGCGGCTGTTGGTGCGTCGTCGAGGCTACGCGACGCTGCTCGTCGCGTTCACGGTTCTACTCGGAATCGGACTCGGGCTCGGCGCGCTCCGACAGGGAAGGGAGCGCGCGCAGCAAGCGAGCTATCAGAAACTCGTCCGCGATCAGTGGGATCATCAACCCGACCGCCATCCACATCGGGTGGCGCACTACGGCACGTTCGCCTTCAAGGCGCCGGGCGCACTGGCTGCATTCGATCCCGGGGTGGATAGTTATGCCGGTCGGGTCCTTTTCCTGGAAGCTCACCGCCAAAATTCCGCCAACTTCGCCGAGGCCGGCGCGCTTTCCTCCGCGTTTCGTCTCGGCGAACTCTCGCCCGCGTTCGTGCTGCAAACCCTGCTGCCGCTCGTCGTGATCATTCTCGGCTACCGTTGCATGGCGCGGGAAACGGAATCGGGTCGGTTGCGGTTATTGCTGGGCCAAGGCGTATCGATGCGCGTGCTCGCCCTCGGCAAAACCGCCGGCCTCGGTCTCGGTTTGGTGCCCTTCCTGGCAGTCGCCGGGGCGGCACTGATCGCAGGAGTCTTTCTTTCCGCGTCGGGGGAGGCTTCCGCGTTGTTCTCTCGTATCGCGGTGATCGGGGCTGCGCTGCTGCTCTACGCTATCGGCTGGCTGGCGCTGACGCTTTGGATTTCTGCGCGATCAAATGCGGGGGCCACCGCGCTGGCGATTCTCGCGGCGGTCTGGGCGGCGACCTGTGTCGTGCTTCCGCGTGGGGCGGCGGCGTGGGCCGATGCCCGGCATCCTTTGCCGACGAAAAGCGAATTCACCGCCCGTCTCCAGGACGAGGTGCATCGCCTGGGCGATTCGCACAATCCCGACGACTCGACGTTCACCGCGCTGCGACGTGAAACGCTGGCGCGTCACGGTGTCACCAAGATCGAAGACCTTCCGGTTAACTACAGTGCCGTAGTCATGCAGCGCAGCGAGGAACTCAGCTCGGGGCTCTTCGCCAGGCACTATGACGAACTGACCGCAGCGATGGAGCGCCAAAACACGTTGGTGCGGCGCGCGGCGTTCGTTGCTCCGATCCTCGGTTTTAGCGCGCTCTCGGCCGCTGCGAGTGGAACCGATCTGCGGTCGGTGGCAGCGTTCCAGCGCGAAGCCGAATCGTTCCGCTATGCGTTCGTGCAGCGGCTCAACGATCTGCACCGCGACGAAATTCGGCAGCAAGACGACAAGCTGCAGCGACTCGGTGCCGGGACTTGGCGCGAGTTTCCCGATTTTCATCCCTCGGCCCTATCGCTGAAAAGCGCGTTGGCTGGTTCCGCCGGTAGCTGGTTCGCCCTCGCTTTATGGGTGTTGATCCCGGGCGTTGCACTGGTCCGCACACGTTTCCGTCGCGCATGAACCCGACGCTTTCGCTTTTCATTTGGGAAACGCGGCGCCTGCTGCGCACACCCGCGGCGTGGATCGCGTTGGGCAGTTTGCTCATTGCGGGCCTCTTTGCGCTCGGGAGCGGCGCAGCTAAAATCAGCCGCCAGGAAAAAGAGATCGGCCAGCTCGCAGCGCAACACGCGGCCGGGTTGCAGCGCCTCGCCGGACATTTTCACGACGGCACGCATGCCGGCGAAATCGCCTACTATACGTTCTTCCCATCTCACCAGCCGCTCACCGACCTTGCGCGGTTTTCGATCGGGCTGCGGGATGTCGCGCCGAGCGCCGTATGGGTGCGGTTGTTGGGCATCGAGGCGCAGCTCTACGAAGCGGGCATCGGCAATCCGACGCTGCAAGCGCTGGGGCATTTCGATTTGGCGTTCCTCGTTTGCGCGCTCGCGCCGCTAGTGCTGCTGATGCTCGCCCACGACTTGCTGACGCGCGAACAACAGCAGGGCATTCTAACCCTCGTCAGCGCCCAGGCGCGCTGGCCGCACCGCCTCTTCCTGGTGCGGTTGCTGGTGCGAGCGCTCGCCGTCGGCGCGGTTTGCACCGCTCTCTTCGCGGTCGGCTGCGCGACGCTACGGGTTTCGTTGGACCCCGCCGCGTGGGGCTGGCTCGCGGATCTTTGGCTGTATCTCGCGTGGTGGACGGCCGCGGCTGGTTTGATCGCCGTCGCGTGCCGCAGTGTCAGTGCGAGTTTAACGGCGGCGGCCACCACATGGATCGCGACGGTCGTTCTTCTCCCGGCGATATTCAATCTCGCGGTGGTAGCGGCGTATCCCGTGTCCGAAGGACTGGAGCTGACCGTCCGGCAACGACAGGAAGTCCATGCGGGTTGGGACAAACCCAAGGAACAAACCTTCGCGCGTTTCTTCCCGGGCCGTCCCGAATGGAAGGACACCGCCCCGGTGACGACGCGGTTTGCCTACAAGTGGTATTACGCGATGCACGAAGTCGGTGACCTTTCGGTCGCCCGCGAGGCCACCGCTTACCGGGAGCGATTGCTCGCCCGGCAGGCGGCCATCGAGCGACTGGCCTGGCTGGCGCCGCCGGCCTTCGGCCAGATTCTTTTTAGCCGTCGTGCCCAGACCGATCTCGATGCGCACCTGGACCACCTCGCGCATGTCCGTGCGTTTCACGAGCGGCTCAAGGGCTTTTTCTATCCGCTCGTCTTCGCCGAGCAGAACCTCAAGCCAGCCGATTTCTCCCGTTTGCCGAGCTTCGTGCCGGCAGTGCGCGAGGCGCATTCGTCGACGGGCGGACGCCTTCCGTTGTTCGCCGGCATCGTCGTCCTGGCGGCGTTCACGCGGCGCAAGCTGCACGCCCGTTTTGGAGCCGCCCGCGCTTAATATCTCACCCCCTATCCGTCCCATGCTCACGGTTGAAAATCTCACCAAACGGTTCGACGGTCGCACCGTGCTGGAGGACCTGGATCTGATCGCCGCGCCCGGCGAGATCGTCGCTCTCGTCGGGGAAGCGGCGTCCGGCAAAACGACGACGCTCGAACTCTGCTGCGGACAACGCGCGGCCGATCGCGGGCGTGTGACCGTGGCTGGCTTCGATGTAAACCGAGATGCCGCCAATGCCTGCCGGCATCTTGCGTATCTGCCATCATGTCCCGAGTTCTCCGTCTCGCGCACCGGCTTCACTCAGGTGCGCGAGTCCTGCATGTTTTTTGGGCGACGGATACCGGAGTCGGCGTTGCGGGCGGCGCTTGTTCTCGGCGGTATTTCGGTTGAGTGGCACGATCGCAAGATCGGGCACTATTCGACCGCGCTCAGGCGTCAGTTGGCCCTCGTCGTCGCGATACTGATGAGGCCCGACGTGCTTTTGCTCGACGATCCGACGCGCGATCTCGAGCCCAGCGAAACGGATAAATTTGTCGCGACCCTCCGGCGCCTCCGCAAACGCGGCGCCACCATTCTTCTGGCGACACGGGATCTCGCATTTGCCCGCCGCCTCGCGACGCGCATCGCGGTGCTCGAGCGAGGGAGCTTGGTCGAAGTTTTCGATCCGAATGCTCCGCGCCATGCCACGCAGGCCAACGCCTATCTCGCCGACTTGCTGACCTGAATCGAAACCCTCCTCCGCTGCACCTTCTCAACATCCCCTCAACCCAGTCATACGCCATGCTCACGACCGAAAATCTCACCAAGCGTTTTCCCGGCGTCTCCACGCCGGCCGTCGATGCCCTCACGCTCACCGTCGCGCCCGGCGAACTCTTCGCTCTCCTCGGCCCCAATGGCGCGGGGAAGACGACCTCGATCAATTGCCTGCTCGGCTTCCTCGAACCGGATGCCGGCCGCGCCTTGATCGACGGGATCGATGTCGCCAAGGAGCCGCTCGAAACCAAGCGCCGGCTGGCCTACATTCCCGAGCAAGTAAATCTCTACGGCTATTTCAGCGGCGTGGAGAACCTAGCGTATTTCAGCGAACTCGCGGGTCACCGGTATCCGGATACAGACCTCCGCCGCTTCCTCACCGAGGCGGGCCTGCAAGCCGAAGCGCACGACCGCCGCGTGAGCGGTTACTCGAAGGGCATGCGCCAGAAAGTCGGCATCGCCATCGCGCTCGCGAAACAGGCGAAGGCCTTGCTGCTCGATGAGCCCACCAGCGGTCTCGATCCCAGCGCATCGCACGAGTTCAGCCAGCTCCTGCGGCAGCTTCGCGAACGCGGCATCGCGATTCTCATGGCGACGCACGATCTCTTCCGCGCGAAGCAGGACGCCACCCGGGTCGGCATCATGCGTCACGGCAAACTCGCCCATGAATTGACCGCCGCCGAGCTGAGCCACGCCGACCTCGAGAAACTCTATCTCGAAACCATGCGCGCCTGAGCGCGTTCCTCCTCACGCTCACCACAACCGACTTCAGCGTCGCCGCCCTCCATGCGGCCATTCCCAAGCACTGGCTGCCGTTCGTCATGATCGGCCGCGCGCGCGGCTGGTCGCAACGTCGCACGCTCGGCGCCGTCGCACTCGCGGGCGGGGGGCACATTCTCGCGACCACGGCGCTCGGTGTCGCGCTCGCCCGCTTTGGATGGGAGATCAACGAACGCTACGACGCCGCGTTTCACTGGATCGTCGCCGCTCTGCTCGTCGGCCTCGGCGCGTGGCTCGCGTTGCGCGCCCCGCACGGGCGCGGGTGCGATCACTGCGAAGGCCGCAAACTCATTCCCGAGCCGACTGACCGCGCTGCGCTCTGGGGCCTTCTTTTCACCCTCACGCTCGCGCCCTGCGAACTCTTCCTGCCGGTCTATCTCACCTCTGCGCCTTACGGCTGGCACGGCATCGTGTGGCTCAGCGCTGTCCTGGCCGTCGCAACGCTCGGCGGGATGCTCACGCTCCACGGCGCCGCGCGCGCCCGCTGGCGGCCAGCACGGCAAGAAAATCGCCGTGATCGAAAACGAGTTCGGCGAGGTCGGCGTCGACAACCAGCTCGTCATCCAAGCCGACGAAGAACTCTTCGAGATGAACAACGGCTGCATCTGCTGCACCGTCCGCGGCGATCTCATCCGCATCCTCGCCTTCTTGCGGCCACATGACCGTCGAGATGCCTCGTCCCCACCGCGGAGCCTTCGAACCAACCCGTTGCATCCTTGCCTCTCTCCCTCTCTCTCCCTCTCTCTCTCTCTCCACCGATGAATCGCCCGCTCCGCGCCCTCGCCCTCGCCCTTGCGTTTTTCAGCCTCGCCGAACGCACGGTCGCCGCTCCTTACACCTACAAGGAGGCCAATAATTTCAGCGCCCAGTTGCAGCGCGCCTTCGCGCCGCCGCCCACCACCGTGACGGTGTCCACCTACAAAAGCAGGATCACCGGTACGAATTCCGGCTCCACCTCGAGGTCCACCTCCAGCTCGGGCGGCGCGCGTTCCAGCGGTGGCTTCGCCAGCCCGAGCGACAGCTATTCGTGGGGCATGCCGACCCGCCAACCGGCGCTTGGCTGGGGCCCGGGATTTGTGGAAAAACCCGATCCCGACGGCGACAAGATCGCCGCCGCCCGGCGCCGCACGTGGGATTTGCCGACCCCGCCCCTCGCGGATGCGGCGAAAATCGCGCGCTACTATCAGTCCCTTGGCGTCTCGGCCTCGCGCGCCCAGGAAGCCGCGCGGTCCGACGTGACCGACTACCTCCGCGCCAAGGAAAAACGCGCCAACGACGCGAAGTGGGCGGCCTATGATCGCGAGCAGATCCGCATCTCCCAGTATCGCGCCGGGCAACAAGCGGGCCGCGCCGCATTTCTCGTCGAACTCGCCGCTGTGCGGAAGCGCGCCCTCGCCTCGGGTGGCGACGGCACCGGCCTCGGCGCCGATCGCGCCGCCGCCCAAGCGTGGCTCGATCTCGCCGGCAGCACCCAGATGTGGCGCGGCACCTACGTCGAATACGATCCTCTCGCCCGCCGCGAAGCCGTCTTCTTCGCCGCCCGCGCCGGCGTGCCCCGCGCCCGCATCGCCGCTTGGGGCGAGGCCATGGAAGCGGGCGAGGACATAGCCTACTGGCACGCCCAGGCCGTCTTGATCGGCGACATCGAGGCCTTCACCACCTTCTACAAGGAAACCGAAAACAATCCCGCCGCCGGCTTCGCCCGCGCCGTCGCCCTATTCGAGCGCGCCTACGAGGTCATGCCCGCCACGCCTTCGCCCCGCGACCGCGCCGACCTCATCGGTGCGGCCCGCGCGCAGTGCGCCTATTATCTCGCCACGTTCTACACGCGCGGCGCCGCCGACCTCCCCTCCAACCCCGCGCGCGCGCTGGCCTGGGCGAAAAAAGTTCCCGCCCAGCCTCCCGCCGCGTGGCAGGAAATGGGACGCTACCGCCGCGCCAACGCCCTCCGGCAACTCGAAGCCAATATCCTCACCGTTCGCGCCGTGGAAAGAGAAACGCTCGCCGAGTGGGAAACTCTCCTCTCGGGCCCGGAGGCCAACCACGCCCGCCGCGCCCTCTACTCGATCTATCTCGCGAGCAACCCCGCCTTTCCCACCTCGGCCGACGCCGCCAAAGCCCGCGCTCTCTTCCCCGACGGCCCCGACGATTTGGATCTAATCCTCCAAGTCGGCGATTGGCCCGCCGCAGCCAAATACGAAGCCCTCCCGCTGAATCACCACTTCCGGCTCCCTCTCTTCCTCGGCCGCTTATGGCGCGAACGCACCGATGGCAAACGCGACCTGCCGCGCGCGCGCGCCGCCTTGGAATACGCTCTGCGCGAGGATACCAAAAGCTTCACCGGGCGCGGCGACGCCGTGGTCGCCCTCGCCGAAGTCCAACTCGAACTGGGCGACAAAGTCGGCGCACTCCGCACCCTCGAAAAGGGCGCGCAACATTTTGCCTCTATCGATAGCTGGCGCGCGCGCCTGCGCCTCGCCCTCGGTTATTATCGCGGCGAATTTGGCGAGGTCAGCGAAAAAACCGGCGCCGCGCAGATGACGATACTGGCCGCCGCCATGGCCAAGCGCCCCGGCCACTACCCCGGCGATGAAGAAAAATTCATGCGCGAATTCGAGTTTGAGCGCCTCGCCGCTCCTCTGCTCCTCCGCTTCAACCAGCTTGAGGCGGTGCGCCTCGGCGACACCTTGCCCACCTGGGACGGCCCCGCCGATATCGCCCGTCGCCACCGCGAGAACTTCGAGGCCAGCGCGCCCCGGCTGCGCGAGATCGCCCTCGCCGGCTACGCCCCCGCCACGCGCCTCTGGGCCATGCTCACCCTGAGCAACTACGCCGTGCCCTCGTCGGCCGACGCCGCCCTGGCGAAAAATTTTCTCTTTCAAAGCGCCGCCGGCGGCGACGCCCCCGCTGTCGTCGTGCTCGCCCAGCACCTCTACCTCGAAGCCCGGCAAGCCCGCCTCGCGAGTGACGCGGACGCCGGGCGCTTGCGCGACCAGTTCGCCGAAGCCGCCGCCTGGCTCGAAGCCGCTTGGAAAACCGGCGACGAAGGCGCGCTCCGCTCGCTCTACACCATCTACCACGAAAACTTGGGCGACCTGGGCTCGCCGCAAAAAGCGGACGAAGCCTTTAGAAATCTCGCACTCGCCGGCGACAAGGACGCCGCCTCCACCTTGGCCGAGCGCGAACTCGTCGCGCTCGGGCTCAACGCTCCCGCTTCATCGATCGCGCCCGCCGCGCGCTTCGGCCGCCTCGGCCCGCTCGCGGAGGCCGGCAACTCGGCCGCCCAACGCGAGCTCGCGCTCATGCGGTTTCGCGGCGAAGGCACCGCGAAAGACGCCAGCGAACGCAGCCAGGACGTGCTCTCACTGCTCGAAACCGCCGCCGAAGCCGGCGATTTTCCGGCGGTGCTCTGGTTCACGAAAATCGTCTATCTCGGCCTCTATCACGAAGCCGGAAACCGCGATGCCGACACGCTCGTGCAGGACCGTTCTCAGGCCAACAATTTCCTCCATACGGTGGCGCGCAACGGCTCGCCGCTCATGCGCTACCGCGCCGGCCTGCTTTATCTGAATGACAAAGGTCGTGAGCCCGAGTGCTTCCTGGGCCCTGAAACCGCCTCGCCCGCGCGCGCCCGCGCGCTACTCGAAAAAGCGCACGAAGAAGGCGTGGAAGCCGCTGCCGCCCCCCTCGCCCAAATCGCCGCCCAACTCGCCAAGTGAAGCCGGGCTTAAGCCCACTCCCAGGCCTATAACGACGAGTAGGCCCGCTGGAAAAACACCCGATAAATCACGCCGCCGAGCTGCCCACCCACGATCGGCGCGAGCACATAGACCGTGAGCCAGCCCCAGCCGTTGGCGGAAAAGGGCACGGCGCCCCAGCCAGCCATCCAGCGCGCTCCACAGCCGCGGCCCGAGATCGCGGGCCGGGTTGAAGCACGCCATTGTCAGCGGGCTAAGCAGGGAAATCAGCAGCGTCACCGTGAGCCCAATCACGACGGGCGTGAGTTCGCGCGGGCGGCCGGCGTTGCGTCCATCCGTCACGCCGAAAATCACCAGCACGAGCACCGCGGTCCCGATCCCCTCGATGTGAAACGCCGCGCCCGGGCGTCACCATCGCGCGCGCCGCGTTGGTGTGCGGTTTGCCGCCGGGATTCGGAAAATACTCCCCGAAGATCATCGCGCTCGCCTCGCTGCCGGCGGCGCCGCGCACAAGGCCGTGCGCCGTCTCGTAGCTGTGTAGCGCGCCGGAGAAACTGTTCCTTGATCCAGAAATAACCCTTCGCCCGCAGCAGGCCTTGCAGCCCGGTCTCGATCAGCGCGTCGAATTTTGCCTGCACAAATGGCCGTCGTGCCTGATACGTGAAGCTGCGAATGCCGTATTTGGTTTCGTGCGCGGGGGAGACTTCGCGTGGCGGCGTCTTGCGGAGGAAGCGGTGGTCTCGACAAGAATGTGATCGAAGAGGGTGCTAGCCCCGAGTTCAAAAATCGTCTCAACCAATTCATCCTTGCTAGAGCAGCACACGCAGCCGTTGCCCAGCGCGAAACCGTCGCCTGTAACTGATCCTCTCTCCCACCTCCCTCTCTCCGCTCCCACCCATGAAAATAAAAACCAAACTCCCGGCCCTTATCCTCCTCGCGCTCACGGCCACCGCCGCTTCGCTTCGCGCCGCCGATCCCTCCGGTTGGATCACGCTCTTCGACGGCAAAACCCTCGCCGGCTGGCACGTCAGCGCCAAGAGCGGCCACAGCAAGGTCAGCAAACAAACCACGGGCGGTGACTGGAAGGTCGTCGACGGCGCCATCACCGGCACGCAGGATCAGCCCGGCAACGGCGGCCTCATCATCACCGACCAAAAATTCGGCGACTTCGAGATCGTCCTCGAAATGCGCAACGACTTCGGCCCCGACAGCGGCCTCTTCCTCCGCAGCACCGAGGAAGGCAAAGCCTATCAGGCCATGATCGACTATCACGCCGACGGCAACCTCATGGGCATCTACGGCGAGGGCCTCGGCGGCAAACCCCACCTCCGCAACTACAGTTTCACCAAAGTCGTCACCGAGATCGACCCCAAGCTCACCGGCGCCCCCACGGTCGCGCTCCCCGTCCTCACCGAAGCGTGGCCATATTTCTGGCGCCACGGCCAGTGGAACGAACTCCGCGCCCGCATCGTTGGCGGAGACAAGCCCACCATCACGACGTGGATCAACGGCGTGAAAATCATGGAGTGGACCGAGACCGAGGCCCGCCTCCCCGCCGCCAACGGCATCGCCCTCCAAGTTCACGGCGGCGGCAAACCCGAGAACTACCTCGGCAAATTCGTCCGCTATCGGAATATCCGCGTGAAGCCGCTCGGCGTCGTTCCCGCCGCCAAGTGAGCGCCCCCGCGTCCACCGTGTTTTCCCGCAGCCGCGCGCTCGTCGCGTCGATGCAAGTCCTCGCCGATGCGCACGACCGCCTCGCGTGGCTCGTCGCGCGCGCGCGCCGCGCGCCCGTGCTGCCCTCGGAACT
>Ga0163144_10022050_pt1 | contig 12636 bp, 6 predicted proteins | sample OliLak19BULKMAT1_FD_123175 | JGI IMG/M metagenome (GOLD analysis project Ga0163144, IMG submission 123175) | Freshwater microbial mat bacterial communities from Lake Vanda, McMurdo Dry Valleys, Antarctica - Oligotrophic Lake LV.19.BULKMAT1 | ecosystem: Environmental > Aquatic > Freshwater > Lake... | reverse complement strand
CTTCGAAGTGAAAACTCAGGCGCGGCATGGTAGCGGTGAAGTCCCCACCGTCAACGAAGATTTGAGCGTCAACCGGACACCTGCCAGCAAGCAATTCATTCATCCCGGGTAATCCATGCGGGGGACGAGGAGGCCTTCGGGAGGCGGGGGACAGGCGGGAAGCCGGTCCGACGACGGAGACTTGGGGGCGGGGACGCTGGCCTGCGCATGGGCGAAAGTGTCGGGGTCGAGGTTGGCCTTGCTGCCTCGACGTTCAGGCCTTATTTTGGCAGCCAGAATTCGTAAGCGCGGGCGGAAGTCCCTTGCGGACCTCATTTCGGCGATTCATGCGACAACCCAGACCAGGCCGGCTTGTGTGGAGCGGCATCGTGGTGCTGCTCACGGTGCTGGCATCGCTGGCCGGGAACGCTGAACCCGTCGGATCGAAAGAGAGTGCCGGGGACGGGAGCGGGGGTCATCTCACCACCACTGCCACCACGAATCGGCACTGGTCGTTCCAGCCAATCAAGGATCCCCGCGTTCCCACCGTGCGCAATCAGCGCTGGCCGCGCCATGATCTCGATCGCTTCATCCTCGCCCGTATCGAGGCGGAGGGCATGACCCCGAACATCGCCGCGGATCGACGGGCGATTATCCGTCGGGCCACCTTCGATCTTACCGGCCTGCCGCCGTCTCCGGCGGAGGTCGAAGACTTCGTCCGCGACGGCTCCCTGGCCGCCTTCGAGAGGGTGGTCGATCGCCTGCTGGACTCGCCCCGGTATGGGGAGCGTTGGGGGCGCCATTGGCTTGATCTCGCGCGCTACGCGGACACCGCCGGCGATTCCTCGGATTTCCCGGTGCCGCAAGCCTGGCGCTATCGGAATTATGTCATCGACGCCTTCAACCGGGACAAGCCTTACGACCAGTTCCTGCGCGAACAAATCGCGGGCGACCTGCTGCCGGCCGCCACGGAGGGCGCGCGCCGGGAGCAGATCATTGCCACCGGGTTCCTCGCCTGCGCGAAACGCCTCGGCGCCGGGGACAGCAATGCCGTGCACCTGATGATTGAGGACATGCTCGACACCATAAGCCAGGCGACGCTGGGGCTGTCACTGAGTTGCGCCCGCTGCCATGACCACAAATACGATCCCATCTCGATGCGGGATTATTATGCGCTCTACGGCATCCTCAATTCCACCCGGGTCCCCTTCACCGGGTCCGAACTGGAGCCGCGCCAGCGGAACTTTGTCCCCCTGCTCCCCCCCAGCGAGGTCGAGGCGCTGCTCACGCCCTATCGGAAAAAGATTGAGGCGGTGGATGCGGAAATTGCGCGGCTCGAAAAAGAGATGGCCACGCTGCAACAGGAAGGATTCAAGATCGATCCCTTGCAAATGGATTTCGACGCGGCCTGGAAGCAGCGGGACAAACTTACCGCCCGTCCGCCGGTCATGGAAACCGCTTATGCGGCGGCCGACGGCAAGGCCGGCAACGCGCGGCTCCAGAAGCGTGGGGATCCCCTGATGCCGGGCGAGGAGGTGCCCCGGCGTTTCCTCCAGGTGCTCGGCGGCCAGGCGCTGCCCGCCGACTGCCCGAACAGCGGCCGACTCGAGATGGCCCGATGGCTGGCCGATCGGACGAATCCCTTGACCGCCCGCGTCATGGTCAACCGGCTTTGGCAGCATCATTTCGGCCGCGGACTGGTGGCGACGCCGAGCGATTTCGGAACGCGCGGCGCGACGCCGTCCCACCCGGACCTGCTCGACTACCTGGCGACCCGGTTCATCGAGAGCGGCTGGTCGGTAAAAGCGATGCATCGATTGATGGTGCTCAGCGCCACCTACCAGCAGGGCTGCGTGCCGGCAGCGGCCCACATGGCCATGGACCTGGGAGAATCGGCGCAGCCCATCCCCTCAAAGGTTTCCCCCGATCCCGACAACATCCTGCTCTCGCGCTTTCCCCGCCAGCGCCTGGACGCCGAGCAAATCCGGGATGCATTGCTGACGGTGAGCGGGGCCCTCGATCTGACCGTGGGCGGAGCGCACCCGTTCCCCCAGGAATCGAAGTGGAAATTTTCGCAGCACGAACCCTTCAGTGCCCTGTACGAAACGAACCGCCGCAGCGTTTACCTGATGCAGCCCCGGCTTCGGCGCCAGCCGTTTTTTGCCGTGTTCGACGGCGCCGATGCCAACGTGAGCACCGCCCAACGGCAGGTCAGCACCACGCCCTTGCAGGCGCTCTTCGCCATGAACGATCCCTTTGCGCACGAGCAGGCCGACATGTTTGCCCGGCGCCTGTTGCGGGAACGCCCGGACGATCGGCAGCGGCTCGACCTCGCCTTTCAGCTTGCGTATGCGCGTCCGACGAGCCCCGAGGAAATCCGCGACGGCCTGGCCTGGCTCTCACGGTTGCGTGCCGCCCTCGCAGCGGAGAACCATTCCCCGGATGATGCGCAATTCACAGTCTGGTCCAGTTACGCCCGCGCCCTCCTCGGCAGCAGCGAATTTTTCTTCGTCGACTGACGCAAAGGCAGAACAAGGCCCGATCCCGTTTCACCCTCGCATGACAGGCTTCCAGCCTGTCCTCCCCTGCCCGGTTCACATCCCCATAATTTGATACCCGCAATCGACATAAAGCACCTGCCCGGTGATGGCCGCGGCGCCGTCACTGGCGAGGAAAGTGCCGGTGGCGCCGAGTTCATCGGGCAGCACATTGCGCTTAAGGGGCGCATGCGCCTCGTAATGCTTGAGCATGTCGGAAAAGCCGGCGATGCCGCGTGCCGCCAGCGTGTTGACCGGGCCGGCGCTGATGCAGTTGACGCGGATTTTCCTGGGACCCAAATCGTAGGCGAGATAACGGGTGCTGGCTTCCAATGCCGCCTTGGCCACGCCCATCACGTTATAATGGGGCACCACCTTTTCCGCGCCGTAATAACTCATGGCCACGATGCTCCCCCCTTCTGTCATCAAGGGAGCGGCTCCCCGGGCGAGGGCGACGAGGGAATAGGCGCTGATGTCATGGGACATGCGGAAAGCTTCGCGGCTGGTATTGACGAACTCGCCCTCCAACGCGTCCTTCGGGGCAAACGCCACCGAGTGCAGCAACAGGTGGAGCTTGCCGAATTTCTGGCCGGCCTCGGCAAAGACGCGCGCAATGTCTTCATCCCGGGTCACATCGCAGGGCAGGATGAGGGTGTCGGGACCGAAGGTTCCGGCGAGTTCCTCGACATTTTCCTTGAGCCGTTCCCCCTGGTAGGTGAAGGCCAGTTTGGCGCCAGCGCTGTGCCAGGCCTGGGCGATGGCCCACGCGATTGAGCGTTTATTGGCGACGCCAAAGACGATTCCGATTTTTCCATTGAGCGATGACATAGTTATGGGCCGCGACATTCCCGGAACGCCGGACTCTTTTCAAGCCCGGCCTTGGACGGGATCGGCAGGGGTCCACGGGACGGGATCGGCGCGTGCGCATCTCAGATTTTTGTGGAGAGAGTCCTAATCGTAATCGTAATCCTAATCGTAATCGTAATCCTAATCGTAATTCGCGTTTGGTTCACGCTGGCCGATGTAAGGGATCGGGCGAGGCCAAGCCAGAGCAGGCTTGTCTCCCGATCGCCTGAGCTTCTAGGCTGCGCGCGATGACTGAATGCCGGATTCGATCCATCCCATGGCTGTTGCTCAAGGTGCTCCTGCTTTCCGCGCTGGCGGGCCTGGGTTGTCGCCGGGAAACCAGCCCGTCCGCCGCACGGCAAGCTCCGGTTCCCAACTCCCCTGCCCTTTACGGCGCGCCGTCCGGGAAACCGGCAAGCGTCGTGCAGCACGTTCCGCCGGCGGCGACCCCTAACCCGGGCTGGCAAGCGGCGCCTTTTTTCGTTCTCGAGACCGAGTTGAGCCCGGCCACGCTGGTTCATTCCTCGACGAAACATCTTGGTTTGTTCACCGGCATGAACCCACCCGGTCCTGCCGGCCCAAGCCAGGTGGCCTGGAGCACGATGAACGGGCCCCGCAGCTTCAAGCGCGGCGAGAAGCTCGACGTAACCAAGATGGACGAAAACTGGGTCTTGGTCTGGTGGACCGGCGCCGAAGGCTGGACCAACTGGGACAGTCCCTGGGTCGTCTATCTCCAGCACAAGCCGGCCACGATGAAACTCGACGCCGATGGACTGCATCTGGATTTCCCGGGGGCGGCCGGGGATGTGGTGCTCATGCCGCTCTATGGCTATGAGAAGCTGCCGACGGCGGAGTTGGACTTGCTGAAGGCGCATGGCCTGCCGGCCCGCAAACCCAAGTTGGAAACCTGGAAGTGGCCGGCCGGACTGACGCGCGATCCGCTCACGCGCATTCGTTATTGGGCGGCGGCGACCCGCGAACTTCCCGTTTATTGCGAGGAGAGCATCCGCGTGGATCGAGCGAAGGACAGCGTGACGTTTCGCTCGCACTTTACCTGGTATTCCATCGAAGACGACTGGAAGACACGCCACCTCAAGCTGGCCCCGCTCAGCCCGGTGCTGGCCCATGCGGTGAAGGAAGGCGGCTTCCCGTTGACGATCTCGCACCGGTGGGCGGACCTGGATTTGTTCACGCCGTACGGCCCCTACCTGGCCATCGAGGGGGCCGACTCCTTCGACGCCACCATTACCGCGCTGCAGTATGTCAACGAGACGGAGGCCACGGAACCGCCCGACCCCATCACGCATGCCAGCGTGGGGACGGCCCTGGAGATCCTGCGCGGCATCGGACGGAAACAGTTCGCGGACGCCGGCCGCCACGCCACCGATCAGGGCGCTTCCGACGATCTCTCCCGGGTCAGCGAGAACTGCGGCTGGTACGCGAGGGCCCTGCTCTATTTTGACAACGACACCCGGACCAACGCGCTGGCCGCGCTCCGCGCGTTTTTCCATGAAGTGATCCTCGTGACCAACCGGTTCACGGCGCGGGAATTTCCGCAAGGTTCCGGGCGCGTCCACCTTGAGCTCCGGGAGCCGGGTTCCCATTCACCGGCGGGCCCTGGCGGCACCGGGAACTTGAACGCCGCGCTTCTCGAGACGCTCTGGACCTATGCGCATTTCAGCGGGGATTGGGATCTGGTCCGCGCGCGCTGGCCTCTGGTGAAACAACTTTTCACGACGCCGGCGGCGGCCCGTTGGACGGGTTTTGGCGCTGATGGCCACGTCGCGATCGACGGCGCCGCCCACTGCGCGGCGTTTGCGCGCCTGGCCTACCAGGCGGGTGACATGGATGCCTACGACTACGCCTGCTCGATGTTCGCCCGGCAACTCGTCCTGGTGTTTCTCAAACATCGCGGTGCCCAATATTTCCGCGAACATCAGCCATATCGCTCGATGGAATTCATGGGTGAAGCAGTGTTTTTGTCCCAGCTCCAGGAGGAGGCCGGTGGCTGGCAGATCTCCGGCCCGAACTATCCCCCGGGAGCATCGGAAGGCCTGTTCAAAAAGCGTTGGCTGGGCTTTCGGGACTTCGATGGGGCGCGGTTTCATCGGGAATACCTCAAGGACGAAGTGCGCCGCGAACTGGACTGGCTCGCGGCCCGCCAGGACACCCACGACCCGTTCCGGATGCCTTCGTTCACCCAGTTGCGCTCCCTGCTCCTGAACGAATCCCCGACGGAACTCGCCGCCGTGGCCGCGTCTGGCCAATTTTCCGGGCTTCCGGCGGAAGTGATCGCCAGTTGCATTTCGGTCCTGCGCACGAGCCGCCCGACGCGATACGAGCGCTTGATCCCGGGTGGCGCGCCCAGTCCGTTTGTCGCCGGCCTCGAGCGGGAGGGGATCGGCCCCCGCTCGCCGTTCCTGACGAGCGTGCACCCTGCGGTGGCCACCGCATCCGCCGGAACCACGACAAACGGCTGGCCGCAACTCACCTGGAAGGGTTGGCGAACGGATCGGGGGGCACCCTGGAGTTTTGGACAGGTCACTCCTGTGCGAGAAGGAAAGCCGAAGAAAACGGAAATCGTGCCGTTAAACTGGAATACGCGGGTCCTGGTGTTTAGTCCGCCCTGATTCCAGACGGGAAATTCCGGCCATCGCCCGGTGATCCGAACCGGCGTACCGCGGAGACCCCTGTCCGCCCGCCTTTTAAGGAGGCGTGGGCGTCACCGCATTTCTCCGCCAAAGATCGGTCACGGCCCAGAGATTTACCGGCGTCAGCGAACGGCCATAACGGAGGTAGCGCACGCCGCCATCGACAAAGGCGAAATTCGAACCGCCGGCAATGGCGGTGTTGCCGCCGCGCGAATGCCGGCCGTGTTCGACCTGGTCGTTGTCATTGCCGTTGCCCTGGAGCAGGTCCATGTGCTTGTGCAGGGAGTCGGTGAGTTTTTCACCAAGGATAATCGTGTCCGACGGCTCGCGGATGGCCGAATCCGGCATGCCCTGGGGCCAGGCGTGGGTCATGTAGGCATCGAAATTGGTCTTGGGAAGATTCGCCTCGAAGTAATCATTCCAGCCGTTGATCACGTAGCTGCGCGGGGCGGTGTCCGGCGAATTGGTTGAAGCGGCCGGCCGCGAGGGTGAATCGGAAGGGCAAACGAGCAGACGCACATCCTGGTAATAGGGTTGCAATTTCGTCATCCAATAGGGGACCTGCCGGGAGGGAAACTGTCCTTCATTTTCATCCGCATACATGCTCGCCGCCAGGCCGAGCTGGCGAAGATGATTGACGCACGTGATCCGGCGCGCGGTTTCCTTGGAATTGGAGAGCGCGGGGAGCAGCATCCCCGCGAGGATGGCGATGATGGCAATCACGACCAGCAATTCGATGAGCGTGAAGGCGCCCGTGCGCCCGTGCATCCCGGCCAGGCCAATGGAACGTTTGATGTTCATATCTATAACGAATGATCTATAACGACTGGTTCCCGGACGGACTTTAGCAACCTTTCATTCACCCGCTCCGGGGGGCGGATTTCCCGAGGGATTGGTTTTCCACTCGCGCTATGGAGACCCCGCCACCCCGGCCTTTATTCAATTGTTGTTCAGGTCCGCGCCGCGGCGGTGGTCCGGAACGTTACGGAAAGACATCCGCCAGGACGGTCGCAGGAAGGTCGACAGCCGCGCCGCCGGACGGCACACTCCCCGCGCATTCAACGTCATGGATTTCGATCGGAGAGCACTGCAGCGAAGCGTCGCCGCGCTGGCGGCGCAGGGCGTTCTCATGGGCACCTCCTCGTGGAAATATCCCGGCTGGCGCGGGCAATTGTATGACGAGGCGCGCTATGTTTATCGCGGCAAATATTCCGCAGCGCGCTTCGAACGCCTTTGCCTCTCGGAATATGCCGAGGTGTTCAAGACCGTCTCGGTCGATGCCGCCTATTACCAATTTCCCACCGGCAAATATCTGGAGGAATTGACCGGGCAGGTGACGCCGGACTTTCGTTTCACCTTCAAGGTCACGGATGAAATCACCATCCGGAAGTTTCCGAACCTGCCGCGCTTTGGCCGCCGCGCGGGCCAGGCCAACCCGAATTTCCTCAACCCCGATCGGTTTGCCACCGCCTTTCTGAAACCGTGCGAGCCCTTCCGGGAACAGGTCGGCATGCTCGTGTTTGAATTCTCGAAATTTTATCCGGCGGACTTCGTGCGTGGACGCGATTTCAGCGAAGCGCTCGACCGGTTTTTGGGCGCGCTCCCGGGCGGCTGGGATTACGGGGTGGAGATGCGCAACCGGAATTTCCTGGTCCCGGATTACCTCGCGATGCTGGCCCGCCATGGCGTCACCCATGTGTTCAACAGCTGGGACGACATGCCCCCGGTGGAGGAGCAGATGGCGCTGCCGGGGAGCCGGACGACACCCGACCGGGTGGCCGCCCGGTTTTTGCTCAGGCCCGGGCGGAAGTATGAAGAGGCGGTGCGACTTTTTCAGCCGTATGATCGATTGCACGAAGTGAATGAGTCCGGCCGGAGCGCGGGCGCGCGCCTGATCCTCGAAGCCCTGACCAGCGCCGGGGTGAAGCGGGCCTTTCTTTATGTGAACAACCGCTTCGAGGGAAACGCGCTGCAGACCCTCGTGGCCATGCTCGCCCAGGCGGCCGCCAGTTAAGCCTTTGACCCCTCCCCTGCGCGCCGTCCTCCAGCGAGTCTCCTCCAGCGAGTCTCCTCCAGGCGGGAAAACGAGCGCACCGGATCCTCAGCCGAGGAAGGCGGTGTGCACGGCCTTGACCGCCTGTTCGCCCTTGGCGAGATCGATGACCACGCTGATTTTGATCTCGCTCGTGGAGATCATGTCGATGTTGACCCCGACCTGGGCCAGGCTTTCGAACATCCGGGCGGCCACGCCGGTGTGGCTGCGCATGCCCACGCCGACGATGGAAAGCTTGCAGATGTTTTCCGCGGCGATGACCTCCTTGAAGCCGGCGTCCAGCTGGGTGGCCGCCAGGACTTTGCGGGCCTTGAGCAGGTCGGGCTTGTCGAGCGTGAACGAGATATCGGTGGCGCCGCTGGTGCCATGGCTGGCGGTCTGCACGATCATGTCCACATTGATGGCGGCCTCCCCGATGGCCTTGAAGATGCGGGCGGCCACCCCCGGCTGGTCGGGCACCTGGGCGAGGGTGATCTTGGCCTGGTTGCGGTCGAGGGAGACGCCGCGGATGACGACGCTCTCCATGTTGGCGGTTTCTTCTTTCACAATGGTTCCGGGGTTGTCGTTGAGACTGGAGCGGACTTCAAAGATGACGCCGAATTTTTTGGCGAATTCCACCGAACGACTTTGCATGACCTTGGCGCCAAGGCCGGCCAATTCCAGCATTTCGTCGTAGGAAATTTCATCCAGCTTGCGCGCGTTGGGAACGAGACGAGGATCCGCGGTGTAGACGCCATCGACATCGGTGTAAATCTGGCAGAGATCCGCGCGCAACGCCGACGCCAGGGCGATCGCGGTCAAATCAGATCCGCCCCGTCCCAAGGTGGTGATTTGGCCCTCGGCGGTCTGGCCCTGGAACCCGGCGACGATGACGACGTTGCCGGCATCGAGGAACTTGTGGACCTCCTTGGGGGAGATGTTCGCGATTTTCGCCTTGGTATGGACTCCGTCCGTGACGATGCCCGCCTGGGCGCCGGTGAGGGAGACCGCGGGAATATCGAGCGCATGCAGCGCGATGGCGGCGAGGGCGATGGTGGTCTGCTCCCCGGTGGCCAAAAGCATGTCCATCTCGCGCTCGTTCGGCAGCGGCATGATCTCCTTGGCGAGCTTGATGAGATTGTCCGTGACGCCGCTCATCGCCGAGACGACCACGACGACCTGGTCCCCTTTCGCACGGCACTTCGCGACGCGCGCGGCGACATTTTTGATGCGGTCTGTGTTGCCCACCGAGGTGCCGCCAAATTTTTGGACGATAAGGGCCATGGTTTACTGCTGCTGCGTGATGTTCCGTCTGGTTTCCGCGGTCGGGGAGAGTCCATCCCGAAAAAACGCAAGGGCGGGACACTAGGCATCCGCAGTTCATTTGCAAAGCAGGGATTTTTGAGGGCGAATGGCCGGGGCGCCGTTTTCGTCTGACAAACTACACACGAACCGCTTACATCGGCCAGGCACCGGCCCGGGCTGGTGTGAACGACGATAGCCCTGAATTTACATGACCTCTGTTGCATCGCAAAAAGCCGCCCCAGCCCGGCCCGTGCCTGCCCCCACCCCATCCCGGTGGTGGTGGCTGGCCCTCATCCTGGGACTCCTCCCCGGGAGCAGTGGGTCCGCTGCCCCCAGCTCGACCCGGGTCGACTTCAACCGGGACATCCGCCCCATCTTCTCCGAAAATTGCTACGCCTGCCATGGACCGGACAAGGACAAGCGGAAAGCGGGGCTGCGGCTGGACATGATGGAGGGCGCCCTGGCGAAGCTGGACTCAGGCGATTTTGCCATCGTCCCCGGCCAGCCGGATCGGAGCCGGTTGCTCCAGGTCATCGCGTTGCCTGCGGAGGACGACGACCACATGCCCCCGGCCAAGACCGGCAAAAAGCTTTCCGCAACCCAGACCTCGTTGCTCCGTCGCTGGATTGAGCAGGGCGCGAAGTGGTCCGGGCACTGGTCCTACGTCACGCCGGTCCGCCCTGCGCCGCCGTCGACCCCCCGGCGCCGGGGGAAATCCGGCAATCCCATCGATGCCTTCATTCTGGCGGAGCTCGAGCGGAAGGGGCTCAAGCCCAATCCGGAAGCGGACCGCTACACGATCATCCGCCGGGTCACGCTCGACCTGACCGGCCTGCCCCCCACGATTGCGGAGGTGGATTCCTTTGTGGCGGATCGGAACCCCGATGCCTACGAGAAAGTGGTGGATCGGTTGCTGGCGTCGCCGCATTTCGGGGAGCGGCTGGCCCTGGCGTGGCTGGATCAGGCGCGTTACGCGGATACGAGCGGGTATCATTTTGACGGGTTCCGGCAGATGCATCTGTGGCGCGACTGGGTGATCCGATCGTTCAATGACGACAAGCCGTTCGATCAATTCACCATCGAGCAACTGGCGGGTGATTTGCTGCCGGACGCGACCCTCGATCAGAAAATTGCCACCGGCTTTCATCGCAATGTCATGACCACGGATGAAGGGGGCGTGGATCCCGAGGAATACATGGCCAAGTATCAGGTGGACCGCGTGAGCACCACCGCCCAGGTGTGGCTGGGCTCGACCATGGGCTGCGCCGAGTGTCACGATCACAAATACGATCCGATCACGACCCGGGAGTTTTACCAGTTTTTCGCCTTCTTCAACGGCATCCCGGAAAAGGGCCTTGATGGCACGCGGGTGCGCAATCCGGGTCCCGTCCTCAGGGTGCCGTCGTCCGAACAGGGTTCGAGGCTGCTGCGGTATCTCGATCTCATACCCGCGGCGGAAAAAACCCTGGCCGACCGTGAGGCTGCCCTGCCCCAGGCGCAGGCAAAATGGGAAAAGGAACTACCCGAAGTTTGGGAACCCAAGCTGGAGGGATTGCTTTGGAACATGGCTTTCGATCCACCCGCCGCTCCAGGCGACGGCCCTCGCGGACGGACGAACGAATTGAGCCAGGTGGAAGCCCCATCCCCGGCGCCCACTGCCGCCACCACCAACGTGGCCTTCGTCGCCGGCAAGCGCGGCGGCGCCCGCCGATTCAGCGGCACCACCAACGATTTCATCGAGGCCGGCCCGGTGGTTTCGCTCGAACACACCAATGCCTTCAGTTACGGCGCCTGGATTAAGTTGCAAGGGAAAACCGGCGCAGTCCTCAGCAAGATGGAGCCCGACCCCGGCTATCGAGGGTTCGATCTCCTCATCAACGAGGGGAAGGCCGAGGTTCACCTGGTCCATGAATTTCCGGGGAACGCGCTCAAGGTCACGACCAGGGAGGAATTGCCCACCAACGTCTGGACGCATCTCTTCATGACCTACAACGGCTCCAAGAAAGCCGCCGGAGTGAGGATTTACATTGATGGAACCTCCCGCACGCTGGACACACCCACCGACAAGCTCTCCGCGAGCATCGCCACGGAAGCCCCTTTGCTCCTCGGCACCCGCACGAATGCCTTCCCGTTCCGGGGCTTGATCGATGACGTGCGTTTTTACAACCGCGCGCTTCCGGAAAAGGAGATCGCGGCCCTGTTCGAATACCCGAACCTCCTGGTGGCGCGTATCCCCCCCGGGGAACGGACCCGGGAACAAAAGAGCGAGCTGAAGGAGTTTTTCCGCGAACATCATGCGACCGAATTCCTGGCCGCGGAGGACCGCCTGGAAAAATTGCGGGGTGAGCGGAAGGAACTGATGGACAAGATTCCGGACAGCATGGTCATGGAGGAAATGGAAAAGCCGCGCGACACGTTCATCCTCATGCGCGGGAATTATCAGAGCAAGGGGGAGAAGGTGACGCCGGGCACGCCGGCCTGCTGGCCGCCGCTGCCCTCCGGCCAGCCGACCAATCGCCTGGCCCTCGCCCGTTGGATCGCCTCGACCAACAATCCGCTGACGGCCCGGGTGACCGTGAACCGCTGGTGGGCCATGCTTTTCGGCACGGGCCTCGTGAAAACCGCGAACGACTTCGGCTCCCAGGGCGATCGCCCGAGCCACCCCGAATTGCTCGACTGGCTGGCCTGTGAATGGATGAATCCCATGGAAGCGTTGAACCGTCCCCTCGTCGAATCCTTCGCCTCGTCCACCCTTCAACCCTCCAACCCTTCATCGCCCCGTCCCTGGTCGGTCAAACACCTCATCCGCCTCCTCGTGACCAGCGCCTCCTATCGCCAGTCCGCAGCCGTGAGTAAACTCAATCTCGAACGCGATCCGGCCAACCGCCTGCTCACCCGGGGACCGCGCCTCCGCCTGGACGCCGAACTCATCCGCGACAACGCGCTCGCCATTTCCGGGTTGCTCGATCCGCGGATTGGCGGCCCCAGTATCAAACCCTACCAGCCGCCGGGCATCTGGGAGGTGACGGATCATAAATACCAGTCGAGCAAGGGCGCGGACCTTTATCGCCGGGGCATGTATGTCCTCTGGAAACGGGCGGCGCATTATCCGAGCTTCCAAACCTTCGACGCGCCCAGCCGGGAAACCTGCACCATGGTCCGGCCGCGCACGAGCACGCCCCTGCAATCGCTCGTGATCATGAATGATCCGGTTTATGTCGAGGCGGCCCGGGTCCTGGCCGCGCGCGTCCTCCGGGAAGCCGGTCCCGACCGCGCGCAGCAGTTG
>Ga0163144_10022049_pt1 | contig 12637 bp, 12 predicted proteins | sample OliLak19BULKMAT1_FD_123175 | JGI IMG/M metagenome (GOLD analysis project Ga0163144, IMG submission 123175) | Freshwater microbial mat bacterial communities from Lake Vanda, McMurdo Dry Valleys, Antarctica - Oligotrophic Lake LV.19.BULKMAT1 | ecosystem: Environmental > Aquatic > Freshwater >... | reverse complement strand
CACCTTCAAAGCCAGCCAGAAAAAGGGTCGCGACAGCCGCTTCAAAAGCGAAGTTGGCCCTGGCTACAAATACACCTGCGCTCTCACCGGCTACTGCCTCCACACCACCGATGGGTATATGGTACAAGCCGCGCACATCCACGAGCATTCCAAATCCGGCAACGACGATCCCCGCAATGGCCTTGCACTCACACCCGACGCTCATTGGATGTTCGACGCAGGCCTCTGGACGGTTATCCCCAAAGGCGATGACTTGTTGATCCACGTCGCCGTCGGGCGATTCAGCGAATCCTCACCGCACAATCGCCTCCTTGCTGCTTTCGCCGGAAAGCCGCTCCACTTTCATGACCACAGTAGACTCCGCCCCGCTACCGCCCACTTTGCGTGGCATGCGCGGCACCACCGGATAGATCTTCTCAGTCATTGACCATGCCAGTGCATAGGAACCATCCTACGGCCATGCAACTCCATGTCTGGATCGCTCTCTTTCTCGCATGTATCCTCCATGCCTCCGCCGCACCCGCCAAGCTGCTTGAGAAGATCGAAGAATGCATCTTCGTTCCCACCAAGTGGGCAGATGGCGACAGCTTCCTGATCAAAACCCCGGCAGGTAAAGAATACACGATCCGTCTCTACGGAGCCGATTGCATGGAGTGGCATATCGGCGACAATACGGACGAACGGAGACTCCGCGCCCAGCGCCGCTACTTCGGTATTACCGAGGCCGCGCCAAAGCCGGTAGAGGCTATCGAACTGGCCAAAGGCTTTGGTAAGACTGCGGGCGAAAAGACAGCTGCATTGTTAGGAAAGCCATTTACCGTCCACACCCGCTTTCGCGACGCACTCGGCGACGGCAAACATCAACGCATCTATGCCTTCGTGGAATGTGCCGATGGCACCGACCTCGCTGCGGAACTTGTGAGAACCGGCCTCGCCCGGGCATTCGGTGTCTATGCCGACGGCCCCGGCGATAGAAGCGCGGAGGAATATGAAAAAAACCTCGATGATCTCGAACTCCAGGCCGCCTCGGGACGGTTGGGCATCTGGGCCAAAACCAATTGGGACAAGCTGCCAGTTGAACGCAAGGCGCAACGCCAGGACGATGAAGAGGCGGACCTGGCAATCGGCGACGACAAGCTGAAACCAGCAGAAGCACTCAATCCAAACACCGCCGGCCGCGACGAACTGATGAAGCTCCCTGGAATCGGTGAGGAAATGGCCAACCGCATCATCGAGGCCCGTGAAGACGCTCCCTTAGAAAAACCGGAAGACCTCATGCGCGTCCCCGGCATCAAACAAAAGACTCTTGAAAAATTCCGCGTTCACTTGGATTTCAAAAAGCCATAGGATCTGAATACGAAACAACTCACCTGGCACCGCAACAATCACCGGATGGCATGATCTCACGTATCGACCTAACAAAATTACTTGATCCCCTGATCGCAAACTGGCCCGCATTTCTCGGATTCCTGGTGATCTTTATCATCTTTAAAATCCTCAGCTCCGCCCGCTTTAAAGGCTGGAACGGCGAACGTGGGGTTCGCAGGGGATTGGCCCGTCTCGACGGCTCCCTCTACCATACATTTCACGATCTCTATGTCCCGCGCCCCGACGGCCAAGGAAGCACTCAAATCGACCACGTTGTCATCTCACCCTTCGGCATCTTCGTAATCGAAACCAAAAACTACAAGGGATGGATCTTTGGCTCTGAGAAGCAAGCCAATTGGACCCAGCAAATCTACCGACGCAAAGAGCGATTTCAGAACCCACTCCATCAAAACAAGCTCCACGTCCGTGCCCTGATGGCCTTCCTTGACCTTCCTGAAGAGTCCTTCAAATCCCTCGTCTTCTTCATCGGCGACGCCGTCTTCAAAACCCCGATGCCGGACAACGTCTTAAATCGCGGCCTACGTTCTTGGATTGAAAACCGCCAAACTCCAGTCTTTACCCCTTCTGAGACAGAAGCCTTACTCTCCGCTTTCGCACAACACGAACAAGTCACCGACCGCAAAGTCGCCGCCCGCCAGCACCTCAAAGACTTACGGAGTCGCCGTGCGGCGTGACATCTTGATCAATGCCGAACTCGCAGACGCCACAAAATCCCGTCCCTCCACCCGCAAGATGCGCGAAAACAAGATCCAGTCAGCCTTCGAAAATAAAGCCGAACCGGAATTCGTCGAGAAGACCATCAAATCCTTTGTCCACGCCAGCATCCCCTCAAGACCACGCCCGTCTCAGGCCAGATACCAAACATTTCGAGTGGCACCGGAGCAGACACTGGCAGTGAGTTCCTCATCGCTGGGTTAGAATGCCTTCTGGCACTCCATGCAATAAACATCACCTCCGAACCTCTGCTTGTTGAACCAGCAAAATCTTGCGACATTGTATGCAACAGAGCTCGAGCATGTTGTACAGATTAATTTTTGTTTCGTCTTAGACTCCTCAGGTTGTTTGAGGGCTGAATCAGACTGCGAATTGGACACACCCACCGAATGGAGGGAATTTGCGAGCAGTGGTGGCGGAACTCCCAAAACATTCCTGGCACCTGCGCAAGGTTGTATCGGAAGTCCGAATTTTCCTGCCCAGTTGAAGCGGATCGGATTATGAATACAGGCCAGTGAACTAGCAAATCTTTCGAGCGTATCCGTACTAATCAATTTCGCCAGCTCGATGGGGCTAGCGTCTTCGTCATTCGCCATCTCGATGAATGATCTCAACTGATCATTTTTGATGATCCTGTCCATTCCTTCGATCTTCACCTTCGGTCTGCTGATCCTCGCACCCTTGGAGACCAAAACCAAACTGGTCATCCTGGGCTTAATCGCGAACCCCAATCTCGTTGGAAGGCTGACAAGCCCCGACTTGAACGCGGATTCCATTACCAGGATGTGCTTCCGGTTCTGCTCAAAAGGGGATGCCACTCCATACGGTCGATTCCTGTAAAATGCCGAGCACTCCCCATGATCGTTGATCGCGATCCCTTCGGAGAAGTGCTTGGTCTCGCAAACCCAGATGTCGAGGAACCGACCAATGATTAAATGGTCTATCTGTGCCACACGACCCTCGCACTCGATCCGAAGATCATGGATGATGGCGTAGTTTTTCGACTGACCGAAGTGAAAATCTATTTCATAAGCGGCCTCAGCTTCGCCCTTTATGCCTGCGCGGACGTTTTTGATTTCTTGCTCGATCCGCTTCCGGACGACAAGGCCTACATCAGGTCGCTCCTGCAGACCCGATAGAATTTCGAGCTGCGATTTTTTCTCGTCGGGCGATTTAATGATCATGAATTCGATGTTCTGAAATACACTGTTTTGGCTAGCTTCGGCGATGCCGGAAGGTCTCGGCAGTCATGCTAGAGGGCACACCAATTCCCCAACCACCACCATCTCCTCTGCTTCATGTGGTTCGACAGTAATTGGCTCATAGTAGGGATTCAAGGGAAGGAGTTGGATGCGATCATGCCTCCAGCCTTCCTCGGACACCGTTTTGGCTGAGTGATACTTTTTGATGGTGAAACGCCCGCCGTTTTCCAGATCTCCGCGAGAGTTGAACTGGACGAGGACGATGCGACCCTCGCGTGATCCTTGCGGACAGGGCCGGAACAGGCACCAAGCTCCATCCTGGATCTTTGGCTCCATCGAGTGGCCCCGGACGCGGGCGATGAACATTCCGGGTTTGATGGATAGCCCTGCGGCCTCGGCCCAGCCGATTTCCTCCGGTGCTGTCTCCGCCCCCCAAAGGCCTGCCGCAGCTTCGAGGCTGTAAACCGGCACCAGGCGGGTGAATCGTTCTTCGTCGGCAGGCTCGTCCACGAAGCCCGGAAGATCCCGGTTGTCGCGCTCTTCGATGTCGGCACTTGCAGTAACGACTCTCAATGGGGTGGCCACTGCGACCGGTTCGACGCCCCATCCAGTTTCGGATTTGGTGAACGCTACCTGATAGTTGGTGCCGGGAGCGCCAACGTTCTCGCCGAACCACCCGCGAAGAATCTGGAGTATCTGGTTTTCATCGCTGCCGATCGGTGAGGCGACGTTGCACGCGATCTTGACGAACTTGAACACCCATTGACTCCCATCGGGAAGGGTGACGGTCGTGGGCCCAACGGGACGCCCGGGAAGCTCCTCGACCGTGGGAAGCCGCAGGATGGGTTTACCGTTGGAATGGCTGATCTTCGCGATGAAGCGGCCTGCTGTGAGTTCAGCGGCTTTCTCGATACGGGTTTTCGCATAATGGGCGAGACGGTAGTCCACCAGCTCTGCGGTCATCGATTCGAAGTCGGCGCGAAGATTCTCCGGGCACTGGAAGGCGGCGATGAAACGATCACCCTCGCGCTTGAACCAATGCCGCCCGGCCTGCTCGTCCATCCAACGGGACAGCGGCCATTCCAGCCACCATGCGGCCCACTGTTTGATCGGCGCATTGGCCGGATCGGGAAACTGCTGGGTTGGTGGCAAGTCATGGCGGAGCGTCGGATGGGATAGAAGGAACTCGCGGCAGGCGGCTGCCAGTTTTTCGATTTCCATTCCCTCCCAAAGGGCATCGCGATCAAGAAGCACCCGCAGGACGACCATCTTGTAGGATTTGTTGAGGCTGGAGACCTCCAGCATGGCGAGCCATGCATCAAAGGACTCGAATACAAGGCGCTCGTCGGCGGTTAGATCATCGTCCTGTTCAGAAATGAAACCGAACCATGAGCCGAATCGGGCGGACAAAGTCCGTGGCAGGTATCCATGGTGAAACAGCTCGCTGGGCGATGGGCGGCGCTCAAGTTCATCGCGCATGCTGCGGTAGGCCTCCACCACAGCAGAACCCGTGTTCGGCACGAGTTTCAACATCAGTTCCTTGGCCTCGACTTCGAGATCCAACAGGCAGCCCGGCGGAAGATTTGGGGCTGAGCCTTTGAGGAATTTCTTCAAATCCGCCCATTTCGCGGAATGGTTGCCAAGCGAAAGCAGGTGAGTGAGGCGGCTTGCGAAGACACGGTGATTGCCGACGAAATCGATGACTTTCAGCCGCAGCTTGTTTTCCGCAGCGCGGAGTCCCCGACCGAGTTGTTGGAGGAAGATGACTTTGGATTCGGTGGGGCGCAGCATGACCACCCGGTTCACGTCCGGGACGTCGAGGCCTTCGTTGAAAAGATCGACCACGCACAGAGCTTCGAGTTTTCCGTCGATGAAATCTGATAGGCTGTCGCTGCGTGAATCGCCGCCTGATCCGGAAAACACGGCTGCGGCATGGACATTGCGGCGGCGAAGCCAGTCGCGAGTGTAAAGCGCATGACGGCGGGAGCAGCAAAAGACGAGTGTGCGAGCGGCAGGATCCGCTTGCCACGCTGTCCACAGGCGTTCCATCCTTGCGCTATTTTCGAGTTTTTCCTCAAGCGCCTTGTTATCGAAGCGTCCGTTGCGCCACGGAATCTGGTCGAAGTCCACATCGTCCTTGAGCCCCAGATAGTGAAAGGGAACCAGCGAACCTTCCGCTATCCCATCGCCGACCGTGGCCTGCCATGCCAGCACGTCATCGAAGAGCGATGCCACATCCACCCCGTCGGTGCGCTCCGGAGTGGCGGTGAGGCCGAGGGTAAAGGTGGCGTTCAGTCGGGCCATGACCCGCCGGTAGCTGGGTGCTTGGGCGTGGTGAACTTCGTCGATGACCACATAGTCGAAGTGCTGGGTATCCAACGTGAGGAGACCTTCGGGGCGCGTGAGTTTCTGCACCGAGGCGACGACGAGATCGCCGCTCATGTCGTGGTTTGCGCCGAGATACCAACTGACACGGGTTTCATCCCATTCCGACTGCATGGCGGCGCGGACGGTGGCTTCAGCCTGAATCAGGATTTCGGCGCGGTGGGCGATGATCAGCACGCGGGGTTGCCGACTGAGTGATTTCCCGACTGCCAGAACATCGAACGCAGCAAGCCAGGTTTTTCCGAGGCCGGTGGCGACGGCAATGAGAGCCCGCCGGTATCCATTCGCCCGGATGTGATCCAGCGATTCCAAGGCTCCGGATTGCCAGGGACGCGGCAGGTAGAGGATAGACGGCAACTCGACGGACTCCGGCGGGATGAACTTCCGGTGCGCTTCCTTGGCATGCAGGGCATAACTGGAGACGAGCGCGTCATCGAGCGGAGTCGCTTGCTGCCAGAGATCTGTGAAAGCGTGAGCCAGCGCCGAGTCGATGGGTTCGGATCCGGTGGTTTGTTTAATCAGGTTCCACTCGACTCCAGTTTCGAGGGCTGCCTTGGAAAGATTGCTGCTTCCAACGACGAGAAGCCCGCCGGAGGAATCGACGATGCGCCATGCTTTGGGGTGGAATGAATCAGGCCTGGATGGGAGTTTCGAAATTTCCGCCAGCCTGACTTCAAGGGAGCTGTCCTCCAGAATTTCATCGGCCAGCGACATCCAACCCACCAGCCGCCGAAGGGCTTCCGCTGAGGTAATGTAAAGGTAGTCGCCGACGAGGATGCGGATTTTCGCTCCAGCCCGCAGTGCGGAGAAAATCGATATTTGGATGAGATCGAGACCGGACGGCTGGATGAAGGATGCGAGAAGATCCACTTCGACGGCGGAGGAAACGCGCTGGCCAATGCTCTTCCAAAGCGGAGAGTGTGGTTTGCCTGTTGCGAGCATCAGCGAATGATTCCCAACGGATTCCGTCGGTATGCCAGTCAGATAGTTGCCCTTGTCTGGGATGACGTGGCGAACCCCGCCGCGAGGATCCGGCATGTCGCCAAGGTATCGTGGGATTACGTGAATGTGAACATGGGGAACGGTTTGGCCTGCAGCACCGCCCGAGTTGAAGCCCACATTATAGCCGTCGGGTTTCGGGGCGAGCTGGATGTCGAGCAGCCGCTTCGCCTCCTTCACCAAGGTCATGAGCGCCGCTTGCTCCTCGTCAGTCGCGTCGAACCACGTTTCGACGATGCGTCGGGTTGTGACCAATACGTGTCCGGGAGATACGGGGAAACCGTCGAAGACCGAAAAGGCCAAGTCATTCGAGCAGAGCCATTCGCTCGCTGGAACAGCGAGGAATGGTGACTCATACTGGCTCATAGCCGGATGAGATTAAATTGACGTTAGAGAGGCAATGAAATTGAGAACATGAATGGAACTTCCTCCGCCGTTTCTTTGGAGCGTGGCCTTGGATGGAGTCCACCTTGCGGAAGCGGGATGCGCACCATGGCAGATCAAGATTTCCCCAGCAGCTTCTCAATCCGGTGATGATAACACCGGGATCGCCGCTCTTGGTGTGCATGATCCCTTCCACGTAATACACGACACCCTCACGGGGCAGGCCGTCGGGGGTGGTGATCAGGTTCTTGTCGCGTGGATCGTCCCATAACAGGGGGCCTTGCCGGGTGTCGATAGCGACGACCCGGTCGCCCGGGGCGAAGGGATGTGGTGCATTTTGGGCTGGCATACTGATAGAATGAAAACGGTTATTTCTGGATCCTGACAAGGGGGGTGGGACATGTGTGGGGTCAGGTTTATCCTAAAAGGGACAATGGGAATTTGTGATTGGGATATTAGGTTCTCATCCTCAATGACTTGCCAGCTCCGGGCATCCCATCCGGGGCGAATGGTCAGGAATCGTGCTCTTTATCTCCTGTGTCCGCTTTTTTCCGGGCACGCTGTTCTCGCCTGCGGGCGTTTTGCGCGGCTCGTTTGGCTTCTTCGGCTGCCAGTTCCGCCAGTCTCTTTCCGTGAATCCTCTGGAGTTCCAATGGGATCTCCTCCCGCATCAGGTGTGCGAGCAAACAGCAACAACCACCATTACAGGATCGGCAGCATTCACCGTGTCCTTCAGGTGGATTCGGATGGGTCCTTCAGGGCCATCGACGACCAGGGCATCGAAGGCGATTATCTGAAATGGAGGGATTGCCAAGCCGTCGGCCTCGGCTGGGACTGGATCCGCAGCCATCTCGACGCCCACTCGCTAGAGCTGCTCAGCGCCTTCGACGGCCTGCAGAATCTCCGCCTCCGTGAGAGCGTCGAATCCAAGGTCATCACCTCCTCTCCACCCCTCGCGGAGACAATCCTCAAACTCCTTCCCGAAGTGGATGAGGCGAGTGAACTCCACAGCAGCGCACCCGAAGGCAGTAACCTGGACGACTTCGACGACGATGCAATCCAGCAGCTTCTGGCTGACGATTGATCAGGCCTATGTAGGTGATTTCCAATTACGCACGGAAAAAGAAAACTAGCCGGGGCATGAGCGCTGCTGTCAAAAGAGCCTTTAGCACCACGTCATGAACTTCCCTATTTCAAGAGTCACGGGCATGAGGCGCAAGGTATGCGGATTCGCTCAGGGGAATGTGATTCCGATACGGTAGAATTTCCGTGCTTCACTCGCGTTGGGATCACTGGCGGTTCCGAGGGGGAAGTCATGGATGGCTCCGGAGAGTTCCTTCCAAATCAGGAGATCCGTGCTGTATTGCAAGGTGTAGGTGCGGTTTGCGAGGCGGGGTGTGAAGAGGAAGTTTCTTTCGTTAAGGTGGGTGCCGAGGGTCATCGTCATCCGGAAATTGGATGCAGGGTCGGTTGGAATGACCCCGCTGATGAATTCAGCGAGATTGTTCTGACCGTCGGCATCGGGATCCGCTTGGGGCGCGGCCAGGGGGTTGTTGAGCCCGAAGTATTGGAACTGCCATGAGTCGGTGATCCCATCACCGGCATAGCTGCCATAGTTGTCGGGAAGATTGTCGAGAACCGTGAGGGCGATGCTTGCCGAGCGGCTGCCGTAAGTGCCTTGGACGGTGGCTGCGGTGTCCTGATAGACCGCTTTCGCGCTCACCAAGCCGTTGGTAACCGTCGGCTGCAGCGGGCCGCTAACGAGACTCCAGTTTACGGAAGCGTGCGCGACGAAAAGGGTGGTTGCATCGTCCAGGAAAAGGTTGGCAGTCAGTAGCCGTTGCGGACGCTACGATCCCATGGCCAATTCCTGGACCGGTATGATCAATGCCCCTCCGTCCCCCCGGTCCGGTAACTTGACGAGTGCGAATTCAAACTGGCTCACCCCATCAAAGTTGGTGGCGCCCACCGTCACGCGGCCTTGGTAGTTGATGAGTTGCGGAACCTGGGCCTGAAGTGGCGAGGCTGTGAGCAGCGTGAGCAAGGAGGTCGCAATAGCCGACTTAGCAAGCGTTCGGAAGAAATGTGCATTCATAGGTGGATGGAAGTTTGACAAGCCCCTATCTACAGCCGTTTCCCATGATCCGTCCATACCACCAAAGTACCCTGCCGCCGCACCGAAATCCCCGTGCAATCAGGTGCGGAAAATCCGAACTTCTATTCGAATTCAATTCCAACCACTCAATCCCATCCCAATGAAAAAACTTTTCACCACATTTCTTTCCGCCGCGTGTGTCTGTCTCATTTCATCCTGTGAAAAGGCCACGCCGGAGCAAACTTTTGCCCGTGCGGTGATCAACACGAACCTCATGAGCGGCTTCGCTGGAAACGGCATGAGGTATCAACTCGAAAACCCGGCCGCTATACTGACGCCCTCGGGTGGAACCGGCATCATGACTCGGAAGGCATTCGTGGATAGTTGCATTGGTGGAATCGACGAATCATTTCAAAAGACGAAAAAAATCCCTGAATCCGACGACAATCGCGAGATGCTGCAGGCATCCATCTCCCTCTACGACTACGTGTTGCCGGTCTATCGAAACGAATACAGCCACTTGGCAGACCTTTATGACAGTGGTGCCGAAAAGGCCGAACTAGAGGCAGTTTACAGGGCTATCGCCGACAAGTATGCTGAAGGCTATCAGGAAAGGTGTGACACTCTCCTCGCTGCCGGGAAGCCCTATGCAAAGCGTCATAAAATCAGGGTGACTTGGGATCTACAAACCTCGCCGTCCCCTTGAACAGAATTTAATTCTAGGCCGTTAGAAACGGCGCATATGAAACCGATATCCGATCGCAAAGTTCGCGGAACATGGCTTCCCGTTCGGTGCGGTCGTCAGTGTTGAAGCGGAGGTAGAACGGGCGGTGTTCCCAGTCGAAGGAGGAAATCGCTTGGCCATGGAGAAACATCAGCATCGCGGCGAAGTGGCAGGCGTGATCGCCATTCCGCTCCAGCACGCCACGCAGTAGTGTGGCGATGACTTCGGGCGGATGAAATGATTCCACCTCCAGAAGAGCCTGCGTGAGTCCAGTGTGGAAATCGGTTTCTTCCAGCGCAGCGACCAGAGTGGAGATGCGCTCATCCCCGCTCACCAACTGCGGCGCGTAGCGGCTCACAGCTTGGGCGAGTTCGCCGGTCTTGAGCGTCTGGCGCAACAGCACGCGGGCGCGGGGCGAATCCAGAGCTGCCAGAGCTTCGACATCCCGCCAGTCATTTACCCCTCTGGAAATCAATAGCTCCTCGATCTCCAACAGCTCTTCCGGCGTGGCGGCTTTGAGGATTTCCAGATCGTAACCGATGCCGTCGTGCCAGCGTTCGAAATTGCAGACCATGCTTTCGCGAAAACGATCCACAGCAGTTTGCGTTGCCGATTTTTGGGCGGAAACTTGTAGCTCTTCCGGGCAGCCCCCGCGGATGGCGTTCATATCCACTTCCGGCGGCGGCGGATTGGGAGGTTCTAGGATAAAGTGAAACCGCTTCGTATCGGTGAACTCGCCGGAATACGACGAGCTGTCTCGCTCGTAAAAATCGATGCCATTCCCTGATTCTCGCGGTCGGGTGGAGACACGCCGCAGGAGCTTGACGCAGTCCCCGACGGGTGGAGCGGGAAAGCTTCCGGAAAACTCGATGATCTCGTTGCCACTTGCCAGCTCCTGAATAACCAAATCCCGGAGCACATCCGGAAAGGCGGCGAGCCGGCGGTTTTCTTCAGCATTCATTTTCATGGAGGGCCCTTACCTAGGCGGTGGATCACCCGGCAAGGGTTCGAGTCCGGCCCATTCCTTCGCATAGTAGCTGGCTACGCGGCGGATATCCGTCCGCATCACGCTACTGTCATTACGGACGCGTGAGAGTTCCAGGATCTCGCACAGTTCAGGGACGAAATCGCCGCCGCACTTCTCCCGCAGCGCCCGCGCCGCCGCCATCCAGCCACTGAAACGAAGCGAAGCGTCCTCCGCACCTTGATAGCGGGGATCTTGCTCCACCGTAGTGGCGTTGAACTGGCGAATTCGTTCGGCGAGATCCCGCCCCGCCGCGCTCACTGCCGCGACAAGTCCAGGGGGAGGATGCGGCAGCTCCTGGACAAATCGCATGGCTGTTTCGGAGAGCCGGGGGTCTTGGTCCATCATCAACGCGGCCAGTTCCACCTCCCAACCGGTCTTGGCGGTGACCCGCCGGAGCACAACGGCATACCGTTCTTTCGTCGCACCATACTTCGTGCATTCCAGCCAAGCCTCGATCGGCGCTCCGTCCGGGATAGCCTCGAACGCGGCCTGCTCCGCCTCGATCTTTTCCGCCTCATAATCATGGAATACCGGCTCGTCGCCTGCTTGCTTCGCGGCTTCGATGCGGGGCGTAGGATCGCCGGTCAACCAACCCAGACCCGCTGCGAGCGCGGAAAATCCGACAACGATGCCCGCTGCTGTCCCCAACCCGTTGATGAAAGTCGGGGACACTCCTGCCGCAACCACACGAGCCGTCACCAACCCGACGATGAACGCGGCAATGCCACAGAGCAGCGCCACGCCGACGATGGCGAAGTCCGCCTTTCCCTCGAAATGGGAAATGTTATGCCAGTACGCGCACCCAGCCATGACAATTCCGCCGCAGATCAGGCCGAGCGAGCCGGTCAGGACGGCGACGATGATGGACTGAAGCCAATTCATGGTTTGCGAGTGTTAGGCTCAGACTGGCCAAGGGAACGTCACAGACTTCGGAGTATCCGCCGTGCCGTCGAACTTGCGTAGCTGGACAAAAATTTCGATCCCGGACGGCAGTCCGTCTGCGACATGGACGCGGAACTGTATCCAGCGTGCGTCGCCGTCACTCTGATCAAAGCTCCACCCCCACTGAAACCAAGGCTTGCCCTGAGCTCCGGTTGAGCGGGCATTGCTTTTCATCATTGCGGGTTCGAACACCGCGCCGGTGCCTTGCGATGAATTGATCCGCACGCGCCAATCACCGCTGCTATCGGTTTCCTTGTAAGCGACGAACGCGTAGTCGGCATTCAGAACGGCATCGTAAGCGTCCACGTAGGCGAGTTGCTGGTATTGCGCGCCGCCTTGGATATTGGCCGGGGTGTCAATAAGCTGGGGAGTTGTCTGGTCTGTCATTTGGTTTGTTTCTGTTGGTTAAACGGATGCAAGAATGACAGGGAACGGCGAGTTGAAAATACCACTAAAGTAGCAGATCGGAGTCTCCCGTCACTCCAGCCTCAGACATCCTGACCTACCCCTGAAGGCAGTGGATTCGCCGGGGGCTGACGAGGAAATCCATTGATTCCGTTCTGGAGCTTCAATCAGAAATAAGTATCACCCAGCGCCAGACTAGTGGCGTCCATTATCGGCAGCCCAACGGGTTGATTCATACGAGCCTGGGTCAACGCCCTAGGTGGCTTGAAAAAGCGTTTGGCAGGCTGAAAGCTTGCATCATTCTTCCCTGATTTTCCGTTGCCCTATGAGGCAGGCTTTCAGCCTGCATGAGCTTGTTGGCATGGAAACCT
>Ga0163144_10022048_pt1 | contig 12637 bp, 5 predicted proteins | sample OliLak19BULKMAT1_FD_123175 | JGI IMG/M metagenome (GOLD analysis project Ga0163144, IMG submission 123175) | Freshwater microbial mat bacterial communities from Lake Vanda, McMurdo Dry Valleys, Antarctica - Oligotrophic Lake LV.19.BULKMAT1 | ecosystem: Environmental > Aquatic > Freshwater > Lake... | reverse complement strand
CATGCCGTCGCCGTCCAGATCGAGCAGCGCGTCCGCTGGGTTGTTGGGGTTCAAACCGAGGGCCGTCTCCACGCTGTCAGCGATGCCGTCTTTGTCGGTATCGAGCACGGTAGTGATGGTGAATGTCGCGCTGTTTGGCACCTGGAATGTGGGCACGGCGCGATTGGTGATGACCACGCGGTAGGTCGAGGCGACAGCGCCGGTGGCGACGTAGGTGGACGGGATGACGAAGAAGTTCGTCCTGGAAGTGCTGGTGGGTGTGGCAATGGCGAGGGCGTTGCTGCGCCACTGATAGCCGAAGGGCGGCGGCCAGCCGTTGCTGAGCACGACGCTCACCGGAACCGCACTGCCAGCGGGCACGGTCTGGCTCACCGGCGCCAGCCACACCAGTGGTCGCACCAGCGGGTAGAGCCATGCGTTGGAGCTAAAGATGGTTCCCACTCCGTCAGTCACCGCGCAGGAGAATTGCCCAAGGTGCGTCATGTTCACGTTCGTCACAGTGTAGGTGGGACCAGTGGCGCCGGCGATGTTCGTACCATTGAAGCGCCACTGGTAGGTGATCGGAGGATTCTGCGAACTGGCGATCACTGAGAACACGGCATTGGTATTCGGCACAACGTCGGCCAGCGGGTCGGGTCGGATACGAATATCCGTATCAACGGGGTGCTGCGTGATGCTGGCCGGTATGAGCACCGTGAGGGTGGCGTTCGAGCTGATGGCCGATCCTGAGGGGCTGAGGACGATGCAGGAGTATTGGCCAGCCTGGCTCGCTTGAACGAAGAACAGCATCAGGATCGAATTGGTGGAGCCCAAAAGCGGGCTTCCGTTGTGACGCCATTGGTAGCTCAGGGGCCCAGGCCCGGACGCGGTGACACTGAAGCTCGCGTTCAGCGTGGCAAGAACGGTTGCGTCCATGGGCTGCTGCGTGATGGTCGGCGCTGCTCCGGTATTGCGCGCCACGCCGGGAGTACGGGCGGCGGCCACCCAGTTGCTTGGATCATTCCCATAGATCGAGAGGACGACACGTTGCAGGGAGGGTCCGAAACCATCGGCCGCACCCGGCCAGGGAGCTGCGTCGCTGTATTTCACCCGATCGGCGAGGACGTAGTAAACGCTGCCGGCATCCACCGCCGGCGGAACCTCGGGAACATCAGCCCGACGGAGTTCCACGGAATCAGACGAGTTGTCCAGCTTGCCCGACCAGGGTCCGTAAAGGGGGACTAAGCCAGGAACACCATTCCTCGCGCGGAAAGCCGCCGCAGCACTGGCATTGGAGGGGTCGAAGCCCACCACGAGCAGGAAGCCACCGGCCGGAAGGCTCACCCCTTGGGGGAAGTCATAATCCACCCCGCCGCGCAGGCGATGGGTGTTTGTCGGGAATGCTGGATCGAAAAGCGGCGCCGTGGAGCCCGAGATGTTTTGCAACTCGACGTATTCGTCGGCCGTGTTGTCGATGAGTTCCTTCAAACCCTGGATGTCCCGAGGGTGATAGTTGATTTCCGCGATGACGATTGGCCCGACTTTCGGGGCGCCATTGGCGCCACCCAGCGAAGGGCTGGCTTGCGCGGGGAAGTGATCTTCGCCTGTGCTGATGACGTAGCGCCCGAAAGTGACGCCGCTGGACTGGACGCCAAAATCAAACCCGTGGACGTGTCCAGTCAGGTTGGTGTTCGCGTCGCCGGAGAAGACGTAGGCCGCCTCGCCCTTGGAACTGAGGGCAAATCCGCCGGGGCCCACACCAAAGGAGTTGCTCTGGTAGAACACGAGGTAGCCATTCGCGGCAATCATCGTGCCGTTGGGGATGCGATACTTCTTGGGCGAGTCGAATTCATCCGTGAGGAACCAGCCGCCCACATTCACCGGCGCTCCGCTCGGGTTGTACAATTCAATGCCATCGCCCGGAAACGGGTCGGTCTTGGTCAGCACCTCGTTGATGTAAACGGCCGGGATTCCCGCGGGACCAGGGTCCGCCGTGCCAGGTGTGCCGCCGAGGCTGCCGCTGGGCCGCCAGCTTGTCTTCAACCCCCAGGTGTCGCGCGCGGCGAAGTCATCAACAATCTGTAGCGAGAAGCCCTGGCCATCCGTGATCGGATACCAATCGTCGTCGTAGCTAAAATCGAGAATCGGCTCGCGCAGCGCGCTTTCGAGCTTGAGGCGTTCGCCGCCGTTGTCGAGGTTGTCATTGGTATAAACGCCCACAACTGCCGCGCCATTGCCGTAGCGGGCCTGGAAGGCGGCAAGATTCTTCACCGCCACGCAGTACGCGCCGGGCAGCAGGGTGACGTTTCCGAAATCCAGATCGACGCCGCCGCGCAAGCGATAACGATTCACGTTCAGCGAGGAGCCACCCGTGTTCCGGAATTCGATGTACTCGAACTGCTCAGCCTCGTTGGTGTTTCCGCCCAGAGGGCTGGGATGATACATGATTTCCGTAATCCGTAGCGGAGGAATAGCGTTGGACAGGTAGTACGTGCCGACGGCCGGCGCCGACCACTGGCTGGTGATCTGCGGGCAGCCACCGAAGGAACAGGCGGCATTGCCCGCGGACAGGTTGCTGTGATTCCTGTTGTGGCTCCGGGCAAAAATGCGGACGGCGCTGTTGACGGTGATGCTGACCGGGCCGGCGTTGGACAAGGCTCCCACCAGCAGCGCGCCGCTGGGCAGGCGCGGGTCCGTGCCGTCGAGCGTGTAGTAAACAACCGTGCCAGCGGGAGTTGCGGGCGGGGAGATGGTGACTTGCGTGCCGGGCGGATAAGCTCCCGCAGGAATGCTCAGGGTGGGGGCGCGCAGGAAGTTGGTGTCGATGAAATCCATGCGATCCGCGAACCACCTCTTCATGAAGATGACCTCGCCCTGGAAGGTGCCCGGCGACGGGAAGGTGTAAGTGTAGCCATTTAAGGTGACCGTGCCGCTGCGCACCACGGTGAAGCCCGGCCATTTGGCGACGTCGCGCGGCTGCGACTCACGAATCTGATCCGCGAGCCCGTCGATCATGGCGTTGATGCTGGTGGTGGAGTAGATGGTCTGACGCAGTTCCGCCCAGCGATCAATCCATGCCTGGAAGAATGCCGGATCCTGGAACAATCGTCCCCACCACTGCTGGGTCTGGAATCCGAAGAAATCGGTGCCTTGATCGCCGCCGGCCTGATGTTTCCACTCGCGCGGGTTGAAGGCGCGCAAGTCACCGTTGCCGCTCGTGCCGAGGCAGCGATCGCAATCCCATGGAGGGCCCCACTCGATGCTGCCATTGCGCGGCTTGTAGAAATAGGCGCTCAAGCGGAGGGCATCGACATTGTAGGTGAGGACGTTCAACATGTGCTGATCAATCCAAGTGGGCACATTGATATAGTACGAGTAGTGATTGGTGCCGGTCAGGTTGGTCCAACCGCCGGAATTGAGCGCCGTATTGAAGCCGCCAAAGTAACTCAGAATGTAGTTCTTCTGCGGCGCACCCTGGGTGGTGGCCAGGAACGGCGCGCTCGGACTCTGGTTCACGATGTTCTGGCCTGCGCCGTTGAAGGTTGGGGTTTCGTCGGCATCGGCGCGATCAATCTTGAAGAGGTAGCCACCCGTGACGGCGGGGGCGTTGGTCACCTCGGGCGCGAGCCGGTCGATATCCACCCGGTTCTTGTTTAGCTTCACCTTCTCCAGCAAGACATACACTCCGTTGTAGTCCGTAGTGGAAAGGGGGGTGGCGTCGAATTTCGTATAGACCTCCACGTAACGGTAGCGGGAGGCATAGGTGCCGAGGTTCTGGCCGAGTTGATAAAAGATGGGGTTGTGCATCATGCCATTGTCAAAGGAGTTGATGGCGTAAAGCACCCAGTCGGATTCCGCAGGGAGATTGAGCGGCGAATAGTCCTGGTCCTGGTTGAACTCATCCCAGAATTCGACGGCGAAACTCTTCTTGGCCAGGCCCTCGGTGCTGGAGCCGCGGATGTTGATGCCAGCGCGTGCGGTCATCTGCGGCGGATTGGTCAGGGAACTGCGGGTGAGCTCGGCGTCATACACCGCGACGAAGGCGGTCTGGTCAAAGGTGCTGGGCGGGGTGCCGCCATTGAAGTTATGCACGACCACCAGCGGCAAGTCAGAGCTGAAGGAGAGGACGTTCGCATTGAGACGGACGTAGGTCTCGCTGCGGACGGGTCCGGGGAATTCATTGGTGTTCGACGAGAAGGCACGCGCACGGACTTGCACGTTGTGCCCGATGCTCAGCGGGCCGGTGTAGAGCGGCGAACTGGCGGTGGGGACGTTGGTGAGGGCGGCGGTCGCGACGTTGTTCGAGACGAGCACGTAGCGGATGACGGCATTGGTCAGCGGCGGATTGAGGCTGAGCGTCAGCGGGAAGGTGCTGCTGTAGGTGCCGCTGGGCTGGGAGAACACGACCTCGGGGGCGAAGCCGGCGCCGCGCGAGGAATTCGGCGCACCGGGCGTTGGGGTCTGAAAATAGCCCCGAATGTTCGGCTCGAACCGGTCCGAACCGTAGGAGACGAGGGTGGTCTGCGGGTTGGGATAGCTCGGCGCGAATTCCGAGACGCGCGTGACGCCGTCGGGCAGAATCAAGCCGAGGTATTCGCCAGATGAGCTGAGGCTGAAGTTTGCGTGCAGGGGGGCGACGGGGTTGGTGCGGTTCTTACTTGAGGCCCAGACGATGAGGTAGCTGTTGGGCAGCATGGTGACGTTGGGGAATCGCCATTGGGTGAGGTTGAGCAGGTTATCGGTGAGATACCAGCCGTTGAGATCCACGGCGGTGCTGCCGGAGTTGTAGAGTTCCACCCAGTCGGAGCCTTCACCGTCCTCGTCGCGATAGCCAGTACTGGTGCTGTTGACGGCGAGGAATTCGTTGATGCGGATGTCGGAGCTGGCGGCGTTCGGATCGAGCGTGTAGTTCCACGCGGGTCCGGCGACGAACGGATTGGGGCTGGCGGCCAGGTCGGTAATCAGGTGGCCAGCGGACCACGCGACCGTGACCATGCCGGTGGCGGGTTGAGGGAAGTTGAAGACAAACTGGCCGGGCCCGACGAAGTCCACATTCGTGGCGGCCATGCCATTGATCACAAGGTCGCCAGCATCGACGCCCTGAACAGGCTCCGTGAACAACACCTCGATGCGGGTCAAGTCGCGCACGGTAATGCCCGGTGCGGGCGTGATCAGGCTGAGAGTGGGCGCAATCGTGTCGGCCACGCGGGAGGTCACGGCCGCGGTCATGCCCATGCCGAAAATGATGTCGCTGCTGGCGGTGGTGGTCTGGTGCACTTCGATGGCGATGACGTTGTCGCCGACGACAAGGTTGGTGGGAGAAAAGCTGAAATTATCAGCGCTGCCTTCGCTGGGCTGGCTGTCGGCAAGGGTGCCGGCGTTCTGGCCGGCGAGCACACGGACGCGGCCAACTTCGGTGCCGTTGAGGTGGAAGACGGCGCCGTCGTCGAGGAAGGAATTGACGTTGAGTTGCACGCTCTGGACGTTGCCGGTGGGCTGGTAGTTAAAATGGGACCGGAAGTAGTAGGTGATAATCGACTGGCTGTAAGGGCTGAAGACAGTGCGGATGGGCTCGGCGTAGACGCCCGCGGTTTCCACGCCGAGGAGGGCGTTGCCCTGGGGCCAGGCGGCGTCGTTGAAACCCGTGTCCCTCCAGGGTGTCCCCAAATCCGCGCCACTGACATTGTAACGCCACACTTGCGTGCTGAGGTTCACCAGTTCCACGTTGGAGGTGACCAGCACGCCCGGATCCACGGTGAGCGTGGCCACGGTGCTGGCTGCCATGTCCAGGGCATTGCTGACGACGACGGAGAAGGTCGCGCCATTGTCCATCGCAGCCGTGTTGGAAAGCGTGTAGGAATCGTTGGTGACGCCGCCCATGGGCGCGCCTCCGCGAAACCATTGGTAGAAGAACGGCGGCGTGCCATCGACCCTGACGCTGAAGGTTGCGGGCGTGCCCTGCAACACGGTGAGGCTGGCGGGTTGGTTGGTGATGGCGGCTGGGCCGGAGGCGGCTTGGGCCGTGTTGATCCACTGCCCGCTACTTACGAGCAAGGCAGCGAGTCCTAGGATTTTTGCGTAGGGGTTCTTCATAAATCTGATTTCAGTGTCCGTTGAATTTCAGTCGCAGGTTGCGGTGTGATTTTGGGAAGGCATTTCCACGAAGGAGGAGTTCAACGCCGCGCTGGCCAAAAGTCGAATCAGCGCACAGGCGCGCACTCCAAAAAAACAGCATCTCATGCGAATACAACAATACAGCGAGTGACCGAGGTCGTCCGGGTGATGGAAGTGTTGTAGCACAGTGTTACGGAACTGTCACAGTTTTTCTTGGAGATGCGGCTCCGTACGACATGGTATTTCAGCATCAAAAGGTGGAACGGCAGGTTCGGCCACAAGTTTAGGCCGGAGAGGTGGGAGGATGGATCGTGCTTGCCGCCGCCGGTCACTCGCCGGATTTGGCCGCCTCCAACAACCGTTCCAGTGAGGCCCGGGTGTCGTCGATGGTGCGCAGGATGCGCTCGTCCTTGGTCGTCTCGCGGATGCTCTTGAGCAACTGAATGCGTCCTTCGATTAAGTTCGGCTCGCCGGGCCGCTCCCGTCCCGAACCACCCGCAAGACCCTGGATGGTGTAGGCGCGAATGGCCGCCGGACTGTTGTCGTTGGCCACGAATTCTTTCAGCATCTGATTGGCCTGGGGGCTGGCGCCGGCGAAGTTCAGCAGCGCGTTGAAAATGGCGGCCCTCTCCGTCTGGTTGGTGAGCAGCGGGCTTTGGTAGGCCAGGGCCAGCGCGGGAACAGCATCCTCCTTGAGGACGTTGTTCAGGTAGGTGAGAGCCTGTTTGTCCACGCGTCCGTCCGGGGCGATCAACAAGGTCTGGGCGTTCTTCGCGAACGAGGTGTCGTTGTACATCGCCAGCACCTGGAAGAGATATGCCTTCGCGTTTTCGTCGAAACGATTGGGTTGGTCGATGGCGGGCGGGCTGGCCAGCAGTTCCTTCGCGGCCTTCAGTGCGTTGTCCCGATACTTGTCGGGCGCCTCTTCTTGCAGCACGCGCGCGATGTAGGCGACTTCGATGGCTCGACCCGTGGTGTCCAATTGCTCGGCCAGGATGCCCTGGGCCTGCTCTCCTCCAATCTGATCCAGCACATCAATCAAGCCCAGGCGCAGGGAAGGGGGCATGAAGAAGTCCGTCTGCGTGGCCTGCCGCGAGGCGAACGAGGTGCTGGACCCGCGCCGAATGTGCTCACCAGCGGCGTTGACCACGTCATTCACGTAATCCACGTCTTTGTTCTGCTTGAGGAAATCACGGATGACGGGCAGCGCGGAGTCGCCCAACTCCACGAGCAATTGCAAATGATAGATCACCTGGCGCATGGCGCGATTGCGGGAATCTTCGCTGTCCTCCGGGCGGAGCTTGACGAGCTTCTCGATAATCTCCGTCGCGTTCATCCGGTTCGTTACTGTGGTGGACACGGTGCGGGTCACCGAGCGCACTTCGACCTGCTTCTTCCGGGCCTCGGCCAGGGCTTGTTCGAGATACGCCTTCTCCTGCTGCCAGCCAGCCTCGCCTGCGGCTTCTGTCGCCACAGTTTTTTGTTGCTGGCGCGAGATCCAGAACCACGCGCCGCCAAAGCCAACCAGGGCCGCCAACAGAATTGCCACGACTGTCTTCATAATGTGAGTTTCGTCAGACTAACCAACCGATCACGCTTCTGGATCGGCGGGAATGGAAGAGGGCTTGAACACCAGTGGTCCGGCAGGGTTCCGCGAAGGTGTCAGAAAAATCATCAAACGGTCACCGCGCCCTCGTCAGGCTTGGTCCGGCGCGGTCTGGTCGCCGTCGGGACGGATGGCGGATGCTTCAGGTCGAGCGCCGAGTTGGAACGAAGCGTGGCGATGATGCCCGGCAAATGTTCCATCAGGTATTCGACCTCCGCCTGCGTGTTGTAGATGCCCAGGCTGAAACGCACGCTGCCCCGGGCGCGGCGCGGGTTCACATTCATCGCGGTCAGCACATGCGACGGATCGAGCGAACCGGTGGTGCAGGCGGAGCCGCTGCTGGCGCAAATCCCCAGTTGATCGAGCATCATCAACACCGCCTCGGCCTCGACGTAATCGAAGGCAATGTTGGTCGTGTTCGGCAGGCGGGGTTCCTTCGCCCCGTTGCGCATGGTGTCGGGAATCTTCGCCAGGATGAATTTCTCCAACTGATCCCGGAGCTTGCGGACGCGCGTGTTCTCTTCGTCGAGGGTCGCCAGCGCCAGTTCCGCCGCGCGCCCAAAGCCGATGATGTAGGGAACATTCTCCGTGCCCGCGCGCCGCCCGCGCTCCTGCTGGCCGCCGATCAGGTAGGGCTGAAAGCGCGTTTTCTTCTTCACGTAAAGCATCCCGATGCCTTTCGGCGCATGGAGCTTGTGGCCGCTGAGACTGAGGAAATCCACGCCCGTCGTCTTCACGTCGATCTTGAGCTTGCCCGGTGTCTGCACCGCGTCGGTGTGGAAGATCACGCCCTTGCTGCGGCAGATGGCCGCCAGTTCCTCGATGGGAAACACGACCCCCGTCTCGTTGTTCGCCCACATGATCGAAACGATGGCCGTGTCCGGGCGAAGCGAGAGGTTCAGCAGATGAATGTCAATGGAGCCGTCCGATTCAACCGGCAGGCAGGTGACTTCGTAGCCGCGACGCCGGAGAAATTCGCCGTACTTCACGTTCGCGGAATGCTCGACCGACGTGGTGATGACATGGCGTTTGCCGGGGTTCGTCACCAGCGCGCTGTGAATCGCCGTGTTGTTGCTCTCCGTGCCGCAACTGGTGAAGACGATTTCTTTGGGCTCGGCATTAAGCAGCGCCGCCACCTGCGCGCGAGCGGTATCGACATGCGCGGCGACCTGCTTCCCGAAACGGTAGGCGCTGGAGGCATTGCCCCACTGGTCAATCAGAAAGGGCAGCATCGCCTCAATGACTTCCGGCGCCACCCTGGTCGTGGCGTTGTTGTCGAAATAATAAACGGGCTTGTCGATCATGATCGCGATGCGGCACCCCATCAGGCCGTTGCAGACGTGAGGAAATCCTACGCAGGTGTGGGGGGACAAAACGAGAAGATATTTTCTGGCATTCCGGTAGAAACCTTTGGAGATACCTCCTCTCGGTGCGAGCGGTGTTCGCCTGTCCTGGAGCGGGGCAGGGCGGGGGGTGCGTGAGATTCGCGAGCGGTGCTGGCGGGTGCGAGGGGGCTTGAGCTGGGGTTCTTGGCAGTATTGCCGTGTTGGTGTGCATGGAGGGCGGCTTTTGGACCGAGATTAGTTTCCGAAAAATGATCCTCGAAAGCATGGCCTGAGTTTGACAATCTGAAGACGTGCCGGTTAATATCTGTATCTTGACTGAGTAACTTATGATTAACGAACCGCCCGTCAACACTCCGAAGTTGACCCACAACGAAGTCATCAAAGACGCCATCCCGACCTTGGCGGGTAACATCGCGGCTACCGTGGCCTCGGGCACGGACCAGTTCTCGGCTGACGACCAGCAATTCATCAAGTTCCACGGCATCTACCAGCAGGACGACCGTGATCTGCGCAAGACGCAGAAGAAGTTCATGATGATGATCCGGGGGCGCATCCCGGGCGGCGTCATGTCGCCGGCGCAATGGATCACGTTTGACGACCTCGCCACGAATTACGGCAACAACACGCTGCGCATCACGACGCGGCAGAGCATTCAGTTTCACGGCGTGGTCATGTCGGGCTTGGGTCCGCTCATCAAGAAGATCAACGACTGTCTCCTCTCCACGCTGGCGGCTTGCGGTGATGTGAATCGCAACATCACGGTGTCACCGACGCCTAGCCAGACGAAGGCGCGCGCGCAGATGATGGAGGATTGCCATCGCATCGTGCAGGCGCTCGCGCCGCAGACGGGCGCGTATCACGCGATCTGGATCGATGGGGTGCAACTCAATCTGGAAGATGCGGCGAACAAGTCTTTCGTCGATCCGCTTTACGGCAAAACATATCTGCCGCGCAAATTCAAAACCTCGTTCGTCATGCCGCCGGTCAATGACATGGACATTTTCACGAACGACTTGGGCTTCATCGCCATCGTGGAGAATGATCGCGTCGTCGGCTACAATCTCGCGGTTGGCGGAGGCATGGGGCGCAGTCACGGCAACACGGTTACGTATCCTCGCCTTGCGGATGTCATCGGTTTCTTCAAGCCCGAGCATGTGGTGGAGGTCTCGAAGGCGGTGTTGACCATTCACCGCGATTTCGGCGACCGCGCTGACCGCAAGCATGCGCGCTTCAAGTACGTCGTGCAGGAACGCGGCGTGGACTTCATCCGCAACGAAGTGAACCAACGCGCCGGCATCACGCTCGAACCGCCGCGCGACTACAAGTTCACCAGCATGGGCGACACCTACGGCTGGCACCAGGCGCTGGATGGCACGCATTTCCTCACGCTCTTCGTCGAGACCGGCCGCATCAAGGATGCCGGTGAACTGCGCCAGAAGACCGCGTTGCGCCGCGTTGCGGAGAAGTTTGCGAACATTGAATTCCGCCTCTCCGCGAATCAGAACGTCATCCTCGCGAACGTCGCCGAGTCTGACAAAGCCGCCATCAACGCCCTGCTCGCCGAGCACGGCGTGAAGACGGAGAACCAGGCCTCCGTGCTGCACGCAGCATCAATGGCGTGTCCGGCGTTGCCCACCTGCGGTCTGGCGCTGGCCGAATCCGAGCGCATGTTGCCCGGCCTCATCGATCGCATCGAAAAGCTCTGCGCCGAACTCGGCCTTGGCGGAGAAGAGATCATCATCCGCTCGACGGGTTGCCCGAATGGCTGCGCGCGTCCCTACATGGCGGAGATTGCGTTCGTCGGCAAGGCGCCCGGACGTTACCAGCTCTGGCTCGGCGGCAACGCTTCCGGCACGCGCCTGAACACGTTGTTCAAAGAGGTCGTGAAGGATCCTGAAATCGAAGCGGAATTGCGCCCACTCTTCTCGCGCTACGCGAAGGAGCGGAACGCGGGCGAACGGTTTGGAGATTGGTGTGACCGGGTGATTTTGAAGGAACAACCTGCGGCGGCGAATTGAGCCGCGCTTTCGTCCTCGCGCCGGAGAGCCCCATGCCATATTCGCATCCGCAGCAGGTGGAAAGGCACAACGCCTTCAAGCAGGTGCGTTTGCTCATGCCTGGCGCGGCTGCGCTGGCGGCGTCGGCGGGCTACGTGAATTCGGTTGCGCTGGGTTTCTTCCACACGCCCGTGAGCCACATGACCGGGGCGATCTCGCACTTGGGCCTCGACACGGCCAGCGGCAACTGGCCGGACGCGCTCTCCGCATTGACAATCATCATCGGCTTCGTCTGTGGCGCTGCTTTGAACGGAATCATTGTTGGCGCCTGGAAGCTGGTCCCGGGGCGCCACTACGGCGTCGCCATGGTGGTGGAAGGCTGCCTGCTGGGCCTGGCCACGTTCCTCTTTTTGTCCAGGCATCGGCTCGCCTTGCCGACGGTCTCGCTGGCGTGTGGGCTGCAGAACGCCATGTCGAGCAGCTATTGTGGATTGATGATCCGCACCACCCACGTCACCGGCATGGCCACCGACATTGGCGTCATGATGGGACACTGGATCCGTCACCGGCAAATCGAAGGTTGGAAGCTTGGGTTCCTCGTGATGATCGTGAGTTCCTTTGGTGCCGGATGCTGGCTGGGGCAATTGGTCAATGCGCAATTTGGACCCGCCTGCCTCGCGCTCCCGGCGATGGGCTTCATCATCGCGGGAACCATCCTCGGCGTGGCCTATCACCGTGGCGCGGTTGACTTGATTCAAAGTCCCGCCCCAACGCCACCGCCCACCGCCAGTTTCCCCAAACATTGATTTCATTTTTCACGCCATGACTCCCGAACAAATCTCCCAGGCCAACGCCGACCTGCGCGGCAAGCCTGCCCTCGACATCGTGAAGTGGGCCATCGCCCAGGCTCACGGACGCGCCATCGTCTCCACGAACTTCCGTCCCTACGAAGCCGTCATCCTGCACCTCGTCACGCAGGTGCAGCCCGACATCCCGGTGCTCTGGGTGGACCACGGCTACAACCGCCCCGCTACTTACAAGTACGCCGAGCAGCTCAAGTCACAGTTGAAGCTAAACCTCAAAGCGTATTTGCCCAAACTCACCGCCGCGCACTACGACGCCGTCCACGGTGGCATGCCTGAGCCGACGCCCGAAAACGAGGAGCGCATCAAGGCCTTCAGCACGGTGATGAAGCTGGAGCCATTCCAGCGCGGCATGAAGGAGCTCGCGCCCACCGTCTGGATTACCGCCTTGCGCAAGGTCCAGAATCCGAACCGCGCCGGGCTCGACATCGTTTCGCCCGACGGCAATTTCAACTCCCTCAAGGTCAGCCCCGCCTTCCACTGGAGCGACGCAGAGATGGAAGCGTACCTGAAGCAGCACCATCTCCCGAACGAATGGGACTACTTCGATCCGGCGAAGGCCGACGAAAAGCGCGAGTGTGGCCTCCACGCGGCATGGGGTGGGAAGGCGGTTGCGACAGTTTGATTTCTGCCGCGGATTGAACGCGGAGGAAATCTGGTTCTGTGTTCAATCCGTGTTTCATCCGTGGCTACTAACATGAGCTCCTATCAACTCGATCATTTGCAGTACCT
>Ga0163144_10022046_pt1 | contig 12637 bp, 11 predicted proteins | sample OliLak19BULKMAT1_FD_123175 | JGI IMG/M metagenome (GOLD analysis project Ga0163144, IMG submission 123175) | Freshwater microbial mat bacterial communities from Lake Vanda, McMurdo Dry Valleys, Antarctica - Oligotrophic Lake LV.19.BULKMAT1 | ecosystem: Environmental > Aquatic > Freshwater >... | reverse complement strand
TTGCGAGAGCGTCGCTTTTGGGTGGCAGGACGAGGACGCGCTGATGATCCATCGCAGTCTCTTCTCGGAGTTACCGCCGCTGCTCCGCATCTACGTTCAGTGTGCGGCGCATCGCTACGGCGACCCGGCGCAGGCCGACGTCCTCAAAATCCACAAGCACTCGGGCAAGGTCACGTTCCAGCACTACGACGACTTCGACGGGAAGCCGCTGCCGGAATTGCAGACGCGCATCAAAGTGAATCTCCGCAACCTCTTCGTCGAAGTCTTCGATCACTCAACCGGGCCGAAGATTCAGCTCCTCTATTTCAAAGAGCGATTTGTCGGCAAGGAACACAAGGGCCGCCTGGCGATGGAGAAATTCAGCGCGAAGCTCCGCAAACTCGGCCTCGACGAAAGCACCATCGGCTTGGGGCCGGATAAGCAGAGTTTTCTCAATGCCTGCACATCGCTAGGTTTGGACATACAGTTGAACGCGGTAAAGAGGAATACCCACAAGGATATCGGTTGAGCCTCGCCAAAGCGCTCAAGTGGTTAAGTGTAAAAGCTTGGGAGGCAGTACCTTCTCTCCAATGGCGTCGAAAACATTCATTATCACTGCCCTTACAAGAGCAACTGAGGATGCTTGGCTTTGCTCGTGTAATACAAGTTTCCGTTTAGCCGCCCAGTTCATTGCTGCCACTCGGTCTCTCATCAGCTTACGAAACTCGACACCCAATTTCTCCCCAGCTTCAACAAAGAGGCTGGCATCCCGATAATTCCAGAAGTTGCGTGTAGCACTAGGACTCGGCCATGCCTCGCCAACGATAGCCGCAAGATTCTGACTGAAGGGGTCGGAGGCTCCTGCCCGCTTGATTGCTCGCGCGATAAGCGGATTCAGTTTGGACCATACAAACTGGTGGTGACTTGTTGCCGTCTTAGTGAATTCGATCCGAACCTCCCCGGCAATTGTGTCAAATGTTGCCAGTCCTTCATAAGTGCCGACCTCGGGTCTCTGAGCGACATGCTTTGCGCGCTGCACTACTGTCTCGATTTCTGAGGAATCGAAATAGCTAATGAACGTTCCTGTAGTCCGCAATAGCTCAAGGCCTGCGAAAAACGCTGAGTAGTAGCAAGTCGTGAGAATCCAAGCGGTCGCACCTTCAGCCTTGTCGAGCTTATCCATCGCGGCTGACAATTTGCGAATTCTGCTAGCACCGAAAAAGAAGTCCCTCCGAAGCGATTCATTGAAATGAATCCCTGCAATTACAGCCTGGAAGCGATTCTGACCAAACACATCCAATTCAGCAGGGCCGTCGAGCACGCGATCCTTCAGACCGCGAAGGCGATTCGGATGATTCTGATCGTCGCTGATGCGGTAGTTGAGGTCCGTAATTTCTGTCTGGATCAAACGACTCAGATTGAAACCTATCTTCTCACTTGAGTAGGTCATCTGAAACTTTTCCACCCTTAGCGATCAAACGGACAATATGTTTTGTAAATGCCTCGATGGCCACTCGGTTGGTGCCGGAATTAGCGGCCCAATCAATTTCCTCTAATGGCGATATTACCTCGCGAAATGATTCTCCTCTGTAGTTCTGGTGGCGCTCCAAAACTTCCTGAACGATGCCTGGAAAAGCCGCAAACACGGCTTGAAAAAATGCAGCGTTGAATAACTTCTGTGAAGTGCCAGTGCTTGAGACGAGCACATCTTCCAATGCTTTTAAGAAATTAAGCAAAAGCTGAACCTTCTGCTCAAAGCTCAACCGTTCAAAAAGCGGCGTGGCAATCAGTGGTTCGATAGCTGCCTTGAATGGAACATGAGTAAGTTTTCCGGGAACGCTCTTTGTCGCCGATAACCTATTTGCCAATGGGGAATCAGGGCGAGTGTTTAGTTCATGAAATAATTTGATTCGTAGTTGTGCACTCGATTCTTTTGGTGCCGTGAATTTTTCGATCTCAAGTTGAAGTGTTCTGGGAACACCTTTTTGGGAACCATTGATGTCATTGAAGTATTGTGCCTCGGCTTCAAGATCCAGGTCGGTCAAAATGGAAACTGGGAATAGAACAGGGTGATCCGCTTCATGCCCACCATACAGGCGATGCTGTCCGTCAATGACCAAAAACGCACGCGGGTCAGTGTCGAACGAGATACTGTTGTTCTTCTTTTCAAAAGTGAACGCGGCTACTGCTTGAGCGCTCAGTATGATTGCTCCTGGAATGATTTTCCCATCATTCAAATACTGCGCTATCGCTTTCGCACGTGTCTTGCCTAGAAGACGTTGGTAACCGCGCTTTGGGTCTTCGTCTGCGCGTGAAACGGTGCAGACACTGAAAAGGACGGATGCAGGAATTGCAGAAACGTAGAAGCTCGTGTCTGCTCTTGTGGAAATCGAGATCGCAGGAAAAGAAATCCGTTTTCGGGGAGTAGTCTGGACGACAACTTTGATCGGCTTCTTGTTTGGGAGTTGGCGTTTTGTCGACATTGGAGAATTCTGTAGAAGAATAGTGCGAAGACGAGTGGAAAGCGAAGTCAGCGCATCATGCTGATTCGATTCGCCACGGTTGCCCAATCAACATCTGGGGTGAGATGGCACCACGAGAGGCGGAGCGCACCCATGATCTCGCTTTCAGCCAAGCCCATCGCCTTGAGCACATGGCTCGGTTTGTAGCTCGCGGACGTGCAAGCCGAACCGTTGGAAATCGCGATCTCGCCCTTGAGCGCCACCATCACAGCCTCAGAGTCGAGGCCGGCAAACGAGAGATTGATGACATGCGCCAGCGTGCGCTGCGTGTCGCCGTGGATCTGCGGGCCAAGCGGAAGCAACGCCTTTTCCAACTCCGCGCGGAAGCGGCGGCACTGTTGCTCTCGCTTCGCGTGCTGTTTCAATGCGAGTTCCGCAGCCAAGCCGAGTGCGACGATCAGGGGCACCGGCAGAGTCCCTGGGCGAAGCCCGCGCTCTTGCCCGCCGCCGAAGCAAAGCGGCTTGAGCGGCGCTCGATCAAAACCGCGTCGGCGCGTGATCAATGCGCCGACGCCTTTCGGGCCATAGATTTTGTGTGCGCTCAGGCTGATGAGATCCATGCGCGGGTTCCGCAGCGGCTCGACCAATTTTCCAAAAGTCTGCGCGGCATCTACGTGAAAATACGCGGCATGATCGGAGAGCACGGCGGCGATTTCGTCCACGGGCTGAATGACACCCGTTTCGTTGTTCGCGTGCATCACCGACACAAGGACCGTGTCGGGCCGCAGCGCAGCGTGAAGCCTCTCCGTTTCGACCCATCCGCCCGCGGTTGGATCGAGAAACTCCACGTCGAATCCGCGACGCGCGAGTTCTTCGAGCGGCTCGATCACCGCCTTGTGCTCGATCTGCGTGCTGATGATGTGCCGCCGGCCAGATTGCTCTGCGAATTCCGCCAGCCCGAGGATCGCGAGGTTGTTGCTCTCGGTCGCGCCGCTCGTGAAAATCACTTCCTCCCGCTGCGCCGCGACGACCGCGGCCACTTGATCGCGCGCCTTCTGCACGGCTTGTTTTGCGCGCGCGCCAAACTCATGTGTCCTGCTGCCGGCGTTCCCGAATTCTTCCTCGAAGAACCTCAGCATCTCGCGCTGAACTTCCGGCTCAAGCGGAGTCGTCGCATTGCAGTCGAGATAGACGGCATCGCTGTTTGTTTTACTAAAAGGTGTATGTTTATCGGTTGACATACTCGCGGCGACGCCGCTACGCATTGCCATACAGCTACCGCAACGATGGGCTCTCTCTCAACGCTAAACTTTCCCGCAATCCGCGGCGTCCAAGCCGGACGCGAATACTACGTCACGATGTGGACGCTGCGGACGTTGCGGCAGATTTCGATCTTCGACGAGAAGGAGCTGCCCCCGGAGTTGAGGGCGCAACGAGTCTTGAACAAGGGCCGCATCCCTGAAATCGCCGACTACATTCTCGACAACCCGGCAGACTACGTTTTTTCGGCGATCACGGCGTCCATCGACTCGCAGGTCGTATTCGAGCCGTTCTCGAAGGAGCGCGGCGAGGATCGTCTCGGCACGCTCAAGGTGCCGATGGACGCGAAGTTCATCATCAACGACGGCCAGCACCGGCGAGCCGCGATCATCGAGGCGCTCAATCAAAAGCCCGAGCTGGCGTATGAAACCATCGCAGTCGTCTTCTTCCTCGATATTGGCCTGGAGCGTTGCCAGCAGATGTTCGCCGACTTGAATCGCCACGCCATCCGCCCGAGCCGCTCGCTTGGCCTGCTCTACGACCACCGCAACGACAAGGCGAAGCTGGCGCGGCTCGTCGTGATGAAGTCTGAAATCTTTCGAGACATCGTGGACTTGGAGAAAAGCTCACTCGCGCTTCGTTCGCGCAGACTTTTCACGCTCAGCGCCTTTTTCAATGCGTGTGCGGACTTGGTGCAGGGGCTGGCGACTGGAAACCTCGAAGAAGATGCCAACCTCGCACGCGATTATTGGGAAGCGGTCGCGCGGCATTTTCCGTCATGGGCACAGGTGCGTGAAGGACGAATGCCGGCGAGCGAAGTGCGCGATGGCTACATCCACTCACACGGCATCGTGCTCCAAGCGCTCGGAAAGACCGGCAACACGCTGCTCAAGACTTCGCCGAGCAAGTGGAAGGGCAAGCTCGCCGCGCTCAAGGACATCGACTGGTCCCGCTCCAACGCCAAGATTTGGGAAGGTCGCGCCATGATTGGCGGGAAAGTTTCCAAGGCGACGACCAACATCGTCCTGACCACCAACGTCGTGAAGAAAGCGCTCGGGCTTCCGCTCGCGGAAGACGAGCAGAAGATCGAAAATGCCCTCAACAAGCGCAACTGACTCCATGCCAGCAAAACCAACTCCGCCCGTTAAGAAATCCGCTTTTGCCGAACTCGGTCTGCCGCGCACTGAGGCGCTGCTGGCGGATGAAATCCGCGAACTTTACCGCGCGGACGAGGTGCCGTGGATCATCGGCTACAGCGGCGGCAAGGACTCGACAGCGACTCTGCAACTCATCTGGCGCGCCATTGCCGAGTTGCCGCTGGAACAGCGCACCAAGACGGTTCACGTCATCAGCACAGACACGCTGGTAGAGAATCCCATTGTCGCATCGTGGGTGCAAAAATCGCTCGATGTGATGGGGCAAAAGGCGCGCGCCGCTCAAATGCCGATCGTGCCGCACCGACTCACGCCGAAGACCGAAGAATCCTTTTGGGTGAACCTCATCGGTCGAGGATACCCCGCGCCTCGTCACAAGTTTCGTTGGTGCACCGAGCGGATGAAGATCAAACCGTCGAACGCCTTCATCAATAGCGTGGTGAAAGCGAGCGGTGAGGCGATTCTCGTTCTCGGAACTCGCAAAGCGGAAAGCGTATCGCGTGCGCGCAACATGACCAAACACGAGTCAGGCCGGATTCGTGACCGCCTCAGCCCCAATTCCAGTTTGCCTGGCTCGCTCGTCTATACGCCCATCGAAGATTGGTCGAATGACGACGTCTGGATGTTCCTCATGCAGGTGAAAAACCCGTGGGGCTACAGCAACAAAGACCTGCTTGGAATGTATGCGGGCGCTTCGGCGGACGGCGAATGTCCGCTGGTTGTGGACAGCAGCACACCGAGTTGCGGCGACTCCCGTTTCGGTTGCTGGGTTTGCACGCTGGTCGAGAAGGACAAGTCGATGACGGCGATGATTCAGAATGATGAAGAGAAGGAATGGATGATGCCGCTGCTAAAGCTGCGCAACGCACTCGATTTCCGCAACGCGGGAACGGGTGAAGACGAAAGCTCCGACCGCCACCTACGCGACTTCCGGCGGATGAGTGGTGCGGTGCAGATTTTCCACGACCGGCCAATTCATGGTCCTTACCTGCAATCCGCCCGCGAAGATTGGCTTCGGAAGCTGCTCGAAGCGCAAACGTGGATTCGCCTCCACGGACCGGCTGATGTTCGCAACATCGAGTTGATCACGCTTGCTGAGTTGCAGGAAATCCGCCGCATCTGGGTCGTGGACAAGCACGAGATGGAGGACAGTCTCCCGCGCATCTACGCCGAGGCCGCTGGGCAGCCGTATCCGGGTCGCCGATTAGACGACAACTTGGTGCTTGGTGAGGAAGAGATGACCGAGCTTCAAGCGTTGTGCGGTGAAGACCGGATGCACTTCGAGCTTACGCGGGAGCTGCTCAGCGTCGTGCGCCAGCAGCGTGCTCGTGCAAGACGTGCGGGTCTTTTCGAGCAATTGGAGAAGTCGCTTGGACGGCACTTCTACGACGATAAGGAAGACGCTGTCGCCACGGCTCGGCGGCGTAATGCGGCCCTCGAAAATGTTCGCAACGCTCCGCCCGGCATTGCGGGCAGTGCTGAAAGTGAATCCACAGGTGCCGAGCCAACGCCGATTTTTTAGCCTGTGATTCTCGACGCCATCGTTCTCGACAACTTCGGCATTTATGGCGGACGCCATGATGTCGTGCTCACGCCTGAGCGGGAGAGCCGCCCGATCGTTTTGTTCGGAGGACTCAATGGCGGAGGAAAAACAACCTTCCTCGACGCCGTGCAGTTGGCCTTCTACGGCTCCCGAGCGCGTTGCTCCAACCGCGGAAAGCTCAGCTATCACGACTTTCTCCGCGCTGCGATCCACCGGGGTGCCGACCCCGGTGAGGGCGCGTCCATCTCAATTCACTTTCGTCGAAATGAAGACGGTGAAATGCACAGCTACCGCATACAGCGCGCTTGGCGCGAAGGAGTGCGGGGAGTCGAGGAAACGGTGGAGGTCACATGTGACGGCCAGCCAGATGCGACGCTGAGTGAGCATTGGGAGGAATACATCGAGGGCTACATCCCGAGCGGCATCGCTCATCTTTTCTTCTTCGACGCCGAACAGATCAAGGAACTGGCCGAAGGCGAGCACGCCGCTGAACTTCTCGGCACCGCAATTCACTCGCTGCTCGGGCTTGATCTTGTGGAGCAATTGCAACTCGACCTTGTCACCTTGGAGCGTCGAAAGAAAACCGCTGGCAAGACCGGAGAGGAAGCTCAGCGGCTCAAGCACGCCGAGGAAGACCGCGCCCGCTACGAGCGGATGCAGCGCGAGACAACAGATGAGCGTGCGCGGCTGAACGGTGAACTAACCGAGTTGGGCAAATCGGTTGAGGAGTGCGAAAAGCATTTCCGCAGTGAGGGTGGCGATCTCTTCGAGCGGCGCGAAGAACTCGAAGCGGAACTCAAAAAACTGAGGAAGGCTTTGGCTGACGAGGAGAACACGCTCCGCGATCTCGCAGACGGAGTTGCACCGTTGCTGCTGGTCTCTCCGCTGCTCACCGAATTGGAATCGCAAGCGAAACGCGAAACGAAGATTCGCAAAGCGGAGGTTCTCTTGAACGCACTTGAGGAACGCGATGCCGAAGTGCTTCTTGATTTCGAGGCGGCGCGAACGCCGACCAGCCACGTTGACCGACTCGAGTCGATCCTTCGCAAAGATCGCGAGGCGCGCCGCGCGGTGCTTTCTGAGCCATGCTACCTCCACGTTGATGACCAGGTTCTAAGCGAACTGCGGCACCTTCGATCTACGGTCCTTGCCGCGCTCCCTGCGGACATCGAACTGCACCTCAAAACTGCTGAGAAATTTCGTGAACGCGTGACGCGCGCGGAACTCACACTCTCGCGCGTGCCCGCAGCGGAAGCTATCGCGCGCCTACAGCAAGAACTCAGTACTGTGCGAATTCGGCATCAGCAAAAGAAGGCGGAGGTGGAGGCGGTCGACGCGAAATTGGAAATCGTAGCGCGCCAACTCCAGACGGCGGATGAAGCTGTCACTCAGGCGCTGGAAGCGGACACGGAAAAAGGCTTCGACCGTGAAGACCGCGGACGTGTGCTCAAGCACTCGGCCAAAGTGCGCGCGACACTCGCAAAGTTCCGCACCGCGATCATCCGCAAACACGCACTGCGCATCGAGCGACTGATGCTGGAGGCGTTCACTCAACTCTTGCGCAAGAGCAACCTCGTCACCGCATTGAAAATAGACCCGGAGACTTTTCGCATCGAACTGACCGGGGGCGATGGGCGTCCACTGCCAATCGAGCGGCTTTCCTCCGGCGAACGCCAACTGCTCGCAACGTCACTGCTTTGGGGCCTGGCCCGCGCCTCTGGGCGTCCGCTCCCGACGATCATCGACACGCCGCTCGGACGACTTGATTCCTCGCACCGGCGGCATCTCGTCGAGCGTTACTTCCCCGTGGCCTCGCATCAGGTCATCCTCCTTTCGACTGATGAAGAAATCGACGAGGACAGCCTCAAGCGTCTCCAGCCGTATATCGGCCGCTCCTATCATCTTCAGTTCGACGAACCCTCGCGCTCAACGCACGTGACCCCCGGATACTTTTGGAACCATGAAGCCGCCTGTTGAAACCGTCCGAATCAGTGAGCGTTCGCGCGACATTCTGATCAAACTCAAGCGCAAGACCGGCATTGTGCATTGGAACGTGCTTTGTCGCTGGGCGCTCTGTGCCTCGCTCGCCAACTCATCCAAGCCTGTCGTCGGCCCATCGCCTGAGAGCAATGTCGAGATGTCGTGGAAAGTCTTCTGCGGACCTCTTGCTGAGATTTTCCCCGCACTCCTCGCGGTGCGTGCACAAAAGGATCGCGTGCCGGCAAGCAAGGAAGCACGCGCCCAATACTTTCGGAGTCATTTGGAACGGGGCATTGGTCAGCTCACCGGCCTGAAGGACTTGCCGGCTTTGTTCGCGCGGTTGCAGCAAGATTAGGACAGCCAGCAGCGCTGCGGCTTCGCTTCAAAGCGAGTGGAAGCGATCCTCGACGCCTTTCAAACAGCGGTTCACGTAGAACGAATCTGGGTCGTGTCGCGCTGCTCGCACACGGATGTCGTAGCCAGGGCGCTTCGGATTCTCAGCGTCGAATCGGACTAAGCCGATGCCGAAAATCATGCACAGTGCATCGAGACGTTCCAGATCCGGTTTCACGGACGCCGATGGCACAACGATGTAGGAGCGATGCGAGAAAAGCTTGTAAGAACACGCCTGTCCGAACGCCGTGATTAACCCCGAAGTGCTCGTTTTGATCTCGGCGCTGAGCACTTCGATCGGTTGGCGGAAGATGTCGCTGTCGCGTGGCTTCTGAATACCGAAGACGTCGGGCGTTCCCCATTTGTCAGCGAAGATATTTCCGCCGAGCGGGATGGCTTCGGTGCATTCCTGCAATTCGTTTTCCACATATTCTGCGAATGAAATGTAGAACTCGTTTTCCGATGGTTTGCCGATGATCTTTTCCTCGGTCGCCTCAATCGGTTGCGGGTTCGTTTGAAATTTTCTGGCGATGAAAAGCCCCTTCGCTGGTTTGGCGACAAGCTCGGGGCAATCCGTATTCAATCCGACTATGATACGCGGAAAAGTCTGCGGCTTCGCTTCTGGGAACGCAGCCTCGAGACCGCGTTTGAGTTCCGAGTAGCGAAGTCCATTGGGAGCTTGCGCCAATAGCTGCAAGCACTTCTGACGGAATTTTGCAGTTAGTGAAAGTGCGGGCATCCGTTCGCTCGGTTAGATCGTGATTCGCAGATCCGGTTTTTGGTTTGCGGCTGGCGTGCTTTCCGCCTGCACGAAATTCAGCAGCGCATCCAAGCTCAGATTCTTGCCTGCAAATTGCTCTTTGAGCAGGGCCAGACCGCCGTTGGCGTATTCCTCGAAAATGCTGATGCGTTCATCCTCCGCTTCTTCGGTCGCTTTCAAAACTTCGGTCGCATCGGTCTCCGCCAGACCAAGCAGGTAGAGAACGCCGGGCCACGCGGGGTTGTTGCCGAAGCTGCTCTGGTCAATTCCGCGGCCAGCATCCACAGCGGCCAGCTTCTCCCGGCGGCTGTGCTTGAATCCGAGCGCGGCGGCGAAGAAGAGCAACTTCCAGATTTCCCGGAAGACACCCGAAGCGTCGGAGGTCAGCAACTCGATGATGTCCTCTTTGTCCTTGGCGCGGTGAATACGCTTCATTCCCACAGCGCCTCGGCGCTTTGGTGCCTCCTTGTTTGCGTCGTCTTCCAAGTTGGTGGTGTTGTCAGGCATCGACTTCGATGATCTCCGTGTATTCCTCCGGCGACTCGAAATATTGTTCGAGGTGTCGGCCTTCAATGATGAGTTCCTGTCGCGCGTCGGGCTGTAGGTGAGGACCGTGGTAGCTGAGATAGTAGCGTTTGCCGATCCGCTTGGACTGGCGCAACACATTGGCGACCGCACCTTCGTATTGCGTGCTGCTGGCAAAAATGACGACCTGCGGCGCGAGGTCGGGCACCCATCGTGCGACGCCTTCGCGGAAGCGTGTGCTCAACTGGCCGAACGGTGAATCCATGACCATCGGGTATTCCGCGCCAGTCAGCCCTTTGATGATCGTGGGGATTTCACCGCGCCGCCGCGCGAGCGAAACGAGACTGGCGATGAAGACGAGGGACGTGACCTGCCGCTGGCCGGTGCTCTGCGCCACGTCGAGCACTTGATCGTCGGTGCCTTCCTGCACCGCGACGCTCTTGCGGATGGAAAGGACGAAGTCTTCCGACAACTCGGCCCAATAACCGCGGTCGATGATCTTTTTGAAGTGAGAGTTGATTTCGTCGTTGAGGATGGGCCGCATGTCCTCGATCTCGAACGCGAGAATGCTTTCGAGCAGCGCCACGCTTTCCTCGACCGCATCGAGGCGGCGCTGGGCGCGCTTGGCGGCTTCCTCGTTGTCTTCGAGTCGCTGAATTTGCTCGCGGAGCGCCTCGCGACGGGCGGCGAGTTCCTGGCGCTTGGCGTCGATCCGGCCCAGCTCGGTGATCGCCTCGTCGCGCTGAAGTTGAAGCTTGTGCCGGGTGTCTTCGAGTTTGTGGACTTCCTCGTCCTCTTTGCTGCCGAGCTTTTGATGAATGTCCTCAAGTGTTTCGCCGATCGTGACGAGTTCCTCGCGGATTTTTAGTCGCTCGCGATTCGTCTCCTGGAGATTCTCGCGAGTGCGTTGGAGGACGCCTTCGATGACGCCGATGGCGTTGTCGAGAGCGCCGACAGCATTGTTGAAGTGCTGGTCACCAGCGATGGTGAGCAGTTCTTCGACGGCTTTGCGCTCCTCGGTGCCGTCTGTCAGGTGGCGTGTGCAGATGCAGCGGCCGCGTTCCAGCAGCTCGTAGAGGAAACTGTTCAAAACGCGGGCCGGGATTTTGTTTTCCGCGCGGAGCCTCGCCATGATCTCGCGTCCGCGCTGCACGAGGCCATCGGAAAAGAGTGTGTAGCCGTCTTCCGCGACAAGCTGGCCGAGACGCTTTGAAATGGCAGCCTCGCGCTCGCTGAGTTGGCGCTGCTGCTTTTCCAGCGACTCGCGCTTCGCTTGAAGTTCATGGGCGACGCGATTCGCTTCGAGCTTGGCGCTGACCTTTTGAATGTCGTCGTCGATGGCGGCGAGGTTCTGTTGCGTGAGCGACTTCTTCTCGCCGAGCTGCGTGATCTGCTCATCCACGCGGGTCTGTTCATCGAGGAGCGCAGCCTTCTCGTCGCTCGTGCAATCGCGCAACTCGGTGCGGAGTTTTCCGCGGACGTTCTGGTGTTTGAGATCCTCGATTGCCGAGCGTAGAAGTTTCAATCCGAGCATCTGCTGGATGGCGTCGGTCACTTGCGGCGCGCTCTCCTCCATCGCGAGGTGATCAATCCGTTCGCCGTTGAAAAACAGAAATTGGCTGATGCCGTCGGGCATCATGGACTGGATTTTTGCCTGCGGCATTCGCTCGGTGAGCGTCTGGCCATCGCGGAGCACTTCGAGCGTGATCAACGTTTTCTTCGGATCGACGAGTTGGACTGCAAGCGAGAGCGAGCGTGTGAGCGTGTATTTCACGCCCTCGTGCTGAAACCGGATCGTGACCGTCGCTGTCGTCTGCTCCGGGTCTTTCGCTTTCGCCGCTGTGCCTTCGTGGATGATCCGCTCCTTGTGCGCGACATCCGGGGTCAGGCCGTCGTGGCCGTAGAATCCCCAAAGCAGCGCGTTGAGCAGCGCGGTTTTTCCGAAGCCGTTTTCCGCGTGGATGAGCGTGACGTTCCTATCGCGAATATCAGAAAACACGATCTCCTGGCGGCCACGGAATTGCCGGAAATTTTCGACGATGAGCTTCTCCAGAATCATCGGACGATGCGCTTCACATGATCGAGAATCTTCTGGTGAATCTCGGGACGGCGCTTGAGGTGCATCACATCGCGTTCGTCGCGCAGCACGCTACGAACGAGCTGCTGGATTTCCTCGGCGGACTTGAGAAAGGCTTCCTGCGAGCGCGTGTAGGTGGTGGATTGCGGAGTTGGCTCAGGCACAGCTCAGTGGGCTAACAGGTTGTAGTTCAGACGCAAATCCTTGAGTTGCTGCAAAGCAATCGGGCCGTTCTCCGCCGAGCGACAGAACTCGATGATGCGCTCCAGCTCGCGGCGAAACAATCGTCGTTCGATGTTGAACGATTCCGAATCGGAGCCTCCGCCAAAATCCGGCGGGCGCACGATGAAGTCGTAGATGACCGCGCGCACTTTCCCAGGAGCGCGACGCAACAGGCGACCGCGACGTTGGATGAACTGCCGGGGATTTGTGGAGCTGGCGAGCAGGAAGCCGAGCCGGACATCCGGCACGTCGATCCCTTCGTCGAGACACCGAATCGCAACG
>Ga0163144_10022044_pt1 | contig 12638 bp, 7 predicted proteins | sample OliLak19BULKMAT1_FD_123175 | JGI IMG/M metagenome (GOLD analysis project Ga0163144, IMG submission 123175) | Freshwater microbial mat bacterial communities from Lake Vanda, McMurdo Dry Valleys, Antarctica - Oligotrophic Lake LV.19.BULKMAT1 | ecosystem: Environmental > Aquatic > Freshwater > Lake... | reverse complement strand
GGACGGCAAGGACGGCAAGAAGCCCGATGTGCCGCTGGAGTTTGTACCCCAGGAAGTGGTGCAGCCGGCGCTGGCCAGACTGTCCGGCACGGTCGAATTCTCCGGCCCGCTGGTGGCGCCGCAAACCGCGCTGGTGCGCGCCAAGGCCAGTGGCACGCTGCTGAGCCTGACGGTGGCCGAAGGCAGCCGCGTGCGCGCCGGGCAGGTGCTGGGCCGCATCGAACTGGCCGAGCTGAACACCCGTGTTGCTGAGCGCAGCGCCAATGTCGAATCGATGCGCGCCGGGCTGGCGCAGGCCGAGCGCACGCATGCCAACAACGAAAGGCTGGCCGCGCAGCAGTTCATCTCGTCCAACGCGCTGGAAACCTCGCGTTCCAGCCTGGACACGGCACGCGCCAACTTCAACGCCGCGCAGGCGTCGCTGGAAACCACGCGCGTGGGCCTGCGTGAGGCTTCCTTGCAAGCGCCCATCTCGGGCATCGTGGCCAAGCGCCATGTGCTGCCGGGCGAAAAGGTCAGTGTCGAACAGCAGCTGCTGACCATCGTCGACCTGGCGCGGCTGGAACTGGCGGGCACCGTGGGCACCCACGAGGTGTCGCGCATCACACCCGGCATGGCCGTGCAGGTGCGGGTCGAAGGTGTGGACCAGCCGGTGGCCGGCCGCGTGGCGCGCATCGCTCCGGCGGCCGAGCCGGGCACGCGCAGCATCGGCGTCACGATCGAACTGCCCAACGCCAAAGAGACCCTGCGCGCCGGGCAATACGCCATGGTGCGTGCCACGCTGGCCGACCACACCGACCGCCTGACGCTGCCCACTGCCGCAGTGGGCCAGACCAGCGGCCAGGACCATGTGTGGGTGATCGAAAACGGCACCCTGGCGCGGCGCGCCGTCACCGTGGGCCGGCGCGACGAAGCTGAAGGGCGGGTCGAGGTGATGCAGGGTGTGACGCCCGCCAGCCAGGTGCTGGCGGCACGCTTCGACAACCTGCGCGAAGGTGCGAAGGCTTCGGTGGTGGCAATGCGGGCTGCTCCAGTGGCTTCGGCAGCGGCTTCGACGCCGGTGCTGAAGTAGTCCGAAAGGCGCGCCGGATCCGGGTCTCCCGGTCCGGCGAACGCCCCTCGGGGGCAGCGAACGAAGTCAGCTTGGGGCAGAAAAATCATGTGGATCACCCGCGTCTCCATCAACAACCCCGTCTTCGCCGCCATGGTCATGGTGGCGCTGTGTGTGCTGGGCCTGTTCAGCTACGCCAAGCTGGGGGTGGAGCAGATGCCCGACATCAGCTTCCCCGGCGCCTGGATGAACATCGAATACCCCGGCGCGACACCAGAAGCGGTGGAGCGCGAGGTGCTCAAGCCGATCGAAGAAGCGATCAACAGCGTGGCCGGTGTCAAGCGCATCACGTCGCGCGCCTTCGAAGGCCGCGCCGACCTGAGCGTGGAATTCGGCCTGGACACCGACATGGATCGCGCCATGCAAGAAGTGCGGGACCGTGTCTCTGCCGTGCAGTCGTCTCTGCCGCGCGACGCACGCGCGCCCACGCTGGCGCGCTGGAACAACGACAACAGTGAACCGGTGGTCACGCTGGCCATCCTGAGCCCGACGCGCAGCGCCCGCGAGCTGTCCATCCTGGCCGACAACCAGGTGGGCAAGCGCCTGCAGCGTGTGGCGGGCGTGGCGCGGGTCGAGATCAACGGCATGAGCGAACGCGAGGTGCGCATCGACCTGGACCCGGCGCGGCTGCGTGCCTATGGCGTGACGCCGGCGCAGATTTCGGCCGCCCTGAAAGAAGCCAATGCCGACCAGCCGGTGGGTTTGCTGTCCGACAACACGCAGGATGCGCTGGTGCGTGTCGAAGGGCGCGTGAAGGACCCGCGTGCCTTTGCCGATGTGGTGGTGGCGCACCGCAATGGCCTGGCATTGAAACTGGGTGACCTGGGCCGCCTGGTCGAACGCGAACGAGAGCCTGACTCGGTAGCGCGCGTGAACGGCCAGCGTGCGATCAACTTCAACGTCTACAAACAGCAGGACGCCAACATCGTGGCCACCGGCGACGCCGTCAAGGCCGCGATGGAAGAGGTCAAGAAGCAGCTGCCGCCCGACGTGGAGATGCGCCTCATCAACGCCAGCAGCGACTGGGTGAAAGGCAGCCTGGACGGCTTGCGCAGCACGCTGATCGAAGGCGCGTTGCTGACCATCGTCATCGTCTTCCTGTTCCTGCACAGCTGGCGCAGCACCATCATCACCGGCCTGACGCTGCCCATTGCGGTGATCAGCAGCTTCATCGCGGTGTATGCCTTCGGCTTCACGCTGAACTTCATGACCATGATGGCGCTGAGCCTGTGCATCGGCCTGCTCATCGACGACGCCATCGTCGTGCGCGAGAACATCGTGCGCCACGTGCACATGGGCAAGGACCACCACCGTGCCGCGATGGAGGGCACGCAGGAGATCGGCCTGGCGGTGATGGCCACCACCTTTGCTATCGTGGCGGTGTTTGCGCCCGTGGCCTTCATGGGCGGCATCATCGGCAAGTTTTTCTACCCCTTCGGCATCACGGTGGTGGTGGCGGTTCTGGTGAGCCTGTTCGTGAGCTTCACGCTCGACCCGATGCTCAGTTCGGTGTGGAAGGACCCGCCGGCCGCGCACCTGATGCGTGTGCCCGTGATCGGCCACGCCATCCGCGCCGTGGACCGCTTCATGGATGGCCTGCACAGCGTCTATGCCAAAGCGATCACCTGGATCTTCAGTGCCCGCCGCTGGCGTGTCTGGCTGCCGGTGTATGGCCGCAGCTTTGCCGCCGACGGCAGCCGCGACAAGGGCAGCAAGCGCCACTTTCGCAGCGCTACGCTTACACCGCGTGGTGTAGTCGTCGCCGGTGGCCTGGCCAGCTTCGTCATTGCGCTCGGACTGGCCCCACTGGTGGGCAGCGAATTCGTACCCGAAACCGACCAGGGCTTCACCCGGCTGGCGCTGAAGATGCCCGTGGGCAGCAGCCTGGAGCGCACCAACACCAAGGTGGCGCAGGTGGAGGCGCTGGTGCAGGCGCTGCCCGAGGTCAAGCACATCAGCACCCGGGTGGGGGGTGCGGGTCAACGCAACCAGGCCTGGCTGGAGATTGCTCTGGTGGACCGCAAGGACCGCAAGCGCACGCAGAAGGAAGTGGAAAACGCCATCCGCGACACTATTGCGCGCATACCCGGCACCGACGCCAGCGTGGGCTTCAACCGGCCCATCTACGTGGCCATCCTGGGCAACGACGCCGAAGGCCTGGCCCGTGTGGCCACCGAGTTTGCCGAGAAGGTGAAAAAGATCCCCGGAGCGGTGGATGTCGAAACCTCGGTGCAGGCCGGCATGCCTGCCTATGCCGTGCGCCTCAAGCCTGGCGCCGTGCGCGAGCTGGGCCTGACACCCAACCAGGTCAGCAGCAGCCTACGCGCCTACGTCAACGGCGAAACCGCCACCTACTGGACCACGCCCGACGGTGACCAGGTCGGCGTGGTGCTGCGCCTGGACGAAAGCCAGCGCGAACGTGTGGACCAGTTGCGCAGCCTGCCCGTGGCCTTTGCCGCCGACGGCACGCCCATCACGCTGTCCAGCGTGGCCGACATCGAACGGGTGTTCAACCCGCAGAACATCCGGCGCCAGAACCTGCAGCGCCGCGAGGCGGTGTTTGCCGGCGTCAAGGACCGCAGCCCGGGCGACGTGGGTGGCGACGTGCAGAAGCTGATCAAGGAAACCACCTTGCCGCCCGGCTACAGCTTTGACATCGGTGGCCAGATGCAGCAGCAGGCCGAAGCCTTTGGTGGCCTGCTGGCGGCCATGGCGCTGGCGGTGATCTTCATCTACATCGTGCTGGCCAGCCAGTTTGGCAGTTTCCTGCAGCCCGTCGCCATCATGGCCAGCCTGCCGCTGGCGCTGATCGGGGTGATGCTGGCGCTGCTGATGTGGCGCAGCACGCTGAACATCTTCAGCATGATCGGCCTGGTGATGCTGATGGGCCTGGTGACCAAGAACGCCATCCTGCTGGTGGACTTTGCCAACCACGCGCGCAAGGCCGGTGCCAGCATGGCCGACGCGCTGCTGCAGGCCGGACAGATCCGCATGCGGCCCATCATCATGACCACCGCGGCCATGGTCTTTGGCATGCTGCCGCTGGCGCTGGCCTTGAACGACGGCGGTGAGATTCAGGCGCCGATGGGGCGCGCAATCATCGGCGGCCTGATCACGTCCACGCTGCTCACGCTGGTGGTGGTGCCGGTGCTGTACAGCTACCTGGCTCGCGACAAGCGGGTGAAGGTGGCGCCGATTGCGGCGTCGGAGGTGGTGGGCGGCAGCGCCGCCGGGCCGCTGCCGATGCCGGCAGACCGCGAGTGAGCGATCAGCTCTTGTCCGGGTTGGGCGGCAGTGTGTCGGATGGCTGCGGGATGGTGTCGGCCAGGCCCTGGCGCAACTGCCAGATCAGGCGTTCGGCTTCGTCGGCCTGACGCTGCGCGTCGGTGGTGCGGCGCCCGCTGGCGCGGCGCACGCCGTCGGTGTCGGCGCCTTCATCCGGACGGGGCTGCGGCGGCGGTGTGCCGCGCGCTAGCTTGAAGAGCCACAGCGCTGCCGCGGCCAGCGCCACGATCAACATGGCCAGACCCAGGGCCTGGACCTGGCGAGCCGATTGCAGGCGCGCCAGCTTCTGGTCCACACGCTGCAGTTGGGCCGTCAAGGCAGCTTGTGCGGCGGCAATTCGCGCTTGATGGGTTCGGCTGGCGGATTCGGCGTCGCTTGCTGAAGTGTTCGCCGGAGCGTTCGCAGGAGCGTTTGCCGGAGCGTTTGCAGGTGCGTTTGGGGGTGCGTTCGCGGGTGCGGAAAGCCGTGCCAGCGTCCACGCCCGACTGACCGCGTGGCTCGTGCCGGGTGCTGCGGCTGCGCTCACCAGGTCCATCACCTGCAGCGCCTGTTCCACCAGCAGGCGGTGTGCGGCCTGGCTGGTGCTGACATCCACCTGCCGCAGGTGGATGCGGCGCGCGAGATCGCGCCAGTCATTGGTGAGTGCGTCGGTCTCGGCCAGTGCCTTGATCCACAGGCCCCTGGACAGCGTGCCCTTCAGGTCCCAGATCGCACCGTCCACATCGGCCTGGCGCAGCCGGCGTTCAACTTCCAGCTGCTGGCGGCCTGCCAGCACGCGGCTGGCCACCTGGTCGTGGCCCAGCAGGCCGCGTTGCAGCTGCAGGGCACGAGACATCGGGTCCAGCACCGTGCGCTCTTGCATCAGTTCCCGGATCTCGGCGCCCTGGTAGCGCAGCACTTCGCCAAAGGGCAGCAGCACCATCAATCCGCCAATGGCCGCGATGAGTGCAAAGCGCAAGCCCAGGCGGGGCTGCGGGCGTCGGTCGGTCATGGGGCGCGAGGTCCGGCTCACCGGCGGGACACCGGTACGCCGTGGATATCGGCCGTTGCAGCGTCAACTTGAGGGCCACGCAGCCTTCAACCCTGACGGGTGTGGCAACTAACACTCGACGATGTTCACCGCCAGCCCGCCGCGGGACGTCTCCTTGTACTTGCTCATCATGTCGGCACCGGTTTCGCGCATCGTCTTGATGACCTTGTCCAGGCTGACAAAGTGGGTGCCGTCGCCACGCAGCGCCATGCGCGCGGCGTTGATGGCCTTGACCGACGCGATGGCGTTGCGCTCGATGCACGGAATCTGAACCAGCCCGCCCACCGGGTCGCAGGTCAGGCCCAGGTGGTGTTCCATGCCGATCTCGGCGGCGTTTTCGACCTGCTCCGGCGTGCCACCCATCACCGCACACAGCGCGCCGGCGGCCATGCTGCAGGCCACGCCCACTTCACCCTGGCACCCCACTTCGGCGCCGCTGATGCTGGCGTTTTCTTTGTACAGCATGCCGATAGCAGCGGCAGTCAACAGAAAGTCGATGACGCCCTTGTCGCTGCTGTGATGCACGAAGCGCGCGTAGTAGTGCAGCACCGCCGGCACGATGCCGGCCGCGCCGTTGGTGGGCGCGGTCACCACACGCCCGCCAGCGGCGTTTTCTTCGTTCACGGCCAGCGCGTAGAGGTTGACCCAGTCCATCACCTGCAGCGGATCGCGCAAGGCCGCTTCCGGGTTGGCGATGAGGTCGCGGTACAGCGGCGCGGCACGGCGCTTGACCTTGAAGCCGCCGGGCAGGATGCCGTCGGTGGCGCAGCCGCGTTTCACGCAGGCCTGCATCACGGCCCAGATGTGCAGCAGGCCGGCGTCGATGGCGGCGTCGTCGCGCCAGTGGTGTTCGTTGCGGCGCATCACGTCGGCAATCGAGCCGCCCACTTCGCGCGTGCGCACCAGCAGCTCTTCGCCGCTGTGGAAAGGGTGGGCCAGCACGGTGGTGTCGGGTGCGATGACTTTCTGCCGTGCGCCGTCGGCGGCCACTTCCTCGCTGACCACGAAGCCGCCGCCCACCGAGTACCAGGTGCGTTTGTCCAGTTCACGGCCTTCAGCGTCGAAGGCGATGAAACGCATGCCGTTGGCGTGGAAGGGCAAGCTCTCGCGGCGGTAGAACTTGAGGTCGTCCTTTTCATTGAAGCCGATGGTCTGTTCGCCCAGCAGCGACAGACTGGCAGCACTGCGCATGGCGGCCAGCAGCGCCGGCACGGCCTCCACGTCCACCGTGTCGGGCTCGTACCCGGCCAGGCCCAGCAGCACGGCCTTGTCGGTGCCATGGCCCTTGCCGGTGGCCCCCAGCGATCCGTACAGATGGCTCTGCACACGCGCGGTGCGTTGCAGCAGGCCGTCGTGCTGCAGGTGGCGCGCAAACAGCCGCGCCGCGCGCATGGGGCCCACGGTGTGGCTGCTGCTGGGACCGATGCCGATCTTGAAGAGGTCGAAGACGGAGACTGCCATGGCTTGGGTTTGTGTCGGACAGGGTTTATGGGCGCCGATGGGCTGACAAAAACTCCCACACCAGCTCTGGCCCCTCGGCGTCCTTGCATACCGGGCCGATGAAGCGGCGCACCATCCAGCTGTCCCGAAGTGGATAGCGGGCCGATGGCAGGTTGTGGCCACCCCCGCGCAGCGTGTAGGTCACCACGGGCGCGCCGCCGGCTTGCGCCGGGTAAGTGCGCCGCTCGATGGTGCAGCCGTCCTGCGGGTCGCGGTCGGGCAAGGTGACGGTCTCGGTGGCGGTGGGACCGGCCTTGTTGGCCTGCAGCCACCACTGCACGGTGTCGGCCACCGAGCGCGTCTCGCCACGGCCGCCGGCAATCTGCCCGCCTTGCCATTGCATCAGCGGGTCGTGTGTGCCATTGGCGATCATCAAGGGCGTGGGCCGGCTGGGTGTCTTGAAGCGGCTGCTTTCCTTGGGCAGCGCTGCGACAAAAGCCGCTGCGGCAGCAAAGGGCTCGGGGGCTTCCATCAACAGCCTGAAACTCATGATGCCGCCGTTGGACGCGCCGGTGACGTAGACGCGATCAGCATCGGTGCGGTGGTTCTTTTGGGCCCAGTCCACCAGTGCGAGCAGGAAGCCGGTGTCGTCAGCCGCGTGGCCGCGTGAGACACCTTCGCGCAGGTCGTTCCAGTTCTGGTTGTCGCCGCGCGTGTCCTGGTCATCTGCATTCACGCCGTTGGGCAGCAGCAGCAGCGCGTTTTCGCGCAGCGCCAACGCGGGCCAGCCTTGCGTGGCGCCGGCTTCCGGCGCGACCAGTCGCCGCATGCTCTGCCCGCCGCCATGCAGCACCAGCAGCACAGGCGCAGGCTTGGACGCATCGGGCGGCGGCTGCACCAGAAACCAGCGCCTGAGGTCGCCGACTTGCAGGCTGTGCTCCTGCAGTCCTTGGGCCTGCAGTGCCGGTGTGCTCGGGGCGGGCATGCGCTGCGCCAAGGCCAGATCTGGCACGCAGGCCCAACACAAGGCCAGCGCGCCGACGACGCAAGCGGTCGATACCCGGCTGGCATGCATCGGTGTCAGTCGGCGTACGCGCCGAGCGGCACGCAACTGCAGAACAGGTTGCGGTCGCCATACACGTTGTCCACACGCCCCACGGGGGACCAGTACTTCTGCCGCCGCAGCGCGGGCACCGGGTAGGCGGCTTCTTCGCGGGTGTAGGCGTGTGACCAGTCGGCCTTCAGCAGCGCTTCGGCCGTGTGCGGTGCGTTTTTCAGCGGGTTGTCGTCCTGGGGCCAGCTGCCGCTTTCCACCAGGGCGATCTCGTGGCGGATGGCAATCATGGCGTCGCAGAAACGGTCCAGCTCGGCCAGCGGTTCACTTTCGGTCGGCTCGATCATCAGCGTGCCGGCCACCGGGAAACTGAGGGTGGGCGCATGGAAGCCGTAGTCGATGAGCCGCTTGGCCACGTCTTCTGCGCCGATGCCGCTGCGCTTGGCCAGCGGGCGGATGTCCAGGATGCACTCGTGCGCGACACCGCCGCCCTTCAGGTTGGCGTCGCCGCTGCTGTACAGCACCGGGTAGTGCTCGCACAAACGCGCGGCGATGTAGTTGGCCGACAGGATGGCCACTTCGGTGGCGTCGCGCAGGCCGTCGGCGCCCATCATGCGGCAGTACATCCAGCTGATGGGCAGCACGGCCGCGTTGCCCAGCGGCGCGGCGCTGACCGCGCCGACGCTCAGTTCACCACCGATGCCCGCCGTGCGGTGCGCCGGCAGGAAGGGCACCAGGTCGGCCACCACCGCCACCGGCCCCACACCCGGCCCGCCACCGCCGTGCGGAATGCAGAAGGTCTTGTGCAGGTTGAGGTGGCTCACGTCGCCGCCAAACTCGCCGGGCGCAGCCACGCCCACCAGCGCGTTCATGTTCGCGCCGTCCACGTAGACACGACCGCCATGCCGGTGCACCAGCGCGCAGAGTTCCTTCACGCGCACCTCGAACACACCGTGTGTGCTGGGGTAGGTGATCATCACCGCGGCCAGCTTGTCACTGTGCTGTTCGCACTTGGCCTTGAGGTCGTCCATGTCGACGTTGCCTTGTGCGTCGCACCGGGTCACCACCACCGTCATGCCCGCCATCTGCGCGCTGGCTGGGTTGGTGCCGTGTGCACTTTCCGGGATCAGGCAGATATGGCGCTGACTCTCGCCGCGGCTTTCGTGCCAGGCCTTGATGACCAGCAGGCCGGCGTATTCACCTTGTGAACCGGCGTTGGGTTGCAGACTCACGCCCGCATAGCCGGTGGCTTGCGACAACCAGGCGCAGAGCTGGTCGTTCAGCGCCCAGTAACCCGACAGCTGTTCACGTGGCGCAAAGGGGTGCACCTGCGCAAATTCGGGCCAGGTGATGGGAATCATCTCGCTGGTGGCGTTGAGCTTCATGGTGCAACTGCCCAGCGGGATCATGCTGCGGTCCAGCGCCAGGTCCTTGTCGCTGAGCGACCGGATGTAGCGCAGCATCTGTGTTTCGCTGTGGTGTGTGTTGAACACCGGGTGCGTCAGGAAAGTGGACGTTCGGCGCAGCGTCTCGGGGATCATGGGCTCGATGCCCTTCTCGAACGCCGCCATGTCGGGCAGCGCCTGCCCGGGTTTGGCAAACAGCGCCCATAGCGCACGGATGTCGTCGCGCGTCGTGGTTTCGTCCAGGTTGATGCCGATGAAGGCATCGCCCCATTCGGGAAAGCGGCGCAGGTTCATGCCGGCGGCCACGGCGCGTGCGGCAATGGCGGCCGTTTCCGGCCCGCTGTCGATGAGGATGGCGTCGAAGGCACTTTCGCTGCGGATGACCACCCCCAGTTCACGCAGCCCCTGCGCCAACACTGCGGTGTAGCTGGCCACGCGCTGCGCGATGCGCTTCAGCCCGGCCGGCCCGTGGTAGACGGCGTACATGCTGGCCATGACCGCCAGCAGCACCTGCGCGGTGCAGATGTTGCTGGTGGCCTTTTCGCGGCGGATGTGCTGTTCACGCGTCTGCAGCGCCAGCCGGTAGGCCGGGTTGCCGTGGGTGTCCACGCTCACGCCCACCAGGCGGCCGGGCAGGCTGCGTTTGTATTCGTCGCGGCAGGCCAGGTAGGCGGCATGCGGGCCGCCGCCGCCCATGGGCACGCCGAAGCGCTGCGTGGTGCCCAAAGCGATGTCGGCGCCCAGTTCGCCGGGCGGCGTGATCAGCGTCAGCGCCAGCAGGTCGGCCGCGATGATGAGTGCGGCATGGTGCGCATGGATGCGGGGCGCTTCTTGGCGCAGGTCGTGGATGCTGCCGCTGGTGGTGGGCATTTGCAGCAGCGCGGCAAAGTAGTCACCGCCCGCAATCAGCGTGTCCCATTCTTCGACCGAGTTGGCCAGCACCACCTTCAGCCCCAGCGGCGCGGCGCGGGTCTGGATGACCTCGATGGTCTGTGGGTGGCAGTCACCGGCCACCACGAAGGTGCTGCTCTTGCTCTTGACGCTGCGCTTGGCCAGCGTCATGGCCTCGGCGGCTGCCGTGGCTTCGTCCAGCATGCTGGCGTTGGCGATGGCCATGCCCGTGAGGTCGCAGACCATGGTCTGGAAGTTGACCAGCGCTTCCATGCGGCCTTGCGAGATTTCGGCCTGGTAGGGTGTGTAGGCCGTGTACCAGGCCGGGTTCTCCAGGATGTTGCGCAGGATGACACCCGGTGTGTACGTGCCGTGGTAACCCTGGCCGATGAAACTTTTCAGCACCTGGTTCTTCGATGCCAGCTGCTTCATCTCGGCCAGCGCCTGCGCTTCGCTCAGCGGCGCCGGCAGTGCCATGGGCATGCTGCGTGCGATGCTGCGCGGCACGATGGTTTCGATCAGGGCGCGGCGGCTGGCGGCACCGATGACGGACAGCATGTGCCGCTCATCATCGGCTGAGCCGTGAACGAAAGGTCCGATGTGGCGGGCAGAGAACTCGGTGCTGTTTTCCAGCTCGCCAAGCGGCTTCAGGGCAGACATCAACATGGTGCGGCTTCCAGCGGGTGGCGGTTCACAGCGTCTTCAGCAGCTTGTCGTAAGCCGGCGGGTCCATCAGTTGGTCAAACTCTTGCATCCTGGTGATGCGCACCTTGAAGAACCAGCCATTGCCCAGCGGGTCGGTGTTGGCCAGCGCCGGGTCGGCGCGCAGTGCTTCGTTGACCTCCACCACCTCGCCGGTCACCGGCATGAACAGGTCGGCGGCGGCCTTGACGGACTCCACGACGCCGGCGATCTCGCCCTTGTTGTAGGTGCGGCCCACCTCGGGCAGATCCACAAACACCACATCACCCAGCGCGTCCTGCGCATGGTGCGTGATGCCGACGACAGCGGCTTCGTGGTCTTCGATGTTGATCCACTCGTGATCGGGGGTGTACATGGTGGTCATGGGCTGGCTCCTCGTGAGGCGGTCAGAAAAGGGGAAAGCGGAAATGCGCGCAAAGGACTACCTGATCAAGCTTGCCCGCACGGAACCGGCTTTGCCGGGCCGTAGCGGGACACCCCTCTCTGGGGATCGCGAGCGATAGCGAGCTTGGGGGCTCAACGCTTGTAGTGATGGGGATTGAACGGCATCGGCGTGACGCGCATCGGCAAGCGCTTGCCACGCACCTCGGCGTAAACCTCGTGCTGCGGCAGCGCGTGGTTGATGGGCAGATAAGCCATGGCGATGCACTGGTTGACCGTGGGCGCCAGCGTGCCGCTGGTCACTGTGCCCAGCTTGTGGCCGTGAGCGTCGACGACGGGCGTGCCTTCGCGCACGGGCACACGTTCCAGACCCACCAGACCGATGCGCTTGGATGGTGCGCCGCCGCCCAGGTGGCTTTCGATGGCTGCAGCGCCCGGGTAGCCGCCGGCACGCGCGCCGCCGGGGCGCCGCACCTTCTGGATGGCCCAGGTCAGGCCGGCTTCGACCGGACTGGTGGTTTGATTGATGTCGTGGCCGTAGAGGCACAGGCCGGCTTCCAGGCGCAACGTGTCGCGTGCGCCCAAGCCAGCGGGCTGGACTTCGGGCTGCGCAAGCAGGGCCTCGGCCAGCGCCACGGCCTGGCTTGCCGCCACGCTGATCTCGAAGCCGTCTTCACCGGTGTAGCCCGAGCGCGTGACAAAACACAGCGCACCGGCCAGGTTGAACACCCCGCCGCTCATGAACACCAGGTCGGCAACGCTGGCGTTCAGGCGTGCCAACGCGTCCACTGCCTTCGGCCCCTGCAGCGCCAGCAGCGCACGTTCGGGCATCGGCACCACCTGGCAGCGGTGGCCGATGTTCGTCTGCAGGTGCTGGATGTCGGCGGCCTTGCAGCCGGCGTTCACCACCATGAACAGGTCACCGAAGTCGCGGCTGGCGGAAGTGTCGGGCCTGACGATCATCAAGTCGTCCAGCAACCCGCCGCTGGCGTTGGTGAAAAAGGCGTAGCGCTGTTTGCCCACGCCCAGGTCGATCACATCCACCGGCACCAGCGATTCCAGGGCAGCGGCGGCATCGCTGCCCACCAGCCGCAACTGGCCCATGTGCGAGACATCGAACAACGCAGCCGATTCGCGGCACTGTTTGTGTTCGGCCATCAGGCCACCGGGGTACTGCACCGGCATGGCGTAACCGGCAAAAGGCACCATGCGCGCGCCCAGGCGCAGGTGCAGTTCGTGCAGCGGGGTTTGCTGCAGGGCGGGTTCGGCAGCAGCTGAAGGAGCTGAAGGAGCTGAAGGAGCTGAAGGAGCTGAAGGAGCTGAAGGAGCTGAAGGAGC
>Ga0163144_10022042_pt1 | contig 12638 bp, 21 predicted proteins | sample OliLak19BULKMAT1_FD_123175 | JGI IMG/M metagenome (GOLD analysis project Ga0163144, IMG submission 123175) | Freshwater microbial mat bacterial communities from Lake Vanda, McMurdo Dry Valleys, Antarctica - Oligotrophic Lake LV.19.BULKMAT1 | ecosystem: Environmental > Aquatic > Freshwater >... | reverse complement strand
GCGCCTTTTCGTAGCGCCTTTTCGTAGCGCCTTTTCGTAGCGCCTTTTCGTAGCGCCTTTTCGTAGCGCCTTTTCGTAGCGCCTTTTCGTAGCGCCTTTTCATAGCGACTTAAAAAATAGTCCTAAAGTTTTCCCGCCGTATGCCGATAGGACTATATAAGCGGCGGAATTAACCGACGCTTCTAAACGAAGGGGATAGACATGATAGAAGGTGAAACTTACGCGGCTGGGGTTCTGGGCGAATACCAAGCCTTAAACGAGCAGACTAAAGCGGCAGAGAAACGCATGAAACAGTTGAAAGACGAGATTTATAAGCTAATGGAAGATTCAGCATCTTTACACGCTGGTGATTACACTGCAATAACTCAGGAGATTGAGCGTCAAGTCCTGGATAAATCCTTACTAATCGCTGCTGTCGGCGAGGAAGTAATATCGCGCTGCCAAAGACTTACGAAGTATTCAACCCTTCGAGTAGTGAGGGGCTGATATGTGGCAACTAATAGGAAAAGATGGCAAAGTCTATTCAACCCACCGGACCAAACCCGCTGCCGAAAGAGAGTCTTTTAATGTAAGGAATATAGGTATCTTTTTCTTGCGGGTAACCGGCTGTACTGAACTAGAACTTCCGGCCTGGATAATCGACTACCGGATAGAATTAGAAAAACGCCTAAAAATCAAATCCCTAATAAAATCTTATAAAAAGGGGGAACTGTGATAATCTAGGTGTTCAATACAAGGATGTATTTTGGAATTTTATTCTATAGATACTGGGAAAACTGGCGCGATTGTTCATTTTAAAAACTCTGAACCCATAGCTGCCTACGCCATACCCTACATTTCCCAAAAGTTTATAAACGTCAGAACCTTCGCCAATTTAAAAAATATCCCAATTTATATCGAAGATATCCACGCCTTTCCGGGGCAAAGTTCAAAAACAACGGCTATTCAATTCACGGGTTATGGCGGGATAGTTGCTGCTGCCTTTTTTGTGTCAGATAAAGTTGAACTCATACATTTCTCTAGTTGGATGGCCTTTGCGAGAAAACAACTTTACTACGAACCGCGCTCAAAGTTTAGTAAGGACGATTCAAGAGCTCTAGCCAGTAAGCTTTGGCCGGGGTTTTGTGATATCATGATAACTGGACGAAAGAAGAAATTACCCGACGGAATTGCCGACGCACTGTGCCTTGGGGCATGTGTAATACATAGAAATAAGGATCCAAAACGTGTTTAAGTTTTTGAAAGACTCGCTAGAAGGAAAAAATGTTGATTCTCTTGGGAAAAAACACCGACGCTCGCCGAAGTGGAGAAAGATACGTTTAGCCCACCTAAAAGATCACCCGTTTTGTGTCGTTTGCGAATCAACTAAAAATCTGGAAGTACATCACATTATCCCGTTTCATGTAGACCCCAATCTCGAACCCGATAGAGGGAATCTAATGACCCTGTGTGAAAATAAGAAATACGGGACTAACTGCCATATTTTATGGGGGCATTTAGGGAATTTTAGGCGGTATAATCAAGAAGTTAGATTGGATGTAGTGATATGGAATAAGAAGATAAATAATAGTCTAGAGAAGTGACAAAAATATCATGGAGGAAATTATGGAACCTAGCTTAGAAGGTAAATGGTACGCAAGTAGGGACGCTGATGCTACTTTCTCAGGGCCTTTTAAATTACCGCGCCTTAAAAAATGGCTTGTTGAATATGAAGAGAACGGCGAAGTAATCTTTAGCTGGCGTTATTACACTATGTTATTTCCCCGCTGCAAAAGAAAATTCGGCGAGAACTGTGTTGCCCGGCTCAAAAAGTTTTGCAAATAAGAGTTGATTATTTCTTAGTTTTGTGGCATTCGGAGAGGGATGCTAAAAACTACTTTATACCCCTTCCAAAGAGATGGCGTAGACTTCGCCAAAGCCCACCCGTATAGCTTAAACCTATGTGAAATGGGATGTTTATCCGGTGATAGCATCCTTCGAATTAACCGGGCCGGAGTTTGTAGAAAAATTAATTTAAAAACCCTGTATAAAAAATTTCATGGTTGTTCGTGGAATAAAGAAATACCCACAAAGATAAGAAGCTGGAACGGGGAAAGATTTTGTTTAAATACCTTAAAGGATGTCTTACTCCAAGGTAAGAAAGAAACTTGGTTATTAAGTCTCTCTGGAAACGGAAATGTTAGGCTTACGAAAGACCATGAAGTATTAACTAAACGCGGCTGGATTAGGGCGGAAAATCTTACTGCCCAAGATGAAATTGCATGTGACAATCTTCATTTTGGACACGGGCAAGCTACATGGGAAAGCGTTATATCGTTGGATACTCCGGAAATAGAATCTACATACGATTTAGTGTGCGAAGACCCCCATAGAAATTTCGTAGCGGACAGTATTTGCGTACACAATTGCGGAAAATCTATACAGGCGATAGCCCTAGCTGATGAAACAAGGGCAAAAACTTTAATCATTTGCCCGGCCTTCCTAAAACAAAATTGGATTAATGAAATAAAACTACACTCCACCTTACAGCCAGCCCGTTTTGGTGAGGATGATTGTGAGGGGAAAGACGTTATAATCCTAAATTATGAACGTGTGAAAAAATTTTATAGCCTTCTATTAAAAGAAAAATTTGATTTTGTTGTAGCTGATGAAGTACATTTTTTAAAATCCCCGGATGCCATACGGACTAAGACCATACATGATTTCATTTTAGAGTCTAAACCTAAGAGATTCATGGGACTCACCGGGACGATTTACAAAAACCGAATATGCGAAATATACTCCCCACTTAAGCTTTGTGACTACGTTTACCCAGAAGATAAAAAAATCTTAAAGGACTTCGACTATTGGAAGTTCTGTAATACTTTCTCAAACCCGCAAGTTATAAAGTTTGGAAATAAAAGATTCACTAAATTTGTCGGGATAAGAAACGCCGAAAATCTCAGGCAGATGGTTAGGCAGCGAGTCTTTCGGCGTACTGCCGAGGGTAATATAGAATTACCACCAATAACCCATAAGAAAGTCTGGCTTGATGTGGTCGATGAGGCCATGGGTAAAGAGCTCCTGGATACCTATAAAGCCTTTAATCTCAGGCAGTCCATATTAACCGATGGAATAACTAGAACAAAAGTTAAATCAGCCCTTCAGAAGTGTGAATTCACCACAAAATATATCCAAGAGATGATTACCCAGGGGATTGAAAATATCCTGGTGTTTAGCGATCATATAATGCCGACGATAGAGATTAGTAAGGGACTTGAGGGTGTTAGCAATAGGATTGTAAGCGGTCAGATGTCCCCACCGCAAAGAGAGAAGACCTATCAAGACTTCCAAGATGGAAAATTCCAAGTTCTAATAGCAACCATTGGTTCGAGTAGTGTGGGGATTAATCTCACCAAGGCTAATCACGTTATATATAATGACCTGTCCTGGATCCCTGGGGATCTTATGCAAAGCCTAAAAAGAGTACACCGCATTAAACAAAAGAAACCCTGCTTTGTTCATTACATCTTGGCCGGGCAGTTTGATGAATACATTCTAAATACAATCAATGGGAAAATTGCTACTATAGATACCGCAATGAAGGGGGTATGAACAGAATGAACCACGCCATAAAAAATCCTAAAGACCGAGAGATTGAAATTGAAATTGAATACTTGGAGCATATCGAGCGATTAATAGCAGAAAAGGAAACCTTCAAACTCGTGGATATTGTCATTGCGAATGATCTTGTCCTTATGTCGCTGTCTACTTTTGAACGCTTAGCCTCGGATAACGTCCATTCCGGTACTTCCCCACTAGCGGCTGAGGACTACTCTAATTAATAAAAAACATATCCCCGGCATTAGCTACTAATCCGGCTAAGTCTTCCGGGCCAAGCTTATACCTTACGTCAAACCCGCCACTGTCATATACTTTCTTAATCTCAATCACACCGCTGTCATGTCTAAAAGCTAGGACTTGAACAACCACCCCCACTCCAGAGTGACCGTCAAAATCCTGTAGGTATAAAAAGTAGGGAAAGCTAAAGGGCATACTAATAGTATACTACGGCGCGAAACGAAGTCTTAGCCCACGCCACTAAAATCCAAACACCCTGGATAGCTGCCGATTTTTTAAGCAGCAAAAATGAAATTAAATAATTTGACATCCCCCATTCAAAAATGGTATATATTCATCTAAGAGAGGAACTAAAAAAAAAAATAATATAATACTATAGTAGCCGCCCTGTATAAATAGTATACAGCTGGTGTGCCCGTATTTGCCAGACACACCATATATAGCGTGCCTAATATGTGCACAACACCATCTGTGGGAGTGTCCGATTTTCTTAGCCAATCTCAGTAAGAGTTCCCAGCCATAGAGTTTACACTGGTTTTGAGACGCAAGTTATAATAAAATTATATTTAATTCTTAAATTAAATCTCTTGCTTTTTCTGGCAAGGCAGTGTAGAAAATATTTGCCAGAGGCCTTTTCAGGCCAAACCCCCTAAAAGGGTTCCTTTCATCAAAAGTAAAAAGTAAACCCCAGGTATAAAAATCTGGGGTTTCTTTTTTTCAACTTTACTAATTTTTTATTCATGGATATCCTTCTGTAACTTTTGACTCAATATTTTTGGAAGTTATTTTTCTTAACTTTAGGCACACAAAAAGTGTGGTCCTGGGGTTAATTGGTATTTTAAATGGGGGAAAGCACATGGAAAGTGTGGTCTTAGAGTTAATCGATATTTTATTTGCGCGCTACCCGATGAATCTGACTAAGTGCGAAGAATATTTAACCTACAATAGGCATTATTTCACCCCAGAAAGACTTACAAAAATGGTATGGACTTCTGAGTTTGCCGAGAAGAATAACTATAGGGAACATCAAAAATTTTTCTCTGAGGCTGACAAAGTCAATATCTCCTTAAAAGTTTGCCAAGGTCTTTTAAAAAAATATTTGGCGAGAAAATCAAAAAAGAAAGCACAAAAGTTAACTCTGGCCCCCAAAGAATTATCTGATCGTAAAATTTTGTTTGATACTCAGAGTAATAGAAAATACTTCCTCTCTCCCGATGGAAAGATACTTAGAGAAAATTATGCCCATTGGGAATTAGTTATGAAAAAAATTTTAGGGGAAGAGGGGTTCAGCGATTATTTTGTAAAAAATATTATATATAAAAAGTTAATATATGACCCCTATGAAACCCCCGGCGAGGCTGATCACCCCCGCCATGGGGAATCGATTAATCTTTTCGACCCACCTGAGTGGTTAGAGGACCCTATTGAAAAGGGGGATATAAAACTTGACCCGAGGATTGAAGAGTTTATAGACCACTTCTTTGCCGATGAGGAATCGAAAGAATACGCCCTTCTTTGGTGCCATGGCATGTTAACCAGGAAAAATATGTATTCCCAAGTCCTTGTCGGAGCTAAGGGAATAGGTAAGGGAATATGGTGTGATTTAAATATCGCCCTTGTTGGTTCTAAGAATTATTTTGAAGCGCCGAAGTCTTTTTTTACAAGTAATTTTAATCAATACCTAGCTACTTGCCAGTTTTTTTTCCTAGATGAGACAACCATCACAGGGGATAACCGCGAGCTACTAAAGAGGTTTATGAACGACAGGGCTGCACTGGAGACAAAGAATTTAAGTATTGAAGAAACAGTTGATATTAACGCAAATTTCATGATTAGTAACAATAGTATTTTAAACATTAAGCTTGAAGATGATGACCGAAGGTTTAGTGTCCCGATGCTTACAGAAAAAAATTATGCCAAGCTTAGATCCTCCAAAGAAATTAATCTCTTCAGAAAAGATATCCTTAACGATCTTGAACTCCAAAGAAACTGGGGCAACTATATTCTCCATTACGGAGATACCGGCAAATACGGATATACAGATCCTCAGAAGTCTAAACTTTTTATGGATATCGTTGAAGCCACTAGGACCGAATGGGAGAGGATATTTATCGAGGAATCAAACCATATTATAAGTGAACCCGTGGAAGAGTTTCAGGCTAAGGTGCCGTCTAAGCCCGGGCATTTAAAGATTTCAGAATTTATCCAAAGATATAAAAGAGAAACTGGAATTGTCCTTGGGAAGATTGTAAGAAGAGACGGTAAATATTTTATAAATTATAATAAAGATCCAAAAACCGTTTCTAGGATTAAAGTTGATAACTTAAGAGAGACTGGGGGGGACGATCTTGTCTAAGGAATGCTTGCCGAGAAAACGCCTGGATATAGACTTTGAGTTTCATGACAAAGCCCACCCGGAGCCAATCCCCTATTGTGCGGCGTGGTTAGATGATGGCACACCGGGGAAGATTTGGTTAAAAGACCAAAAAGAAAATACAGAATGGTTGAAGAATTTTCTTATCGAGAGAAAGTCCACACACTACATTATTTCCTACGGCATAGAGGCAGAGGCCAAATGTATACTATCCATGACTGGCCTTTCGGTAACCGATTTTACTTGGGTCGATCTTTATTTGGAATATAGGCAGATTTTAAATGAAGACTATAATCTCATGTACGGAAAGCAACTCATTAGGGGGAAGAAGAAGGTAACAAAACCAAAGCCCTTAAAGTACCAAAGAACTGAAGAAGATGATTTTAATCCAGTTTATGATACCCCCCAATTTTCCCTAGCCGCCGCGCTGTATAAACTTTTAGATATCGAGATTGACCTAGCCCACAAAGCAGCTATGCGGCAGATATGTATTGATGGAAGAGATCCAAGCCCAAAAGAGAGGGAAGATATTTTGGAATACTGTATGTCTGATGTTATCTATCTTCCAAAACTTCATGAACAGATTAAATTAAAACTTAAATCTCATTTTGCGGTCAATGATCTTCTTTCCCTAGACCAAGTAAGAAAAGGGGTGCTTGAGAGAGGAGAATATGCTGCAAGGACTGCGGTTATGTATATGAAGGGTTACCCTATTGACGTTTCTTCTCTAAGACAATTTTCTGATGCAGTTCCCGAGATTCTTTGGGAGTTTCAAGAGCGGGTAAATAACGAACACCCGGAGGTATCACCTTTCCAGTTTAATAAAAAGACCGGAAAATATATTCAAAAAAGGGATAGAATTTTAGATTGGGTTAGAGCTCAGAATTTCCCCAAATGGTTACTCACAGATGGGGGTCAGCTTTCTCCTGGGGTAAAAGCATTTGAAAGATATTTTAAGCCCGAATCACAAGGCTTTGGTGGATCTTTTGTAACCTATCTTCATTCAAAGATGTCACTTAACGGTTTTATGCCCCCAAAAGAGGGTGCGAAGAGTTTTTGGGATCATGTCGGTCCCGATGGTAGGGTTAGGCCATACTTTAATATTTATGGTGCACAAACAAGCCGCTCGCAACCTAGAGCCACAGGATATATTCCCCTTAAGTCTCGGTGGATGCGCTCACATATCGTCCCACCAAAAGGATATGTTTTAATTAGTATAGACTACGGATCTCAAGAAATTTTTATTGGTGCTCTTTTGAGTGGCGATAGGAATATGATCGAGGCATACCGCTCAGGGGATGTCTATTTAGCTTTTGCTAAAAGTACCGGAGCTGTCCCGCAAGACGGCTCAAGGGATAACGATGAACACGAGAGGCAAAGAAACTACCACAAGTCGGCTGTTTTAGGGATTCAGTATGGTATGGCGTCAAAGAGTCTATCGGTTAAACTTACTGGGGATACGGGAAAGGTTTTCACCGAAAAAGAAGCTCAAGTCTATATTGATAAATTTGATGAAACCTATTCCACTTTTAAATCTTGGTATAATGCCAACATAACCAGGTATAAAAGATTTGGGAGATTGAATCTTCCCTGCGGATGGTTTATTTGGGGGGATAACCCTAACTGGAGAAGTTCAGGTAATTTTCCTATTCAGGGTTTTGGTGCTTCAGTTATGAGAAAAGCTGTCGCACTTTCGCAAGATAGGGGGGTGGATATTGTCTATACTCTTCATGACGCGTTAACGGCAGAGATAAAAATGGGTGACTGGGAAAAGATTGATATTTTAGCAGATTCTATGCGCAAAGCTTTTTCTTTTTATTTTGAAGACGGCGCAACTAAAATATTAGCAGAAGAAATAAAGTTAGACATCAATGTTTGGTCACAAGAATTTTCTAAAGGGCAAAAAATATCTACGAGAAATTTCCCTGAAATAAATACTGAACAAATTTACATTCACAAAAATGCTATAAAAGATTTTAATTATTTTAAAAAGTTCTTTAATTTTTCTTGTTTGGATGACCAATGACAAAATTTAAACTCTTTATACTCATTGCCTTGATCAAAGTTCTAAGCACCGCCAGTTTTGCCCTTTTAGGTGCCCATACTAAACTTCTCAATTGGCGGATAGATTTGGAGATTAAAAGCCTTCTGCCGGTAGTTCCGCGCAAGTACCGAAGAAAGTTTTGGGAAGATTTTATAAATTAATACTAAAAGAAAAAATCTCTTGAGAATTTTTATTCCCCGGAGTAAAACTGGGTATTAAATAATTTTATTTTAACAACGCCTGAGTGCCGAATATCCTGGCTAAAAGGCAAAACTAAAAGGAGTTTAAGTATGAAGTTAGTTCCCCTGACCAACACCGATGGTACATTGGTTATGGTCAATGTTGATCTCGCCAGCATGTTGGCCCCGACGCAATCCGGAGAAGGTACCAGCATTAGATTTTTGGATTCTAGAGATACCCTAACGGTTAGAGAATCACTGAGTGAAATTTCTACGGAGTTGAGTCGGACCGATGGAATTTTAATTGCCGCTAATGACCAAGAGAAAACTAATAAAAAACATAAAGGAGTTTAAGTATGGCTTACCAAGAAGTTTCCAAACAAGAAAAATACTATAAATACGCCGAGTGTGAAGAGGGCCAAGTTTTAGTTGACGGAGGCGTGTACCGTGGGGGAAGAGAGGGAAAATTTGGAATTCAGCATGTTTTCAAAACTGAAGAAGAATATATCGTCCTAAATAGTTCAGGACATCTAAATTGGCTTCTAGAAAACCGCTGCAATGTTGGCGATTTCTGCAAGATTGTTTACGAAGGAAAAGATGTTTTGGAAAGCGGTAAATTTTCTGGAAAAGAGGCCCACAAATTTTCTATTTTAGTGGACGATGAGAAAGCAGATCTTTCCGTTCGTGGGACCAAACCACCGACTTCAGTATCCGACGAACTTTCAGTGGATGATGGAGTTCTTTAAAATAAATAGATGCTAGAAATTTTTCATAGTGAATTTCCGGGGGTTGAAGAAAATCCCCGGATTAAAAAGGCACCCCCATGGAAGAAAAAAACAAAGACTATCTCAGCTATTCCTCCAGTACGACGCTTAGTGCGTGTGAACAAAAATATGTCTACGATAAAATCGAAAGAGTCAAACCAGATTCAGACTACGAAGTATCATCTATAGCCTTTGATATTGGAAAAATTTTCCATAAAATTTTAGAAGAGAATAGACATGAGTTGGGCGGGGTTAAATCTGAAGAAGTAAAAAAGTTTTTTTCTCGCATCTACCATGAAGATTTAGGTCAAGACGTAGACTTCTCTGAACATGGGCCTCTGATTTTTGCAATGCTTAGGAGGTATAAAGAACTTCACGAAAAATCTGGATTATCTGCTGTAGCTTGCGAAATTGAATTGAGTGATGAAAAGTTCTTAGGCTACATAGACGTTATACTGAAAGATTCCACAGGGAATTGGTTCATTTGTGACGTCAAGACATCTTCTCGCTTTGATTCCTCGATAGTTGCTAGGCTTCACAAAGACCGACAGTTAAACCTTTATGCGTATCACAGTTCAGATATAGCAGATAATTATGGACTTGAGGTATCCAAATACCGGGGGTGTCTTTACCGAGTAACCACCAAATCTAAAGCCAATAGAAAGGGGGAAGAATCTTTTGGGGACTTTTCAAAGAGATTGTATAAATCCGTAAATTCGTATCAGATTGTCGTACCGGCAGAAAAAATGGATCCAGTAGAGACAAGAGAAGAGTTTGACAGACTTTTTGAAGTAAGGCGGCGACTAATTTCAAAAGAGATAATCCCCAATAAAAACTTTTCTAGCTGCTTTAATTATTTTCGCCCTTGCCAGTTCTGGAGCCGTTGCCATAATGGTCTTTATTCGGAGTTAGCTAAGGGTTTAGAAATTGTTTCGACGGAAGGGGCATAAGTTGATAGAGGTTAGCGCGAAAAGTGTGTAAATAAAAAAGTTTTGGAAGGGAGTCTTCATGCAAATGGGTACTGGCGATGTAAAAACTATGGAAGAATTGGAAAAGATATATAAAACGAAAGCTGAAATTAAGTTGGCGGGGTATGAAAAATTGCCGGATGACATTACCCCCGAGCAGGTAGAAGAGTTAAAACGCAAGCCAAACCGGAAGGAAAGAAGAAAACAATTATCTGTTCTGCGGAAAATGGCCAAAAAGAGGACTACATGACGCCAGAAAATTTCCTCCACTGGCTCAATGGATTTTTTGAATTGACTCTGGCTACGACAATCTCAACTTCCCAGATGGTACTCATAAAAGAAAAGTTGGATTTAGCCTTAAAATCTTCAACCACATCGCGGTCTTATCCAGGCATCCCCGACGTTAAATGATTAGATTCATTATCGCATTGATTATATTCCTAAACAGCAGCTCGGTTGCACTATTTAGAGTTTGCCTTTGGAAATTTTAATTTGATTTTATTTTAATTCCGATGTAACTTGCCCCCCAGTAAAAAATCACCCCTTTTGAGGCCTTAAAACTATGGGTTATCCAACCATTCCTGCGTCTACTCTTCAATCTCTTAGAGATTATGTCACTAAAGGCTATGCGCCGGGGAGTTTTGTTGAGGCGGTACTATCTAATAATCTTAAGGAGTCTTTCGGAAGAGCGGACCTGTACAACCGAGAAGCCATGTTTGACATTGTTAGTTATTGTTATAATGAACTTCCCGCAGCTAGTTGGGGTTGCGAAGAAAAATATATTAGTTGGTTAAAAATGTTTAGATCTGACGTGAAATGATTCGAGGAAAAAGACAAAAGGTGTCGTGGTCGGGGTCGTGGTCGTGGTCGCGGTCGGGGTCGGGGTCGTGGTCGTGGTCGTGGTCGTGGTCGTGGTCGCGGTCGTGGTCGTGGTCGTGGTCGGGGTCGGGGTCGTGGTCGCGGTCGTGGTCGTGGTCGGGGTCGCGGTCGGAGCTAAAGAGGATGCGTTAATTGTGCGGATCAAAAAGGTGGTTTGGGAATGAAGAAAATCTTTAATGTTACGGAAGTAGCGGGACAGGGATTAGAAGCGTTGCTCGGAGAAAAAGTTACTATTTTTTCTCTGAACTATATCTATCACGGGATTTTAGCGGGAGTAAGCGAAACAGATGTTTTGCTAGAAGATGCTAAAATAGTTTATGAAACGGGGGATTTTAAAGAAAAAGGATTTAAAGATTCTCAATTCATTGCTAAAGAATGGCGGCTACGGACTTCTTGCATAGAAAGTTATGGAGTTTTGGAAGGGAAATGATTCGAGGAAAAAGACAAAAGGTGTCGCGGTCGTGGTCGCGGTCGTGGTCGTCTTCGGATGATGAGGATGGGGAATGAATTTAGATACGCTCGTGGCAGCCCGTCTGAGGGATATAGCGATACATAAAGAGAAGCTACTCGAAGCATGGATAGCGGAGACGGGATATCTACCATCGGAGTCAGTAGTAATTCAGCAGACCTCGGGGATGGATCTAAAGCTTTGGGTGGAGAAAAAGCACGGGGACCTACCGAAGCATGAATACCCAAAAATGGACATGCTAGAAGCGGAGAACCTCCAATTGAGGGAATGCCTGGAATTTTATGAAAATGAGGATAATTGGAACGGCAAGAATAAAACAGCGCATTGGGATTCAATGAATTGCGCGTTAGAGGATCATGGGAACCGCGCACGTGAGGCTTTAAAGAAATTGCAGGCGGTGAAATGAAAATCGTTAAGGTCATAGACAGGATACGCAAGAAGTATCCCGACATAAAATGGAGCTACAGTCACGAGGCAGCGCACTGGGCGGGGTCAGACGGGTCATACATTGATTCAAGGTGCACTTGTTTTGACGACGAAAAATGTTATTGTTCAAAGCAGTATTATAGATATTTCTCTGATGGCACACCGACTGAGTGGGTTAGGTATTAGGTCACATTACGATGGCAATGGGAGCGGGATGAAAGTTAATCTTGATGAACTAGACAAGCTGTCAAAAGACGCGATGCCTGCGCCTTGGCGAGATGATATTGCAACATGTGAGGATGCTACTGGCGCTTATGCTTGTGGGCCGTTCCATGCCAGTAATAAATACAACAATGTAGATGTAGATACGGACAATAATGGAGAAGCTTTGTGGGACATAGACTCGCACAAGGACGCAAAGTTAATAACAGCGATGAGAAACAACATCGACGCGATGATCGCCGAACTACGCGCCGCGAGGGAAGTTGTAGTAGCGGCAGAACAAATAGAAGAATTTTTTGGTAGTGACGATAGAGACAGGATTGAAAAGGCTCTTGAGAAATACAGGGCATTGAAATGATTCATAAGTATGCCGGCTGGTATGCAATGACTCATTGGAGTGACCGAACTACCTCACTTTGCGGAGTTGTGGTGAGTAATAAGAATCAACGATGGCGGTGGGCAGCGGTTACTTG
>Ga0163144_10022038_pt1 | contig 12639 bp, 14 predicted proteins | sample OliLak19BULKMAT1_FD_123175 | JGI IMG/M metagenome (GOLD analysis project Ga0163144, IMG submission 123175) | Freshwater microbial mat bacterial communities from Lake Vanda, McMurdo Dry Valleys, Antarctica - Oligotrophic Lake LV.19.BULKMAT1 | ecosystem: Environmental > Aquatic > Freshwater >... | reverse complement strand
CCCGGATCCCGGATCCCCGCCTACCGGTAGTCGTCCCGCGTCGGCGAGAACACGTCGAGCACGCGGCAGGCCGTCACGCCACGGCCCGAGTGGCGGACCTCGGGCGGGATGACGAACACGATCCCAGGCGTCAGCCGATGTGGCGTCCCTTCGACGACGAGTTCCAACTCCCCTTCGATCACGCTGACGATCTGCTCATGCGGATGCTGGTGCTCGGGGAACGACGCGCCGGCGTCCACCTCGATCCACGAATGCGTCTGGCGATCGGTATGAATCAGCCGGGCGCGCAGTCCGGGAAAAATCTCGCGCACGGGGAGCGTGCTGACGGTGATGAACGGCATCCCGCTACGCTACCTCAAGTCGCGCGCCGGATTTGACGGGCCACCGATGACACCGATGACACCGATTGGGCACGGCCCGCGGAGCGGCCGCAGGCCGCTCCCACGAATCAGACGACTCGATTTCAAGAGAGACCTGACTCTTGAACTCTCTTGAACTCTCTTGAAATCGGGTCGACTGATTCGTGGACTGACGCCGGCTTCGCCGGCGTCCGCGGGCCCGCAACCCAATGCCAGCGCGCGCATGGCGTCGTCACGGAATCTGTGGCTGACGTTCGTGATCAGCGAAGCTGCTTGCTCATATCCGGGTCGCGCGCGATGACGGCACGGGCGTAGCCGCAGATCGGGACGATCTTCATCCCGTCGCCTCGGGCCCAGTCCACCGCGGCTTGCACCAACTGCCGGCCCAGGCCTGATCCGCGCAGCTCAGGCGCGACCTCGACGTAGTCGATGCGCATCACGCCGGCTTCCGGCAGCGCGTAGTCCAGCGAGCCCATCCGCTCGCCGTCGATGTGCAGCACGAACTCCTGCGCGTCGCGGGTGACCATGGCCGTGGCGCCCGGAGCCATCAGCGGGTGACGGTGACCGTGACTTGGCCATCGGCCGTCAGCGCGCCATCATCGGCGCGCGCGCGCAGCACGTAGACGCCCGGTTCCCAGAACGTCGCCTGCACGGAGACCTGGCCGTTGGCCGGCATCGCCGGCGGCACCCACACTGGCGCCCACGGTGAATTGGCGCCGGCCCGCGTGTCTTCCCACGACATCACCTGGTCGGGCGTGAAGGTCACGTGGCCCTTGCCGCGGTAGACAAACCACGACACGTGCAGCCCGACGTTTTTGCCGACGGTCACGCGCGCCGGCGGTAGCCAGGCGCGATTGACGCGCACCGGCGCCTGTGATCCGGCCGGCGTCGCCACGGCGGTGTCGCGACGCGAACCCGTGTTGGCGACCGCAGCACCCGCGAGGCCAGAGCCGCGGCGCTTGGGCACCCCGTCATCGCCCACGGCGACGGTCAACGTCACCGCCTCGCCGACCTTGGCCGTCAGCGCCTTGCGGCCCTGCACTTCGACGGTCGGTGGCGTGTTGGCGCGAATCTCAGGACTGCTCGAGCCCGCGCCCAGCGCTCCCGTCTCCGACGCGCGCACGACATCGTCAATCTGGTAGTCGAGCCGCAGGCTCGCGAAGGCCTTCTCGGTGCGGCCCTGCGTGGTCAGCGTCCAGATCAACTCGTCCTTCTCGGCGAAGCCCTGTGGGACGGGAACGCGGAAGACGAATCGATTGCGCCGCGGCAGAAAGCGGGTCGGCTGACCCTGATCAGGGCCGCCGATGTTGAAGCCGTTGTCGGGACCGACCGGCACGTCGATCTCTTCTTCCCAGTTCCGGTTGATGTAGCCGAACACGAAATACTTCGTGCCATCGGCAGCCTGTTCCCACCCCTCGTACGCGGGCGACACGTTCTGCCCGCGCGAGTACGACAGCGACTGCGCGTGTGCAGCCGTCGCCGCCAACAGCAGCAACAGGCAAACCTGAAGGTTTGCCTCCACGGCCCAAGCCCCAAGTGAACGTAGCGGCGGGACTTCAGTCCCGCCTGTCCCGCCTGTCAGCAGACGCGCCCCGTTCACTGCTGCGGCCTTGCCACTGGGGCCGGCGCCGGCGGGATGTTGCAGAGCGGACAGCCAATCACCATGCTGTTCCTGGTCAGCTTCAATTTTTCGCGCCGGACCGCCATCTCGGTCTGGAACTGCTCGTCGGTCAGGAAGACGCGATTGCCCAGGTCGATGAACATGTTGGCGACCGAGCGGTTACCCGAGCCCTGCCAGTTCCGCGGATCCGGCACGTTCTTGTTCGACGGCGAGTTGTCCATGTAGCCGACGATGTGCAGGATGGTGTCCTTGGGCAGCAGCGGCGCCGCGTCATCGTCGTAGTCGTAGCCACGCACCCAGTTGTGGTCGTAGCCCACGCAGTTGATGGTCTGGATGTTGTAGCCCCAGATGGCCTCGAGGCACATCCGCGCGCCCGGCGCATGCAGGTGCGGTTCGAACGACAGGATCTTGGTGTTCTCCTTCAGCAGCGCATACGCATGCAGCTGCTGGTTGCCTTCCATGGCCTTGATGTCGATGTCGACGCCGTTGCCCAGCGCGTAGGTCGCGCGCTTGTATTCCGGCTGGTAGCCCTTGGGCATGAACTTGAAGGCGACCTCGAGATGCGCGGTGGTGTCGCGGCCGTTCGAGTGCAGGTGCACCGAGTCAGAGACGATGCTCGAGCCGGCTTTCAGCAGGCGCGCCGACTTGGCGTCGAAGAAATCGGCCTCGCGGCCGACTTCGTGCACGGGCCACGAGGTGCTGTCGTCACTGGCCGCCAGCGGATCGACCGGCGCCGAGTCGTCGCCAATCACGCGCGTGCTCCAGATCATGTGATGGAACACGAAGCGGCCGCCGACGGTTTCGCGACCGGTCCCGCCCGACTCGACGTCGTTGACCTCGCGAACCTCCATCGCGGAGACGTAGCGGTCTTCGGTCAGGCCGGTTGGCACGCGCGGAATCTCACCCCACCAGTCGGGCGCGGTGCCCTTGACGAGAATGTCGGTGGTCTTGACGACGAGATCGGGTGTGCCAATGGCCCACTTCGTGTCGTCTGTCCACGCTCGTAACGGTGGCATGTCGTTGGGATTGCCGCGCGGCGCGCCGCTGTCGGCCCACTTGGCGACCTTCGCGATCTCCTCGGCACTGAGCGACGGATCGTTCTTGAACGTCTGGATGCCGATGTTCTTCTCGACATACCACGGCGGCATCACGCCGGCCTTGGGGCCGATGCCGGTGCGCTGCTTGATGGCGCGCGCCCACGGCCGCACGTCCTCGTAGGTCCGCAGCGACATGGGCGCCACGCCCTCGGGCCGGTGGCAGTTCTCACAACTGCGTTGCAGGATTGGCGCAATGTCCCTGGTGAACGTCACCTCGGCGGCCGGCGCCGGCGCTTGCCGCTCCGCGCGAAGCGCCAGCGGCGCCGCGACCACGGCGACGGCCGGTGCCAGGATCGCCACGGCCAGAAGGGTCTTCCAACGAAGTGTGATGTGCTCGCCCATGGCCGACAGTATAAGGTGCTCGGGTGCTTAAGTGCTGGGGTGCTTGGGGTGCTGGGGACCTCTGGTGCTACCGCCCGAAGATGCGGGCCCAGAACCCACGCTTCTTCTTGGGCGGTTCCTGGTTGACGAGCGGCACATCACCGTCGGCGAGGACGAGGCGGTCTGTCACATCAGGCGCTTCGGCGCGGGCCAGCCGGGCATCGCGGGCGGCGCTGGCCGGGCGCTTCACCCAGGTCGCCTTGTCGCCACGAGTCGCCGCCGCCATGAATCGCCCCCACAACGGCACGGCGAGTTCCGACGCGTAGCCGCCGTCGCGAATCGGGCGCGGCTGATCGAAACCCACCCACACGCCGGCTACCACCGACGGGGTGAAGCCCACGAACCACGCATCCTTGTAGTCGTTGGTGGTGCCGGTCTTGCCGCCGGCGGGCAAGGTGAATCCGTAGCGGCGCGCTCTGTTGCCAGTGCCGGCGTCGATGACGCCACGCAGCATGTCGGCCATCAGGTACGCCGTGATCGGCCGAATCACCTGGCGCGACGTTTCGGCCGACTCAAAGAGGACCACCCCCTCGGCATCAACCACGCGCCGAATCAGCGACGGCGGCGTCAGGGCACCGCCGTTGGCGAAGGCGCTGTAGGCTGAGGTGATCGCCGCCAGTGTGACCTCGCCCGATCCCAGTGCCACCGACGGCACATGGGGCAGGTCGTCGAAGCCAAACGCGCGGGCCGACTTCAGGGTCCTGGCCAAGCCGACCTCGCTCAGCAGCCGCACGGCGGCGCGATTGCTCGACAGCCGGAGCCCGTCGCGCAGCGTCACCGCATCCGCTTCACGGTGCTCATCATCTGGATCCCAGGCGGTGTTGGTGGCTGTAGTGGTGATGGCCGCGGGCTCGTAGAGGCCTTCGAGCATGTCCTCAGGTCCCCAGCCAGCCTCGACCGCGGCGGCGTACACGAAGGGCTTGAACGCCGACCCCGGCTGACGCCGCGCCAGCAGGGCGCGGTTGTACGAGCTGGCGACAAAGTCGCGGCCGCCCACCAGCGCACGCACCGCTCCGGACTTCGGATCGAGCGCAATCAAAGCCGCCTGCAGCGGCGCCTCGCCGGCGGAACGCGCACGCAGGGTCTGGTCGATTTCGGCCAGGCTGCTCGCGACCGCGGCCTCGGCCGCACGCTGCATGGCGGGATCGATCGTGGTGTAGACATGCAAGCCACCTTCCGACACGCGGACCGCACCGAAACGCTCGACCAACTGGCGGCGCACTTCCGCCTTGTAGTACTGGCCAAATCCTTCAGCGGCACGCAAGCCGTCGCGAATCTTGACCTCGGCGTGCCTGGCCTCGTCGTAGTCGGCCTTCTTGATCGCCGTCGCATCGAGCATGGCGCGCAGGACCACGCCCTGGCGCGATTCCGCTTTCTTCGCATCCACGGTCGGCGCGTAGCTGGAAGGCGCCTTCAGTAATCCGGCCAGCAACGCCGCCTCGGGCAACGTCAACTCCGAGGCGTGCTTGGCGAAGAACCCACGTGATGCGGCTTCGGCGCCGTACAGGCCGTCACCGAAATAGACCTTGTTCAGGTACAGCTCGAGGATTTCGTTCTTCGTGAAATGGCGCTCGAGCTGGGCCGCGAACAACAACTCCTTCACCTTCCGGCGCAGGGTCTTCTGCCGGCCCACCGATTGCCGGGCCAGCTGTTGCGTAATGGTGCTGCCCCCCTGGGCGGCCACGCCGGCGCGCAGGTCGGCAAGGGCCGAGCCGGCAATGCGGATCGGGTCGAAGCCATCGTGGTCAAAGAAGCGGCGGTCTTCGACGGCAATCACCGCCTTGATCAGGTAGGGCGATACCTGGGCCAGCGGCACCTCGATGCGGTGTTCCTTGGCGATGGCAAAAACTGCATGGTCGGCCACGTCATAAAGCACGGTGGCGCTCGGCATGACGCGAAAGGCGCGCAGCTCCTCCCGGGTGGGCATACCTGACAAAAGTCCAACGATTACCCACACTAACGCCGCAGCGGCGCCAGCAAACGCCACCCCAATCAGGCGGACAGATAGTGGCCAGGAGCGGGGGTTCAAGAAGGACATCAACAGCGTCAGTGCAACCGACGTGCCACGCTCGGGAGGCTTGGGGGCTTGGGGGCTCCGGTGACACGGCGATACAGATGGGCTGCGGATGGCATGTTATCGTCTCGTCATGCGAACGAAATGGCACGTCTCTCTGGTCCTCCTCCTCACTATTCTGGTGAGCGCCGTCGGCGCTCGTCGTGACGTCAACGCGCAAGCCGCACCCGCCGTGCCGCGCTTCCAGGTCGATCCCTCGTGGCCGCTCGAACTACCCAATAACTGGATTCTCGGTTCGGTGACCGGCGTGTTCGTGGACGCCAAGCAGCACGTGTGGGTGACGCACCTGCCCGAGACGTTGACCGAAGAAGAGCTCTACCAGATGCAGAAGCCGCCCATGGGCACCTGCTGCGCGCCCGCACCCGTCGTGCTCGAGTTCGACGACAAGGGCAAGCTGGTGCAGGGCTGGGGCGATGCCGCGACGCAGGACGTGTCGCAGTTCCCGAAGAACCCGCACGGCATCTTCGTCGACCACAACGACTTCGTGTGGGTCGGCAGCCACGCCCATCACCGGGTGATGAAGTTCACGCGCGACGGCAAGCTGGTGTTCACCATCGGCGAGTTCGACAAGGTCGGCGGCAGCGCCGACACGAAACTGCTCGGCGGACCGTCAGGCATCTGGGTCGACCCCAAGACCAACGAGGCCTTCATCTCCGACGGCTATCGCAACCGGCGTGTGATCGTGGTCGACGGCGCCACCGGCAAGTACCTGCGGCACTGGGGCGCCTACGGCAACGTGCCGGATGACACCGAGAAGTTTGATCCCAAGACGATGATGAGTGGCGCGCTGCCCAAGCAGTTCTCGACACCGCACGGCATCACCGGCACCAGGGACGGCAGGATCTACGTCGCCGATCGGCGCGGCAATCGCATCCAGGTGTTCGACCACGCCGGCAAGTTCCTCTCGGAAAAGATCATCGCCCCGGCGACGCTGTCGTCAGGCTCGGCCTTCGTGCTGGTGCCGTCGCACGACGCCGCCCAGCAGTATCTCTACATGGCCGACGGCACCAATCACAAGGTGTGGATCGTGCGCCGCAGCGACATGGAAATCATCGGCGAGTTCGGCCGCGGCGGCCGCCAGGCCGGGCAGTTCCTCCGCCCCCACGGGATGAGCATCGACGCGAAGGGCAACCTGTTCGTCGGCGAAGCCTCGACGGGGCGCCGCGTCCAGAAGTTCACGCTGCTCGCGAAGTAACGGGCGGGTGGGGCGCGCCCTTTGGGCGGGTGGGGCTCGGCGCAGCACGCTCTGCGCGCTGGCGCAGCATTCGTCCGGTAGATCGTCGCGTCAACGCGCCTCCGCGTCACCCCATCAGCAGCGTAAAGGCCCGCATCTTGACGGCCATCGGCACTGTCACGGCGGACAGCAGGTCGCTGTACTTCTGGCTGGTCGCAATCTGCTGAATACGCGCCATCGAACCCGACGCCGTGAAGTCCGGCGCGTCGGATCCCTTCACGACCTTGCTGACCAATCCGTCTGTCAGGTGCAAGGTGTATGACTGCCCGTCATCATCGTTGACGAAGCCCACCCGCTGGTAGCCGAGCTTGGCGACCTTTGCCGTGAACGGCAGGGCGTTGTAGGACTGGACGAGGAGATCGAATTCGTTGGTTTCTTCAAACATGATCACCTATCTCTCGATCCGGACTAACACCGCTTCCAAGTCGAACATGTCGTGGCCCAACGCATCGACGGCGACACGCTGGCCGGCGCGCAATTCTGACTGCGGCACCTTCTTCAGCTCGCGCATCACCTGCGTTGCCTCGGTCATGTCGATCTCGTAGGTCGCGCCATCCAGCGCCTTCACGTCAAGCTGCGTCGCCTGCACCTTGACGATGGTGCCGGTGATCTTGATCTTGTCGTGAGCCGAGACCGTGGCCAGCGCGGTAAGTACGAGCAACGCGACAGATAGCAGCCTGAACATGTAACGCATTCTAAAGTGTCTGCGTCATCTGTGTCATCTGCGGCCCCGTCATCTGCGTCAGAACCATACTCTCAAACCTGCGGCGAGGCGCCAGCCGCCAACGTCCTCGCCCAACTCCCTGGCCAGGTCGGCGGTGCCGAACAGCTTGCGATGCCACACCAGGCCGACATACGGCGCCAGCTCGCGCTTGATCTCGTAGCGCAGCCTCGCGCCAAACTCGGCGGCGCTCAGGCCGGCGCCGATCTCACGCTCCGGGTCGGCCTTGCCGAACAGGTTGACCTCGAGCAGCGGCTGCAAGACGAGCCGGTCGGTCAGCAGCATCTCGTACTCCACCTCGAGACGGGCCGCCGTGCGCGCCGACTCGCCAAGGTAGACCGTGGCCTCAACCTCGAACCACTGCGGCGCCAGGCCCTGCACGCCGACCGCCAGCCAGGTACGGGCCGGACCAGGCGTGAAGTCGTGCCGCACGCCGCCGACGACGTCCCACCACCGGGCGATGGCGCGGCCCAGCATCAGGTGCGCCTCGGCATCCTCCAGATCGCTGCCGTGTGACTCGCCTTCGGTGCGTACCCAGATGCGATTGATGTCACCGCCGACCCAGGCCTTGGTATCCCACAAGAACCCGTTGGCGCCGGCATGACGATGGGTTTCCAGCTGGTCGAACAGCAGGAAGAAGTTGAGGCCTTCGCCGTGGACGGCGTGCCCTTGCAGGTCGGGCGGAAACGCGGCCTTGCGCTCGTCCTCCGTCGGCGGCGGCACCGGCGTGGTCTGGGCGTTCGCGGTGGCGGCGAACATCAGCAACATAGCGAGCAGGCGGATGAGGGTAGCCATCTATTCCTCCACCCGCACTTCGCGGAACATGCCGGCTTCCATGTGAAACAACAGGTGGCAGTGATAGGCCCACCGTCCGAGCGCATCAGCGCGCACGCGATAGGCACGCTTGGTGCCCGGCGGCATGTCGATGGTGTGCTTGCGCACCTGGAAGTTGCCGGCTTCGTCTTCGAGATCGCTCCACATGCCGTGCAGGTGAATGGGATGCGTCATCATCGTGTCGTTGACCAGGACGATGCGCAGGCGCTCACCGTAGGTGAGACGCAGCGGTTCCGCGTCCGCGAACTTTACGCCGTCGAAGGACCAGGCAAAACGCTCCATGTGGCCGGTCAGGTGCAACTCCACCGTCCGCCCGGGATCGCGGCCATCGGGATCGGCAAACAGGCTCTTCAGGTCGGCGTAGGTCAGCACGCGGCGGCCGTTGTCGCGTAAGCCAATGCCGGGGTCGTTCAGCCGCGGGGCCGGCGACATGGTCTGCATGTCGACCAGGGGATTGCCCCGCTCGGTGGCCGGATGCGCCTGGGCGCCACCGGCGCCCGACATGTCGTGACCGGCATGAGGGTCGGGCGCAGCGGCGGGCATCACGTGGCCCGCGTGCGGGTCGGGTGCCGCCGGTGCGGCGGGTGCGGCTGGTGCAGCCGGCATGTTGTGTCCGGCGTGGGGATCGACAGCAGCAGCCGCGGCCGCCGGCGTGGCCATGGCCGACATGTCGTGTCCCGCACCGCCGTGGCCCATGTCGGCCATCGTCAGTAACGGGCGCGCGTCGAGCGCGGGCACCGGCGCCTGCAGGCCTTCACGCACGGCCAGGGTGCCGGCCGCGTACGCCGTTCGATCCATGGCTTGCGCGAAAATCGTGAACGCATCCTGTCCCGAAGGCTCGACGATCACATCGAAGGTTTCGGCAGTCGCAATGCGGAACTCATCCACCGTCACGGGGTGCACGTACTGACCGTCGGCGGCCACCACCGTCATCTTCAAACCCGGGATGCGAACGTCGAAGTAGGTCATCGCCGAGCCGTTGATGAAGCGCAGCCGCACGCGCTCGCCCGACTTGAACAAGCCGGTCCAATTGCCGGCCGGCGTGACGCCGTTCATCAGGTGCGTGTAGGTGTAGCCCGAGACGTCGGCAAGATCGGTCGGCGACATGCGCATGTCGCCCCACATGCGCCGGTCGGCCACGGTCTTCGAGAAGCCCTGCTCGCGAACATCCTTCATGAAGTCGCCGAGGTCGCGGCGATTGTGGTTGTAGTAGTCGGACTGCTTCTTCAGCTTGCCGAACACGCGCTTGGGGTTCTCGTCGGTCCAGTCCGTGAGCATCACCACGTGCTCGCGGTCGTAGCGGAACGGCTCCGGCTCGTGCGGATCGATCACCAGCGGGCCGTAGAGGCCCACCTGCTCCTGGAAGCCCGAGTGGCTGTGGTACCAGTAGGTGCCACCCTGCCGAACAGTGAACTGGTAGGTGTAGGTCTCGCCGGGATGGATGCCGTGAAAGCTCAACCCCGGCACGCCGTCCATGTTGGCGGGCAGGATCATGCCGTGCCAGTGGATCGAGGTGTCCTCGTCCAGCGCGTTGGCCACGCGCATCGTCACGGTGTCGCCCTCGCGCCAGCGTACGAGCGGCGCCGGGATCGAGCCGTTGACGGTGATGCCCGTGCGCGAGGCGCCGGTGAAGTTGACCGGGGTCTCGCCAATGCGGAGGTCGAACTGCGTGCCGGTCAGCGTGACCTGGCTGGTGCGGGCATCGGCTTGCGCGAAGCCGCGCGAGGGCCATAGCCCGAGGCCGGCGGCGGCGCTGCCGGCGGCAAGTCCTCTTACAAACGTACGTCGATTGATCATTTGATTCGTCCTCGCAAACATGCCGTGCCAGAAGGGCGGCCCGTCAGTGACGGGCGTAGCCATCCGTGCCAGGAGGGCGGCCCCGTCAGTGACGGGCGAAGCCATCCGTGCCAGAAGGGCGGCACTTTAGTGCCGCCGCGCGACGGATCAGATGCGGAGGACGGTGAGGTCGGGCAGGTGGGGCGAATCGAAGAGGGTACGAGGCGCGTAACGCGCGGTCAGGCGCCATGGCATGGCACCGGGTGCGACGAACCTGGCGACGAGAGGCGCCGCCAGGAGTCCGTGGTCAGCCGCCAGTTTGGCGACGGTCACGCGAGGCTCGGCCACCTGTGGCAGGCAGGCGTGGGTCGGGCCACCGCTGAGGGCCGTGGCCAGCGCTGATTCCTGGTGGCACGACGCCTGCGCCGGCGCGGCCAGCTGGTCCGAACACTCCCAGTCGCACACGAGCAGGCGCCCAGACGCCAGGAGCATCACGAGAACGAGCAGGTGCGCGGTGGAACGAAGCATCACGACGCTTCCGAGTATATCAAACCGGGATCCGGGATCCGGGATCCGGGATCCGGGATCCGGGATCCGGGATCCGGGATCCGGGATCCGGTAAGATTCGCTCATTGACGCTTCGCCTGGCCGGGCTCGTCGCTCTCCTGATCGCTCTACCGTTCGCGGGCGACGTGCTCGCGCATGGGGTGGCCGCCAGCGACAAGGACTTGATCACGCACGGCCGGCAGCTGGCCGTGTTCCTCTACCTCGGCGCCAAGCATATGGTCACGGGCTACGACCACCTGCTATTCCTGTTCGGCGTCATCTTCTTCCTCTACCGCCTGAAGGAAGTAGCGATCTACGTCACGCTGTTCGCGGTAGGCCACAGCATCACGCTGCTCTACGCGGTGATGAGCGGCACACACGTCAACCCGTTCATCATCGACGCCATTATCGGGTTGTCGGTGGCCTACAAGGCGCTCGACAACATGGGCGGGTTCCAGCGCCTGCTCGGCGTTCAACCCAACACCATGCTCGCAGTGTGGCTCTTCGGCCTGTTCCACGGCCTGGGCCTCGGCACCAAGCTGCAGGACTTCTCACTCTCGACCGACGGTCTCGTGCCGAACATCCTGGCCTTCAATGTCGGCGTTGAGCTCGGCCAGGTGCTGGGCCTCAGCGCCATCCTGATCGCGATGGGCTTCTGGCGCCGCTCGGCCAGCTTTCACCAGCACGCCTTCGCCGCCAACGTCATCGTCATGACCTGCGGCTTCATTCTTGTCGGCTATCAACTCGTCGGCTACGCCACGCAGTAGGAACCAGGCATGACCACGCCCGAAGCGCCACCGCTCCCCTCGATACCGCAACTGATTCGCGCGATCGGCGTCGCCGTGGTCGTGGCGACGTTGATCTTGATCACGGCGGTATTGCCCGCTGAGTACAGCATGGACCCCACGGGAATCGGCCAGGCCATCGGCCTGCTGCGACCGCCAGCCTCGGCGGTGGACCTGTCCATTCCCGTCACGGCTGAAGCCGCGGCCATGGTCACGAAATATGACGTGGCCTTCCGCAGCGACGAGATGACGTTGACGCTGAAGCCGGGCGAAAGCGCCGAGATCAAGGCCACCATGGTCAAAGGCGGCAGCTACGTGTTTAGTTGGACGGTCGAAGGCGGCACGGTGGAGTTCGACATGCACGGCGAACACACCGATGGCTCCGGTGGCGAGGCCAGCTATGCCAAGGGTGAAGAGGCCGCGAGCCTCCACGGCACCTTCCACGCCCCGTTCGACGGCCGCCACGGCTGGTTCTGGCAGAACCTCACGTGGGAACCGGTCACCGTGAAGCTGAAGACGAGCGGCTTCTACGCCAAGATCGAGAAGCTCTAGGCTAGGCGGTCTGTTCGAGTGCCGCCACGCGCTTCGCCGGATCGCGATACCAGCGCATGGTGGGATTCTGCTCGCGGCCGGCTTCGGCCAGCGCGCTCATGGCGTGCGCCGGCGTGTCATAGCGATCGTCGGGCACACCTTCAGGTACGACGTGGCCGGGGCGCCAATCTATCGGGACAGTTAACAAACTACAGCTGCCGTCGCTCCACACGTGGAGCACGACCTTGGTCAGCGGCGACAACGCGTCCGCCTTTCAGGGGGGATGATGACGGTAGTGTACCACTCACCCGTGGCGAATTGTCGCGAGCGTCGATACAATCTGCGCATTCATGACATCGCTTGCCCGTGCCGCTGCCGCACTCGTCGCCACTCTGAGCGCCACTGTCGTGCTGCTGACCGCACCGACCTTCGCGCAAGACCGCAACACCGCGCGCTTCGATGCGCTGATCGCGCTCGCCGAAGCGAAGATGGCCGAGTATCGCGTCCCCGGGGTGGCCATCGGCATCATCGACAACGGCGTACTCCGTACGCGCGGCCTGGGCGTGACCAACGTCGAGGATCCGATCCCCGTCGCGGATCACACGGTGTTCCCCATTGCCTCGATCTCGAAGACGTTCGCCGCCACCGCCATGATGCGATTGGTCGAACAGGGCAAGGTG
>Ga0163144_10022037_pt1 | contig 12640 bp, 9 predicted proteins | sample OliLak19BULKMAT1_FD_123175 | JGI IMG/M metagenome (GOLD analysis project Ga0163144, IMG submission 123175) | Freshwater microbial mat bacterial communities from Lake Vanda, McMurdo Dry Valleys, Antarctica - Oligotrophic Lake LV.19.BULKMAT1 | ecosystem: Environmental > Aquatic > Freshwater > Lake... | reverse complement strand
TACCACATCTTGAAAAGTCCGTCGTGAAAAATGACTGTGGGGCGACCGACCGATAAAGCATCCCATGCTTCATCTGGGCCAGCAGCAAGCGCAACCCCCTTCGGCTCCCACGTCATGCCGTCATCGGAGATCGCAAGATCAATCCGATCCACTACATCTTTCTCCGTCCGGGTGTAGTACATGTAGTATTTGCCTTTAACCACGATGACGGACGGGTCATTGATGTGGTTGGCGAAATTGTCCTCCAGCACGACACCCTTACGAAGCCACTTCTCGCCATCCTTGGATTCAGCGTAAGAAATACGGTCGTGGCCGTCTTTGCCCTGCCCGCCATACCACATCCTAAAGTACTTGCCGTCCCACATGACATCAGGTGCGTAGATGTTCCCTTTGCCGTGCGGAGCAAGTTCTGCGTCCCCTTCGCCCTTAAGTACAACCAACGGCTTATCTGGTGGTTCTGCATGGAGTGTGGCAGCAAAGGCAAGTACAAGGAAAAGCGTTCTCATGCGTTCACCAACTCCACCCTCTTTCCCCACACCAATTCACACCCCAACCAGAAATCTGCATCCAGATTTGCAGCCATCCAACCAGCAACATCCTTGATCGACTCATCAACGAACGAGCGCCGGCATTTGGGGTAAACACTAACGAAGTTTGGTGAGCGATTGAACAAACCAACTTGCTTTAATCCAAGGTTGACCAAGATCGTCGCCTTATCGCAGTTCAAGCATGATACCGATTTTGATCGCTTCCATGAACTCTTTAGCCTAACCCAAGGTATTTGACGATCTGCCTGTCCATTCCAACTTAAACCGGAATTGGTTAATGGAGCAGCTTGGTGGTCGTCTGTTTCTTTCATCAAGCGATTGTTCCATTTGCCAACGAATAGCTCAATAGGGAAGTCCTGGGCGATCTTGGTGCCGTATAGGAAGTCATTGCCGGTTTTGTGAGTGGTCGTTTCCTTCTTGCGATCTAGGAGCGTCACTTGGACATCAGGATTCGTTAGCTTCTGCGATTTGAAGAACGGTCTTAGGTCGGCAAATTGCTTTGACCAGTGATGAACCGTTACTTGGTTGGTTTCTATTTGGACTAGTAGGTTCAGTCTACATCGTCTCGCAACGAGTCGAATGATTCGATCTGAATCGTTTGTGGATAGGTTACGAAGACCATCACAGGCTCGTTTAAGGATTGGATCATCTTTGTGGTCTAGACACCACTGAGTTGGATTGGGGGTGGACCGTAACTTGAGGGTGGTGGTTTGGAGAAAGTGGGAGGTGGGTTTGGGTGTGGCTAGTGTGATTTGTGGAAGAAGGGCTGCTCCAGTGATGGCTGCGCAAGTTTGAAGGAATTCTCGGCGGTTGGTCGTGTTTGGTTCCGTTTTTAGTGTGAACCAATAGGAAGTCATTGTTTGGGATGGGATGGTTCGGCATATCAGACTATTAGACCAATTAACTACCAGGATGTCGGGCGACTGTCTGTTGTACACCTCAAATTGAAAACTATCATGAGCAAAGAGCGTTCGTTTGATAAAATTGCCATCGAAACGCTTTTTCGGGAATTGAATTTGACTGGACAAAGATGAGAGAAACCGAATGCAAGATTGTACCAGCGAATCAATTCGGACACGAGGAAAACCGACGAATCAATTCGGTGATTCTGTCGTCTAGATAAATTGTTCCTTATGCATTCCAGATCAGAACCTAAGCTAGAACGAATCCAGTATATGCCAACACCGATACAATGTACGCTAACTGAAAATGCCCTCGACTATCTTCTGCTTGCTGGGGAGCAGGCGCAGACAGGAAACGCCCGCCTCCTTAAACATGCGTTGGCTACGCTTTCCGACGGAATTGAACTACTTCTAAAAGCACGACTTGAAACGCATGACTGGTGCTTGTTGTTCAAGGACGTGGATAAAGCCGAGCGATTTGGACACACATCTATCGATCCATCTCGGCAGAACTGCTCCAATGTCCAATAGCACTCCAAATACGAAGTTTAGAATCACCTGAAAGCAAACCAAATGAACTCGAAAACACTAGAGCAGTTGCTCTACGAAGAAGAAGGGACGACGCTAGACTTCAAACGAGATCAGTACCCATTCTCCAAGGTATCCGACGAAGAAAAATCCGAGTTGCTAAAAGATATCCTTGGATTCGCCAATGCATGGCGACGTACCGAAGCATACATCCTTATTGGAATCCAAGAAGTTCAGGGAGGAAAGAGCATCGTCTACGGAATAAGCGATCACTTGGCTGATCATGCACTACAGCAGTTCGTCAACAACTTAACTAATCGTCCGTTGCAATTCGGATATGAGGCATTTGAGTACGAAGGGAAGCAGATTGGCATGATCCGAATCGATATTCAGAAACGCCCAATCTTCCTGAAAAAAGACTTTGGTAAGCTTCGGAGGGGTGAAGTTTACGTACGTCGAGGAAGCTCAACCGATCCATCCAAACCTGCGGACCCCGATGAGATTGCACTCATGGGAACAGGAACATTTTCGCCTACAAACGAGACATCATTAAGTGTGGAGTTTGCAGATCCGAATACGGAGACTGCTCTTGGGATGGAAATAGACTGGAACGCTGAAAATTGCGAAATGCCGGAGAGTGATGACATTCCCAAGCTGACGTATAAGCCTTCGGTGATTCAATTGCCCAACGGGAAGAGCCGAACGATTCCATCCAAAGGCTCATATGGTATCACCGAACGGTTGAACGAAGACTACTACCATGAGCTTGCCAATTTCGAATTCGCCCGTAGACTTTTCAAGCCAATTCGAATTGTTGTGACAAACACTAGCACAAATCCTGCAACTGATGTCCGCTTAGAAGTCGCTGTTAACAAAGGTGTCGGGCTTGCTTTCTTTGATTCATCCGACAGACCTGAGATACCCGATCGGCGAGAGCAGCCATTCAGTGTAAATGTAATTGGGAAAAACAAACCATTACACGCATTACGCATGCCAGGTCATGTCGATATTGAATCCAACGAGCAGCAAATGAAAATGGTAATCAACTGCGGGAGTCTTCAGCCTGGTCGCAAGGTTTGGACTGAAGCATTCGATCTGGCAATCGCAAGAAGTGGGAACTACGAAATTAAGGGGTATGTCTTTGCAGCTAATCTTCCCGCACCGGTTGAGTTTTGCCTCAAGATTGACGCAACAATTGATAACATGTCATTGTCATTGGACGAACTCATTGGTCTCGGCAGCGAGGATGATGACGAAGAAGATGATGACGAAGAAGATGATGATTGATTGGAGAGCGACACCTTGCTAACCATCCAATGACTCACCAACCTGAAGCACTTTTACTCCAAAGTCTTCCAGTCGTTGCGAGGTTCGCTTATTTGGATTTGCATTGCCAAAACATGCAAAGGATTTCTTTTGTGGGTTGGTGAACCAGAAAATGGGTTCGGCGATTACCTCTCCGTTCTTGGTGACAATTGGCTCTTGTTTGATTTGTACGGTTCGCCACAGGTCTTGAAGCCATTTGCGATGCGTGTGACCAATGAGATCCAGTATTTCAACGAAATCGTCAAGGTTGCTAATCGTCGTTTCCACTTGAGGTTTTTCCTCCAGAGCATCCAGACAGTGCCTAAGCACTGACTGAATCTGGTGCCCCTCTGTTTCGGATTTCTTCAAGCATGTGAACAATGACAAAATGGATCTTGCACGAGTCATCGCAACGTACAGACTATGGGCAAGAATTCCTTTCTCCTTGGCGACGAACTGATCAACGGCGGGGATGATCACGATCTCCGAGTCGTATCCTTTATAGGAGTTGGGGGTGGTCACAAGCAATGTGTTGCTCGATCTCTGAAAGCCTTGATTGGCTTGAATCAAAACTTCGACGCCCAACGGTGCAAGAGCTGGAGCAAGAGTCGTTTCAAGCCGGTATTTTACATTTTCGCCAACGTAGAGAACACAGATATCGCTTGGCAAAACATTTTCATGGATAATCAGATCAGATATGTACGCTGCTATCGCTTCAAATTCATTTTGGATGGAAGCAAATTCACGTAGCTGGGGCTTCGGACCATCGATCTGGTTGAAACGCACATTCCACCACTCCTTACCAAGTCTTTCGCTTCTTTCGATTAGTCCCCTTGTTTGCAGTTCCTTATGGTCGGCACTTTCACCCATTGATGAAAGTTGATACAGCACATTTAAGGCAAATTCGCTAATCGGCTTAGTGCTTCGGAAGCTCTCCTTCATCACGGTGGAACGACCACGCATGTCCAAGCCAATGTCAGACCACTTTGGCGTTTTTCGATCATAGATATTTTGAGCGTTGTCGTAAAAAATATTCACAGAACGGCTGTTGGCATCATCTGGATCTGATTGATTTACAAGGTTAGTCAGTAACCGTAACGCCGAAGGTCCAAGATCTTGTGCTTCATCAACGAACAAGGCTTCGCAGCAAGGCTTGATTCCATCGACTCCACTTCGATCAAGAACCATTTCTGCTGCCTTATCGTATTCGTATCCAAACGCATCCATCGACTGCCCAATTCTTTGCAGCATCGGATCAAGGACTTCTCGTATATGTACCAGCTTTACTTTCTCCCAAGGAAAAGCTTGTCCATTTGTCTCGTTGTTCCAAGCATCTTCAATTGATCTGGCTATGAGTGATTGCAAAGATCGATTTGCAAAGACAGCCCAGATTCGAAGATCCTCTTTGTCGACAAGCCGAAGAAGTGTTTGCATTATCCAGTTTGCTAGAACTGCTGTTTTACCACTTCCCGCTACTCCACGAACTAAACGAGGCTTACCATCTAGTTCCAGTTGGCATAACCGTTCTTGATCGTGAGACAGCACAGGCTGAAGTTGCCTTCTCGTTTCAAGTTGATAACCAATCGTATTCGTTTCTCGAACTCCCATTCCTTCGGGCAAAACAAACTGCTTGTTGGGAGCAACCTCTTCCCATGTCAATTTACCAGCTCGTTTCCTAAGCACTTTAGCTGCAAGGCTTGGAATCAATGGTCGCAGATACGGCTCATTCATTTCTGAACGACTTGCCAAGATTACGACCATCTCCCTTGCACGACTCAAGGCAACATTAACCAACCGCTTCCACTCATCGTATGCCCAACTATGGCTACCCGCATTCACGGTATCGAAGATCACGATGTCTGCTTCAGAGCCTTGCTGGCTATGTACAGTCGAGGCAGACCAATTCGCTAAATCACGTTTCGCAAAATAGGACGCCATCTCTTTGGCTTGGGCTTTGAACGGAGATATGAAAAGTCCATTCACGTTTCTTAGTGATGGTTCGTGGAATAGTTTGTCCAGTACGTCATTCGTTGCAAGTCGAATCCAGCTTCGATTCGAAGCCCCACGTTCTGCTCGAATCGAAGGACGTTCACTTCCATCTTCATCCAAGACGTACCATATTGCCCTTGGTTGATTTGTCAGCACTTGAGGCATTTCGTAGTGCCTTTTCAGAACATCACTAGCAGTCACCAAAAAACCTTCGTACTGATAGTTCGAGACTAAAGAGCAGACATCTTGGTGCATTCGACGCTGTTCCTTCAAAACATGCACACCAATTTGCCTGTTTGCGATAGTCGTCAAGTGCGTCAATCCACTCTTTGCCAACCAGGTCATTTGATTGGTTGGTAAGATACGACTGATTCGGCTGATAGGAGCAAGTTGCTTCGAATCGCCAACTAAAACAACTCGGCGGCTAGCGAGTAGCGACAATGCAGACGCAGCGGCACGAGAAATCAGTCCAGCCTCATCAATGAAAATCGTAGTAAACGGAGCAAAACCTTCAGCGAGAGGATCTTTCACCTCATCGGTTCGTAGAAATAGCGATGCTTTGAAAGCAGTCGAAACAACGACTCGAACATTCTTGTTCAGGAAATTGATTTTTGAAGCATCTCGCATCTCATCCCGAAGATTTTTGATCTTGAGTCGAATCAGTGCCTTCCGTTCAGAAACCTCGGTTCGAGCAAGTTCCGCCGACAGATCATCGATTCTTGAGAGAAATGCGGTTTCAGTTCCTTTTAGCATCGACGACAAATTCTCAGATTCGAACTTCGTCAGTGACGCACCTTTTCCAATTCGAAGTAATGATCCGATTTGAAGTAGCTCTGAGGCATGATTTCTTGCTGCCTGTCCAATGGAAATTGCTGCGGCATCCGTTGCACGGTTTGTTGTCGATACAACCAAGATCCGTTCAGATGGATCTTGGAGGACTTGAGCAACCTGTTGACCGGTGGTGTAAGTTTTCCCTGTTCCTGGCGGACCCCATAAATGGCACCAAGATTTCGACCACCATTTGTGAAGTTCTGGAATGCCAACGTCCATCTTATCATCGACATCAGGATGAACGTCACCTTCGCAAGCCATCAATCGACTTGGAAGCATCTTTTGAATCGTTCCGAAATTTTGGTAATTGAAAACGGCATTCAATACCGCAAGAAACTCGAAAGGTCGAACATAAAACGATCCCGTAGTGGGAGGGAATTCTGGGTCCGTTACTGAAATATAGATTCTTCCTGCTGTATCATCGACCTCCAGGATCTCACCAGACCACAACATCGAATCATCGATGTCCACATCACCATCATCAAACGTCTCGCCGGGATTTTCAGAAAACTCCCGCATGTTCAATGGTCGAAAGGCAATTGATCCTTCCCAAGTCCAATCAAATTCGATGGCATGACCAACTTCCAAAATGTAGATCATTCCGTCTTGCGATTCGGAGACTTTCTTGACGCTTCGACATCGCATTCGCTTCCATTTGACGGAATCCCTGTATTCAGCCTTTACTGCCTGCCGTGCAGCTTCAAAAGAGCAATCACGACCCATCGGTAAAGAGAGTTGAATCAGATAGCGACCCTGCGAAAAATCCAGCTCTTGCTCGATTGGGATAACGAAGCGATTCTCTGGTGGAGTCATCCGGGCTTCTTTTTGGAGTTTTTGGATTTCTTCACGGTTGCCAAAATACTATCCATTGTGACATCATCAAGTTTGGCAAACGCATCAAAGGCATCTGGACGTTGTTGGATTCTCTGTCGAAGCTTGGCTGGTACACGGTCACTCAGAAGCAGCAGCTCATCCTCATCCGTTTCCAGCTCAACAGCCAGCTTGTGAATGAATTTCTCTGAGGGATAGTCGCCGAAATGCAGCCGGTTGTTCTCCACCTTGCTGATGTAAGACACGCTAACTTGCAAACGAGAAGCCATTTCACGCTGGGTAAACCCTCGTGCTTCCCGAATCTCTCGAACTCTTAGACCAAATGGCATTGAACCGTACCTCTGATTGCTCCCGAACATAAATTAGCGTATGCTAGCCATACTTTTTGGTCAACCATTTCGGGGGTTCGATTCAAATTTTTCCATGCAGCAAGATTCTGCAAAAAGTGGCTAGGTCGAAAGTGGACTTTCGAGACTTATGGAATTGGAAATGGTTGCCTGATGGAGATAATTTGCCTTACTAAATGACTCCCTATCACAGCAAATACTGGGCACACCTGCTCACCCTTAAGGGAGCTGGTGGAAGCATCGAGAACCTCACACGTTCCATTTCCAATGCACGAGTTGATCTGAATCCTCATCAGATCGATGCTGCTCTATTTGCTCTGCGATCACCGCTCTCCAAAGGAGCTATTCTTGCCGACGAAGTTGGACTCGGAAAGACGATTGAGGCAGGCATCGTATTGGCTCAGCGATGGGCAGAACGAAAACGACAAATTCTTTTGATTGTTCCCGCCACGCTTCGGAAACAGTGGCAACAAGAGCTCGAAGAAAAGTTTTTCCTACCTGCAATCGTCATGGATTCTGTATCGTTCAACCGGCTTCAAGGCTCTGGTCAATCCAATCCATTCCACCAAGATGACAAGCTCATCATTTGTTCCTATCACTTTGCGTCTGCGAAAGCCAACAGTATTCAAGGCATCCCCTGGGACCTTGTTTGCATTGACGAAGCCCACAGACTGCGAAACGTTTATCGACCACATAGCCGAATGGCTCGACGCATCACCGATTCAATTGGTCCTGCTCACAAACTGTTGTTGACCGCTACTCCGCTTCAAAACTCCTTAATGGAGTTATATGGTCTAGTCAGCATCATTGACGAACACGTCTTCGGGGATGCGGCATCCTTTCGAGATCAATTTGTTAAAGCGGGAAATGAATCTGATCGAAATAACCAATTGCGAAATCGGTTGATGCCAGTTTGCATTCGGACACTTCGTTCTCAGGTTCTGGGATATATCTCGTACACCAATCGTATTCCCATCACCCAGGACTTTACCCCCAGTGATGATGAACAGCAACTTTACGACAGTGTATCGACGTTCCTCCAACGAGAAAATCTGATTTCGCTGCCCGCTAGCCAACGACAACTCATCACCCTTGTTTTGCGAAAGTTACTCGCATCCTCAACCTTTGCAATTGCCGGTACACTCCAAGGTCTTGTTGCACGATTACGGATCATGAAGCGAGAATTGGAAAAGGCACGACTGCAATCGTCAATTAGCAAAGACAACAAACCTGCGACCACGCCTAAAACACAAGCACCTTCCACTAACGCAGCATCGGTAGGGGTTTCTGAACTAATCGACGAAAGTGACTTTGAGTCGATTCTTGAACTCGAAGATGAATGGGAAGCCGATGATGAAGAGATTGTGGTCGAAGAAATCATTCACGAACCACAAATACAAGTCCAAACAACCCCATCGGACATCGATCCAAAGGCATTAGACGACGAGTTAAGTGAATTGCTAGGTTTCTCCGAACTTGCAGGTCGAATCACCGCTAATGCGAAAGGAGAGGCATTGTTGCCAGCTTTGGATATCGCATTCAAGCGAGCAGACGAATTTGGTGCGGCTAGGAAAGCAGTTATCTTTACTGAATCACGAAGAACACAGCAGTATCTTTTTGAACTCTTGTCACATCGAGGCTACACAAACCAGTTGGTACTGATGAACGGCACCAACACTGATCCTCTCTCGAAAGATATTTATCAGCGTTGGGTTGTTAGGCACTCAGGCGAACCTTGCATCAGTGGTTCAAAGCCCGTTGACATTAAAGCTGCCATTGTCGAAGAGTTTCGTGACAGTGCCTCGATCTTGATCGCAACCGAAGCAGCAGCAGAAGGAGTGAATCTTCAGTTCTGTTCTTTGGTCGTCAATTTTGACTTGCCTTGGAATCCCCAACGTATTGAACAGCGAATTGGTCGATGTCATCGATATGGACAGAAGCATGATGTGGTCGTTGTCAATTTCTTAAATCGCAGAAACGAAGCTGATCAACGAGTCTTCGAGATACTCAGCGAAAAGTTCCGATTGTTCGATGGTGTTTTCGGCTCAAGCGATGAAATTCTAGGTGCCTTGGAATCTGGTGTAGACATTGAACGACGTATTGCAAGTGTTTATCAGAAATGTCGAACTCCCGAAGAGATCGTAAAGGCATTCGATGAGCTCCAGATGCAGCTCAATGAACAAATCCAAATTCGAATGGACGGGACTCGTCAAACGCTTTTGGAAAACTTCGATGAGGAAGTAGCTGAAAGGCTTCGAGTCCATCGGGACAAAACTTTGGAAAGCCTTTCGGATCGGGAACGTTGGTTGCTTGCTTTAACTCGTTCTGAACTCCAAGGAGACGCTGCCTTTGATAATGACCAACCACGTTTCCACTACACAGGATCGATATCCGCTCCAGGTTACTATCACTTCGACTGGAAAATTGCCGAGAAGCAAAATGAAGTATTCTACCGCTTACAACATCCGCTAGCTGCACATTTGATCGAACTAGCAACGGACCGAAACTTACCCGTTGCCAACTTGAATCTGGATTACGCCAAACATGGGTCTATTGTCTCGGCACTTGAGCCACTGCTTGGAGAAAGTGGCTGGTTAGAGCTTTCCAAATTGACAATTGCATCGCTAGACACCGAAGAATTCCTGATCCTCGCAGGGATTACTGACAATGGAACGCCCTTGGATGGCGACTTATGCAGAAAGCTTCTCTCGATTTCCGCATCGGTGAACGAACCTGCCGTCGAACATATTCCAGATTTTTCTGAAATCCGAAATGCTGAATTGACCAGACGTGTCAAAGAGGTGGAACAACGTAACATGAAACACTTCGACGAAGAAGTGTTGAAGCTCGACCATTGGTCGGATGATTTGAAGCAGGGATTGGAGCGAGAGATCAAAGAGTTGGACAAGCAGATACGAGAAGCACGAAAAGTTGCATCCCTTGCCACGTCTTTGGATGGTAAGCTGGAAGCTCAAAAGCTGATCCGAACCTTCGAAGCAAGTCGAAAGGACCAACGTAAGCGACTGTTCGAAGCACAGGACGAAATCGACACCAAGCGGGACAAATTGATTGCAGATATCGAAGTCCAACTCGGACAAAAGAAATCGATTTCGACTTTGTTCACCATCCGTTGGAGGTTGGGAGCATGATCGATCTATGTGAACCTTTGGCTAAGTTCGCCCCTCTGCTGGAATGGATGTATCAGTCCCCTAAATGGATGGTTGAAAGGGCTTTGGCAATGAAAGAATTGTCAGATTTTGGGTTGCTGAAAATTGCTCGACAAAGGAATGCTGACGTTACGTCCTTCCAACTGTCTTGTTCAGAATGGGGGATTTCGGTTGGCAAAACCGGAACAACCCCTTCATATTCCAGCATTTTGGATCGACTTCGGTTCCTTTCAGCGAGTCCACTTGATTTTATCGTCGAATCCGACGATACTTTGATTAACTTGCTCGCCGCACCCCTCCTGTATCCGGTCATGTGCCCTTACAGTGACGTGCATCATTGGCGAGTTTTTTTATTGCCAAATTTGAAGTTGGACTTGTCGGTTCTCCCTGTGGGAGACTTAAGATGAGCAGCTCTTCTGGTGGGAAATCTTCCTACAACAAGCCTTGGCTATCGATCCCTGATCAGCTATTCAAGCTGGAGTCACGAGGATTGGTCATCAATGATCAAAAAGCAGCACAGGATTTTTTGTGGCACCTCAACTACTACCGATTCAGCGGCTACTGCTTGGCTTTCGAGCAGAGTCGTCACACGTTTGTTTCAGGTACGACTTTCGAACAAGTAAGGGCATCCTATCAGTTTGACGTTTCCCTCCGTGACCTACTTACGGAAGCTCTGGAAGTAATTGAAGTTGATGCTCGATCTACAATAGCTCACATCTTTGGAGATAAGTATGGAGCATTCGGGCATCTCGATACCGTGAATTTCCGAAAATCATTTAAACATAGTGACTGGATAGTTCGAGTCCGTGAGGAAGCGGGCAGATCCAGTGAAAAGTTCGTGACCCATTTTCAAAACAACTACATTGAATTCCCCGATCTACCTTGTTGGATTGCGACTGAGGTCACGACATTTGGGACTGTTTCAAAGATGTACGAAGGGTTGCTAGACCAGTGCCAGAATCCAATCGCCAGTCGATATGGACTTCAAAAAGGTGATTTTGAATCCGCACTACATCATCTTAGTTACGTGAGAAACGTCTGTGCCCATCACAGTCGTGTTTGGGATCGTGTTTGGTCGATCATGCCACGAGTCCCTATTGGAAAATTTTGGCAACCACCTCTGATGCCGACTAAGAACAACATTTTTGTAACGTTGGTTATGATCTATCGAGTTCTCAAACAGTGTTCCGCAAGCAAGCCTTTCGCAATCGAGTGGCGTAAGCGAGTCAACGACCTCATGAAGAATCCACCTTCGACTGTGAATGCTCTTCAACGAATGGGTATGTCCGCAGACTGGTACAAGCATCCGTATTGGGTCTGATTTCGAACACATGCCTAACGGCAATTGCCTCCCCTAAAAACAACAATTGTAAACCCTATGGCTAAGAACAAACTAGAACTGACTTGGATCGGGAAAGAAAACCGACCTCGTCTCGAACCACGAATACTCCTCGAAGATACCGATAAGTCTTACCATGCACCGCTTCGAGTGACAGACAACGATCACTTCGATAACCGCTTGATCTTCGGTGACAATCTGCTTGCGTTGAAGGCGTTGGAGCAGGAGTTCACGGGGAAAATCAAATGCATTTATATCGACCCTCCCTTCAATACTGGTTCTGCATTTGTTCATTATAACGATGGAGTAGAACATTCCCTCTGGCTTTCTTTGATTCGAGAACGCATGGAAATACTCTGGAAGCTACTTCGCCACGATGGCTCGTTATGGATTAACATAGATGACAACGAAGGGCACTATCTTAAAGTGCTTTGCGACGAAGTTTGTGGGCGTCGCTCATTTATCGGCACAATAATTTGGGAGAACTTTTACGGCAGAAGCAATGCCGCAGCACTTTCACCGAGTCACAACTACATTTTCGTATACTCTCCTCTTGGGACAGATTGGAAGAAGGTTCGGAATTTGTTGCCGAGAGACGAGAAAAGTTCTAGTAATTATCAGAATCCAGACAATGATCCTCGGGGACCTTGGAGGCTCGGACCAATTTTTGCGTCTGAAGAGCGACATCAAGGCTTGATGTATACGGTTACTACCCCATCTGGAAAAAAAGTGTCAATCGCAACTAAGAATCAGCCATTATCGCAGGGTGGTTGGGGTGGTTGCGATTTCTTGATCGCAACTTGCAGGTCTTCGGACTAAAATTGGAAATTCGATTCCTATTTTAAAAAAACGC
>Ga0163144_10022036_pt1 | contig 12640 bp, 10 predicted proteins | sample OliLak19BULKMAT1_FD_123175 | JGI IMG/M metagenome (GOLD analysis project Ga0163144, IMG submission 123175) | Freshwater microbial mat bacterial communities from Lake Vanda, McMurdo Dry Valleys, Antarctica - Oligotrophic Lake LV.19.BULKMAT1 | ecosystem: Environmental > Aquatic > Freshwater >... | reverse complement strand
GGTGTTTGGTGTTTGGTGTTTGGTGTTTGAGGATCGGGAGGCGAGCCGACTATGCAACCTTTACCACACTCGGGCCGAGCACGTCCAGCTTCGGATGCACTCCAAGGCCTGGTTCCGTACTGGCCGTCATGAAATCGTTCGCTCGGCGCGGAGCTCCGTCCGCCGTGCTGACCGTGACGCAGCTGTTGGAGTCCCGTCACCTTTCCCGGAAGATCCCAGCAGGCGATATCGATCCCGGACTTCACATACGGATGTCCCGTGAGAGCGGCGTCCATGAGTCTGTTGAGTTTCGCGAGTTCGCGAGGATCGTGGCCGATCAGATGTGGCCCGCGCTCTTTCAGTCCCCCTCGAACTCCTTCCGCATACGCTGCAAGATAGAACGGCCCGAGCGGACAGACTTCGCCGTAACCGATCAATCCGTCATCGGGACTATTCCGTCCTCAATCGTTCCGGATTTGCGAAGCTCATCCGGAAGGCGATTGGCAGCGTACCGTCGTCCGGAAACCGACAAGTGAATATGGTCATCCAAAAACAGCGAAGTCTTGTCGACGGCGCGATCTCATCTTCGAAGTCGATAACGGCTGCCTGTTGTTCGGCCGCCACTTTCCGACCAGAGTTGTAGCATTGATGAATCGAGACGAGAAACGCAGGATCGTCAACTTCTCCTGAGGTCAGCAGGTATGGCGGAATTCCGACATCCAGCGCATGCGGTGCCGTGATGAACCACACGTCGGCACCGACGTTCCGGCATGACTCTCCTGTTTCGCGGAGATTGCTGCCGTAATCGTCGACCGAAACTCTCATGCCGGAACCTGCAGGAACATTGAATTGCGACCACACCAGATTCGCGAGCTGAATCGTCTGTTCGCTTGAGTCGTTGCTGAGGGTTTTAGTCAGCTCGGACGACAGGATGAGCATACGGCCGAAAAAACGAGTCAGCGATAGCGAACGGACAGACCGGTCCCGAGGAATAGATCATCGGCTGCGTCGTTGAGCCCCATCCCGGCCCGGATGTCCCATTGGATGTCGTCGCTCAATAGAACGGTGAAACCACCGTTGGCGTAGTGTTGCGTCGGCGTCGTTTCCGCGCTGTGAGGAATCAGCACGAACCATTCGGTATATGCGCTGACCCGGTCGTGCAGCGAGTATCCGACGGTCCAGGACTGTGCCCATTCGGTATTGGGATCGCCGGTTCCGCCATCGACGGCATGATTGAATTGAGTGCTGCCCGCGGTGCTGAGAAAATCGTTGATGTCCCAGCCATAGAGCCAGTTGAGTCCCGGAAGCACTCTGTTTCCCGATAATCCATCAGCACCGGAGGGAACCGTCATCTGAGGAATAATGGCCATTTCCGGCCGCAGACCATCCTGCAGGGTCAGGCCGAGTTTAGCCCCGAGATAGAGATCTTCAGCGCCGGATACGGTACCTCCCCCGGAGTGTTCCCGGAGGTGGTTCGCTGCCAGTCGCAGCTCGAGCCAATCAATGGGTGTTCCGTAACGGAACAGTGTCTCAGGAAGCGAGTGCGATTCTGTCGTGACGCCGGCGCTGTCATCATGCGAAAACGTGTAGCCCATTTCCACCTGAAGCACCCCGGCTCCAACGGTCGAACTGGCCTCCGTAAAGTCCGGGCGATCGGTGGTAATTGTCTCCGCGATACCTGGATCAGCGCTGTTCGGATCCCCGGAACTCCAACGGAAAAGCGTCGAACCACCTCCCTGTTCAGCCTGGACTTTTCGGATCAGTGACCCGGCTTCCAAAAACGGGACATCGCCGCCCTGCGCCTGACAGCGTGATGTGACCAGGATCAACAGCAGAACAAGACCCACCCGCTGATGAATCGAACCGCATCGAAACCGCATAAGTCGCCTTTGAACTGAAAGAATCTCTTTCCCTTCATTTCGAGTTTTCAAGCGTCGTCACACCACCCGGAAATGTAGCCAATGCTACATCCCGCCAGCGGAAAGGATTCGCAATCGGTGGCGGTTACCGTTTGCCGCCGTCAGTGACGAGTGAACGGCAGGAAATGCCGATCATCGGATCCGAATGGGACTCTGCCTATCGCTTGAGCCGCCCGAGAGTTGATTGAAGCGATTATGTTCAGAGCAATCTCGTGACTGCTCATTTTGGTGCTAAGGCAAACCAGATCCCGATCGTTGTCGATGCCAGCAGAAGTCCAGCACTCGCTGCTGTCCAGAACCCAATGCCGAGTCGCTCGGCAAAGGCCAGCGGCACAAAAAAGGGCAGCCCCAGCGGCACCAGGATCAATGTCTCGCGGGCCATCCGCGAGACAGTCGTCAGATCGTGATCTCGCAGCCAAGCCGCACCAAACGCCAGAATGCTGACGACGGGCAGCGTCAGCAGCAATGCTCCCATCCGCGGAGAGCGCCGCGAGACTTCGGAAACGGCGAGAATGATAATGGCTGGGATGATCACCCGAAGCAGAATCGATGCCATGGGGGTTCTTTGCAAAGTCGGCCGGTGTCCAGACCACTATTGTCGCAGCATTCTCAAACATCACCATCTATCGCGCAGACGAATCTGTGCCGTAGTGGTGCAAATGCAATGGCCGGACCGCGTTCGTGCAACTTGACCGACGCTCTGGCGGGCGTGGCTACCCGAGAACGACGCCTTGACGGAGCACTACTTCGCCGGTGGTTCTTCCTTGAAGTCTCCGGTGTAGGGCGTGCCATCGATTTCGCCACTGATGGTGCCATCGAACTCCTGAACCTTTCCCAGACTTTCATGCTTTCCGGCGAATCGCGATGCCGAGCCGTCCGCTTCTCCGTCCAGCGGCATCGGGGCGAGTTCCACTTCGAACTTCGGATCGACAATACTCAGCAGCACCTTGTCGGCCTTGATCGGCGCCGCTGTTTTTTCATCGTCACCCAGGACGTACACGGTGGCCTCTTGCTTGTCGTGATCCACGGTGAATTCGACGTGATATTTGCCACCGCCCCAATCGGCGACGGCACCTCCGTGCGGGCCAGCTCCGTGGGCCGCGTGTTTGGGGGCGTCCTTGTCGGCGGCGGGTTGTTGAGTCACCGGCGGCGAGGAACTGGCGGCAGGCTTCTCTGCATCTTCACAGCCGGCAACACAAGTGAGGGCGGTGATGACAGCCAGCGAAGCAAACGGAACAAGGATTGTTTTCATCGGGTACTCTCCAGAAACAAGGGTTGGAATTGACGAGTTTTGATTTTTGATTGCGGAAGTTGAACAGGGCAGACGATCAGAATTCATCTTCTGCCTGACCGGTGCGGGCGAGTCTCAATGCATCTTTGCCACTGAACTTCCAGAACAGGCCGGGGTGAATCAGGAATTCGCAGAACGTCGATGTGACGAGACCTCCCAGAATCACCGTGGCCACAGGATACAGGATCTCTCGCCCAGGTTCTTGTCCGCCCAGTACGAGCGGCACGAGGCCGATGCCTGCGGTGAGCGCTGTCATGAGCACAGGTGCGAGTCGTTCGAGACTTCCCCGCATGACCATGTCCTGCGTGAAGTCTTCTCCTTCCTCTTTCATCAGATGAAAGTAGTGCGTCACAAGCAGTATTCCATTTCGCACTGCGATGCCACCCAGCGAAATGAATCCGACCAGACTCGCCACCGTCAGTGACTGTTGCGTGATGACCAGTGCCAGAACTCCACCAATAAACGCCGTGGGAAGGGCATTCAGGATCTGCAGCACGACGCGAACGGACGGGAACAGAATCATCAGCACGACGAACATGCCGACGACAGAAATCCCCGCCAGCACACTGATTGTCCGAGTCGCATTCTGCTGACTTTCAAACTGTCCTCCGTATTCGACAAAATACCCTTCGGGCAGCACAATCTGACCTTCAATGCGTTGCTGGATCTCAGCCACGGCGCTGGCGAGGTCGCGGTCTTGAGTATTGCAGCGGATCACAATTCGCCGGCGAGCATTCTCCCGGTTGACGGCATTCGGCCCCGCGCCTTCGCCGATGTCGGCCAGTTCACGCAGTTCGACTTGTCCTCGATTGTCCGGCAGGTCAATGCGAAGGCGTCCGATATTCGCATAGTCTGTGCGATAGTTCTCTTCCAGTCTCACAAGCAGATCGAAGCGTCGCTGTCCCTCCAGTACCTGAGACACAACCTCCCCTTGCAGCGCTGTTTGCACGATTTGGCCGACATACGCTCGCGTGAGTCCATGGAAAGCCAAATCGTCTGATCGCAGTCGAATGTGAAGCTCCTCAGTCTGGCGAATGGGCTCGACGATCGGAGGAGTCAGTCCAGGAACTGACTGCAGAGTTGTCTTGACCTGTTCAGACAGCTGCTGCAGCGTGTCCAGATCATCTCCGTGGATTTTGATCGCGATCTGAGCGTAGACGCCGGACACCATGTGACTGATCAGGTGAGCCAGCGGCTGCTCGACCTCGACATCGACGCCAGGCGCTTCTTCACTCAATTCGTCGAGAAACTTTTTCAGAATCTCTTCGCGCGGAGTCTGGATGTCAGGGTTCATGCTGAGAATGTATTCACCGGTATTCACCGGCGAGGCGTGTTCGTCCATTTCTGCTCGTCCCGTACGACGCACAAAATGCAGAATCGGGCCATCAGGGTTTTGCTCCGACTTCTGCATCGCCTGCAGTTTCCGGTCGATCACTCCAGACACCTGATTGGACGCATCCAGAGAGGAACTCGGCGGCAACGTCAGGTTGATCTGCACACTGCCTTCATCAAACTGCGGAAGAAAATTCCGCCCCAACCGCGAAAGCTCCCAGCCCGCATAGAGCACCATCAGCCACGTCAGCACCATCAGCAACAATGGCCAAGCCATGCTCAGCCGAATCAAATGGCTCGCTCCCCATTTCAAACTTCGCAGCAGCCATCCGTCGTGTGCCGCGTGAGTCGCCTTCGACTGCGGCAGCAGATACCACGACAGAACAGGCGTCACAGTCAGAGAAACCACCAGCGATGCCAGAATCGAGACGATGTAGGCGACTCCGAGTGGAGCAAACAGTCGACCCTCAACCCCCGACAGTGCAAACAGCGGAAGAAACACCAGGATCACAACCGCCGTTCCGAACACGATCGCACTGCGGATTTCTTTGCTGGCTTCATACACAACCTGGAGGTTGCGGGTTTTGATTTTTGATTTTTGATTTTCGATTGAGACCGCATCCTGTGCTGCGCCTGCCCTTTCCTCCAATCGCAAATCATCAATCGCAAATCGAACATTACTCTCCTTCAGCCGACGAAAGATGTTTTCGACGTCGACGATGGCATCGTCCACTAACTCGCCCATCGCCACCGCGATTCCACCCAGCGTCATGACGTTGATGGAGAGATGTGTCCCGGTCATGTGGCCCCAGATTCGAAACACGAGCGTGGTAATGACCAGCGACAACGGAATCGCGGTGAGTGTGATGAACGTCGTGCGGAAATTCAGCAGGAACAGAAACAGAATGATGATTACCAAAAATGCTCCGATCACCAGAGCCTCGCCCACGTTGAAGATCCCGCGGTCGATGAAGTTCTTGAGTCGGAACAATTCCGAATTGATCACGATATCAGCGGGCAGTGAGGCTTCTGACTCCGCGAAGGCTTTGGCGAGCCTGTCTGTGAGCGACCGCGTATCGACATGCGGCTGCTTCACGACCGTGAACACAACGCCCTGGCGACCGTTGACACTCCCGTCGCCTCGCTTAAATTGCGGACCTTCAACGACCTGCGCGACCTGCCCCAGCAGGATGGAACGGTCGGTATGGATCTTCACTGGGATCTTGCGCAGGTCATCCAGCACGCGCCAGGCATCCGGTCCCAGTCGTCCGAGTACTCGTATCGGTCGTTCGGTTTCGCCCTGAACGGCAAATCCTCCGCTTGTATTGATGTTGCTCTCCTTCAGAGCCTGTTCCACCTCCTGCAGCGTGACGCCGTATTCAATGAGCGCCGTGGGATCGATGAGCACCTGATACTGCTTCTTATCGCCGCCCAGCAGGAATGCCTCGGCCACACCGGTGACCTTCAACAGTCGCGGTCGGACAACCCAGTCGGCAGTTGTGCGCAATGCCATTTGCCGGGCCGCGGCGGAGGGGAATTTGTGATTTTCCATTCTTTGTTGTTGATTGGCGGCGGTGTGGATAACCAAGTGTGAATCTTCGATCGAAAACGGGACTTGTTGCCACGTGTCATGGCGGTGGCGATCTGCCACACGCCAAACGTGAATTCTGGAATTGACGTCATTCGTTGATGAAGAGCCGCTGCCAGCCGCCGATCGCAAATCATCAATCGAAAATTCATCCGCCGGCAGTTTCAGATCGTCAATGTTCAACTCGACAAGCACATCTGAACTCAGGAGCGGATAAAGCTCCCCGCCGTTCGGCCCCTGCTGGCGGTAAATACCGGCAACCACAATCTGGCCCATGATGGAAGCCGGCGGTGTCATCTGTGGCAGGATGCCCTCCGGCAGGACGTTGCCGAGGGTCGTCAATCGCTCCTGAACGGTTTGTCGTGCGGCGCGAATCTCCATGTCCCAGTCGAACTCGATGTAGATCACATTCAGTCCGGCAGTCGACTGACTGCGCACAGCCTGAACGCCACTCGCTCCGAGGAGCGCAATTTCAATCGGCTGTGTGACAAGAGTTTCCACTTCCTCGGTGGCCAACCCCGGGCATTCGGTGATGATGATGACTCGGGGCCGGTCGAGATCGGGAAAGACGTCGATCGGCATTTGCGTCGCGAGGAACGAACCGTAGACCATCAGCGCCATGCTGATCACCAGGACCAGCGAACGATAGCGAAGGGCGAAGCGGATGATGAAGTTAAACATTTTTGATTTGCGATTTTTGATTTTCGATTGAAGACATTGCGGACTTTCGCGAGGCGACCATGATGGCGGAGTCAAGCATTTGTGATTTGTGATTTTTGATTTTCGATTGAAGACATTGCGGACTTTCGGGAGGCGACCATGATGGCGGTGAGTTCGTTGGCTTCCTTGAGGAGGGGTTCGACGAGTTTGGGAGAGAGCAGTTCACCTTCGATGATCAGTTCCAGCCAGTAGCTGCTTTCGTCCGCTTCCTCGACGACAACACCGAGCTTGGCGACGAATTCGGCTTTTGAACGTCCCCGGCACGCCGCTCGATAATTCGCCCCCACCGACGTTGCGGAACGCACAAGCTGAGTCCCAATCGCTCGCCCGACCGCCGTCTCCGGCAGCGCTCCAACCAGCTTCATCGCCCGCAGCGCAAACTGCTTCGTCCTGGCCTTCAGCTCATTCTCATTCATCACCTTGCCCTCCATTCATAAATCGAAAATCAAAAATCCGCATCCCCCCAATCGAAAATCAAAAATCGCAAATCAAAAATCAATGAGCCTCATGCACCGTGCCGTCAGCATGGACATGAACATCAGCGCGGATTCCGCTCGCGGCCTGAGCCTTCAGCACTCGATTCAGAGACGCAGCAGAGCTTTGCGCGAGATACAAGCCGGGCTTTACGCTGCCATCATTGGCCACGACAATCTGCAGCCGGTCTTCGTGCAGCACGTGCACTGGAAGTCGATTGAAGAGATCGCCGTTCTGCTGGAACACATAAGCTTCAGGGCCTTCCCGGACGATTGCCGAAGACGGCAGAACAAGGACGTCCTTGAGTTCCTCAACCGGAATCTGCAGGCGAACTCTCTGTCCTGGTCGAAATCGCCAAACGATGAAAGTCTGACCGTCCTTTTCATAGGACCGCGACTGGTTCGTGAGAGGAATGAAGAAGTCAAAGGTCCGACTGATGGGATCAATCGAGTTGGCGAGATGACGAATCTTCAGCGTTTGAACCGCGGCCGGCCACTCCACCTCATCGTCTTCAGAAAATGTGCATTGAACCGGCCAGTTGCTCTCTGCTGCTTTAGCGAGAAACGAGGCCTCTCGTTTGAAGGCATGGCCCTCAATGAACAGCGACTGATGATTGGCCAGCGTTGAGAGCAGCTGCCCGGCCTGCACCTGTTGGCCCAATTCTACAGTCAACGCCTGAACCTCGTAGGCCGGCCCCTCAGCTTCATCCGCGATGAGTTGGAAGACGACCGGCTGCCCCTCGCCCGGTTTTGCAGAATTGACCGCGGGAGGTGCCACAACGTCGATTGTCGAGACGAAGGTGCCTTCAGCGACCAGATCAATCTGTTCCGGGGTGAGACCTCGTGTCAGCAGGTCCTGTCGGTAGGACTGAATCAGCGTGGTCTGTCGACTCCTTTGACTATCGAGTTCGATCAGCTTTGACTCAGGGACCGACCCCGACTTTACGAATCCTTCGAGTCTCGTGTATTGCTCCGAGATCAGCTGAATTTCGCGCGTCGCCTTAAACAGTTCCGACTGAGTGTTTTGCAGATACTCACTAAAGAGCCGCAGCGTAAACAGTCGATCGCCAGGCTTCACTGTATCGCCCGGAAACGCATGCACCTCCGTGACGACACCGACGGCAGGAGAAGTCACACCTCGATCCGACCGACCCGGCCGATCGACAATGGCTCCAGGAACTTCAATGGTGCGCCAGTACACTTGCGGCTTCGCGGCTTTAGAAACCAACCCAAGATTCTTTCGGGCCTGCTCGGTCATCTTAAGTGTCTTCGCTTCCTGGATCGGCGCGACGGTGGCGTCGTTGCTCTTTTGTGCCGTCGCACGCGATGAGAGCAAAGCACTCCAATAGCTTCGCGACGCAAACAGGATGGCTGCCAATCCTGCAATCAGGACAACGGCGGAGAGAGTCTTCTGTGTTTTCATGAATCCACCTATTGCCGTTTGTAAACTTTGGTGAGAATGCCCCTCCAGCCGGTGGATCGGCGGCGTTCCGCGCTGGAAAACATCGCCGTGAAAGACCGCTGAAACAAGTCGGGCAGGAATTCACTGAGATCTGCAGCCCAGGGAAACAGGGTTCAGGGCTTGAATGTGGCCGGAGCGGGGCCGGAGACAGGTCAATCACGACTGTTGAATACAGTTCGGAGCCTGCTCACAGTCGGCTAACAGCGAATCGACGCATCGCGCAGAAACAGCGGTACGCGCGCATTGACACACAAGCGATACGGACGCGGTCTGTCAGTTTTGGGGATCGCGAAGGTCAAGAACAACAGAGATGGCAGCGTCTGACCAACGAACTTGCCGTGTAACCCGGACAGCTTCTCGAGGGCGAGCCGTTTGTCGCCTCGACTGACCGAATCCGGAACGTAGTAAGCGACCACATTGTGATCTGGGAATTCTTCAATTCCCGACTGGGGAACTTCTGAAGTGTCGCCTCCCCTCGGCTGCAAACCGTGATGGCTGTGAGAATGACCGTGACCTGCGTCCGCATGAAAATGCGGGGTCCCGCCATGCCCATCCAACTCCGCAGAATGCGTCCCAATGTAGGAATGCACAGCGCAGAGGCTCTGACTGGCCAGCACCATCGGGATGAGAAGAATTGGAAGCATCAAACGCATTGTAGTCTCAGTCTGCACTGCAACAGTTGACGGCATGTTAGAGATCATCGGAACCGTTTTCAATCTTTTAAGGCGCGCGGCGTTAAAGAACAGACCCACGCGAATCCGAAGCTCCAGCGAGGCGGCCTCGCTGGAGCGTTTTGAAGTTGCGCATTTCGTCAGGGCTGGAAGCCCGGCACATCCAATGCCGGTGGCGTGAGCCACCGGCATTGGATATGTCGGCCCTCCGGGCCTGAAACGCGCGACTTCAACACTGGCACTTCGGGTTGGTAAATCTGTTACCGCCGCGCGCCTAACCACATGAACGGCAGAGATTGCCGGTTCTCGAATGAATTTCAGCCTGCGTCCCGTTGTTCGTCTGTGCGGAATTTTCCACTGATGCGCAATACGCGATCAGCGGACATCGACATTGCTGCTTCGGATTCAATTCGAGGCTTGCGAGCGCCCTGGTCCCGCCCAGGATGTCGATTCCACGGTGTCCAGGGATGAAGGATCATCCTGCGCGATGTTTTGTGACAAGGACGTCCACAATGACTGTGTTCAGGGACTCAACACGTCAATTGATCGTCGGATCAATCCTGGCAGCCGCGGTCTCAGCCGCGGGTTGCACTTCTTCAAGACCATCGTTCTTGCTGTCTGAAACAGTGCCAGCATCATCTCGACCCCGTTTGAGCGCCGTCGAATCAACTCCGGACTGGCCGGGCACTGCAGCCAATGAACCTCTACCTGCCGGAAGCAGAGTTGCGGTTCATCCAATTGTTCCTGAGATCCGACTTGCCGCAGCATCAGTCGTCGAGAACAACGCACTGCCTGAGACAATGCTGGAATCCGCGGTCGTCGCGGAAGTGGTGACGTCATCCGTGTGGACTCTGGAAGCGATCGAATCGATCGCCCTGCAACAGAATCCGGCCGTGCTGCAGGCGTCCGCGTCCGCCCTCAAAGCGATGGGCTACCGAAATCAGGTCGGAAGAAAGCCGAACCCCACGATCGGCTACCAAGCCAGTCAGCTGGCCGACGAGGGCACCGATCAACATGTGGCGTTCATCGAGCAGGACATCGTGCTCGGCGATAAGCTGTGCAAGAATGAAAGAGTGCTGAGTCAGGAGATTCAGTCGCAGTTGTGGGAAGTGGAAACGCAACGATTCCGAGTTCTCACTGATATTCGCCAGCGGTTCTACGAAGCACTGGCGGCTCAACGGCGAATGGAACTGGCCTCCGAATTCGAAGTTGTCGCCGCTAAAGGTGTCAGCTTTGCTGAAGCTCGCATGGAAGCCAAGGAAGGCACTCGTCCGGAAATTCTGCAGGCGGAGATTCAACTGAAGCAGGTCCAGTTGCTGAGCCGTCAGGCCGAGGCCGCGTTCAAGGCGGCCTGGAAGCAATTGATGGCCACCGCAGGAATGCCGAATGTGGTCCAGGGAACTCTGGACGGTCAACTTGCAAACTCGGCAGCAGCACGGGACTGGGACACGATTACCACGCAGATTCTTGCCGCCAGTCCGGAGATGCAGGGCGCGCGCGCTCGGCTGGCTCGCGCTCGAGCGAATGTCGACCGACAGCAGGCACAGGCAATTCCGAACTTGTCTCTGCTCGTGAGTGCCGGACAGGACAATGGCACGAATTCCGGGATGCTCAATACTCAGATTGGACTGCCGTTGCCGATTCATAACAAGAATCAGGGAAACATCTCCGCCGCGCAGGCCGAATTCTGTCGCGCTTCTCAGGATGTTCGCCGCACTGAACTGGCGATCGAATCCAGGTTGGCGGAAGTAACTCGCGACTTTGAATCATCAGCCGCCGCAGTCGAACAGTATCATCGGGAAATCCTTCCGCGTGCGGAAGAAACTCTGAAGCTGGCGGAAGAAGGCTATAACGCCGGCGAATTCGATTTCCTGCAGGTCTTGATCGCCCGCAGGACATTCTTCGATGCGAATCTGGAATTCGTGTCGGCTCAGGTGAGCCTAGCTAAGGCGTCAGTGCTGGTCGACGGTCAGGTTCTGTCCGGTGGCTTGGACAGTACACGAGACACCGAATTCGACAGCGGGCTGCGGGATCAGGCGCTGAACGGACAGTAGCTGCAATCGAAAAGCCTCACACGGAGGCTATGAACGTTCGATGTGTCAGCCGCGATGTTCTGTCTCTTTGACCGCCATTTCCTTGCCGGTCAAAACCGCATCGATCGCGTCCGCCGCGTAGCCGTGGCTCTTGTTGCCGAATTGCCCGCGATACCGCAGCACTCCCGCGGAATCGATCACCACAGTTGTCGTAGTCGTCGCGATCCCGAAAATGTCTGCGACATTGCCGCTTTCGTTCATCGCAATCGGCAGCGTCAGTCCCTCTTTAAGTGCAAACTCCGCAACATTCGCTGTGGTCTCACCAAAACTTGCATCCACCGCGATCACACCAACCTTGCCCTTGTGCTGTGTCGCGAGTTGATCGAGATCATGCTCAACATCCCGACAGCTATGGCAAAATGAACACCAAAAGGTCAATGCGATTGTTCCGTCGGCCGTGAAGGCAGTATCTTTCTGCAACTCGCTGAGTGTTCGAGTCTGACCAGCGATCGTCACTTCGAAATCGGGGACCTTATCACCGATCTCAATCGCATCCGGATGACGGACCGTGGTCTTCGGTGCGGAATGACCATGAACCCCGTGTCGATGTCCATGTGCTTCATCCGCCAGGTGCTGCGCGGCAGAATGCTCGTCATGATCGACCGGTCGATCAGCGGCCACGGTTTCAGCAGTGGCTTCTGTTGAGTCTCCCGCAGTCTCAGATATTTTTGCGGCATGAGTTTCTGGTGCTACTGCGCCGGGCTTGTTTGAGGACTCCGGAGTCGTTCTTGCGCAAGACACGAAAAACAACATTCCCAGAATCGCCAGTCCAGTCAATCTTCGCTTCACCATCACCGCGTCCCCTGCTTTCGGTTTTCGGATCAAACACGATCCGCAGATGATGGATCAACCCCGTGTCATGCACAAGGGAAAACGTCTACAAGCGCCAGAAGCCCGGCTTTTTGAAAAAGCCGGGCTTCTCTCCGGTACCTTCTTGTAGTGCGACGCCTTAGTGATGCCAGCCATGACCACCGCCGAAATGCCCACCGTGGCCGCCGAAATGCCCACCGTGGCCGCCGAAATGCCTACCGTGGCCGCCGAAATGCCTACCGTGGCCGAAGCCGATATTGAGCCCCCCGCCATAACCACGGCCGAAGCCGCCACCACGGCCG